>JABAOF010006363.1_pt2 | contig 10898 bp, 8 predicted proteins | sample 7062171 | NCBI WGS metagenome assembly JABAOF01 (sample SAMN14538628, study PRJNA623070) | marine sediment metagenome | biome: marine biome [ENVO:00000428]; feature: marine pelagic biome [ENVO:01000023]; material: deep marine sediment [ENVO:00002113] | place: India: Gulf of Khambhat ... | reverse complement strand
TCTATAATGGTAGGAGAGACGTCACCAACAAAAAAGGCAAATCCGATACAGAAAACTCCCCAAAAAAGAGTAAACATCTTGGATAGTTTCATTTCTTTCTCAGGCTCGACCTTTCTTTTGCTTATTTTTTTATAGATATCTTCCACAGTGGCAGCAGAGAGAGAGTTTATAGAAGAGTCAAGCGAAGACATGGCGGCGGCCATGATAGCGATAAAAATTAATCCTATGACTCCTGGAGGCATCTTTGCCAGGATAAAAGTAGGGAGGAGGTAATCAGGTCTTCCTTGAGGAAGATTCTCTAGAAATTCAGGATGTTGGATGACATATGCTCCTAAGATGAGCCCTACACTACAGTAGCCAAGCACGATAGGAAAACGGAAAAAACCGTTGAAAAGAAGGCTCAGTTTGCATTCTTTGAGGTTTCTGGCTGAGAGTTCTCTCTGAACCTGACTCTGATCGCAGCCATAGTAAGAAGCATAAAGAAAAAAGCCTCCAAGAAATAATGCCCAGAACCCAAAATCTTGGCTATCGCCCAACCCGTGAGCAGAAAAATCCACGGCGACAAGTCGTGCAGGGTCTATTAGCTCTGAAATTGAACTCCATCCCCCGATAAGATGAAGGCCGACCAAGCCGATTATGATTATTCCCAAGAGTATTACGATCATTTGGATTGTATCTGAGACAATATCCACATGAATTCCTCCGAAGAGTTCGTAGATAACAGCCACCGCGCCGATAAGGAGAATGGTTATCCAAAGAGGAATTTGCAGGGTTACTGAGAGAACGATAGCAGCAGCGTAGACAGTGACGCCTGTGGCTAAACCACGACTAACTTGAAAAACAAGACTCATCACAATTCTTGTTTTCTCATCATAGCGCCTTTCTAAAAACTCGTAGACGCTTATTATTCGAAGCGAATGAAACACAGGGAAAAGAAAAGCCATAAGGACAATCATGGCCAGAGGGAGAGCAAGCTCATATCCAAGCCATATCATGCCCCCTCCCTCCCGGATAGCAACGAAAGCAGGAGCAGAGATAAAAGAAATAGCTCCCAGCTGGGTGGCCATAGTTGAGAAACCAATCGGTAGCCAGGGTAGCTTTCTTCCGGCCAGGTAGTAATCTTCAGATGTTTTTTGCTTGAGTCCCAACCACCATCCCAGGACGATGAGTCCGCCTGCATAGAAGATTATAATGATCCAGTCAAGGAAAGTCATAGGATTCCTTATTTATTTTGGGTGTTATCCAAGTTGGATCTGTTTCTTTTCTATTTATTTAAAGATGGCTTGGATGACTGAGTTGGATAGATAGTTATAACATTTCTTCAGGGAACTCTTATTCTCTTTTATCCCAGTTATTAACTAAATAGGGCTTTAGTTTTTCAAACTCAAGGCAGAGCTTTTCAATTTCTTGTTCAGCTTCTAAATTACTCATTTTTTTTGTTTTTTGAACAAAGGAAGCGATAAAGCCAAAATAGAGGGGAATTATCGATTCAAGAAGAGAAGGCAGGCTCATCTCCATGAACGTGTACTTGAACCTGCTGTAGAAAAGAATGTAGTCATAGATTGTTTTTACCCAGAGTTCGGCAGGGAAGCCAAAACTTTTCTTTGGGAGTTGAATGACTTTTTCCAGCGATTGCAAATTTTCCCTTTTCATTACTTCTTTCCAGATAAGATAGCGTTTAGCAACTCCTTTATGAAATAGATTGAATAGTTCATTGAAATCCTGGCGAGCTTCTTCAGGGATAACGCTTGCCTCAAAGCCAAAAGTTGGCAAATCCTTGCTGCCTTTTATCTTTTTCCATTTATCTTGATTTTCTTCGACGAGAGATAAAATCGTTCCCAAAACCTGCTTAAACATCGGAGGAAGAGTGGCTACACTTTTGGGATTATGAATTTTGGCTCCGAGAAAAGATTGGCAAACTTTATATCCATTAGCCAGGGCGACAGACGTCATCCAGATGTCGATACCGTAATAAGCGACGTCGGTGTCCCAGATATCTTTCTCCATATAATGGCTGAGAACCTTTGCTGAAAAGCCGAATTCACCTCCGATAGGCTGACGGAGCTTTACACCGTATAAAGCTCTAGTGAGTGGGTAAATTAAAGAATTTGTGATAGTTCCATCATATTTATGACGGGAATAGAGAGGCGCTACATAATCAAATTTCTTGAATAGAATGGGTCCTGCCAGCAGCTGTATCCATTCTGGAGTTATCGAGCGAAGGTCTGAGTCGACCACAACTACAGCTTTAGCTTTTAGTTCATGAGCTACTTCAAATATTCTCCTGAAAGCCTTGCCTTTTCCAGGAGTTCCTCTGAAGGTTGTTACCATTTCTGAAATGGGCGTATGAAGACTTCGCATATAAGGATGCATCTCATGAGCAATTAGGATAGTTTCTAATCCCTTATAATCTTTGATGCTGTTTCGGATGATCTTGCGGGTATTATCCGAAGAACCACAATCAGAATTGACAATGAGACTTTTTATCTTGGGAAAGTATTTTGTCAGCCCGAGGCGGACAGCCTTTAAGACATGGCCTATCGTGTTTTCGGTATTGTAACTGGGGATTCCGACCAGAAGGTCAACTTTTTCTATTTTTTTTACTTTTTCGATCGCTCTAGGGGTGAGAATCATCTATTTTTGCCTCTTTTGATCATCTATCCTAAGAAAAAGATAATGTTAAATATGCGCGAAAAAGTCAATAACTTCCTTAAAAAGGTTGAGGAGTTGCTTTCTCCGCTTCCAGCATTGCAGGTGTAGCTCAATCTTTTTTTCAAATGAAACAATCCTTCTCAGTTAAGATTAACTCTAATAGATATAACGACTCCTGAACAAAAATCAAGTCATTGACACAAAATTTTTTTTTCTTTATCCTATACCAAGCGCAATTAAATCCACATAGAATTTTATCTTATTATAGCTTTTTTGGAGGAATAAATGTCTGATTTTTTCCAAAACGGAGTAATCGCCACTTTTCATAGATTGGGAGAGCTAAACCTGAAAAAATTAGAAAATGATCTCAAGCGCTTTTCCCAGATAAGACCCATCGCCCTGGTTTTACCTTCTCTTTATCGCGAATTTAAAAGCGGAGCTCTCCCCAAAATTATGGATGAGCTGAGAAACGTTAATTATCTCCAGGAGATTGTCTTATGTCTTGACAGGGCAAATGCAGATCAATATAAAAGGGTAAAAAATTCTTTCTCTGCCATAAAAAAGCTTAAAGTGATATGGAACGATGGTCCTCGGATGAAAGGGCTCTATAAGCTTTTAGAGAAGAATGACCTGTCTCCAGGAGAAAGAGGAAAAGGACGTGCTGTTTGGATTTCACTTGGGTATGTTTTAGCCAGAGGGAAAAGCCGAGTCATCGCCATGCATGATTGTGATATCGTAAACTATAATCGTGCGCTTCTTGCCCGCCTTTGCTATCCTGTGGCTAATCCTCATTCTGAGTACGAGTTCTGCAAAGGTTATTACAGCCGATATACAGATGTAATGCACGGTCGTGCTACTCGGTTGTTTTTCACGCCTTTTATCAGGTCCTTAGAAAAGATATTAGGATATCTTCCTTTCCTGGTCTATATGGACAGTTTTCGCTATGCTCTGGCCGGAGAGATTGCCCTGAGAAGGGATTTAGCTATGGCCATGCGTATCCCCAGCGATTGGGGATTGGAAGTAGGGACCTTGGCTGAAGTTTACAGAAATATGGCTTTAAGCAGAATATGCCAGGTTGACATTGCCGATGGATACGATCATAAGCATCAAGAGTTGGTGCCAGATGACCCAGAAAAAGGGATTCTGAAAATGACCGTTGATATTGCCAAGTCCATTTTTCGAACCCTTGCTCAGGAAGGAGCGCAGTTTTCAGAAGGATTTTTTAAAACCTTGAGTAACATCTATTTGAAAGTCGCTCAAGAGACAGTGGTTCTGTACGAGAATGATGCTGAGATGAATAATCTGAAGTTTGACCGACATAATGAGTCGGTGTGTGTTGAAGCTTTTGCTGAGGGGATAAAGAAAGCTGGAGAGGTGTTTTGGCAGAATCCTTCCGGAACTGTGCTTATCCCCAACTGGCATAGGGTTATCGCCGCCCTTCCTGATTTTCTTGCGCTTTTAAAAGATGCAGTAAACAAAGATAACGAAGAATACTCTAAATGAGCCTGAATCTTCTTCAGTAGGGGCTTAATTTATCAAACCCACCGATTAATTCTGTGTGGGATTGTTTTATCTTCTGTAAGGGCTTGATTTATAACGCCTATTGATTAATTCCCTAGAGGGATGATTTATATTGTGTAGAGGCTAAAATTCTCTTTTGTAGGGGCTTGGTTTATCAAGCCCACCTTTTTATATATGGATTTTATCTATCCAATCCACATATTTATTGTAATGGCAAAAATGTGGGTTTGATGAATCAAATCCCTAAGAATAATTTACTTGGTTCATATGTGGAATTGATGAATCAAGCCCCTACATAAGCTACAATGATATGATTTGACATTTTGAATCGTCGTTTTTACTATAAAGACATACCTGTAAATTAGAGAGGTGGCAGAAGGAGATATGAAAATGATCTTCTCCAAAAAGATACTGATTATTTCACTCGTTGTCATCGTTGTTGGTGCCTTGGCTTTTTTTATTTTCTTCAGAGAGAAACCTGACGAATCCGAAGAGGCTTCAGTACAGGACTCCGCAGAAGAAGCTCAAGAGGCTAAAGAAACCCCTCTTCCTGTAAAGGTCGCTGTGGCTAAGAGAGGGGATTTAATCATTAAATTAAAGTCTCCAGGTGAGGCAGTGACTAACATGAAAATAGACATGAAGGCTGAAGTGTCGGGAGTTATAAAAACCTTGAACGTGGAGGAGAGCAAACATGTCAAAAAGGGAGAGTTGTTGGTTGCCCTGGATGACGAGAAATATAGATTGGATCTCGAGCTGGAAGAAGCTACTCGTTTGAATAAAGTGTCTGAATTATTAGTAGAGAAGCGGTTTGCTGAGCCTAATGAGGCGAAGTCCAGTCTAGATATACAAAAGATTCAAAAAGCTAAGGATGACTATGAGAAGGCAAGGATAAATTTTCGGAAAGGGCTTATATCTAGAGCAGACTTTGAAAAGGCAAGCAAAGAGTATGAATTAGCTTTAATAGAATCAGGAGAAAAAAAAGAAGAAATCCTAGCTGCAACGAAAGGCCTAACACAAGCCGAGATACGAGTCAAAACAGCTCAGATGAACCTGGATAAGACGAAGATTAGAGCTCCTTTTTCAGGTTTGATTCATGATATTAAAGTCTCTCCTCAAGAGCATGTGACAAGCGGCAGGGAGCTTTTCACCCTCGTAAACATCGATCGCATTCGCGTCCATGCCAAAGTTCTGGAGAGTGAAATAGGAAAGATGAAAGTGGGTCGGGAAGTTGATCTTAAATTCAGCGCTTATCCAGGAAGGATTTTCGAGGGAGAAGTAAAGGCGATAAGCCCGGTAATCAATCCCCAAGATAAGACATGCAATGTTATTATTGATGTGGCGAATCCTGAGGAGGAGATTAAGCCAGGTATGCATGTCGAGGTTGAGATTGCAGCTGAGATTCATAAAGACAGACTACTTGTACCCCAGGATGCCGTCCTCGTCAGAAGCGGAAGGAAATTAGCGTTTATCGTAGAGGAAGGTCTGGCTAAATGGAGATATATCGATGTAGGACTTGAAAATGAGGACTACGCAGAGGTCCTGGACGGCATTAAAGAAGGGGAGTCGGTAATAATCGAGGGACATTTCACTCTGGCCCACGATGCCAGAGTCAGGATACAAAAGTAATCTATCAAGAGCTTTTTGAAATCAGCTTGTCCCTTAACCAATTTCCAGCAATCTCTGCTCTTACTTTAATTTAAATGTAACAGTAACGGTGAAAATGACACTTCTTGGACGGCCGTTGATAATCATAGGTTCATAGACCCACTGACGGACAGCATCTTTGGCTGCCTGGTCGAGAAGCGGGATGGACCTGAGGACTTTAACATGTGCCACTCTTCCGTAGATATCGGTCACAGCCTCGATAATGACGACACCTTCCACTCTTGCCTGACGTGCAATTTCAGGATAGACAGGCTTAACTTCCTTGATTAATTTAGGTGGTTTAATTTCTCCCATTGCTCTAATGGGAGCTTCGACTTCACCGACAACACCGCCGAGGATTCCGCCGACGACTCCGCCGAGCACTCCGCCGACGACTCCGCCTTCGACTCCGCCTTCGACTCCGCCTTCTACTCCGATATCGCTGAGTTCTTCTTCAGCGATTTCTTCAGGGATTTCTACAGGGGCGACAAGTTTACCCGGTTCTATATTGGTTTGGGCCTGAACAGGCCTGATGCGTGTTTTTTTTGCAGAACTTTTACGCTTTTTAGGTGGGGGAGGAGGCGGCGGAGGTGGAGGCGGAGGTGGAGCTAGGAAAGCACTGTATATTTCTATCTGAGGCAGATTTCCAGGACTTAAAAGAGGGTAAATTATCAAAAGCAGCACGATGAATAAGTGGACTGCTAAGGAAAGCGGGAAGACCCAGACCTTGGTCCCAATATTTTTTTCTCTAATAATAAAAGAATCTTGGAACATTTTAGCCTCCTTTTGTTGGTCTTCATAGATTTTATTTTTTATTGCTTCTTTAACGCGGGATGGAAAAGATTCCCAGTATTCTTTTTGCTGAGGAACAAAGGGTAATTCCTTGGGAATTTCCTCCAGTTTTTTTAAAGAAGATAGCTCTTTGCAACATTCAGAGCAAACTTTCAAATGATATTCAACTTCCTTCATGTTTTCGCTATTGAGTTCTCGATCAAGATAAGCTCCTAAGAGCTTTTTTGTTTTCTCATGTCTCATGGGTCTCTCCTTCAAAGATAGTCAGCCATTAATTCTTTAAGTTTTTTCCTGGCTCTGCTCAGCCGGGACATCACTGTTCCGTTAGGGAGGTTGAGAGTTTGAGCTATCTCCTTATAACTTTGGTTTTCGTAAAACCTGAGGATAAAAATGATTTTTTGGTCAGCGGGAAGAGCATCGAGAGCTTCCATGAGCTTTTGCTCCAACCGGTTTCTCTGGAGCGTGTCAGGAGGCAGCTCATGGTGGGTTGATGAGGCATCCTCTGGAACATTATTATCTTTTTCTCCCAAAAACTCTTCCCGCTTATGTGCTTTAAGGTAATTTAAATTATTATTAACGGCAATCTTCCGAAGCCAGGTATAGAAGCTCATCCCGTCCCTGAAAGCGAAGAGAGAAGTATAAGCCTTGATGAAAGTATCTTGAGAAAGATCGTCAGCAGATTGGTGAGCACCAGTCATTAGGCGACAGAGATAATAAATGCTTCGCTGGTATTTTCTGACCAATGATTCAAAAGCTTGCATGTCTCCCTCTTTTGCCAGTGCAATCAGTTTCTTTTCAGGTATCTTCTCTCTTTGCCTCATTCAACATCACATCCTATATACAATTGCAAAAGCGAATTATTCCCTTTTTATTCTTATTTATTGCCATCATGTTTATTCCCCATCCACCAATATATCGAGCAACTTTTATGCCAAATTTATGTCTACTGGCTTTTTTCTGACCTAAAATCAGTAGATTTAAGTCAAATTTTCTTGTTCGGGTAAACTTTTTTTACAGGTGTGAAGATTTTTTTACTGATGCGTATGCAATTCCCCATCTATCTTTGACAGAAATTAATCAAGAGTTTTAGGTGGGGTTTTGACCTGCCAGAGGAAGAATTGCAATCTCAGAAGAAAAATAGTCTTATATTCCGTCTGTTATCTTTTCCCAGTTTTTTGCCTTGTATCTTTTTATTTTGACCTCACCTGTTTCTTCAGAAGAATAGTGCTCATAAAAATAGCCGTTCTTAATAACAGACGGAGTGAACGGAAGGTTTGTTTTATAAAGATAGTGGCCCTCCTTGCTGAATATATCAAATTCGACCTCTTCACTTTCATCAATGACAGACCTTACTCTTCTGACATATATTCTTCCTCTATCATCAGTTAGAATTCGGTTAAAATAGGGCCGGTGAGATGGAAATTGGATAGCTTCCTTAACGACTCCTTTGGGCCATCTTTCTTCTAAGCGAGAATAACTTTCATAAATCTTGTTTTTCTCTTTTTGAGAGATAGAATGTGCAGGCTCTTCTTTCTTTATGATCAATTCAAGGTCGCCTTCCAGGTTAACCTGAAACAAACTGTATTTTGACGAATAAGCATAGATGTGTTTATCCGCAACTGCTCGCGAAAAATATAAATCTTGATTGTATTGATGGCTCAATCCAAAGGCCATAGTTGTGCCATCTGTACCTTTTCTTTGAACAAGCTTAGCAGGGTAATCAAATTGAGCTATGTTTTTTATCATTTTTCCTTTATGGTCCAATTTTACGAAGCATTGCTTACTTTCTACATCACTTCGTATAGATGCTATTCCAAAAATACTTTTATCAGATGCGATAGAGAAATCTGTGATAAAATCGGATAAAAGAATACTATTTATAAATTTCCCCTTGCCGTTGAAAATATGGATTTTTCGGTACTCAGAAATATAAATATTATTTTCTTCACCCAAGGAAAGCTTAGAGGGCCGTTCAAATTCACCTGGACCCTGTCCTTTTTTCCCGATTGTTTGGAGATACTGCCCGTCGGGATCAAACTTCTGGAGGCGGCAATTTCCTCCTTCAAGCACATATATGTTTCCTTGATCATCCACATCAATTTTTCGAACTCGATAAAACATGTAATTATCATCGTCTTCTCTTCCGACGGCTAAATCTTCTTCCAGATCGAGGAGCATTTCCCCGTAGACAGGCTCAGCAGGATTCTTGACGACTTTCACCCCGTTCTCATACTCGATCTCTCCTCTCCATTCAACTTTTTCTGATATTTTTGTTTTTGTGCAGCTGACCAAAAAAAGAAAGAAAATAGCCATGGTTAAAACTAGCTTAAGTTTGGCTTTCATAGTGCCCTCTATCTTAAAAACTTCTCAAATCCTGATTAAGTTCCTTTATCTTAAGGATCAATTCTTGTGCCTTTTCTTTAAAAGCGCTATGTAAGATAGCTTTTTGAGCAAGGCTCAGTGCTTCGTCTTTCATTCCGGCGTTGAAATATCCAGCAGCAGCGTTATAAAAAAATGTCGCTTTAGTAAGGGTAGTCTTTCTCAACTGGATTCTCTTTTTTTTAATTAACCTTTTCTTTCTTTCCTCGGAAAAATCTGAATTTTCTATATTCTTTATTTTATTTTTTAAGTTTTTTTCTTCTCCCTCGTTACAGAAAGCTGCTTTTTCATAATTATTCCCAGATTCTTTCCAATCTTGATACGCAGCATAGACTTTTCCTAAATAATAGGAAGCTTCACAGTTTGAAGGATCTAACTTCAATGCTTCTTTGAGATCTTCCTCTGCCGCATCCAGGTTTCCCTTTTTAAATTCAATTATTCCAGCGAGAGATAAGACCTGGCTGTATCCGATAAAATAGTTCTTGGCCTTTTCAATATTTTCCCAGGCCTCATCTAGATTCTCGAGCTCATTGTGATTCCAGGCAAGCCAGTAATGGGCATCTCCCATATGGTATTTTCCAAGTTTGACAAGCATGTTTAGTGTATCAATCGCTTCTTCATTTCTCCTTAAATAACTCAGGCAAAGAGCCTTTCCCAGGAGAGCTGCCCTGTAGGCTGGAGCCAGCCGTAAAACTCCTTCATGATATTCGAGGCTTTTTTCAAGTTCTTCGAAGCCAAAACAAATACTTGCCAGAGAAATAATAGTGGAGGATGATTCTGGAATTTGTTCGTAGGCTTTTAAGAAATTCCTCTCAGCAGTAATCAATAGCTGGCGTTTTAGGGCTATTTCTCCTAAGAAATAATAGACTTCATGAAACCGAGGTTCCTTCTGGACGAGCTCCTCCAGGCTTTTGTGGTTCTCTTCTGGATAGAGGGAGAGAATGTATCGAATCAGAGGGGAATCAGGGAATATTTCTAAAAGACGGGAAAAGTCAGGTTTATCTTTAGTCTTAATGTGATGGGGAAGACTACGATTTAATGAAATATAAAGATAGGCAAAAAATTCATCAGTTTCTGATTTTTCCTTAAGCTGCTCGTTCCATGGATCGATATTCTCTCTCAGTCTATCCCAGGTTGCAAAGACTCGAGAAATATCTGCTTTTTCATCTTGAGTAGCACCTTTAGTCTCCTTTGGGATTAAATTGACAATTTCAAGATAAAGGGAAAATTCGGATAAGGAAGGAGATCCTTTGATTATATCAGAAGGCAGCTTGAGATATTTGTTTTTTAAAATCCCCAACTCTTTTTCTCTGAGCGTCAGAAGAAGTCCTGTTTTTATGAGTTTTTCTCTTGTTTGTTCTGGTGCTTGCGGTTTTGATAGTAGGTCATGATAAATCTGGAACGCATCCTTCAAGCAGGCATAGCTTCCTTTTTTAAGGAGGATATCTGCCTCTTTTTCTTTGCTCTCGTATTCAACAACATGCGGTGCAATCTCGATTTTTTTCTTCGGAGCACAGAAAGAAAGCAGAATAAACAAAAAAAAGATAAAAAATTTCTTTAGCGTTATATCCTTCTTCATTTCCAGATAGGGCTATATTTTTATATTATACTTTAATATGATACGTTTCAAATTTGTTATTCGCTTATAGAAAAAGGAAAATATGCTGGCCATATACCTTGTTCTGTCCTTCCAAAAGATAATGCCCTAATTTATTGTCCTCATATTAGCCATTTGTCTTAAATTTAGAACAGAAAAACTCCAAATATTCTAATGCAACCTCTGGTCATTATTGGTACATTTTTTGCTATATAATTTAGCAAAATGAGGGAATCTCTTATGACATGTTGATGTGAAACCATATGGATGTAAAAAATCTTTATTAATGATATAAATAAAAATATAGTGGGCT
>JABAOF010003493.1_pt2 | contig 10908 bp, 9 predicted proteins | sample 7062171 | NCBI WGS metagenome assembly JABAOF01 (sample SAMN14538628, study PRJNA623070) | marine sediment metagenome | biome: marine biome [ENVO:00000428]; feature: marine pelagic biome [ENVO:01000023]; material: deep marine sediment [ENVO:00002113] | place: India: Gulf of Khambhat ... | reverse complement strand
CCACCTAAAAAACAGCCAATCTTAGTCAGGAATATCCCTACTGCCAGGGAAGGAACAACACAGTCCGAAATTTTCCAAAATGGGAGGTTAGTCGATTTTATATAGATAATCGCAGCAAAAATACTTAAAAATAAGCCGCCGGTGAAAGCGAATCCACCGGGACTCAGGCTGAATACTTCCAAAAGATTCGTTTCAAATTGTGAATAATTGTTTATAACGAAGAGGAGACGTGATCCCAAAAAGGCAGATATTTGGATTGATATAATTAACCCAAAAATTTTATATATGGAAATGTTTTGTTTTTTACAAATGCCAATGGCAATTAAAGCACCGATAATAAAAGCTAAACTGAGCATAAATGGATAAGCAGATACACTGGCGCTCCCTATTTTAAACAAAATTGGTTTCATGGTTTAGTCTCTCCTTATACATCAGTAATCAATTCCACAAAAATCCAGGATTAAGATTGTGGGGAGGCAATAACTTTTAAGCCCCCCCACGATCTTACAGTTACTTGTTTAAATAGCTCTTTTTTTTACTTTTCGAATGATTAAAAATAACAGGAAGAGCAAAACAGTTGAAAAGAGCAAAGCAGCATTTACCAGGGTTTGACCGATATTCCGGCCAGTCGGTTGATGTTGATTGATGGAAGCAATAGTCGAGCAGGTGTCGGTGTCGTCTGTGCAGCTGCCGCCCAGTGCTTTACAGGCATTTATTCTACCGTGTCCGAACCTGGTATCAAAGCCTGCCGGTCCTTTATCGTCGGCTGTACTTTGAAGTCTATTACGTACTTGAGTTGGGGTCCAGCCGGGATTTTGGGACAATAGAAGCGCGGCAGTACCTGCCACAAGCGGCGTGGCACTGGAGGTACCGTTGAAATTCTCAATATAATCATCATTACTATATCCGCCAGCCCCGGAAATATCTGTTGTCCACATGTGAACACCCGGTGCCGAAACGTTAATTTCAGGACCATAACAGCTCCCCCACCAATTCTCTCCATCTGAACTGATCATTGTTTTAAATTGATCCCACTCGTTTGTAGCACTAACGGCAATAATTACTTTACTCGTAGATAAATTAGCCGGGTAAATGACGGGGCCGGAATCATTCCCGGCGGCAAAAACCACAACACGGTTATTGGCGATAGCAAAATCGATGGCAGAGTTGATAGCCCCGGAAGACCCTCCCCCTCCCCAACTGTTACTCAGAACATGAGCACCTCGATTGACCGCGGTGCGAATACCATCTTCAATCCAGGAATTGAAGGTAATCCAGTCCCCCCCCGGAGAATTACTATAAGCAATTCTAACCGGCATGATCTTCACTTGCCACCCGATCCCGGCAACACCAATGTTGTTGTTGGTTATTGCAGCGGCTATCCCGGCACATCCTGTTCCATGTCCGTCCCATGAGTTCGGTTCTTGATTGTTATCGCCATCCGTAGCATCGTAAGGAGTTACTATTTTGTTGCTGAGGTCTTGATGACTTGTCTCAACGCCTTCATCGATAATGGCAACGATTATTGTTGAAGAACCTTGATGAATATCCCAGGCCTCGGGAGCGTCTATATCTGCGTCACCAATACCAACCCAACCGGTATTATTTAAATACCACTGTTTGCTGTACCAGGTATCGCTGGGAGTCGCCGCCGGCGATGGTTCGGCAGGCTTTATCTTTCCCTTTTTTATCTTCGGTCGTTGGGGATAAATCCGGATGAAATTCGGTTCTATAAATTCCACCAATGGGTCCTTATAATATTTGTTTGAAATGGCGAGTCCCTGTCTTGCTGATTTGCCGGTAAATTTTATAATATACCTGTTTTTTATTTTTTCCTCTTTTTTAACCACCTCAGCATTCTTCTTTTTAAGGGATTGAGCGATTTCCTTTTCGGGGACTTCTGACTTAAATTGAACAATAAATTCATTGACAAGTACTTGATCGATACCACCGACTCCATAGACCGGGTTTTCCGATTCCACCCTTTCTATCTCTTTCTTTTTGAATTTTTCTGTGCCTGCCCGAAATGAGCTTGGTCCTATACCTTTTTTAATTCGTATAAGCACGATGTTGTATTTTTGCAGAATGGGTGAATCTTCAACTCGACCAAATCCCGCCGAATCAATACCAGCCTTAAGCGTTTTCATCTCTGCTGCACTGGTTCCTGGTTTTACTTTTAGAGCGCTGTAATTTTGAGACGTCTTTAGAACAATCTTTTTACCGTCAACAATATAAAAATCGGGTTCACTTTCTTGTCCCATGATGGTTCCCAAAAAGCCAGCATAAAAGATGCAGAAGAGGAAAACAAACACCGAAACATTGATACTCTTAATAATCTTCATGGTTTTTTCTCCTATTTTCTTTTTTGCTTTCTTAAAAAGCTTATTATTTGAAAGGTTTTCAAATATTAAGGGGAAAGAAAGGGGACAGAGAAAAATCGCTTGTCCCCTTTTACCTTTTCCCTCATCATATTTCTACATATCTACGTACCCTGCACCGTTCCTGGATTTTGGATTTCTTATTTCTTCTTTTTTAAATCCGCTAGTACTGGTAAGTCGTTGCAGATGCAAACTGCCCAGGGAAGCGACCATTTATGATGGTATCCACCGGCCCAACCATCGCTCCACGTCTTGTCACAAGCAAAGATTTGGAACGTATAGCCGCAGCAAGACCCTCCTCGGTCAAGAGCAAAACCGGCGGGTGGTGCAAACGGTGCAGCCAGACTAGATGCACATACAGCGTCGAACACCCGTAGATCAAGCTGAGTCAATATCCCATCTGCTTCAGGCGGGATTGGCAACACAGGTGGACAACCCGATATAGAGCTTTCACACCTCGTTCCTGGTTCGCCGACCCGTGTCTTGCCCTTTAATGGCTCCGTCCCAAGGGGAAGTGTTAAATCTAATGTGATGGGAACCTGATAGGTAGGACCACCCTGCTTGGTAATGTAAAGCCTGTAATAATCGAAATTTTCACTGGGGTAGGTGGTGTCAGCCTCGTCAATGTATTCATCGTACACAATGCCTTTCAAATTGATAGGCCAGGGCTGGTTACATGGAATACCGTTTGGTAGAAAAATACCATTATCTAAGAGATCTAACCCTGCGCAAGGTTCAAGTCCCTCGATTCCTTTGAATTTTACATGTATCGGCTTATTGTCAAACCAAACATGCTGCGTGTCATAGTACATATTACCGAGAGTGTCCTCAACTTCAAGTAGCAATGTATACTTTCCGCTGTGACAGTGATGGTTGGCATCCGGGCACTCAGGCAGATCGACAGCACTATTGAAACAATAATCCCGGAGCTTATAGATATCAATGCCAGGTGGGTCGATATGCCTTTTTATCCATTCAACTGTCAAATCCCGCCAAATAACTTGATTCCACGGGGCACGCTTTTGACTCTCATCAGGTGGGGTATAGCACACCTTCGAATTTAACAGTGATCCCGTATAATCTGCCGGATTGAATCCAGGTTCTTTGGGACCCGGCAGGAAGCCTAAACCATATTTCAAGTCAAAGCACTTGATTTTTCGATCGTTGCATTCTCCCACCCAGGCACTGCCTTTCACATGGACACAACCACCCACAGGCACAACTGTTCCAGGTCCTGGTCCCATATTTGTATCAACGATGGGTGCATTGGGATCAAAAGGTCCCGGGGGTGTTTGCACCGGAGCACCGGGAGTTTCGGCGACTCGCTCGATATACACCAATTGTTTGAACAATGTGAACAGCGTGCAGCAGCATTTTCGGGAACCACTGGGATGGAATGTATAGACGCACACCCGCACTTCGTAGGGACCGGGCGACCAAACAGTTGTATTGATCCATCCCAGGGTTCCGTTTATCACCGGGGTGGAACCAGTACCCCCACCACCTGGATAGTGGACACCATCGCTGCTCCAGTCAGTATCATCCTGGCAACTTTGCCCCGCAACTTTACGCCACTCCAGGGTATAGTGTCCGAAAGCAGCACCATAAGCACTCCCCACCACCTCCACGGATAGCCCGGGTACGGGAGGATTCGGTTCTTCATCGGTGCAGCCAGTGGGCTTGGTGATGTCGCAAACCAGTCGTTTCTGCACCCAAAGCAGCCAAATAAGAAGACCGATGAGTATGAGCTTTACGAAGAGAATAATCATTGAAGATACTTTTCCCTCCACCAGTTTACCATATTCACCGGTGACCAACTGCCCCAGCAGCAGCAAGACCAAAAGTATGAGAAGAATATACTTGATGAACTTGGCAAGGTCTCGCGGCCGCTTTCGGGGTTTTTCTGTTTGGAGATCATCTTTCTCCGCCATTTTTTCAACCTCCTAAAAAAGTTTTTATTTTAAAGGCTTTTAAGCCTGTAACTTCATCAATAATCAATATTTGTAAAAAATTCACCTGTTCCTTTTTTCTTCTTAGAGAATTTGAAAAGAAAGGGGACAGAGAAAATTCGCTTACCTCCTTGTCCGATTTTCGTATTGTCTAATTAATCTTTGTATCATGGTTCTCATTACTTTGCACCAACACTCCAATACCTGAGTTTGACTCATCTCTAGAATAGCGTAATCCCCCGGTTTTTGTTCAACTTTTATAAAAGTTGATATTTTTTTTTTAAAATGCTGAATTAGAGAGGGTTTTAAAATGTCAACTTTTATAAAAATTGATATTTACTGCCGTGAAAGTAGTCCACAGATTACACAGATTTACACAGATTATAAAAAAAATATAAAAAAATCTGCGTAATCCGTGTAATCTGTGGTTTCCCCTTTTTCGTTGTATCCGGGCGAAGAGCGCAGCTTTATGAATGCCTTACCCTTTTTTGAACATGGAAGGTGTGGTATTGGTGTGTTTTTTAAAGGCTTTATAAAAGGCAGCCATGGTACTAAATCCCACTTCGATGGCTATGGAAGAAATTTTCCGCCGTGCCCCCCCGGGGCTCTGCAAAATCTTTTTGGCCTCTTCGATCCGGTATGAATTGATGAAATCGAAAAAATTCCGGTTCAATCTTTCGTTGAGCAACTGGGAAAGCTGGTGAGGGGCGATAGACATTTTCTCAGCTAATGACTGCAGGGAAACATCGGCATCGCAGTATACTTTCTCGATATCCATCAGATAATTGAGCCTGGTGATACACTCCTCGGCAAAATAGGGGTTCAGAGGAGAACTTTTATACTTTGCCTTTTTTTCAAAGAGGTGTTTCTTTTTCTTATAGATATAAAAAGCAGCAGCCACCAGGGCAGTAAACAAAAGCAGCACAGCTATTTTAAAAAGCAGGGTTTGATAAAGAGAGGGTTTTAAAGTAAAAGTCAGGGAAGCCCCGCCTTGATTCCACGCCCCTTCGGCGTTACAGGCAGTTACCCTGAAGGTGTAGGTACCAGGCGTCAGGTCTTTGTAATGGGCGGCGCGTTCCTGGGCTGGGAGCAAGTAAATCCATTCCCGGTCAATCCCCTCCAACCGGTATTTGAATTTTGTTTTTCCCGGGGATAAGAAAGTAGGGGCGGTGAAATGGAAGCTTACATTTGTTGTACCTTTAAATGTAACCGGCTCTGCATCCATGGGTAGGTGATGGGAATGCCGGTTAAAATAAACCGTTTCGATCACCACCGGTGGAGGTATTTTGTTGAGGCGAATTTTTTCCGGGTTCACAATAGAGATACCTTTTTTAGTGATGAATCGGAACTCACCGTTCCTGGTTTTGAGAGCTGAATTCCTGGAAAATTTATTGTCGAATTCGAGGCTTTTCATACCGTCGGATATCCCGAAAGAAATACAGTTAATTTCATCCACACCGCCGTAGGCAAAACGGTTCAGTTCATTTTTGCCGACGCGCAGAATGCCGCTGTCGCTCATTAACCAGAAATTACCCTGTGAATCTTCAAGGAACTGGTAGATGAAGTTGGTGGTCATACCATTGGCAGTGGTATAGGAGGTAACCATACCGTCCTTAAGCGTCAGCCGTTTCAAACCGGCCCCATCCGTGGCAATCCAATACACCCAATTCCCTTTATCCCCTCTGCTCCCATCATCCGAAGCAGATACATCTTCATAGATACAGGTCACAGAAACACCCCGCAAATAATACTCTGTATTTTCCTTTTCTATTTTACCATCTTTTAAAACAGTGATTCCCCTATCTGCCGCGATCCAGATATCTCCGGCTTTACTTTCGTAAACATTGTGAACCTCCTTGCTCCATAAACCATCCCCGGACTTTAAAGATTCAATGATTCCATCACGAGACCGGAGTACACTCACCCCGTCAAATGTGCTGAACCATAGGTTGTCCCGGCTGTCCCTGTATATGGATGTCACCACACTGTCCGCCAGTCCTTGCCCGGTAGTAAACTGGACAAAGTGATCATTCTTCTTTTGAAAAACCCCCTTGCCGATTGTTCCCAGCCAGAGGTTTCCTTTCGCATCCTCGGCGATGGCGGCGATACCTCCACCGGAGAGTTCCCGGATTTCCAGGGAGTCAATAATGTCCCTGCCCCGGCAGCGGAATAATTTTCCACTGACAGTGCCGATCCAGGTATCCCCGTGCCCATCTTCGAACAGAGAAAGGAAAATTTCCTCCAGGGGTGGTTTAAACGGTTCATAAGATTTGAATTTACCATCTTTTAACCGAATCATTCCCGAATCGGTCCCTATCCACAAACTCTTTTCTCTATCTTCAAAAAGACAGTAAATACAAAAGGGGTTCAACAGACCTTCAAAATCGACTGTACCATCTTGTTTTTTCTTTATTCGATTTAATCCTTTCTGCGTTCCTACCCATAGATTCCTTTCACTATCTTCCGTAATACTGGTTATCCAGTTATTTGTCAATCCATCTCCGACGGTATACCTCCGGGTCCTTTTGCCTGTTTCGTGGTTTACGCCAGTTACCCTGAACAGACCTATATCGGTGCCGATCCACAGGTCTCCCCTGCGATCCTCATGCATGGTAATAATGAGGACGTTGTCCAGGCCCGGGACAGGGTATTTGAAAAATTTTCCCTCCCTGTATATAAATACCCCGTTTTCACGAGACCCAAACAGTAAATTACCGTTTCGATCCTCGACAATGGCGTTGATTTTTTTGCCCAAAAGGCCGTGAGATTCATTAAAAGAAAAAAATTTTCCGTTAGAGAACGAATACCGGTTTACATAAGTGGAATCAAAACTAATCCAGATATTGCCTCTCATATCATCTTTTATACGGCGGATACCGTCCCTGGTGATGCCATCGTTTTTGGTGAAGGTTTTGAACTGGCCGGTTTGGTACCGGTATGAAGTTAAGCATCCTGAGCTTCCGATCCAGAGGACACCTTCCCTGTCTACAACTAGATGCCTGATTTCCTGCGAAAAAATCTCCTCCTTTTCACCAAAACGAATGGGAACAAATGTCATTCCATCAAATCGAACCAGGCCCCTGGAAGTACCGATCCATAGATAACCATCAGGTGTTTGGGTTATGAAACGGACTGTATTGGATGGAATGCCGTCAACCACCTCCCATCGGTCTTCCAGGTATTGATCGACGGTTTTGTGGGGATCTAATCCCCATAAGTGACAGCAAAATAATTGAACGATAATAACACAAGTCAGTAATTGCCGGTTTGAACCGGAATTTGGCCGTTTTCCCATTTTTACAGTTTATTTCTTTTACCAATAGAATAATACAGTAAACCGCATTATATTTCAACCCCCCTCTATACAGGGCGACGTTAAAGTCGCCCTAAATTGCGCAGAGTCCAAGCACGAAGCTCGAAATACGAAACAATATCAAAATTCAAATGTTCGAAATCCAAAACAAAAGTAGAATGGTACGATGCTTTCAGGTTCTTTTCGTTTTGGTCATTTGAATTTAGGTCATTCGAATTTGTTTCGAATTTCGATATTGGTCTCTGCGCAATTTCGGATTTTAAATGGTTGGTTCATTCCTCCCAAATGGATCATGTTAAATTGCCAGATTTGGACACAAAACTTATGGGACACGGTACTGGATTCTATGAGAAAAGAAAACGGCCAGGCCTGAGGAATTCTAGATTACTCCTTTGGGCCCGGCCGTCTTTTTGATTTTTCAGCTAATGATTACCAGGTTTAACAAAAAATGGGCACTTCTGTGGTTCCCAGACCCTCAATTTTGGAACCGCCCTTAACCCTTTTTTGATCGTCCCTGTCCAGGACGGTATCAAGGTCCTGGATTGTCTCTTTACCGAGAGTCAGTTTTTTTTCTTCTTTAGGTTTCATTTTCTCCCCCTAAATTTTTATTTTGTATTGTCAAAGGTTTTTAAGATAAAACGTTTAAAAACCTTTTAACCTTTTCTTCGTCAAACGCTGTGGTTATATTATAGTATAAAATTCAAGCGGAGATTATAAATGAGGTTTCAAAAACGGATAAAAATCGTTGCAAAATGATGGGAAATGTGAAAGATTGGCTTTGCCTGCTTACTGCTTACTCTCTCTCCTCATCGGTGGTTCTCAGCGTTGGTTCGAAGAGTTCCCGGTATTTGAGCTTAAAGCGATGGAAAAACGCCAATACTTCAAAATAAAGTAGGGGAACCTGCTCCATGTGCTCCAGGAGTTCCCTGACATCATCCGAAAGTGTTATATCCTCTTTCTCCTCCACTGCTTTAGGCACTACCAGCGCTTTCGGCGTTTCTTTTTCTTTTTTTTCCCTGGTATCCTCTTTGATTTGTTCTTTAGGCTTGTAAACCATTGATCCTCTATCGCAGATCAACCAATCCAGGGAAATATTCAAGCCGTCTGCCCATCTGCGGAACGCCAATGCACCGGGGAAAGTCTCCCCGGACTCATTCTTGACATAGGTGGTCCTTTTGCAATCGCTTTGTAAGGCCATGTCTGCCTGTCTGAGGTTAAATCTTCTTCTTACTTGCCGCAATCGCATCCCGATTTCTCTTAACAATTTTCCTTTAGAAATTGTATTCATTTTAGTTACTCCTATATGGTTTTATACGAAAAAAACGTTGACATGGTTTCATTTTTTTCTAAATTGATGACCCTTTCTGGTAAAACGATGACCCTTTTAGCGGGAATTGTGACCCTTTTTTGTGCGAGCGTGACCCTTTCTCATGCAACGGTGACCCTTTTTTGTCCAGCCATAAACTTTTCACATGGAATCATGACCCTTTTTTGTTCATTCGTGACCCAATTTTGTTCAACGGCGACCCTTTTTTGTTAAATCATGACCAAAATTTGTTTAGTGATGACCCTTTTTTGTTCAGCCGTGACCTAATTTTGTTCAACGGCGACCCTTATTTGTTCTTTCATGACCAAAATTTGTTCATCAATGACCCATTTTTGTCAAATGGTGACCCAAATTTGTTCAACGGTGACCCATTTTTGTTCATGGGTGACCCAATTTTGTTCAAAGGCGACCCAAATTTGTTCGAAGGCGACCTATTTTTGTTAAATGATGACCCAAATTTGTTCAATAATGACCCTTATTTGTCAGGTCGTGTCTCTTTTATCTCACCTTCTCACCTTCCGCCCACTGATTCACTTATATAAAATGGTTTGATAAATCAAACCCCTACAACCTTCTGACTAACTGACTATCTAACCGTCTTCGTTTCTCCATTTCTTCGTTTCCTCGTTTCTTCTCTTCTTGCCAACTGCCAACTGCCAACTGTCTCCCTTCTACGCCCTACGCCCCCTGGCACCCGTTCTTTCCTTATGAAAAAGTTATATTATTGGCACCGTCTCCCCCACACATTAGAAGGTATTTGTCAAGTGAAAAAAGCCTTCCCCCGCATTTTTTTTGAACGAATACGCAAACCAAGCCGACCAGACGCTCTTTGGCCCTTTGCACCATCGATTTAGTTATTAAGCTACAAAGCATAAACACTTTGCGCCAGCCACACATCCGGATCAAGATGGATCAGAAGTAAACGCCTTCCGCTTACACCTCTTTTTATTTTTGTTGGTTTTAATTGCCGTTTCATCATTGGAACCTCGGTACAATCTTCACAACTATATTCTTCCGGCTTATATACGTATTTTGCTCTTTTTTTATGAATACAAAGCGGTACTCACCAATGAATCCCGGTCCGGGCTGCCAGTAAAAAATTCCCCTTTGAGTATCCAGGGTAGAACCTACAGGCAGCACTTCCAACCGGTTGTTCACCTCCTGGTACCCTATCAAAGAATCAGGACCAAGGGATTTGGCAGTTGAGTTGTCATCGAAGCCGTCAGTCAAGTAGATTTGTAATCGTTCCACTTCTTTGATATCTATCCTGTTCATGCCTGTTTCATCCCCGTGAATAAACTCCGGTTTGGTAACCTCTTTAAATCCCCTTTTAACTCTAACCGGTACGGAGTAATCAACAGGGATTTGTGCCAATTTAGAGCTGTTAAGGATTGGAGTTTGCGGCCTGGTTTTTACCTGGTATGATTTTGTATTTAAAGCAGAGGTCCCGGTATTACTAATGGAAAAGTACCTGCTGCCGATCCCGTCGGAGTTCCCGCCGCTGTCCCTGGCGGTCCACTGGATAGTATGCACGCCGTTGGCATAAGCCGTAGTATCTAAATAAAAATATCCGACTGCTCCGTTACTGTTGGCATAACCAGGGAATAAAGCGGCTATATCAGACCGGTAAATGTTGTAGTTGGGATGGCCGAGATTGACCCCATCTACATAAACGTTAATGGTAGAACCGTCTGTGGCAATGTGATTGGGTGGTGGGGTCAATACCCAGCCCCAATTGATGAAACTGCTTCCTGAAGCGGTTCCTCCCTGGGTGGGTGTATCAATCGCTCCAAAGGGTTTTACTGCATTGGCATTGTCACAGTGGATGGTTTTGGTTCCTAAGGTGGTGGTTTTGCCAGCAAAATCCGTGACAACAGCATGGATCTCAAAAGTGCCGTTACCACTGTTGGGTAAGAAGTTGGTCAGCATCATATAACCCCA
>JABAOF010022299.1_pt1 | contig 10911 bp, 9 predicted proteins | sample 7062171 | NCBI WGS metagenome assembly JABAOF01 (sample SAMN14538628, study PRJNA623070) | marine sediment metagenome | biome: marine biome [ENVO:00000428]; feature: marine pelagic biome [ENVO:01000023]; material: deep marine sediment [ENVO:00002113] | place: India: Gulf of Khambhat ... | reverse complement strand
CCCCCTGGACCCCCGCAAAACTTTTTATTTGAGCGCGTTTTTTATAAGTTAACAACATTGGGGTGCTCCCCGCCGAAGGCGTTTAAAATTTGCCCGAAGGGCACCTTTTAAAAGCTTAGGCCGGTAGATGCGGCAAATTCCTCCGATCCTATAGGCATAAGCGCATTACGCTTTACCTTAAAACGCTGCACATAACCACCAGGAGTAAAAGAATGCGTCACATGCGAGACATAATAAATACCACTATAAGTCTCACCTATCCCCTTAATAGTAACCGTACCCCTGGCTTTAAGCACATGCCCGTAAAGATTTCCCGCAATCTCACCCTCAGCAGACACAAACCATTCCGCCTTGTGAAAAAGCCCCTGACATAAGGCATCCATTTCAGGCTTACCCGTAACTGCATTCATTCCAACAAAAACCAAAGACGGGTCCATGCCAGGTGCCAGGAACCCATTGAAATCCGTGCTTCCCAGGGCTTTCTGCAAACTGCTCTCAACAGCAGCCTCCATTTCCTCTTTATTAAACCGGTCTACCTGGAACATGGCCGCATTAGCAGGTGTCAGTCCATTGACTTCAATAGAAAACCGGTTAAGGTTGGTGTCCTCTCCGAACATGTATGCCAGGACCGGCTGCAGTTTACCCTCCGGTTGAGACTTACAAAAATAACCCGTACCATTTTCCACGTAACACTCAAAACCATTCCTCACTGCCAACCGCCTCAAAAACCGCATGTCGGTTTCCCGCTGGATTATAGTGGAAACCGCTTCATCATGAACGATCTGCGTATCTTCTACCTCCGCTGTGAATCCATAAAGACCAAAAATCTCTGAAGCTATATCACTGTCCTTTTTGTTTGGCCAGTCTTTTAATTTCTCCTCCCGGTCCATGAGCACACTCTCATCCATTCCCCAGATTTCCAGGACACATTGGACCGGATCAGGATCAAACAACGGTTTGACATGGGTAATGTACCCGGAGATCAAATCCTCCATACCACTTTCAAGACCGGCTTTAATGGATACACTCTTCCAGATCATGAAATTCTCATCCTCCAGGTAAGACCAGGTCCCGTCCTTTTCTTGCTTTAATGGCAGCAGTATCTTGAACATACCAGCCAATTGGTCATCCAACTCCACCTCCAGGCTGATGAGGTCCTGGTAAATATCACTCACCTCTTCACCTTCAATCTCTATATAAATATTTTCAAATTCCATAGATTATTTCCTTTTATTTTTAGCCACTAAGACACAAAGACACGAAGGAATTTATTAGATAAAATACCATTCTATCCTACAACATCCGGGGGGATGATGATTTTCTTTCCTATCCTGCCTATATTCATTGGTTCACCCACTGTAAACCTTTCATCTTCAATGGCATTCTTTAAATCCGCGGCAGTTACATTTAAATTATTGTAGGTAACAATCACAACTCTTTTGAATGTTTCAGCATTTATCTCTACCTGGTGTCCCTCACATTCATCTGTTTTTTTCACCAGTTGGGCATTTTCCTCGATAGAGACATCCTGCACCCCGGGGATCAGGGAAAGGCGCTTTATTATTTCATACCACGGTGGATTACCTTCAAGATCATAAGTAACAGGAAATCGTGTGGTCACAATGGTTTCTTTTCCCAGCAATTCCATGGGGGACATAAATCCAGGATTGGCATCACAAATTCGCCACCACTTCAAAGGTTGTTTGTAATACTTATAGGCCAGGTGGTCCGGACGGTCATTCTCCTCTATAGTATGGAGAAAAGTACCGGATACCTCAGGCAGCAGCCGGATGCGTTTGGATTCCAGGGACCGGCCCCTGGCATCAATAGTGACAATGCCTGTTAATTTTTTATATCGCGATATTTTTGAAAACATCCTTCATTCCTAATATTTTTAGCAACGAGCACTTCTCATCCTCTCATCCTCTCATCCTCTCAACTTCTTCGTTTCTTCGTTTCCTCGTTTCCTCGTTTCTCCGCTTCCTCACTTCTTACTTCTTACTTCTTACTACCTACTACCTACTACCTACTGCTCTACCCCGGTATCACGACATTGGTGATATCTGCGATGTTTGCCAGGTTAAGCGCAGCCATGACTTCTTTCATGATTTTAGAATATACATAAAGAGGATTTGGTCCCTCAATAACCTTCAGGCTAACCGAGACTGTGCCACGTACAGGATTAAGGTCTGTACTGAATTCGGTTTCAGTAACATTCATGCTGGTGATATTCACAGGCAGCACCCGCTTACGTCCCCAGATAAAGAGTACCATGGGAGGATTGTCCTTTTTAGAAAAACTAAAACCTTTAGTTGGAGCAAGTATGAAACTGGGGAGTTGTGCCAATAGGTTTTCATCCTTGGGGTGCACCAGCATTTCCAGGGCAGCCAGTTGAGGCGCAATGCCAAACTGTTGGGTTATGATATCACCTTCATCCAGTTTGTCTGAAGCATCCAATCTTATTTCAAAGCTGATGGACTCCTCTTCAAGACTGACTTTCTGACGGTCCCTTATAGTAAGTAGATCAAATTTTCCCTGGTGAAATTCACGCAGGGAACCCCATTTTGGGCACATTGATTTTTTTTTCTTGTCGTTCGTTTCGTTTTCATCCGGAGGACAGGGAGTTAAGTCATTGGGAGGTGAATACGAAATAGAACGGCTGCGGGTCAATTGAACAGGGTTGAATTGAAACGGAACTATAAGGGGCGGAATACTCAACCCCCATTCTACAAACGCTCCACGTAAAATCTTCGGCTTGTTACTAAATCCACCAGACATGTTATTTCTCCTATTTCATAAAGCTAATCTCTCCTACCGCACGGGCACTCTGAAAAAACTGATGCCCTCCGTGCGGATCTACTAAACCCTATTTTTATCTCCAGGATGGGCATAAAAACAAAAAGAAACAAAAACTTTTAGTATGCCCATCCTGAACTCCTATTAGAACTCTAAAAGAACTTTTTTTGTCTCCGACGGCCAGGGGCGCTTTTTGAAAAAACTGCCCCTGGACCCCGCAAAAACTTTTTATTATAGGCTCCCAACGCCGTGGGGCCAAAGCTTTCCGATTTTTTCAAATTCCCTTCTCGTACCACTTAAAATATGTTCCATGCCAATGACTCCCCCATCCCGGGCTGCACAAAAAGCCGCATTCAAAACAATATTACGAATACTTCCACCAGATACCGGGAACTGCCTGGCTAAAAATTCATAATCGATTCCCCTGTCTAACGGCACCCCCTCTGGAAAATGAGTTTTCCAGATGTGTAACCGGTTCTTTTCATCCGGGAAAGGAAACTCCACGATAAAACGAATACGCCGCGTAAACGCCTCATCCATGTTCTTACGCAAATTAGTGGCCAGGATTACCACTCCCTCATACTCTTCCATTTTTTGCAAAAGAAAACTGGTCTCGATGTTGGCATAACGATCATGAGCATCCATGACTTCAGTACGCTTGCCAAATAACGCATCTGCTTCATCAAAGAAAAGAATAGCATTCGACGTTTCAGCCTCATAAAATATCCTGGCCAGGTTCTTTTCTGTTTCGCCAATATACTTACTGACCACACTGGATAGATCGATTTTGTACAGGTCCAATTGAAGCTCGTGTGCTAAAACCTGGGCTGCCATGGTTTTACCTGTACCCGGAGACCCGGAAAAAAGCACACTTAATCCCTTGCCGTACGACAGCTTTTCCTGGAACCCCCATTGACTAAAGACCCGGTGACGGTACTTCACCTGGCTGCATATTTCTTTGAGCTGCAATATTTTTTCTTCAGCCAGGACAATGTCTGTCCACTGGTATTTGGGATTGATTTTTACAGCCAGTTCTGCCAGTTTTTGATTGGATTGGTTTCGGCTGGCAGCATACAAATGGTCCAAGGTCATTTTCTTTTGAGAATTACCATTACCTATTATATAATGGTAAAGAGCAAAATCAACGGCCTCCCGGATTTGACCGGGAGTAAGACGGAATTGCCGTGCCAGTTCCACAGCCCACGTGTTTTTATCGGGAGCTGTAATGCCTTGATTTTCCAGTGCGTTTTCCCAGGCTTTTTGCCGTATTTCCACTGCCGGTACAGGCAGGGCTGTGCTGTAGAACACAGCGTTTTCACACCACCCGCGAAAAGGCCAGGGTTTTTCACCGGCCAGGATAGTTATACCCCCATAATCCGCTGCTAGTTGTGCCAGTGATTTCAAAAGAGATTTTGAACGGATATCCCCGGTGAACAAAACATCGATGTTATCGATATAAAGAATGGCCTGCATCAACAACCCTTCCCGGTATGCCATGCGGAGCAGTGTTCCCGCTTCAGATTCCTTTGCCAGCAGCAACTCCATGTCCAGGTAAAGCAAGAAACAGTTCAATTGCTTACAAATCCCCAGGGCCAGGTCCCGCTTTCCCACGCCGCAAGGGCCATGAAAATGCAAAAGCAGGATATTATTTTTGCCTCCGGCGGCCAGGGGGGACTCTTTTTGAAAAAACCGCCCCCCCTGGACCCCCCCGCAAAAACTTTTGATTAATTTTATTAATCGGTTCTTTATTGAAGGATCAATTAAAACGTCATCCAATGAGAACGATGGTTGATAGAGTCTTGCCATGTCTAATAACCGGCTGTCTATACTGTTATTGCCTGAAAGAAAATTAAGAATACGAAGATCGAGTTTTAAGAACCGGGCCAGGTCACTGGATGCGGAGGGGTTATGGGGATCTTCAATGATCTGCAATATTCCAAATCGGAAAAGGGGGGCATGGTGAGAAAAAATAGCCCGGGCTTTCCATTTCTCTTGTTCAATCTCGCAAAGCAAGTCCAATACCATATCGATGCCGGGTTTTTTACGGGCAATATCATCCTGGAGATAAACAAAGATTTTATCGTATTTACGCCGCAGCTCCGGTGCCAGGCAAATAACGACCACTTGCAATTCAAAGGGCGATAGGTTAAACAGGTGCGCCAATTGAGGCAATGCTAAAAAAACACCGGCTTCCCTGCTTGTTACAACCCTGGCATCGATTTCCCTTTGCAGTGCCTCGATTTCACTGCAAATTCCCTTTTCAGACTTACAGGTGTTGATTTGACCGGGGGGAACTCCCGGTTGGAGCAAATAATCCACTTCGTCATGGGATACATAAAGCCTGGGTTCAAGAGTTATTTCCCTTATTTTTGTTTCCTGCTGCCTGATTGTCATAATCCGCTGGCGAATCAACAGGTCCAACTTCTTCAATTCATCCACTAGATGCTGGAAATTTTCTTTATAAGGAAGAATGCAAGCAGTATTTTTCATGGTTCCTTTACCTCGTAAAAAAACGTTCGCCTGCACAGGTGAGAGATATCCACGCGTACTTCATGAAAACCCGGAACTAAATTCCCGGGAAGAGTCACCTTAAATGTATCACTTGAAATATCGTGGGCGTCCATAATTTTTTTTCCGGCAACATAAACATATGCCTTCCACCCTGGGAAATTTTTACCATGAATGTAAACATCTGAAGCGGCAGTTCCATTTAAGGGTTTTATACTTTCAATGACGGGTGGCTTATAAGGGGCTCCCACTTTGGGCACACCGATTGTTCGTACCCGTTTAGCCATGACCCGCTCTTTTTCGGGAAGCATATCCAATTGCACAACAGAGACCTCATATAACACCGAAAGTCGAAAAGCTTTGGTAAATGTGGCCCATACTTTACTTAACTCTTCCAGGTCCAGGGTATTCAACATGATCCTGATTTGCTCTCTTGAATTTTTAAGGTCATCCGAAAGATAAGCAGGGGGGACAATGGGATTCTCATAAAATACCCGCATGGCATCACCCAATATCTCATGAGCCATTGAATTGCCAGTTTGTGGGTCATTTTGCTTATATGCAGTCATGAGATAAAAAAGATTAAGGGACAGCGGCGGCGGAACCAATTGATTGGGTAAATCAGGTTTCACTTGCCAGTCTATATTTTTTAAAGTGGGGTTTTCTTGCACTTTATACAAAAAAAGGTTCACCCGGTTTTCACTGCCGCTTTCATCAGGCGCTAATATGGTAACGTCAGGTTTCGGGCTTAAAGTCATTTCCCCCTCCAGGAGGTTTCGCAACGACTCGCTGACCATCCCAATAGCTGTCGATACACTCATAATTATTTACTCCTCATCTTAATGTCCTTAAATGAAATCGTCCCAAATAACTTCGTTCCCAGAATGCACATGTGGTTTGATGAGTTTTAGTCCGGGCAGGCAATCGCTTGACCATAGTAACCGGTTGAATGGGTGGGTTGGGAATTTGCTCTTGTTCTTCTGTTTCTATTTCCCGGTTTACTTCCGCCCCGGATGGCGAAGATGATGAAATTTCAGGGTTTAATGTTTTTGACTGGTTTAAACGACGGACTTGATCTCGCAGTTGTTCGATTCGCAGGGCAGCTTCCGGGTTTGACCGGCTGACCATTTTTTCCCCCGGGACAACCTTTACCGTGCTTTCACCGGTTCTGACTTCATAATCCCCGGATTTTTCCCTCCTCCCCGGCAATTGTGTTTCAATTACTTTATCTTCAACCGCTTTCGGCTTTTGAGACTGTGGATTATTCCGGTCCGATGTTTGTGATCTGTATGACATTTGGGGTTGGGAATTTATTTGTATTCCGGGGTTTGGGATTGGGGTTTTGTTTGTAAGTTGGTTTTGGGAATTTAGTTGTAATTCGGAATCTGGGATTTGTTTGGAATTTGGAATTTGGAATTTGGAATTTGTTATGTTTATAGATGCCTGTTCCGTTGATATTTCCTTCCTTCCCGACAATTGTGTTTCGACCACTTTATCTTTAACTGGTTCCGCCTTTTGAGACTGCCGATTCTTCCGGTCCAATGTTTGTGATTTTTTTAACATTTGGGGGTTGGAATTTGTTTGCAATTCGGGATTTGATATTTGGGATTTGGAATTTGGGATTTGGAATTCTTTTTGGGCTGGGGGTGCCACCCCCTTTGGAATTTGGGATTTGGAATTTGTTGTTATGTGTATAGGTGCCTGTTCCGTTGATATTTTCTTCCTTTCCGGCAATTGGGTTTCGACCACGTTGTCTTTAACTGTTTCCGGCTTTTGGGACTGCTGATTCTTCCGGTCCAAAGAAGGAAAAGCAATGCTCTTTTCAGAAAAGCCCGGTATTTCTATATTTTCCCTTTTCCTGGTCTCTTCAGCAGGGTTTTCCTCTATTTCTGTGGCCTGCACTTCACTGTCCTGTGGTGTTTCACTTTTCATGGGATCTTTTTGCTGCGTTTTTTTCCGGTAGTCGTTCATCTCATGACCATGGTCATCGTCAACAGGGTCGTGCGCTCCATTGACTTCCATTTCATTGTCTTCCTTTAGTGGATAAAGGCAGCGGGAGAGGGGTATAAAGCCAACCGGCGGCAATATCCTCTCATCGGTCATCTTTTCGATTTCCTCCAACAAAATTTCAATATATTTATGGCGTTTCTCCCTGGACATTTCTAGAATTTCCTGTTCACTCCAGTGATAGTGGTAAGCGAGAAAGTGAACTTCGCGGTACAGCAAATCAATGGTGGTTCGCAATTCCCTGAAAAAGAAATTAGGAATGTCAAAGGGGATCGTAAATTCATGACCGCATTCAGTACAATTGGCTTCCAGTTCTAACTCTGTTTGCGGTTCTTTATCTATTTGCTCCTGGTCAGTGATATCTTTTGTAGAGAAATTAATATCCACTTTATTCTGGCAACCAGGCCATGGACAGGTGACCGTGGCTTGAACCATGTCCCCAAAGGTTATTTCCCTTAGTTTGAGCAGGAGAAACTGCCTGTCTTCCTTCGGGAGGCGGCCAATCACATCTCCGGGTACCGGTGCAATTGAACCCAGCCGCCGCAAACAGCGGCTGAGTACCATCGCAACCAGCAAGGCACTCTCTTGCCTGTGGTTTTGGGCTACCAGCTCTTCCTCTTTACCGGTCAGGGGGCTCAGTTCCACTTCCCGGTGAACGATCCCTTTTTCATCCACATAACCACAAGGAAGCATGGACGTTATCCCATTATTCCAACATTCCATCATTCCGTTCCCATTCTTTTCTTCTTTTTTTCTTTTTTCCTTTTGCCAACTGCCAATTGCCAATTGCCAACTTTCTTTTTTAACTTTCTGTCGGTTCGGTTACAGAAGTATCCCGTTCCCAGCCTTCGTTTTCCAGTTTAATGGTTTGTATCATCACGGCGTTGCCGCCGGCATCCAATTCAGGCAGGGCCTGGAATTCAGATACCCAGCAGCGATGGACGATATAGGATAAGGCTTTGCTTCCCTGGAGGTTAAAGACATCGATGGTGATATCTTTGCGAAAATTTTTCAAAGACATACTGGCATCGCCCTGGAAGTTGTTGACCTTATTGGCCCACTCTTCAAAAGCAGTATCATGGGTGACACCGGCTGAAAGGGTAATGGCATCGTAAGATGTTTTCCCCGGCAAAACCCTGCTGGTGCTGGGGTCCCCTCCTTCCCACCACTTGACCGACTCGGTGGTTTTTTTAAGGATGGTGCATTTACTGAGTCCCGCCACATATTGATTATCCCATTTTATTTTGAATTTGAAATTCCGGTAGGGATCAAACCGTTCTGCGTTTACCGTAAATTTTGCCATTTTAATTCCTCCTTATTTCATGATGTCTGCCCCGCTTTCTGGCTAATCTTAACCACCACGAACTCTGCGGGTTTCAAGGGAGCAAATCCTACCAGTATATTAACGATTCCCAGGTTGATATCTTCCTGGGTGGTGGTTTCGCCGTCACATTTGACAAAGAAAGCCTCAGCAGGTGAGGCACCTTGAAACGCCTCCTTGCGGAACAGGGTCATCATGAACGAGTTAAGGTTCAGGCGCAGTTGTCCCCAGAGTTCTTCATCGTTGGGTTCGAAAACTGCCCACTGGATACCGTTATAGATGCTGACCCGCAGCATAATGGCCATACGGCGGACCGGTACATAGGTCCATTCAGGGTCTGAGGTGATTGTTCTTGCTCCCCAGTTGACAATTCCTGAACTGGCGAATCTACGGATGCAGTTGACGTTGATACGATTGAGATTTCCCTGCTGGACATCGGTCAAATTGAATGCCAGTCCCACGGCCCCGCTCAGGCTGGCTTCAGTGCCTGCCGGTGCTTTCCAAACACCCCGGTTAGAATCGATGCGGGCGATTAACCCGGCAATATAACCGGAAGGCGGCAGAAGAACCGGTTCTTGCGATTTACCCGACATGTCGAGGGCCTTGATCCAGGGATAGTACACAGCACCGTAGGAATTGGGTTTTGTAAGCAGCTTCCGAAAATCTTTCGCATCAGTTGGCTCATCTTCATCCGACGACATTTCTCCGATATAGAACACATCCTGGAGAGGTCTTTTACTACAATAATTCATGCCTTCATCCATCATGATTGTCGTACCGATGCCCGGGACCGCCAGCAAACTAAAGTCGGTTATAGGGTCCAGCTTAGAGAATGCATCACTGTAGGACGTTTCATTCAGGTCACCGGTTCCGTCTGTCCCCTCTGTTACAGCCGTAACCGGTGTCTCAACAGCATTTTTGCCTATTTGGATAACATCGGCATTTGCCGGCCGCTCTTCCGGGGTAACACCGGCCTTAAGCACGTCTACATCGACCAGGTACGACCGATTATTGAGCACAGTTTCCACGTAATTAGCGGAATCCGCGTCCATACTGAGGTTATCGTGTACCTCCAGCGGGGTGATCTCCGCAAAGTTATCCGCTGTGATTGTTTCTTTTTCTTGTTTTCTTATGCTTATTTTAAACGTGTTGCCCGGGTCATCCATACCGTCCTCGATTTGCAAATAGAGATAATTTCCCCATGCACCTTTGTTTTTGGCCAGGAATTTCACACAGGGCACCGGGGAGGCCGCACGGTTTTGAACGGTTACATCGGCTGTTTCCGCATCCGATCTGGTTACCCGCACGATGTAACACTGGTTCCCACCATTATTGAAAAATTGGAAAACACTTTCAGCCAGGTAACTTTCCTTGATAAATGTTCCATAATATTTTTGGAACTGGGTCCAATTGGTAATCCGTTTTGCTTCATCATCCGGACCTTTTTCAGCACGCCCCACAAAGGCAGCCGTAGAAGTACTTGCCGCCGCAATGGGCCGAACCCCACTGGAGACCTCCTCCATATAAACACCTGGATAAGATAAGGTAGCCATCATTTACCTCCTTTTGGTTTTATTTGGTTTTTATCTTTCTTTTTTTGTTCTGGTTTTTCAATGCCTGCAGCGGATACCGGTGCAGGGCTTTGTTTCAGGGGACGTTTCATGGGGCTGGGTTTTACCCCGGGATAGGAATGCACAGCGATAACACCCCGGTCCAAAAGCTTCTTAACCATGGTGTTATTGCTTACTTCCTTTTCCCCTATTTCTCTTGAAAAAGTTCCCGGGTCAATAAACAGTGTTTGACCGCTGTTGAGGCTCAGTATCACCAGCCTCTTTGTCTTGTTCTCAAACTTCATAGACATCGTTATACCTCCTTTTTAATCATTATTGGAATAAGCAATCTCTTGGGACGTCATCAATCAGCGCCAGTTGATAACCCAAGCTCTTGGCCTTTTAGCACTGGCCATGCGGTTCGGGTAAGCTGCCGCCATTGGGGGTTTCTCCCTTTAACCTAAATCAGCCGAGCCGAAACCAAAAAAGGGCCCGGCTGAACTCAGGTTAAGGTTAAGGTTAAGGTTAAGGTTAAGGAGGAAAAGCTTCCCCTCAACCTCAGCCTTAACCTCAACCTTGTTTATCAAAAGACCTAACCTTCCCACAGGATATTTTTTCTTTTATAATTTCCTGTCTCCTGGAGGTTATAATCTTTGATATGTCCATTATGTTATCTCCCTACAAATTCATTCTAACAGAGCAATTGTCATGCCAACTGTTAAAATTTTG
>JABAOF010002522.1_pt18 | contig 10913 bp, 9 predicted proteins | sample 7062171 | NCBI WGS metagenome assembly JABAOF01 (sample SAMN14538628, study PRJNA623070) | marine sediment metagenome | biome: marine biome [ENVO:00000428]; feature: marine pelagic biome [ENVO:01000023]; material: deep marine sediment [ENVO:00002113] | place: India: Gulf of Khambhat ... | reverse complement strand
CTTGACCTTGTTGACCAGATCGTCCGTGCTCTGGTGAAGGTGAGTGAAACGGTTGATTCTCTTTCCTGTGAGACTCGATTCAGCGGTGAGAAGTGCCTCATGATCGGGGTGATGACTTAGTTCATATGTCATCGCCACAGCATTGACCGACGGTCGGATCATCGGGTGAGCTGTAGGGTCTTCGATCTCCTCACCGAACATAAAAACACGTTTGCGCATTCGCCTTAGGCTATCAATATACGCGTCTGCCGTCAGTAAAGTCATGACACTTACTCCTGATCGGGTCGAGTGGGATTGAATAATCTAATTCTTGTGCTTCTTCTCATCAAGGAAGTAATGGCAAAGACCTCCGATACTTTGCTACATGCTATCGTGTTTGAGCAGAGACAGGTAACCACAGAGCTCATCAAGCTATGATCAAAGACCTCGGAGGTCAGATTCTCTCAATGTAAATACCTACATCGTCTAAAAGATTTCACTCAGCGGTCTGTCTCTTCGTCTCCTCTTCAACCAGTGCGCGACGCAGCACCTTACCGGTCAATGTCTTTGGTAGTTCATCGCGGAATTCAACAAATTTAGGGACCTTGTAGGGAGCCACTTTTTCCCGAAGGAAGGCCAAGATCTCTTCCTCGGTTGCGGTCTCTCCGGGCTTGAGGACGACAAAAGCCTTTACGCGTTCACCTTTACCAGGTACTGGAACTCCAGCGACCCCGGCCTCCAAGACCTTCGGATTCTCAAAGAGAACATCCTCGATCTCGCGAGGGTAAATGTTATAACCACCCGCGCCCAGGATCATGTCCTTTTTTCGATCCACGATTTGGCAGTAGCCATCGATATCCATAACGGCGATATCGCCGGTGTGAAGCCAAGGTTCGCCCCCTTCCGGATCGGGTCGAAGGGTGTTGGCTGTTTCAGTCGGCATGTTCCAATAACCCTTCATCACTTGCGGACCTCGGATGCACAATTCTCCCACCTCGCCAACAGCGAGTACCCTCTCGCCGGTATCTGCGTCGACGATCTTGACCTCGGTGTCGGGGTATGGCAGACCGATAGTACCGAGACGGCAATCGCCGAATATAGGGTTGGCGTGTGTCACCGGTGATGCCTCGCTCAAACCATAGCCTTCGACCAAACGTGCGCCTGTGAGCTCTTGGAATCGTTGTTGTACTTCCAGGGGAAGGGGAGCGGCACCGCTGTTGCATGCCTTGAGTGAGGTAAGGTCGTACTTATTCACATCCGGATGGTTGTTAATCGAGATGTACAAAGCCGGCACGCCAGGGTATAAATCCGGTCGATATTTGTGGATACTTTTCAAAACATCTTCAACGTCGCGCGGATCGGGTACCAGGATTGCAGTGCCGGGAGTGATGGCGCCTGGGTTCATACAACAGGTCATGCCGTAGCTGTGATAGAGCGGAATAGCCGTCAGCACTGTGTTCTTGGCATCCATTCCATTGACCCAAGTGATCACCTGGTAAGCGTTAACNNGAGTTGGGCGCCCTTGGAGACGCCCGTGGTGCCGCCTGTGTACATCAACACCGCAGTGTCTTCCCACGTGATTTCAACCGGTTTGGGTTTCTCAGGTGCTTCAGCCAATAGATCCGAAAACCAATAAGTATTTTCATCGCCTGAGATGTCGACTTTGTGACCTTTTTTCTTCTCCAAGAACAGTGTGAAGAGCAATTTCGTGAAAGCGGGGAAGTAGGTCTTGATCTTGGCGACGACAANNGGATACATCGCGCTGAGGGTGACGATGACCTCTGCACCGGAGTCATTAAGCTGATGTTTCAGCTCGCGGGCCGTGTAAACCGGATTGCACGGAACGACGATGCCCCCGATCTTCAGGGTGGCGGCATAGGACATTGGGAACTGGGGGCAATTGGGTAGGTGGATCGCAACCCGGTCCCCTTTGTTAACGCCAAGTTCCTGTAAGGCAGCAGCAAAACGGTTCACCGCCTCCATGTGTTCTCGATAAGTTAATTTGTTGTCCTTGAAAATATGGACTATATGATCAGGATGGTTGGTGGCAGTCTTTTCCAGAGCTTCAGGCAGAGTCATTTTGGGATAATCAATGTGCTCAGGTACATGGGGCTCATAGAATTTAAGCCAAGGTTTATCTTGAAACATAGCACGCCTCCTCATTGGCTTGAGCTGTAGATATGTGAACTTCAAGATGCAATCGCGGATGATGAAGCCCTTGATTGATCCTTATGGATGCTTGATCGACAGGCGTCTGAATACACATCCGCGTTCTCTCATGCAGCTGATGCAGTTCTCCTGAATACATTCATAGTCAATGTTGTGGTCAATCGATGAGGGCACCTCTCCGCTCAGCTAGGTGTCTCCATTCAAGTGTATCTTTACAGTCAATGGTGCAATAGATCTAAGAACAAGTCAATTGAATATCTCCATCTTGTCTATACCCTAGATCGATATGATGGTCCTCAATAAGCTACTCAAGGGATACTTGGTTGTCTATGGTATTGTCTAACCGAGGATCTGCCGAGCAATCACCAAACGCTGGATCTGGTTCGTACCTTCGTAGATTTGATGCAGCTTAGCATCACGCATATACTTTTCAACCGGGTACTCCTTCATGTACCCATATCCGCCTAACACTTGGACGGCATCCGTGGTCACAGCCATGGCTGAATCACCGGCAAAACATTTGGCTATTGCCGACTCCATCGTGTTCCGTTGTCCGTTATCCTTCAGCCAGGCTGCATACCAGCAGAGCAACCGGGCGGCGTTGACCTTCATCGCCATGTCGGCTAACATGAACTGAACACCTTGCTGAGCAGCGATAGGTTTCCCAAATTGCACCCTTTCTCTAGCATAATCCGTCGCAGCCTCAAGCGCCGCGCGAGCGATACCGACAGCGGCTGCTCCAACACCGGGGCGTGAATCATCTAACGTCATCATCGCGATCTTGAAACCATCAAACCCTTCACCCAGTCGGTATCGAGTGGGAATCCGAACGTTGTCAAAGATTACTTCTCTCGTATCCGTGGCGCGCTGACCCATCTTGTCCTCTTTCTTGCCAATGGAGACACCAGGTGTATCGGCTGGGACCATGAAAGCCGAAATCCCCTTGTGTCCTAATTCAGGGTTCTCCTTGGCGAAGACTGAATAGAGGCTTGCCACACCTCCGTTTGTAATGAATCGTTTAGAGCCGTGGATGAGGTATTCGTCTCCTTCGAGGGTTGCAGTTGTCCGTAGCGCCGCGACATCTGATCCGGCTTCGGCTTCGGTTAAGCAAAATGCGGCCAGATGTGGCCCTGATGTATGCTGAGTAAGTAACTCTTTTTTCACCTCAGGACTGCCAGCGATTAGAAACGGGGTAAGCCCTAGAATGCTGCCTCCAAGGCTAGCGGCGACCCCTGCACACGCAGCGCCTAATTCCTCACCTATGATGCAGCCATCTAACGAACCCAATCCGGCTCCACCATACTCCACCGGAACGGCATGATGAAGAAGACCGATCTCGTGATACTTTTCCACGATTTCAGGGCTGTGACGCTGTTCTTCATCCAATTCATGAGCTATAGGCACGATCTCTTTACGAGCAAAGTCGCGAACCAATTTTTGGCAGGCTTTTTGTTCTTCGGTGAGTGTGAAGTCGATCACGATACCCTCCGTCTAATTCTTTCGTTCTTCTATCTTTATCCGAAACGCACAGGCAGCGTTCTGTTCGATCATAGGACTTTACCTACATCCGAGTGATCCTTAGATCTTAACTCTCGCCACCACCTTCTCATGGGGACATTTACATGCAATCCCTTCCCCCATAGTTTCAGGCCAACAGTTATTCGATGACAGACATCTTGATTTTTCTTGCAAACCTAAACGTAAACGGTTTGGTAGATCAGGCTCAGAGATCAGCGGTCGGGAGAGCGAGATGAGGTCGGCATATCCGTCGGTCAATACACGCTCCATCACGGATCGTGAGCGTAAACCGCCAACCAGGATAATTGGGAGTTGGGTGACCTTGCGGGCTTTTTGTGCCAAAGGAAGGAAATAGGCTTCGTCAGATTCGGTTCGAATTCCCTTTCTGATGCTCAGACTTCGGTCACCACTGATACCACCGCTGATCTCCAAAGCATCTATTCCCATACTTTCCAACGCGGCAACAACCTGCAAACTTTCCTCAAGTGTCAAACCACCTTGAATGCCGTCCAGCATACCTAGCTTGATCAAAACAGGAAAGTCAGAGCCGACTCGATCTCTTACAGCCTTGACAATTTCTTTGAGGAAACGCATCCTTTCTATTATCCCTCCTCCCCATTCATCGCTGCGATGATTGATGAGAGGAGAGAGAAATTGACTGATCAAGTAACCATGCGCAGCATGAATCTGGACCCCATCGAAACCAGCCTCTTGCACCCTGCGGGCGGCACAGGCGAATGCTTGAATGTGGTCTTCAATTTCTTGAAGGGTCATTTCTCGAGCGGGTTTACTCGCGAAAGGTGGATAAACCTCAGAAGGGGCGATGATCTCGTCAACCGTATCTGGATTACACTTCATGCCTCCGTGGTTGATTTGGACGACGAGGCGGCCGTTTTCATGGTGAACCGCTTTAACCAATTCTGTAAGGCCAGGGAGAAGATCATCGCTGTGGACACCGGTCATCTCGTCCTGAGCTTTTCCGGATGGATGTACATACATATGACCCGTGATGATGAGGCCAACGCCACCTCTTGCTAATTCAATATAGACCTCTTTCAGCGTGGGTAATGGGCGACCGTCTCGATCAGCCATTCTTTCAGCTGTGGCGGACCTCACCAATCGATTTGGACATTCAAGTGGGCCAATCTTGAAAGGGGAGAAGAGTGGGCTCATGATTTGGTTGTGGTCGTTTGCGAAATCCTTGGATGAAACCATCGAAGACGATCAAATCGAACCAACTTCAATGGACCTCGATTGGAATATGTCTTGCGTAATTTCACGAGCAATTGTCCTTCATCCCTCATCGTAAATCCGTTCGCGCTTGTGTCTACGTCTAGTTTACATTATTCGATTTCAATTGTGGATGTATGTAACACGATTTCATCGATCAGTTGGGGCCATAACTCTATCGGTAAATAATGCCCCATGCCTTTGATGATGATCAGTTTGGCCCCTGGGATTGCGGCCGCGGTATCCTCTCCACCTGCAACTGGTACGAGCGGATCTGCGTCCCCATGAATAACAAGGGTCGGGACGGTAACAGATTTGAGCAATTTCTTTCTTCCACCAGAGACCAAAATGGCGGCCATTTGCCTTGCAATGCCAGCTGGGTGAATCCCACGATCGAACTTCAAGCCCGCTTGCTCACGGATGAGGTTTTCATCTGGTGGAAATCTCGGACCGCTTAGTATCTGCCAAGTCTCGACCGAACTTTGGATGTAGTTTTCACGGTCGGTGGGTGCGGGAGTTGTGAGGACTGCGAGCGCCTCGGGTGTTGGGGGAGGGAGGTCTGGTTCACCGGTCGAGGACATGATCGAGATTAATGTGGCGAGTCTGGCAGGATGGTGAATAGCCATCGACTGAGCGATCATGCCTTCCATTGATACGCCAATAACATGGGCTTTTTCGATCTCAAGTGCCTCAAGCAGACCGACAGCATCGTCTGCCATATCGTCTATCGTATAAGGTGATTCAACCACACTGCCTTGACTCGCTGCAATAAGCATTTTCAACATATCGGGTACACCAGCATCGTCAAATTTGCTAGATAGACCGACATCTCGGTTGTCGTAACGGATGACCCAATAGCCGCGCGAAGCTAGTCTCTCGCAAAAATCATCTCTCCAATCGATCATCTGAGCGCCAAGCCCCATGATGAGTAGGATAGGAGGCCAGCTCGTGTCCCCGAAGGTGTCGAAAACGATTTCAATGTCGTTCACTTTCGCAACAGCTGGTTTACTATGTTGAACTTGTGGCATCATCCCTCATCCTATGAAATTATGAAGCGAATCCTCGTCAACTTACAAGTAATTTTGCTAATGAGGCAGCGCGGCTTGCATCCGGTGCGTAGCCGTCTGCGCCAATATCATCCGCGTAGGATTGAGTCACCGGTGCCCCACCGATGATAACTCTTACCTGGTCGCGCAATTGAGCTTCAACGAGGACGTCGATCGTCGCCTTCATCTGGGGCATTGTTGTTGTAAGGAGAGCCGACATGCCGAGGATGTCGATCCCGCCAGTTTGGATCGCTTCGACGAATTTATCAGGTGCGACATCGACCCCTAAGTCCACAATCTCGAACCCAGCGCCTTCCAACATCATACTCACCAGGTTCTTGCCGATATCGTGTAAATCACCTTTAACAGTACCGAGGACAATCTTTCCAAGAGGCTGGATATCTGATGCGACANNTGCTAATCCCCCTTTCATCGCTCTGGCGGCAATAAGCATCTCGGGCACGTAATAGTCACCTTCTTCGAATCGCCTGCCCACTTCTGTCATCGCTGAGATCAATCCAACATGCAAGATGTCAGCTGGAGCCAAACCGGACCCTATCGCTTGTTGGACGTGTTCCTCTGTGGTTGGCATATCACCCATTAGCACTGCAGCGTGGATGGATTTTAGTATCTCGTCCATAAATAGGCTCCTAGCGTTTTCATATCTGTATCACTTGTGACCCATGAATGGCATTCATATCGGGTGGTTTTCGATTTTCTCCGCTATGTATCTTACTCGATCCAGGTCATTATTACTCATCACAGCGTCACCTACCCCGAGGATGATCGGGTGATCGCCGACGAGTTGCAGGAGATGTTCGATGTGCTCGCGGAACTCGACTTCGCCAACCCTTTCTTCAAGATAATAGGACGCGATACCGCCCCATATAAGAGGACCATCTTTCCATGCCTCCCATGCTTCTTCGAAGGTGCAACTTGTTGTTGGGGCTGGTGTGAAAGATTCACACACATCGAGGTCCGTCTCTGCCAACAGATCCACAAGAGCCTTAAGATCGCCATCGGTATGATCTCCAACCTTCTTACCTTGACCGTGCAGGATATCGCAATAGCGATTAAATTCTGGGAGGACATACTTTTGGAAGAGCAGGGGGTTGGTCATGAAACCATCAAGATTGTCAGTGAATTCAACATACGGTGCAGAGAAATCAGCCAGTCGCATGAGCTTATCCGTGACTTGCTCGTTGATGACGGTAAGTAATCGTCTGAATTGCTTCGGATTGTCATGTAGCACGTAGAAGGTTTCAAGCTCGCCAATCGCGTCGATAAGTAAATGTTGAAACGGAATACGCTCGATGATGGGGACAAGGTATCCATGATCACCGATTTCTGCTTCTCGATGAGCGAAGGCATCGTAACGGGGAACGAATTCTGCGTGTTCGATAATGTATTCGTAGGTTTTGTAATCATCCAGATCTTTAATCGGATGGGAGATCATTTGAGGTCGTGTGGTGCCGGTAGAGATGCTCTCTTCTAGTAATCGATGTTGAAAGGACAACTTACCCACGGGTGTGATCAGTTCAGTTGTGGTAATCCCAGCTTTATCGATTGGAATCCAACCCCAAAGCGTAGGAAAATTAGTGATCTCAGGGTCTATCTTCTGAAAGATCTTTTCCCCCTCAAAGGTAAGAATGATCTCAACATGTCTGTATTTGATGGTATAGGGATAATCCCAATCTTGGTGCCCCATACCGATCGCTTGATGGACTGCGGGCAAGGTCTTCCCTCGAAACTCTGCAGGCATTTTTCCTTGCTGAATTTGACCCTTGTACCAGAAATCGATCCGGTCGATGAACGGAATGCGATCAGGTTTCCTCCCTTGTAACACGTCTAGGACTCGTTGATGAATGGTAGATTTCTCGTCTGTGGCGGACATGATATCGATGCCCTCGACAATTATGAACAAGAAATGATGTGCAATACGAGAATAGCTAGTCCACTATCAATGCTTCTGCGAAAACCTCGATAGGATGTATCGCGCATCGTCCGGTCGTATGTTCGACCTGATCCCTGCACGAGGTTCCGCTGGCACAAATAATCGTTTCTTCTGAGGCGCCTCGTACGGCTGGGGAAAGGGACATTTCAGCCAGCTTGATGGATAACTCGTAGTGCTCCTTCTCATAGCCGAATGCCCCCGCCATACCGCAACATCCAGCTTCAATCTCTTCAATCCTACAATCTGGAATGAGTCTTAACAGTTTGTGTGTGTTTTCGGTACCGAAGATCGCCTTCTGCTGGCAGTGGCCGTGGAATAGTATATGGCGGGGAGTATTTCTGAAACGCAGGTTTAGATTCCCTGTTTCTGCTGCTTGCACGATCAGTGTTTCCACTGTGGTCGCGACCTCCGCCACAGCCTTTGCGTCTTCCCCGGGCACAAGATCAAGATACTCATTACGCAACATTGTCATGCAGCTTGGCTCGATTCCAACAATCGGGACGCCCTCTTTTGCAAATGGCGCAAGCAATCCAATGTTATGGCGCGCTAGCCGTGCTGCTTCATCGAGAAGACCCTTTGATACCGCAGGACGTCCACAGCAGGCTTTCGCGGGTAACAGAAGGGGTTTAAAGCCAATTGCTTGCAAGGTTTTAATCGCCGCCTGTCCGATGTGAGGGTGGATGTGTTCAGTGAAGGTATCGTGAAAAAAGATGACCGACCCTTCCTCCGCCTTCGAGCCATTCACGTAGCCAATATTCTGCCTGAACCAGTCGCTGAAACTCTGTGAGGACAGTTGTGGTATTGATCGCTTTCGATGAATACCGATGAACCCTTTTACCGGTCCCTTCAGCAGCAGGTTGGCAAGAGATGCAAAGGGCTGGGATATGGAGTATATCTTGGCAATGTTTCCAAACATCTGTGCTCGAAGAGGTGTGCCATGTCGCTTATAATAATTGTGAAGAAACTCGGCTTTGATTTTTGCCATGTCTACTGCTGATGGACATTCGGCTTTGCACGCATGACACGCTAAACATAAGTCCAACACATCGTATAGTTCCCGGGAAGTCATCCCCTCAGGACCAAGGAGCCCCATCATCGCCGCACGCAGCGCATTGGCACGACCGCGTGTGCTGTGAGCTTCATCCCGCATCGCTTGGAAGGAGGGGCACATCACCCCTAGTTCCAACTGTCGGCACACACCAGCGCCGTTACACATTTCGACCGCCCCAGCAAAACCACCATCGCTTGCGAAACTGAAGACCGTTTCATAGAGCTCGTAGGGAACGGTATAGTTGGTACCAAAGCGGAGCAAAGATGGATCATCCATTCTGGGCGCATCGACTACCTTGCCAGGGTTCATGAGTCCTGTGGGATCAAATGCCTTCTTCACCTCGCGGAACGCTTTAACGAGCTCTGTCCCAAATAACCGCTCCGAGAATTCCCCTCGAGCGAGTCCTTCACCATGTTCACCACTAGTCGTTCCGCCGTACTGCGTCACGAGTTCAACGGATCTCTCAGCAATCTGCCGTAGTTGTTGAACGCCGTCAGCGGTTTTTAGATTCACAAGAGGACGGATGTGGAGACAGCCAGCACTCGCATGGGCATACATTGCCACCTGTTTGACACCCACGCTTTTTGAATACTCGTAGATATTTGTGACGTACTCTGTGAGATGTTCGACCGGTACCGCGGCATCTTCAATGAAAGGGATCGGTTTGGCATCGCCTCGGATGCTCATCAATATCCCCAACCCAACTTTGCGTACAAACCAGACGTTGGCTTGCCCTTCTGGATCGGTGATGATAATCACGGGATCGTGATGGTGCGTTTGGTTCAGCTTGTTTTTTAATCTTGCGATTCCCGCATCAAGCTCGGAGGCGGAACCTCCTGAATACTCTACAAGAAGCACGACAGCCGGATCGCCCTCGATAAAAGTTAGCAAGCGATTATATTCCTTTTTATCCCTGGTTAGGTCGAGAAGCATCTTATCAAGCACTTCAATTGCCGTGGGATTACTCTCCAAAATGACCGGCACTGCATCCATTGCAGCAGGTAGTTCAGAGAAGTGGACCATAGCCAATCGCTTAAGTTTGGGGACAGGAACGAGATTCAGTGTCATCTCGGTGATAATACCGAGCGTCCCTTCAGACCCAACGATCAATTTGGCGAGGTTTGGCGCATCGACTCCTATCAATTGATTGAGATTGTAACCCGCAACGTGGCGAAATACGTTTGGGTATCTCGATGTAATATACGGATTGTAGTGCTCCAAGATGTTAGGCAGGGCACGATATATCGATCCTTCGAGACCAGGACGCTTAGCGTAGGTCTTCCAGCTCTTTGGATCGATGGCCTCGAATCGAGCACGATTACCATCAGCAAGGATAACATCGGTCGTTAGGACATGATCAACGGTCATTCCATAGACGACGGAATGAGCCCCGGTTGAGTTGTTTCCCAAGATGCCCCCCATGGTAGCACGTTCGCCACTTGCTGGGTCTGGACCATACATAAGACCATACGGGCTGAGGGCTTTGTTGAGCGCACTGAGCGTGATGCCAGGCTGCGTGCGAACGGTTCTTGTTTCTGGATTGACCTCGAGAATGCGATCAAGATAGCGGGAAAAATCAAGCACTAATGCCTGTCCCACTGCTTGTCCAGCTAGACTGCTTCCGCCACCACGAGCAAGGATGGGGACATTATGCCGACAGGCGATCTCAATTGCGGCACTGATCTCAGCTTCTTCTCGAGGGATAGCAACCCCTATGGGTATGATCTGATAGATGCTTGCATCGGTGCTGTAGAGTAATCGCGTAAGATTATCGAAATGGGTTTCACCGACCGCATGACTCATTTCGTGGATGAATTCGTGGTTTGTTTCCACAGCTTCTTTTTTGGCCATAGGATGTAATACTCGATATACCCAGACTAGATAGAGGCTGTGAATCATCAAGTTCAGAATATGAGGATTGACGATTATTGTATTCGAGTTTGTATATAGATAATAACAAGTCATC
>JABAOF010052831.1_pt2 | contig 10914 bp, 11 predicted proteins | sample 7062171 | NCBI WGS metagenome assembly JABAOF01 (sample SAMN14538628, study PRJNA623070) | marine sediment metagenome | biome: marine biome [ENVO:00000428]; feature: marine pelagic biome [ENVO:01000023]; material: deep marine sediment [ENVO:00002113] | place: India: Gulf of Khambhat ... | reverse complement strand
ACAAGCAGAATACCAAAAATCACAGGTTTCCCCAATATCCAAATCCTTGGCTGTCTGACTTTCTGGCTTATAAACATCATCCTCTCCTTTTTAGTTTAATTCTCTCCCTTTAAAACGAATCGCCCACGAAGAATTGTTTGGACAACGTTAAACTCACTATTAAAGATGGTTAAGTTGGCATGTTTGCCTTCCTGAATGCTCCCGATCTTATCATCCAAGCCAAGAACTCGTGCGGGGTTGAGAGAAGCCATATTGACAGCCTGATTAACTGGAGATTCGGTCCAGGTGATGACATTTTTTATGGCCTTATTCAAGGTGAGAACGCTGCCAACAAGAACACCATTTTTGCGCAACCGTGCTTCATTTCCCTTGACATCGAATTCAAGGTTCCCCATCTTATAATGTCCATCGCCCATCCCTGTGGCCTTTAAGGAATCGGTGATCAGACAAATTTTATCCTTGTCCTTCCGGGAGAAAACAAGCCTCAAGGCCGAAGGATGGAGATGCACTCCATCGGCAATTAACTCCGCCGTAACTTCTGGGGAATCTAAGACTGCGCCCACCACACCGGGCTGCTTGTGGTGATATCCGCTCATCGCATTGAAGAGATGTGTAGCATGCGTTATGCCTTGGTTGAAACTCTCGAGCGCCTCCTCGTAGGTGGCATCTGAATGGCCAATCGAGACTATGATGCTGTTCTCTGTTAAAGTCTTGATGAAGCTCATATTATTCTCGACTTCAGGAGCCATCGATACAATAGCTTTGAAGCCTTGGACAGATCTGATCAAGCTTTGAATATCTTTTTTATTTATTTCCCTGATAAAGGAAGGATCATGAGCCCCTTTTTTTTCTTCACTCAAGAATGGCCCTTCAACATGAACACCTAAAAGTTCAGAGGGAAGGGGAAGCTGAGCCGCTTCTTTAATGGTCTCAACGGCCTTCAAGAGCGAATCCCAAGAGGATGAAACTGTGGTTCCTAAAAAGCCTGTCACTCCACATCTGGCTTGATGAAGAGCGATTTGCTCTAGACTTTTGATATCACAATCCATGACATCCTTTCCCAAGGCTCCATGGAGATGCAGGTCTATCAGCCCGGGCGAAATAAAGTTATTCTCGTAATCGATGAAATCAATTTTATCGTCTGAAATATCAGCGACTTGATCATAAAAACCGGTTATTTTTTCTCCTTCGATCAACACAAATCCCCCAGTCAAGACTTTATCAGGAAGAATGATGTTTCCTTTTAAGGCTGTTTTCATCGTATTTAAGTCTCTTATTTGGCTTTTTTCCCTTCGATATCTTGACTACGGATTCTTCGGTAATCTATCAGCTGAATTCCTTGTTTTTTTATGATCTTCTTGATTCGTTTGCTGGTAAGAGCCTTGGTGACAGCGGCCCGATTTGCGGCAACATCGGGTAGGCCCTCGGGGTTGATGTCTACCAGAGCCTGCTCCTCTAGGGTATCAAGACCTGGATGAACGGCCAAAAGCCATAGTCCAGGCTCCAGCTGCTTCAATGTCTCGGCGAGGGCATCCTCCTTTTTTTCAGGAGGCACCTCATAAATGCTTAATTCATTTTCTCCGGATAATCGGGAGACGGGGAAATCATAGTCCTGGCTGATTTGCAAAACAATATTCTTCAGTTCAGGAGTTGCCACGGCCGTACCCATATGTGTATCAATATACTGGACATCGATCTTCCGCTTGAGAGCCAATTCCACCTGGGCCCGCAATTCTTTATCAACTTCCTCAAGGTTTGGAGAAGCGGCTAAAAAGGCCTCGGTTGTAGGATGAAAATATCCATCCTTATCAACAATGCTTGGTACATCTGTTACCGGCAAAACAGGCTTCCACCTGTAGTCGCGCCATTCGCTGTTCAACGTCAGGTGAACCCCCACACACCACTCCGGATGTTCACGGCACATGCGGGCCGCCTCCTCAAACCAAGGGGATGGGACGATCATAGACACACTGGTCATGATTCCTTCACGAAAACTCTTCTCCACAGCAAGGTTGCAGGTATGAGTCATCCCCATATCATCGCCCCTCACTATGAGGAATATTGGCTCTTCAGGAATTTCTTCGGGTGGACCACATTGGATCCAAAGTAATCCAGCGAGAATTAAACAGCCAAGGATACTTATGTATTTTCTCATGGTCAATTCCTCCTGTACATTTGAATCGATCTCCGCCCTCTCCTTCCAGGAATGAAGAGTTTCAACTCAATCATGAGAATTCTTGTTAGACCTCATGATCTTCATGATCACTATCTGGAGGATAACGATCATACTACAATTGATGACAGGAATGAACAGTCCCTGCCTTATGGTATAAGCGTGAGCAATCTTTCCTGTCAGCCAGGGCGATGTGATCCCCCCGACAATTGCAATCATAAAAATCATGCTAAAGGCTGTTCCGGAAAATCGGGGAAAGGTTCCTCCCACGACAGCCAGAATCGTAGGAAAAATAGCCGCAAAGCCCAAACCGATCAAAACAGCTCCTACCGAAGCCGTGGTCCTTGTAGGAGAGGCGACGATCATGATCGCCGCTGCCAAGGAAAGAAGAGAACTCATCAAGATCAGACTTTCATTCCTGATGATCCGTACTATCCTGGTTGACGCCAAGCGCCCTCCCATGATCGAAGCCCAATATCCAGCTAGAATCAAGGAGGCCTGCATAGGTGTTAACCCAAAAGTCTCGTTTAAATAGGTTGAGATCCAGCCTCCTATCGTAAATTCATTTCCTGATTGAAAAAAAAGGAGGAATCCACAGATCCACAACAAGGGATGGCGGATGACTTTTCGCGCCTGTCCCAAAGGAAATCCCTGTCCATGTTTTGGCCTGGGAAAGGAGAAAACAGAGAAAAGGAGGAAGGGGATGAGGCTCAGAAAGACAGCAAATAACAATATATGATCAAGGCCCATGCGGTTGAGAAAAGTGCCGATGAGAAACGGGATTGTCAGGGCCCCGAACCCAAAGAAAATGCCCAATAGATTCAAGGCAGAGCTCCGTTTTTCTGGGTGAATGTCGCTAGTCATGGCATTTGTTCCCCCATTCAATCCTCCGCCACCCAGGCCAAGAAGAACAACCGCAGTCAAGATCAAGGCATAAGTGGAAGCATACGTAAGAAGAAAAAGGGATGCGACCACGAGTAAGGAACAACAGATCAGGAAGACTTTGAATCCGAACCTATCCACGATCACACCAAATACGACAGACATCACCAGCATGGCCAGATTCATGTAAAAGAATAAATTTCCGGCTTCACTCTTGTCGAACTGGATTCTTTCAAAAAGAGAAGGCAGCAGAGCTCCCAGAATGGCCATCACGATGCCAAAGACGAACATCCCAGCACAGGCAGAGGACATCAATCCCAAAATACTGAATTGGCCGTGTTTTGTCCCTTTATTCAACATCACACTCTTCCAGATTCAGGTTTCGATGAAAAATACTCAACGCCTGTAATAAAACTCTGTATAAGCCCGGTAAACCTTATGTAAATGTTCTTTATCAATTCCCTCGACATTCGGGGAGGCGAAAGTGGGAGGGAGCTTTCCTTTTCCAGCTAAAAGAGAACCTATTTCGGCAACCAGGGCCATAGCGATGGATACCGCGGAAACAGTGGAACCGGCAGCCACCTTCTCCGGCTGGCCGACATCGATCAGGGCATCCTCAGGAGGAAGACAGTTGTCAACGGCAATATCCGCAATATCGGAGAGTATCTTCCCTGAAGAATGTGTCCTGTTGGCTATCTGAGCATTCTTAAGAGAGGTCACACAGATGACTTTTAATCCCTTCTTTTTTGCCTCGAGAGCCACCTCAATCGGAGCTGCATTCAACCCACCATGAGAGAAAACGAGCAGACAATCCCGCGTTTCCAGCGAATAGCTCTGCAAAAACACCTGGGCATATCCTTCCTGTCTTTCCAGCCAGAGGAGTTCACGCGCCCCTCCAGGTCCGATGACGTTAAACCACATCAGTCGAGGATCATAAAGAGGAAAAAATCCCACAAAACTTCCATATCTGGGAAAGATATCAAGGACGGGAATGACTGAATGACCGCTTCCAAACATATAGACTCTTCCTCCCGCCTCGATGGACTCCGCCATCCACTTCGCCGCCTTTCTTATTTTCTCTATTTCCCTGGTCTTGATCTTATTCAGGACTTCCTGAATTCTGTCTAAATAGGCTAAACCTGACATGCTGTAACTCCCAAATGAAATGCGGGGATATGTATTATCTCAATGGCCCGATGAGGCCATCGGGCTCGACATTTTTTGTATATTGACTTTTTTTCCATTAACAATATTCCCAGGCCAACTTCCCTGCTCCATAAAGGCCTGCATCTTCGCCGAGTTGGGTGAGTTCAATCCCGACACTCCTTGCAGCCAGAGGTTGAGCCCATTTTTTAAACTCCTCTCGGATGGGCCCAAGCAGCATCTGACCGGCTTGGAATAAACCACCTCCCAGGACCACCATCTCTGGATTCAAGATGCTTACTATATTGGAGATTCCCATGGCTAGATAGTGAATGGTCGCTGCCATCACCTTCTCAGCTAAAGGATCCTTGTTTTGGGCAGCCTCAACAACAATCTCGGCTGTGATTTCTCCTATGTTCCCCTGAACCATTCTTTCCATGAGCGAAGATTCCCCGGCCTTGATCAGCCGAATGGCTCTTCTGGCGACTGAATCACCCGAAGCCTCGGCCTCAAAACAGCCCATCGTTGCATATCCATCTCTGAATTCTGGGCTAAGAGCAAACCAGCCAACAGCCCCAGATATGTCTTCACTGCCGCGATAGAGTCTTCCATCCACGATGATCCCAGCCCCTATTCCTGTGCCCACGGCTAAAAAAACGACATTCTTCTTATCCTTGGCAACTCCGCACCACTGTTCACCCAGGACATAAGCGCTGCGGTCGCTATCCAGGACCAAAGGCAGGTCTATTTTCTTTTGTATTCTTTCCCGAAGGGGAAAATGGTCCCACCCTGGGATGTTGGGCGCCCAGACTACGCCCCTTTCATGGAAGACAACGCCGGGTATGGCAATCCCTACAGCTCCTATTCTCCCTGTCTCTTCTTTCGCATAATCTTCCAGTTTGTTGATGATCCCGATAATCTGTTGAACGGACTTTTTTGGAGTGGATTTATCGATGAAAACCTTAGCCTTGTGGAGAATCCGAGCCTCAGGAGTCAAAAGAGCATAGGCTATTTTGGTGCCGCCGACATCGACAGCCCCACAAAAATTCTTTGCTTCCTTTATCTTCAATTCAACCTCTTACTTCTGCTCTAAGAGGACGACCCATACCTGTTGTGGTTTAAGGCTTTTTTCTATGATGACCTTGCTGTTCTGGAGGACGAGGGGAATCCTCTCCTTCGACTCCAAATCTTTAGCCTCCCAATCCTTATCCTTTATCGAGACGGCGAATCTTGCTTCTGTCTCTTTTTCTCCTCGATTGAACCCGAAGAGAATTTTATATTTTTCTCCCTCAAGAATCCGGGGTTCCACAAAAACATCTTTTTCAGATGAAATCACTTCTACAGGATTAGGTATTTCCAGCCACCGGGCCAATCCTGCCAAGAATTTTGCATTGTTAGGATTGTGAAAATGATGGTAAGCAGATCCTATAAAAGTTCCTACGATGACGGCCTTTCCCTGACCATATGGAGCGAAGACGACAGCCGGCTTGCCATCCTGAAATTCAGCCAGGACTTGGCTATTTTCTCTGAGTAGATCGAACCCCTCCTCGAAGAAGAGGGCATCAAGAGTATCTTCTGGTTTCAGGAGGGGAAGAGATTCATGGGGGATTTTTATCTTCAGTTCCGAAGCTTTNNGCTTTCCGGAGAGGCAACAGGGAAGATTCCCGACATCCAAATACCTCATGCAATCCCCCGCCCGGGTAAACATCACTGGAAAAGCCTCGTTCATCGATCCAACCACAGCGAGCTTCAACAAGGAGGGTGCCTCCGGACTTGACATATTCAATGAGTTTCTGGATATGGGTTTTGGACATCATGACCGGAAAAGGAGCGATCAATAGCCGATACCGATTCAACCGCTCAGGAACGAGATCCCTAACATGGAGAAAGTCAACCAGTATATTTCTTTCAAAAAATGCCCTATGGACTCCCTGGAGGGATTCACTCAGGTTATTATAACCGATGGCCTGTCCTTCACCCGTGTATTGCTGCTGACCACCTACCATGTGGGACAAAGGATTATACAGAATAGCCACCTCTGCTTGAGGTGGCTGGGTCGTAAGGAAAAGATCCATATTTTCGGTTATCACTCTGGCTATCTTACCTGCCGCTTTGGCTCTTTCGGTGATTTTGCCATCAAGCTCCACCAAGCCGTAGCCGCCAGACTCATACCCCGAGCTCATCGGATAGTAGGCATAGATATTGACTCCTCTGGCTCCGCAGGCGACCGCTGTCCACATCCAGTCCCGGAGATCCAACGGCATCACCGGAAGACTCAGCTTCATACCGAAGACTCCGTATCCGGCTTGCAACTCACCGATGTAGAATCCTTCGTTCTTCCATGTCATCGACCGAGTAAAATCATGCCCGGATGCTCGGAAAAACGGTGACCAGGGCTTGATTGTCCAGGCATGCTTCGGATAGATGGAAGCACCGTAATAATCGACGCTGTCAGCCATTTTCCGATCGTCGGGTGTTCNNGGATGGCTGAATGGCTGGTCACTACACTCCGAGGAACAACGGCCTTCACCGCTTGGGCTTTAAGAGCCAAATCTTCTGCCAGTTTATCCGAAATAAAATTTTTCCAATCGATATAATCCGTGTAGGAAAGGATGGTTCCAAACCTTGGAGGCTCGACCTCTTCCCAGGCTTGGAATGTCCGGTACCAGGCTCTGTTCAAGTTCTCGATGGTCTGGTATTTCTTCTTCAGCCATCGGCGGAACCTGCTCATCGTTGAATGACAATAGCAGAATTGCATATATTCAGCATTTCCCAGATGATAAACTTCAGCCCAGTTGATGATATGGGGTTCACTCCACAAGTCCCATCCGTAAAAAGCGGGTTTATCCTTGACGACTTTGGCCGCTTCGGAGAAAAACCTTAAAATTTTCTCCTGAACCTTGAGGTGATCGAAACAGAATCCAGGAGAAGCTTGGGATTCTATGGCAAGCCCGCTGCTGGCCACAAATTTCGAATCAGGATATTTCAAACCAACCCAATCAGGGGCAGAGTCGATGTAGACCTGGATAAAAACTTTAAGGCCGACCTCATCGGCTAAATTGACCAATGTCTCGAGGCTACTGAAATCATACTTTCCTTCTTCAGGCTCACATTGGGTCCATTCCACCCAACAGCGAACCGTGTTAAAGCCTAAGTCCTTGATCTGCTGCAGATCCTTCTTCCAGACAGGAATCTTCTCTGAAGATATTTTCTCCAGCATGGGGGCCCGAGCCTTCCCTCCCGCATACCAGACAGAAACAGGAAAAAAGTCTTTATGCTTTTTATTGGCCTGGGCTTCGGCTCCGTATATAGAAATGCTGGAAAGGACAAAAACCGTAATCAATAGTGAAAGACCCGTGTGTTTTTTTTGGGTGATTTGAGTCATAATTCCTCTCCTTTGGCTTGTTTACTTCTTAATCTTCATCTTTCTTTAAAACCCTATCTCGACCCAAAACCTGGATGTATATAGATCATCTCCTCACCGTACTATTTTTTCCTTTAGTCTTCAAGAGAGGGGACACTTTTCTTGAATTCTTCTCCGATGACCTTCAGTAAGACAGAATCGTTTTGATAATGATCCAGGCTCAACTCCCAGATGATAAGGCCAGCAACCTGCTTTTCTTCCACATATCTGCATTTGAGAGATAAAGAGCGCTCATCATCATAGGAGACGATTTCCGTCTCATCCTGATTCCGGAGGTACGGAACCTGGGAACAATCGTCCCAGAATGGGGACCAGCCAGAATTTATAAGATTCAATATCTCTGAATATCCATATGACTGGCTTTTCTTATATTCTTGATATAAATCTCTGGAATCAAAGGATCGACCATAAAATGGAATGCCTAATAATAATTTCTGTGGAGGAACTTTTCTTATTAAGAAGTATGCATAACTGCCGTCGACCGAGCCGCAGGGATCGTTGCCACAAGTGTAAAGTGGTGAGTTATGGCCAGAATGGTCTGTCCATTCTCCGTGATAGTCGTAAGTCATGCAGCTTATGTAATCGAAATGATCGACCACCTGCTCGTAGTTGACCCATCTGCCCCAAAAAGCTCCTGAAGGGGCAGCCATGGTCAAAAGAAGCGGGGGATTTTGAGCCTTCATAGCCATAGAGAGCTCTTTAATGAAGGTCACAAAGTTTTTCTGTTCTTCGGGATTGGAGACGTATTCCCAGTCTATATCCACACCGTCGTACTCATGATCCCTGCAGAACTTCAGGACCTGGTGTATGAACCTTTTTCTGTTTTTAGACATGGAGGCCATCCCGGGAAATCCCTCGCAGTTTCCCCAACCGCCGATACTCATGATGACTTTGACATTGTTCAGATGAGCCGTTTGAATCAACTCGGGGTATACATAGTCATCGGCCACGATCAGATTCCCATCAGAATCGGGTTTGGTGAAAGCGTGGGCTATATGGGTGAGATATTTGTACTGTATCTTGGTGTGATCAAACTCCGCCTTCGTCCAAGAAGCATAGTAACCAATCACGATCTTTGATAAATTTTCTTTCACAAGAGATTTATCTGTTTCGGAACATCTGCATAACATTAGCGTTAAAATCAGAACCAAACCATAAATAACTTTAGACGTCCAAACTTTATTTATTCTAGATTCCTTTCTGCTTATAGAACTCATGTGATTTCCTCCCGTAGGAAATACTGATTAGCCATGATGACTGCTTTCATATTTTTGCATTTTACTTTGTTATAGGCTTAAAAAATCGATGTCTTTTAACCGGCAGAATTCTTTCAAACTTCTCGAATGATGTCCAAAACATAAATGCATGTGATTTGATCTGAAATTTTCGATGAGAATTTGCCTGTTGCCATCCAGCTTAATGAACGCATGAGGCCAGTGTTCGCGTGCTTCTTTGAACCTGTCCTTTCCGACCTTTTGTGTGTTTCCCTCTGCTGCAAGCAACACAAATTTTCCCTTAACCCTGGAAAGCCTGGATATTGTGACAGGCGATTCTTTCACGCAGAATACGGTCGTTGTTCCCTGTGCCTTACCCATATATTCATACTGAAGACCGAGATCGACATCTTTCCTGTTCTCAGCCATCAGAGTCGGCATCGAACCGCAGTTGACCACTCTTAAAATTTTTTTCTCTAGATCTAGATGATTTATGTCACCAAACAGAGAAATCCCTCCCGAAATTGAACTCAACATTCTCATGGTAATAGCTGCGTTAATATCAGCCTCGCAAGATACAGTAAAGCCCTCATCGTTCAGAAGCGAAATGGCCAGACAAGAAGAAGCATAGTTATTTATCATCTCATCCTGGCACTTGACAGCCACTAAATTGTATCCCTCCTTTTCCAGGACATGTTTAAGGGCAATATAAAGTCGCAGGGATCTCTCAAGAATTTGTTCAGGTACGTTGATTTCACCGAGCGTATCCTCAAGCCATTTTCTCATTTTTGATACCTGTTCCTGGGCCACATTTTCTGCTTCAAGATAGATGCGGACTCCATCCATGTGCTCAACTTCTAAACCAAAAATGTTTTTTAACTGGATAATATCAGCCATTGTCGTATACATACCCATCACTCTTCCTCCAACAACACAGAGCTTATTGCCGTTCAAGTCGTTGGCGGCAGCTCCAGCTCGAATAAATGCGGCTATGTCTTCTAACAGTGCTTTCGAGTCTGGTGAACCATAAAAGAATCGATGCTTAAGGCCTAGCTCATCTAAAGAGCCATGGACGATTCCTCCTGCCGTAAGGGAAAAGGATGCAGGATTATCCTCTGCCCAGACAGCAAAAGGAATATCGATCTCCCTGATTGTATCAACCACAGTGGGAGCGGATACCCAAGTTCCTAATAGAAGAATGATACAGTCCACTCCTGAATCGAAATATTCTCTTGCAGCCCGAATACAGGCATCCGAATCAAAAATAAGTTCGTCTTTCATAACGACAGTAAAACCTGCTGCCTCTAAAGCCGTGGAAACGTTTTTGCCAAATTTTTGAGCAATATCTGTTCTTTCCCTTGGAAGACTCACAGTCATGATTCCGACCATTCTCTTTTTATCAGGCATGATTTAACCTCCGGTTCAAATGAAATTTATTTTTTAAAAAATACTGAACAGTCACCAAATCATAAATTGACATATGTTTCCTGGATGACATCTATATTCTTAATTTTTTTCGTGATTGTAATCCATGGCTTTTATAGCAGCTTATATAACAGGTAAGAATCAAGGTCAAATGCCAAAATGAATAGGTGTTTTTTTGCCCTTGACATTCCTAAAAAGTTATTTTAATCATTGGATAAATTAAATAACACAAATTCCGCATAGAATAAGCATCCTAAGATAAAAGGAGGATGGCATGAATCGTAAAATCTTAATTCTGATCAGTGCTGTTCTCATATTATTATCAACATCGTATCGAATGAATGAGGCTGTTGAACATTCATCTGGTGAAGCTGTCGGTGCTCAGAAGGTCATATTCGCTGGTGTTAGATCATCAACCTACGGCATAGACCCTTTTCCTGAGCCTTTAGGATGGGAAAATGCCATAAAGACGATGTGCGGTTATTTTGAAGGATCAACACCTTGCGCCATTTGGATCGTAGGAGAGCTCCGGAGACCTAAAGAATGCCATCTCTATTTTCCTTCAGATGGAAAAAGTTATCCGAATGTGTACTTTCACGATTCGGATAAACACGAAAGATATCTAGCCCATTTTTACCGAGCAGGCATAAATG
>JABAOF010006614.1_pt1 | contig 10914 bp, 11 predicted proteins | sample 7062171 | NCBI WGS metagenome assembly JABAOF01 (sample SAMN14538628, study PRJNA623070) | marine sediment metagenome | biome: marine biome [ENVO:00000428]; feature: marine pelagic biome [ENVO:01000023]; material: deep marine sediment [ENVO:00002113] | place: India: Gulf of Khambhat ... | reverse complement strand
TCCTGATCCGTCCTCACTCATCTCCTCTCACTCCTTTTGGAGACGAGTGCCGTTTCTTCTTATCCCGATTTTCCTCGAATTTACGACTAAGCCATCTCCCGGCACTTTCAGAAAATCCGTACCAAGAAATTTCCCCTTCCCTGGAGTCCATATCTGCCAGGATGTTGTTCATATACGATCTCCTTCACCAGCCACCTTCTCTCATCCTCACCAATCTCTTAGGTTTACTTTGGCCTTTTCCCCGGATCAAAAACACAAAGCAAGTCTTCCTGGAACTGGGAGAAGGAGAGACATTCGAGCGAGACGAACTGCTGAGAGTCATCGATGCTTCCGGTTACACTCATGAAGACCTGGTGAATTCTGCTGGCGAATACGCTTGGAGAGGAGGGATTGTGGATGTCTTCTCTCCGTGGGAGACTTTCCCTTTTCGTATCGAGTTTAGCGGGGACGAGATTGCCTCCCTCAGGCATTTCGATCCCTCGACTCAGAGGTCTGTCAGGAAGGTTGATCATTTACTCATCCCCTCTCTCAGGGAGTTTCCCGTCTCTTCTCGATTCCTAAAGGAGTGGTCTGAGCTGGTCCGAAAAAAAGCACCTAGGTCAGTTCGTAAGGATGCTGAGAAAAAAATAGACCAAGTCAACAGTGGTGATTTTCCACCGAGTCTTTCATTTCTTGCCCCTCTCCACAGGGGTCATTTCGTCTCCTTCGATGAGTATCTGAAAGATTATGTGTTTGTCATCGATAGTCATGAAGAGGTCGAGCATGAATGGCAGGAGACAGGGAATGATTTTCAGGAACAATACAGAGAACTCACGAAAGAGGGAAGATTCCATCTCCCTCCAGAAGAGATTTATTCTTTTTCTTTCTGGGAAAGAATCAAAAAAGAAGCGATCCTTTGGACAGAGCTGTCATCTTCGAAGGAGAGACACTCTTTTCACTTTTCCTTCCAGTCTGTACCAAGGTTCAACAATAAAATCCCTTTTTTCCTCGATTACCTCAAAAAACTAGAGAAACAGGGCGAAAGATGTTTTATCTATTTTTCAGGTGACGGTGTTCGCCACAAGTTGGGCACACTCCTTTCTCAACATCGATTATCCTACCTCGAATCGTCAACACCCTTTCCCACTCCTCAAGACGAGTCCATCGTGCTCCTCGTCGGGAATCTCCGGCAAGGATTCAGCTATCCGAAGGAAAAAATCTATTTCTTTGCCGAAGGCGATATTTTTACAGAAGAAAGAGTTCTCGTATCCCGACCTCGGATTAGACCCTTTGTGTCCCATTTCCAGGATTTAAAAACAGGAGATTATGTCGTTCACACCGATTACGGAATCGGTATTTTTAAGGGATTGATAGAGATTAAAGTAGATGGAAGCGAGCGGGAATGCATCGAAATCAAGTATAAAGACGATGATAAGCTCTTCGTGCCGGTCGAAGACCTCAATCTGGTCCAAAAATTCTCGAAAGTGGGGCCCGCGCTTCCTTCCTTGAGCAAGCTGGGAACACCATCTTGGGAACGAACAAAACTCAGGACAAAGAAAGCCATTGAGATGATGGCTAAAGAGCTCCTCCATCTGTATGCCCAAAGGAAATCGATCAGAGGGATTCGGTTCAGCCCTCCAGGAGAATGGCAGGGTGAGTTTGACGAGACGTTCGAGTACCAGGAAACAGAGGATCAGCTCAGCGCAATTCTGGACGTCATGGTGGATATGGAGTCAGAGTTCCCGATGGATCGCCTTCTCTGCGGAGATGTGGGTTACGGAAAGACTGAAGTAGCCTTGAGGGCGTCTTTCAAGGCTGTCATGGATGGCAAACAGGTGGCAATCCTTTGCCCGACAACAGTGCTCGTCAGTCAACATCTCAATACCTTCAGGAATCGCCTGGTTCTGTTTCCGGTACGTGTGGAAGCCCTCAGCCGGCTGCAGTCCAAAGCTCAACAGAAAAAAATCCTGGAAGACCTGGATAAGGGGCTGGTAGATATCATTATCGGCACTCATCGCCTGCTCTCCAAAGATGTCCTATTCCGCGACTTAGGACTTCTGATTGTTGACGAGGAGCAGAGATTTGGCGTCAAACACAAAGAAAAGATCAAGCAGATGAAAGCCGATATCGATGTCCTAGCCTTGAGTGCAACACCTATCCCTAGAACATTAAACCTTTCGCTCACCGGACTCAGAGACATGAGCCTGATCGAGACTCCTCCCAAAGACAGATTGGCCATCCATACCGTGGTGGCTCCCTTCAGCCGAAAGCTTATCGCCTCAGCCATAAAGATGGAGTTAGCCAGAAGGGGGCAGGTCTACTATGTTCACAACCGGATCGGCGACATCGAGACTATCGCTTCGATGATCGAAAGACTCGTCCCTAAGGCTAAAGTGGCAGTCATCCACGGTCAAATGTCGAGTTCTCTCCTAGAGAAGAGGATGATCGATTTCATAAACCGTGAATACAACGTTCTCGTTTCGACAACGATCATCGAAAACGGGATCGACATTCCTCTAGTCAACACCTTGATCGTGGATCGGGCCGATCAGTTCGGCCTGGCTCAGCTGTACCAGCTCCGGGGTAGGGTCGGACGCTCGTCGAGGCAAGCAGTGGCCTATTTTCTTGTCCCTCCGTTTCTAGAACTCACCCCCTTGTCTAAAGAGCGATTGAAGGCTCTGAAGGAATTCAGCGAGCTCGGTTCGGGTTTTCGTTTAGCCGCCAAAGATCTTGAAATACGGGGAGCTGGTAACTTTTTAGGAGCCAAGCAGCATGGATACATGGAGGCTGTCGGGTTCGATTACTACATGTACCTTTTGGAACAGACCATCAAAGAAATGAAAGGCGAAAGAGCGGAAGAGAGGAAATCCGAGATCAATCTCAGGGTTGATATTCGGATTCCCGATGATTATCTGCCCCAGATTAACCTGAGACTCAATCTGTATAAACGAATATCTTCTGTTGATGATTTGGATAAGATCGAGAAGATTAGAGGAGAAATCGAGGATAGATTCGGGCCCCTGCCGCCGAGTGTGGAGAACCTTCTCCGCTACGGTAGCGTAAAGTATCTGGCAGAAGAAATCGGCGCCCAATCGATTGACCGCATCGGGAAGAAGATCATCTTCAAGTTTTATCCGAAGATATCCATGGATTTGAATCGACTGACCAAGCTGTTGGAACAATATTCTGGGTCCATCACTCCTCAGGGAGTGATGAGTTTTTCGCTTTCCGGAGACGAAGTGGATGATATCTTAGATGAAACTATATCCATCTTGAAGGAGTTATCTGTAATGTAATATAATATGTTGAAATTAAAAAAGATGAGGAATTTAAAACTGAACACAAATCATAAGTTGATGAGCTTGAGCCTTGCTGTCATAATTGTCCTTCTGAATTGTCAAGGTGATAAGACTCTAGAGACTCCTCAGACTCAAGCTATCGAAGACATCCAGAAAAAGAGCAGTGTCATCCTGAAAATTGAAGACACCCCCTATTTGAGCACGGACTTTGACCATTATGTGCGCAATCTGATCGGCAACGAGATGGACACATTAACCCCGGTTTCACTCAGCCGTCTTGTGGATAATTTTATCGAAGAAAAACTACTGTTGTATGCTGCCAAAAAGATGAATATATCTTTGACCTGGGAGGAGAAGAAGGAATATTTGGCAAAGTTGAGGAATGAGTCGTGGAGCGATGAGCCAAAGGAGACCGATGATGAACGCGAAACCGAGCCCCTCTTTGAAAGGTTGCTGATAGAAAAGTATACCTATGACCTGGTTAAAGGCTTCGACGCGGATGAAGAGGAGATCGAGGAGTATTACAATCTTCATAAAAGAGATTTCTTGAAGCCAGAAAGAATCGAAGTCAGCCAGATTAAGTTGGATACGGAGGAAAAAGCCATAGATGTTTTAGAGAAGCTTAAGGGCGCTTCAGTCGAAAGTTTTAGAGAAATTGCCCGGGATGAATCCAAAGGAGTGGAGGCTTCGAGAGGCGGAAAGATGGGAATCTTTGAGATGGGGCAGCTCCCTTTTGAGATCGAGAAGGTCGTTTTTGCGTTAAAGGAGGGAGAACTGAGTCAGGTCGTCGAATCCTCGTATGGTTACCATATCTTCAGGATTGACAAACGTCATGATGCTGAATTGGTTTCTCTCGAGTGGGCCGCTCCTTCTATAAAGGTGAAAATCGTTGATCAAAAAATAAAGCAATTTATGTCTCAACATATTCAAGAATTGAAGGAAAGGACGGTCTGGAGTTTCTACCCTCAAAACCTTTCCTTTCCTTATCGAAGGAACAGCATATGAAAAACTTAAAGCTGTCTATCCTTCTTATTGCTATCTGCGCTGCTACAGTTTTCCTTTTCGGACAGGAGGTTGTCGAATCCATCGTGGCCATCGTGAACGATGATATCATCACCCTCTCGCAAGTCAAAAATGCCCATGATTCTCTTTATCAGATGCTTCGCTCCCAGTTACAGGGGGAAGAGTTTCAAAAACAGTATGATCAGCTTAAAAAAGAGTTGTTGAATTCAATGATCACCGAACTTTTGCTGCTCCAGGAGGCCAAGAAAAGAGGATTGAACGTATCAGAACAGGTCAGGCTGACGATTGACAACATCAAAGAGGAAAATGGGTTGAATTCAGATGAAGAATTGATGCTCGTGATGCGGCGGCAGGGGATTGATTTTGAAACATGGAAGAGACAGATGGAGGACAACATCATGAGGCAGGGTGTTATCATGACCGAAGTCGATAGAAATATCGTAGTCGAAGATTCTGAAATCGTCAGCTACTATAAGAATCATCCAGACGAGTTCACGGAGCCGGAGGAATACAAATTGAAGGCCATTTATGTCTCCGCCCAACAGAAGAGCAGTGAAGAGGCTGAAAGACTTAAACAGGAGATAAGCTCCAAGGTGACCGCTGGTGAGGATTTTGCTTCATTGGCCGGCACCTATTCCGAGGGGCCAGAGAAGGAATCTCAAGGAGATTTGGGAAGCTTTAAAGAGGGGGAATTGGCCGCGAACTTAGAAGAGGCAGTCAAGAATTTAAACCAAGGGGAAACAGCACCATGGCTTGAAGTTCAAGATGGATGGTATCTATTGCGATTAGAGGAAAAGAAGGAAAAACACCTCAAGTCATTCGAGGAAGTCAAAAAACAGGTCGAAGAAAAAATTTTCGGAGAGAAACGGCGAGGAAGGCTTGAAGAATTCCTCAAGGAGCTCAAAGAAAAAAGCTACATCAAAATCCTCAATCCTAATCCCTTTGATTCTTGATCATGTAACAAGTTGGGGTCAGACCTTCCTAACTTTCATAATTTTCCTCTTCGATTATGCGAGGATGTATATACTCATAACTTATTATGAAAATTAGGAAGGTCTGACCCCAAGTGCGTCTTAAGTGATGAAAATGGCAGCAGCAATGGTTGTGGTCCAGAGCCCTTTTTTTCCCTTGGCCGTCTGAGTAATGCTTCTTGTTCTGACAATGACCTTCTCGGATATCTTGTAGACTTTTTTATCTTGATCCCAGATTTGATTGATGTCGAAATCTTCTCCAAGTGTTGTGGCTAGCATATAGGCGGCTAAATCTTCAGCATACTGGCTGGCCTCTTTTTCGTTTTGGCCGTATCCGTGATGTTCCGAGAGATAGCCGTAGCGATTAGGATCATTGGGTGCTGCCACACCAACCGAGGATGAAATCTGGCGGTGGGCTTCATCTGTGGCGGATTCGCTCATTACCAGGAAGACGATTTGGCCTGGTTTGAGGAGTTTCAGCCCCTCCTGTTTGGATATTAAGCGACAGTGGGGAGGGATGATGCTCGAAGTCTTGACCAGGTTGAAAGGGGCGATGCCCGCTGTCCGCAAAGCATCCTCGAAACTGGCCAGTTTTTCTTTGTGTTGGCCTTTCCCTTTTGTCAGGAAGAATCTCGAGGGTATGATTTCATTCATTCTTGGTTATCTTAGAATTGAGATTTAGGCGTTGGTCAAGCAGAAGTTTACCTTTATTTCTTTTCAGTTTCCTTTTTCTTCTCCATACCAACAGGCTCGGGTTCTTTAAAATCGATGTCTCGAGAGATCTCCCATTGGCCCAGCTCTGCGTACTGGGATCCTCGGGACTGGACGAAGAGTTTAACGATGGCCACCTTCCAATGGGGATTGTCCTTGAAGGAAGCCAGAGTTTTTCCCTCAACTCCGTAATTGCTTTTGAGGAGAATCGTATCACTAACCTCACCTGGGGGGATGGGTTCATTCCTGATCGCTGCCAAAAAGGAATCCCCCAAGTTTTCAAAATCGTCTCTGAACCTAAAATTGGCGTTGAAATTGATGTAGCGGAGCGGCTTATCCGTAAGGTTCTTCACTCGGAAAGAAATGGCAGGCACAAGAATAAGTTTAGGCGGCCAGGGCTGATAGTATTTCGAAACCCACTTTGTCTCCACATCTAGGATTTCAAAGGAAGATTTGAGCTCTTCAGTGGAAAGAGTTTTTATCAAGCCGGCTTTGCTGAGGATAAAAATGACCACAGCCACGACAATTATGGCGCCTAAGATGAAACTATATCTTCTCATTGGATTCCTCCTCCTCTCTTCCTTAAATATAAATGATGGTCAAGAATTAATCAATAACTTTCGGGGTCAGACTTTGAAAACTTGAAAAAAGTCTTTCGGGATCAGACTTTGCCTGACCACTCCTGTCATTCCTGCGGAAGCAGGAATCCAGAATAGAAAAATGCAGCCTATTCCACTTTTACTCAAGTTTTCAAAGTCTGACCCACAATTTTGCTTTTTTGGTGATTTTTCGCTATTTTACCTGGGGATGAAACTGAGAATTCTGCGCCTAAACCTGTACCTGGGTCTTATTTTATTCCTTTTCTCCGCCGTCCTTCTCTTCCTACAGACTCCGTTCATGAAAACCTGGTTCTACTGCTTTGCCTGGTGGTCCTTCATTTTATTCCTGGACAGCCTCAATTTCCGGAAGCACAAATCCTCACCGTTGAGTGAGTCGACGCGGGTATTTATTTTCTCGGCTTTCATTTCTGTTTTTGTCTGGCTCGTATTTGAACTTTTTAACCTGAGGTTGAAGAACTGGTCCTATCATGACCTTCCTTCCAGCGCTTTCGAAAGATGGTTAGGCTACTTCATCGCTTATGCGACAGTTATCCCGGCAATCAGGGAGATCTCCTTTTTTATTCAGGGAATCATGAAGGGCAGGGGATTCTCTCTCTTCCGGTTCAAAGCCACTCCCTCAATTCTAAGGGTGTTTATCCTGCTTGGATTTTTGTTTGTTTTCCTGGGCTTGCGGTGGCCCGGCATCTTTTTTCCTCTTGTTTGGCTGTGCTTCATCCTCCTGATTGAGCCTTTGAATTATTGGCTGAAGAATGAAACATTGCTTGGCGACCAGGAGAAAGAGGATTGGTCGAGGATTTGGAGTTGGGTTCTGGCCGGATTTGTGGCCGGATTTTTCTGGGAGTTGTGGAATTTCTGGGCGGGCTCCCATTGGGAATACTCGCTGCCGTATTTTAATTTCTGGAGGATGTTCCAGATGCCCGTTTTTGGCTATACAGGATTCATGCCTTTTGCCCTCGAGGTCTTTGCCCTTTATCAGTTGCTTCTGGGGATATATAAAAGAATAGAGAAAAGGATTTCCTTAAAGGCTCTGATATTCTTTGGTTTTATCTTGTTCTATCTTCTGAGTTTTCACCTAATAGACATCTATACTCTTGTTAGATAAAAAAAGGGGACGGTTCTTTTTTTTCCTCATTTCCGTCATTCCTGCGTAAGCAAGAATCCAGTAATAATGTAAATATTTATAAAGATATTTCTAGATTCCTACTTACGCAGGAATGACAGGAAGGAAAGGATATTTAGATGAAAGATAAACCGCCCACTTTTTTTAAAAGTAATAGATAAAACCAAACCCAATCATCAACTCCGTTCCCCGATCAGGAGTAAAGTCAAGCAACGGAACGATATCAAGATAAACATCCAGGGGGATTTTTTCGAACACATAACATAAACCCACCGGAAAACGGATTCCGACCCGATCCTGGTGTCTTGTCTTGATTCTTCCTCCGACGCCGTAATACAGAAAAAGCTTGACATCCGGGACTTGGACGAGGCGGTGGTTGTGGATCAGATAGTCGGCATGGAAATGGAGGGAGCCGCTGTGGACGATCGACCAAGCCACCCCTCCGGAAACAGCGGTTTTGCCTCCCGTCCAATTCTTAATACTGAACCCACACGGCTCACCAATAATGAGGCCAAATCCCAAACCGCGGTTTTCAGCGGTGGCAAGTCCAGCGAAAAGCGAAACGAGAAGGGCTGAGACCAAAAAGAATTTCTTCATCGTCATTAATTTTCTCGTAATCAAAATCGAGATATGAAAAATGATTTTATCTAATACCGAATTAAAATCAAGGAAAAATAGAAGATAAAAAGGGGCCTAACTCCTTTCTCAAAAAAGACGCCTGTCCCCCCTTATTATTTAGAAATAGTATCGGAAGCCAACTCCTCCTGTCACTCTGAATTCTGTGGCCGGAGCGAGGTCAAGAACAGGTCCTAGCTCTAGAAAAAGCTCTATCGGTGCTTTTTCAACAAAGTAGGAAATTCCCACTGGGATTCGAACGCCAACCCTCTCTCTTCGCTTGGTCCTGATTCTGCCTCCTATGCCGTAGTGAATGGCGAGTTGACCTTTCTCAACTTCGACAATACGGAAATTATGGATCAAGTAGTCGACATGAAGATGGAATGATCCCCTATGCTCAAAAGACCAGGCTATTCCGCCGTCTACCGCGGTTTTGCTTCCCGTCCAGCTCTTAAAACTGATCCCGGTCGGTTCCCCCAGAATAATACCTAAACCAAACCCCCTTTGTTGGGCCAAACTGAGTCCAGGAATAAACAAAATGACTAAAAAAAGAATCACCACTGATCTTCTCATTTTTAAAACTCCAAAAAAAGTGAACTTGTCAATTGGAAAAAAGTCTCTTCGTGTTCCATGTTTCTTGTCTATTCTAAGTATAGTGAACTAAAAAATCTGTTTCTATATTTTTGTCGCAGGAAAGCAGAAGACGATGGGTGACAATATTTTAAGAAAATATAAAAGACAAAATAGAACCGTCCCCCTTTCGTTAGTTTGATGTGGCCGACAGACAAATAGTGTGCTCAGGCAGTGGGATCAATCGGTTCTAGGAAGGAAAATCGATGGAAGTCAGTATCTCTGGTGTAAATCCTGGCGATTCCATGCTCTCGCATCAATATCGCTGTTTGGGCATCATGCACCAGGTTACCACTCAAAGACGGCATGCTTTTTATGACTTTTGCAGCCACGTCAGCATGCCTCTCGGCAGGTATAAGAATCCCCAGGGCGGGTGAGGAGAGGAGGGCTTCGACGAAGCTCCAAGCCTTGCCGACAGACCAAGGCTGGCGGAACACTCTCGGATGCGTGCTTATTCGCAGGAATTCATACAGAATACCCCAGGTCACATACCAGGCCGTAGACTGGCTACGCCATTCCTCGATGAGTTCATAGCAGCGTGGGTGAAAGTTCGAGTCGCTATCTGCAGCGTAGACTAGGATATTGGTATCAACGACAAACACTATCGGCCCTCCATAGCCTGATACAAGGCATCCCGATCAGCAATATCCACCAACGATCCTCCACTCTTGAATTTAGGGAGAGGTGGCAATTTCTTCGGAGGCCTCTCGGATTGAAGCAGGAGCCGAAGAGCAGATTCCACAAGTTCAGACATCGTACACCCTCGACGGACTGCTTCTTTCTTCAGAAGAGCCATGACAGAATCTTCGATCTTCAACGTCGTCTTTACTTTCATACATATAACCATACAATATGTATGGCTGTATGTCAATGACCATAAAATGATTTGATTTCTCGTCTGTAAAGAAGCTGTCAGGTTCTGTTGATAATTTTGCTTTTACAAAGGAAATTTGAACCGCTTCATACTATGATGACGTGTATATAAGGAAAAATTCTTGTTTACTTCTTTTTTTCCATCTCTGGCAAGAAGTTCTCCAAGGCCCAGATCAGAAATTTATAAGAGAATTAGGAGCGGGCCTATTTTTTAATGGTGGAGATGATAGAACCGTCTCCACTTCTAGACAGTTGGTTCAATCGGTTCGAGGAAAGGAAATCAATGGAAAGCTGACTCGTATCTTACTATGCAGAAGCGTATATCAGGAAAAAATTCTCGTTTATTTCTTTTTATCCATCTTAGGCAGGAAGTTTTCCATCACCCAGATTTCATTCTCTACGTTGGTGGTGTTGAAGACGATTTGTCTTCCATCAGGATGGATTTTGAATTCTCCCCAGTGTTTCTCTGATTGCCAGAGCTTTTGGGGTGCTCCTCTCTCTAGAGAGATTTTCCATAGACTCGTGCCCCTTTTTTCTGTTTTCGTAAAGAGTACATATTCACCATCAGGTGTCCAGGCCACAGCTCTGATTCTTTCTGATTTNNCACAGCTCTGATCCTTTCGGATTTGCGAAGCTGGAGAAATTTCCGGGCATCATCGCCCGAGCTGGGCATAATCCAGAGACTTTCTTCGTTTGTCTTAGGATCGCGAATACGAAAAACCAGTCTTTCTCCATCAGGAGAGAGAGCTAGAGGCCTATAATATGTTCGAGTCTTTAATAAATTGGGAATGCTGTAGATTTCTTTTTCTTTTCCCGAATCAATTTCGTACCTCAGGATGCTATCCCGGGTTATATAAAAAATGCTCCTTCCATCTGGAGACCATTCACAATTGATTGTTCCCCACATTCCCACTCTTACCGGAGGTCCAAAGGCATACTCGACCAGAGTTTTTACCTCTCCGCTCTGAACGTCAATCTGGTAAAGACCACCCTGATAATTCTCAGGTCTAGATCCCTTAATGGTGCCCGTGACAACTATAGAGCGTCCGTCAGGAGACCAGCGTGGATTGCGG
>JABAOF010001544.1_pt2 | contig 10914 bp, 8 predicted proteins | sample 7062171 | NCBI WGS metagenome assembly JABAOF01 (sample SAMN14538628, study PRJNA623070) | marine sediment metagenome | biome: marine biome [ENVO:00000428]; feature: marine pelagic biome [ENVO:01000023]; material: deep marine sediment [ENVO:00002113] | place: India: Gulf of Khambhat ... | reverse complement strand
TCTTTCACGAGCCCTGACAACGGCAAAGGTCCTGAAGTGGATGGCCACTGCAATGGTCCTATCGACGACATCCAGCTTCGATCCTGGGGCATCCAATTGGTCGACGGCCGAATGCCAGGATTTGCGGCGATCGTTGGGTGCGCGAAGTCGAACGAGGTGGCTGTAAAAATCGTGCGCGAACTTCAACGCCGCAACATCCTCACTTTTCTTGTCGGCAACGTCAACGGGCGCAGTATCGTTCATCAGTTGATCGAGGAAGGCGTCGAGCTTGGGTATGATACCTACACGGTGCCCTTTGGCACCGACACCATCTCCGCCATCTACCCCTTGGGTTTCGCAACCCGGTCGGCCCTAACCTTCGGCGGAATGAAGGGCGGGCAAGCACGCGATATCTTGCTTTACAACAAAAACCGTGTCTTCGCCTTCGTCCTGGCACTTGGGGAGATCGACGATCTTAAGTATGCGACCGCAGCTGGAGCCATAAACTTCGGATTCCCTGTCGTTGCCGACACGGTCATCCCTGAGATCCTACCCACTGGCGTCACCACCTACGAGCATGTGATTTCGATGCCCTTCAACGAAATCGACGGTAAAGACGACTTGGAGCGCGCCGAAAAGTTGGTCCAGAAATGCATCGAGGTACGCGGCGTCAAGGTCAAGATCAGTGAGGTGCCTGTCCCTGTTCCCTACGGATCGGCGTTTGAGGGTGAGGTGGTGCGCAAGGCTGACATGCGCGTCGAGTTCGGTGGTAAGTACAGCCGTGCCTGCGAATATCTCTTTATGGCCGATATGGACGAGGTCGAGGATGGAAAGATCGAGGTCATTGGCTCCGGCTTTGACGATGTCGAAGATCAGGGTCACATGGATCTCGGAATCCTGGTCAAGGTCGCCGGGCGGAAGATGGAGAAGGATTTCGAGCCGGTGCTCGAACGCCAAATCCACTACTTCATCAATGGCGCCTCCGGTGTGCAGCACATCGGTCAACGAGACATCGCTTGGATTCGCATCAGCAAAGTGGCGGCCGAGAAAGGTTTCGAGCTGAAACATTTCGGCGATATTCTTCACACTCGCTTTCACGAGGACTTTGGAACCATCGTCGACAAAGTCGAAGTCACCGTGATTACGGAGCCCAAGTTGCACGCCGAATGGCTTGAGAAAGCCCGAACCGCTTTTGATGAGCGTAACCGGCGTATGGGTGAGATGGTCGACGAGAGCGTGGACGTCTTCTACTCGTGCACGCTTTGTCAATCGTTCGCCCCCGACCATGTTTGCATCATCAGCCCCGAGCGACTGGGTCTCTGTGGTGCCTACAACTGGCTGGACTGCAAAGCCTCCTACCAGATCAATCCCACCGGTCCTAACCAACCCATCGTGAAAGGCGATATCCTTGACAAGGGAAAGGGCTATTTCACAGGCGTCAATGAATATGCCGTTCAAGCCTCTCACGGCAGCGTTTCCGAAGTAGCCGTATACGCCATCATGGAGAACCCGATGACCGCCTGCGGCTGCTTCGAATGTATCGCCATGCTCATCCCCGAGGCGAACGGCATCATGATCGTCAGCCGCGAGGACACCAGCATGACGCCTGCCGGTATGACCTTCTCGACACTGGCTGGCGTGGCCGGTGGCGGCTTGCAAACGCCGGGTGTGATGGGACACGGGAAGTTTTACATCACCAGCCCGAAGTTTATTTCCGCCGATGGCGGCTTCAAGCGTATAGTCTGGTTGTCCTCGATCCTCAAGGAACAGATGGCCGAGCAATTGAAGGAAGTGGCTGAGCGCGAAGGCGATCAGGACTTGATCGACAAGATCGCCGACGAAACCATTTGCACCGACGTCGAAGGGCTTCTTGCACACCTGCAAGCAAAAGGCCATCCGGCGTTGGAAATGGATCCGATGATGTAAGTGGGAAGATGGATCAGGGATCAGGGTTTAGGGATGAGGATGCTCTTCTAACCCAGCGTCGAAGCTCGCATCCTGATCCCTAATCACCGATCCCTGATCTTCTTCCCTTAAAGATGTCCAGGAGGACGGTACCCCAATGTCAGTCGAAATCCCAAAGGAAAAATGGACCGGCAGCGTGCGCGAGGTGACGATCGGTGCCACCGCAGAGGAGGGCGGCACCCGTTCACATACCTTGACTGTCGGTGGGGAAACCACCCTGCCATTCCTCCATCACGAAGGAAAGATCCCTCACCGCCCCGCCTTTGCCCTGGAGGTACGTGATCGCAAACCGGATGACTGGTCCCCTCTTTTGATCGAGGCTTGGAAAGATGTCATCGACGACCCTGTAGCCTGGGCCAAGGCGGCCGAAGAGGCCGGCGCCGATCTGATCTACCTGGTTCTCAGTCTGACAACCGCAGACGGCGAAGCCAACTCGCCTGAGAACGCAAAAGCTGTCGTACGCAAGGTTCTGGAAGCTACTGGATTACCGCTGGCCGTGATCGGCCCAGGTCAGGCCGAACTCGATAACGAGTTGATCGTCGCCGTCGCCGAAGAGGCTGTGGGAGAGCGCCTGATACTCGGTCTCTGCGAGGACAAAAACTACCGCACCATCGTCGCTGCTGCGCTGGCGCACAATCATCTCGTGCAATCGAAGACCCCCATGGATGTAAATCTCTCCAAGCAACTGGTGATTCTCATCCACGACATGGGGTTGCCTCTCGATCGGATCATCATGGATCCGACAACGGGTGCGTTGGGATATGGCATCGAATACGGGTACTCGGTCATGGAGCGCCTTCGTTTAGCCGCTCTCCAGGGTGATTCGATGACGCAACAGCCGATGATCGTCACGCCTGGAGAAGAAGCCTGGAAGGTCAAGGAAGCAAAAGTTGGCGAAGGTGTTCCCGAGGTGTGGGGCGATTGGGAGCGACGAGCTCTTGAATGGGAGGCAATCACTGCAGCCACAATCGTTCACTCCGGCGCCGACATCATCGTGCTTCGACACCGTGAGACACTGCACCGTTTACGAAGCATGATCGACGAACTGATCACATCACCGGCGACGTAGGAGGGCGAAGATGGCGTTAACCGGACTGGAAATCTATAAACTTCTACCACAAACGAACTGCAAAGATTGCGGTTTCCCCACCTGCCTGGCGTTCGCCATGAAGCTGGCCGCCAAGCAAGCAACGCTAGACGACTGTCCGCACGTCAGTGAGGAAGCCAAAATCAAGCTCGAGGCGGCCTCTGCGCCACCCATTCGCCTGATCGAGCTTAAAGGCCAAGAAGGTGAGGTCAAAGTCGGCAACGAAACCGTCCTGTTCCGACACGAGAAAACCTTCTTCAATAAATGCGGGCTTTTCTGGCGACTCCGGGATAGCGAATCTGTCGACGATATACAGCAGCATGCATCCAAGGCCGAAGCCTTTAACGTGGACTATGTCGGCATCGATCTATTCCTGGATGGCTTCGCTATCGAGTCCGTCTCTGGAGATGCGGCCACCTTTGCTGCAGCCGTGCAAGCCGTTCGCCAGGCCAGTAAAAAGCCGTTGATTCTCATCACTTCCTCACCCGAAATCGCCAAGAGCGGTCTCGAAGCGGCCAATGGCACACGTCCTTTGCTGCACGCCGCCAACGCAGAGAATTGGGAAGCCATGGCGGCGATCGCCAAGGAAAAGAACGTACCTTTGGCCGTGCGCGCTGAAACCCTCGATGGCCTCGCAGAACTGACCGAAAATCTCAAGGGAGCCGGTGTGGAAGATCTGGTCTTGGACCCCGGAGTTACCGGGTATCTGGATTCCCTCGATCAACTTACGGCTATTCGCCGCCTGGCGCTCAAGGAGACGTTCCGTCCGCTGGGTTTCCCGATCATCACTTTCCCCGCTGCGGGTACCAAGGCGGATGAAACACTCCTAGCCGCAGAACAAATCGCCAAATACGGCGGTTTGATCGTCCTGGACACTTTCGACCCGGCCAGCCTCTACCCCTTATTAGTACTGCGCCAGAACATCTACACGGATCCACAAAAGCCTATACAGGTGAAGCCGGGATTGTACGAGATCAACGATCCAGATCCAAACGCACCGCTCATGGTTACCACCAACTTCTCCATCACATACTTCTCGGTAGCCAATGAGGTGGAAGGATCTGGTAAACCCGGCTGGCTGTTGGTTGCGGATTCCGAAGGCATGAGCGTGCTCACCGCTTGGGCGGCTGGCAAATTCGACGCCGAGCGCATATCCAAGGACGTCAAGGCCTTCAACGTAGAGGACAAGATCGCCCATAAAAAGCTGATCATTCCTGGACATGTGGCCGTGATCTCCGGCGAGTTGGAGGAGGAGTTGCCGGGTTGGGAAATCATGGTAGGGCCACGAGAGGCGGTCGATTTGAATGCATACATCGAATCGATGTGGCAAAACTGACCCGTCGTTTCGATGTGTGGTGATTGATTCGAATACATTTGCCCGACTGAATCTGTACACCTTCAGCTGAAATGGCGGTACGGGCAAAAGAGGGGCCAGGAGGAGTGAATTGACGGTACGAGTTTCCAGGATACCAAATGACCCCTACTTGGGGTACGACGCAGATCAGGTGGCACGTCTTGCGGCCGCGTGCCTGCAATGCCCCCATCCCACCCCTTGCACTCTCTCCTGTCCGCGCCAGGCGGACATCGCTAGAGTCATGCGCCTCGCGGGACAGGCAGCATGCGAGGGGTTGGTATTGACACGATGGTTTCAAGATCGAGAACGAGTCGAGGCCGCGCGTATTTGTGACGCCATCACAGATTCATATAATTGAACCACGTGTAGAGACGTTGCAAGCAACGTCCCTACTGCTACCGTGTAGGTTGAGAGACGTTGGCCAGCCATAAAGTTCAACTCATCCCTTCCAAGAAATCCGTCGAGGTGCCAACTGGCACCTTGATTTCCGAAGCCATCCATCAAGCCGGTCTGGAGCTTACCCAACCCTGCGGCGGCCAGGGCCGCTGTGGACGTTGTGCGGTCATCGCCGAGGGCGAAGGTGCGCGTAGGCGCTCCACCATTCGTCTCTCCGCATCCGACATCGATGCTGGCTATGCACTCTCCTGTCAGACGGTAATTGAGGGGGCTATCACCGTTACAATCCCAGAGCAGGAGAAGATCGAACGTCGTCTAGTCACGGATAAAGCCGCCCGCAAGATCGAGCTGCCATTCGCTTACGACCCACTCGCTCTACAAACCGTGCAGGCCCTGCAAATTGAACTGCCACCACCCTCCCTAGAAGATAACCTGGACGATCTCACACGTTTAAGAAAGGCACTCGAATCGCTCGGGTTTACCCCTCTCCACGTTCCATTACCCGTCTTACGTCGCTTGGGGACGCTTCTGCGTGAGTCTGAATGGTCACCCTGGGTGGTACTCGAGGTGCAGACACCACCAGGCGGTGCCGCGCGTCTGATCGATGTCCGCACCGATCCCATCCATCCATTCGGTTTAGCACTGGACATCGGGACGACGACGGTCACAGTGTATCTTATCGACTTGCTTACCGGTGAAGTTAAGAATTCAGCCGCCGAGTACAACGGTCAGATCGCTCGCGGTGAAGACGTGATCTCCCGCATCATTTACGCTAGCAAAGACGAGGGCCTTAAGAAACTCGGCGCCCTGGTGCGTGAAACCATCAATACTTTGCTCGAGAGAATACGCAAACGGACCGGTATCCCCACTGAAGCGATCTACAAGGTCACCGTCGCGGGCAACACGACGATGATGCACCTGTTTCTCGGCCTACCTCCGGAGACCATCCGTCTCACCCCTTACATCCCTGCCGCCAACCAGCCCTCCCGGTTCACGGCACAGGAGCTCGAGCTCAGCGTTTATCCACTAGCTCCGGTTGATTGTCTCCCCGGTGTGGCTTCCTACGTCGGGGCCGACATCACCGCCGGGGTTCTCGCCAGCAACCTGGCCGAGGCAGAAAGCCTCACACTGTTTCTCGACGTTGGAACCAACGGCGAGACAGTGCTTGGTACACATGAATGGATGGTCACCTGCGCCTGTTCCGCAGGTCCGGCGTTCGAAGGCGCCGGTGTCGTGGATGGGATGCGCGCAACGACCGGCGCGATCGAAGAGGTGTGGGTGAACTCTCAAACCTACGAGCCAACCATTCGTGTCATCGGCGGGAGTAAGCCGCGTGGTATTTGTGGTTCCGGCTTGATATCTCTCCTGGCAGAGTTGTTCGTAACCGGGGTCATTGATCGCGGCGGACAAATCAAACTCGATCTCAACTCGAAGCGTGTGCGCGAGGGCGATCATGGGGCGGAGTACGTCGTCGCCTGGGGCGACGAGACAGAAGACGGGCGCGATATCGCCCTTACCAAAGTGGACGTTGACAATTTGATGCGCGCCAAGGCGGCGATTTATGCCGGGTTCAGCGTTTTGGCCACCAGCGTTGGAGTCGACTTGGCAGACGTCCAGCAAGTCCTGGTGGGCGGCGCCTTCGGTAAATACATAAACGTTGAAAATGCCATCAAAATCGGTCTCCTCCCGGATCTTCCCTGGGACCGTTTTCACTTCCTTGGCAATACGGCCGTGTTGGGGAGCTATATGGCGTTACTCTCGCACCAAGCGCGCAGCCAAATTCGAGACATCGCCGAGAAAATGACCTACGTCGAACTTTCGGCTGACAACACGTTCTACGATGCCTTTACCGCGGCTTTGTTCCTTCCACACACCGAAATCGACCGTTTCCCGAGTGTGGCTGAGGTGTGGGAACAGCATAACCGTGTAAAGGAGAAATAAGTCTGGGGATTAGGGAATAGGGATTGATAGTTTGATACGACACACTCGTTACTTGCACTATTGAGGTGGTTATGATGACGAAAACGATTGCACTTGCTGGAAAGGGAGGGACGGGAAAAACAACTGTCACTTCGCTTTTAATTCACTCGCTGAGCTCGAGGGTGCGTGGTCCATTGTTGGCGATCGATGCCGATCCGGCCACAAACCTCCACATGGCGCTTGGCATTCCCGCACCTGAAACCGTCGGAGACATACGCGAAGAGATGTCGGAAACTGCGCAAGCTGGTCAACTCGGAGTGTCCATTAGCCGTCACGAGTATCTCACTCGCGAGGTCAGAATGGCTTTAGAGGAAGGCGCAAAATTCGATTTGCTCGCCATGGGACGCCCCGAGGGTCAGGGGTGCTACTGTGCGGTCAACCACTTGTTGCGCCAGATCATCGATGAGATGGGCCGCACCTATGAATACATAGTGATCGACAATGAAGCCGGTATGGAGCATATCAGCAGACGGACCACTCGGGACGTGGACTTGCTCCTGCTGGTCACTGATCCCACACTGCGCGGTGTGCGAACAGCAGCGGAGATGGCCAAGCTGGCGCGAGAACTTGAGGTCAACGTCAACTCGATCGAACTGATCGTTAACCGGGTCCAAAACGAGCTTCCGCCACCCTTGCAAGATGCCATCGAGGCACTTGATCTCGATGTGGCAGCTGTGATTCCCGCCGATGAAAACATCAACCGTCTGGATGCAATAGGGACGCCGCTCGTCCAACTCAATGGAGATTCGCCGGCCGCCAAGGCCGTGAAAGCGTTGACCGATCGTATCATGAGCTAACAGGTTCGTCCGGCGCATATTCTGAGTGTACACATTGTGATCTCAGGGACCTTGGGACGAATAGGGTATTTTAGCGATCCTCCGCCACACGAACCCGGACAGGCATCAGCTCATGAAGAAACGGATAGGAGAGGATTAATGTATAGGATCGGAGAGAACATCCATATCGTCTCGCCGAAGGTCAAAGAGGCTCTGAAGGAGCGTGATGGGGAATTCTTCGTTGACCTGGCGCGTCAACAAGCGGAGGCTGGCGCCGATGCCATCGACCTAAATATCGGACCACGCAAGAAGGACGGTCCTGAGGTCGCTGAATGGCTCGTCGACTGCGTTCAGGAAGCCGCGCCGGAGATGACGATCAGCTTTGATACCACCAATTTAGCTGCAATCGAGGCTGGCTTGAAAAAGGTGGGGTCCAATGCGATTGTAAACTCCACGTCTGCCGAAGAAGAGCGTCTAGCCAACGTTCCCCCGCTCGCTGCCAAATACGGGGCGAAGCTCATCGCCCTGTGTTTGGAGAAAAGCGGCATCCCTGTTAGCGCGGATGCTCGTATCGGCATCGCAATGGAAATTCTCATCCCACGCGCTGAAGAACTCGGCATCCCCATGGAGAATCTGTTCATTGACCCGCTGATCCTGACGGTCTCAGGGTGTCAGGAATATGTCCCCGAGGCCGTTGAGACCGTGCGCATGCTTAAGATGTTAATGGATCCGCCACCCATGACGGTCGTTGGTCTTTCAAACGTCTCGAACGCCGTACCCCACGAGATGCGCCCACTCATCAACCAGGTCTACCTGGTCATGCTGATGGCAGCTGGTTTAGACGCGGCCATTCTCGACCCCCTCGATGTGACCATGATGGATACCATTCGCATGATCGAGACGCGCGACGACAGCACTCCAGTCGGCGCCTTGTATCTTAAGCTGCACGACGCCGTCGCCGCAATGGAGGAATTGACTCCCGATAAGGTTGACATGTCTGATCCCGAGCAAGCCGATATCTGGAAAACAATCCAGATCTTGCTCAACAAGGTAATCTACGCAGATTCTTACTTGCGTCTCTGAGGGAGGTCAACTTTCCATCTTGGATTATAAGCTAGCTGCGCTTGCTCTCGCCTCGGCTCTCACTGGCAGAGCAACTTAATGAGGTTTGATCGCTGACCATACTACGTAAATGATGTTGGACTGATCAAAACGAAGATCATTACAAAAAGGAGGTAATTCATATGGCCGAGAAGGCCTCCCCTCCCAACGTCGATGAGCTATTAGCAAAAGCTAAAAAGCCTTCGGCGGATGCTATGCGGCTCCATCCTTTTTACCATGGTAAGGTTGAGATCGCCCTAAAAGCCCGCGTCCGCGACTTTCGTGACTTTGCTATCTGGTACACCCCCGGTGTCGCTGCCCCTTGTCGAGCGATCGCCGAAGATCCCGATTTGGTATTTGAACACACCCATAAGGGAAACACTGTCGCCGTCGTTTCCGATGGGACTCGCGTGCTCGGTCTTGGTGACATCGGTCCTAAAGCAGGGCTGCCGGTGATGGAGGGCAAGGCGTTGCTGTTCAAGTATCTTGGCGGCGTAGACGCCTGGCCCATCATGCTCGATACCAAAGACCCGGACAAGATTATCGAGACTGTATTGCTGATTCAGCCAGGATTCGGGGGCGTCAACCTGGAGGACATCTCCCAACCCAAGTGCTTCCGGATTCTCGACACACTTCGTTCGCGCGCGGAAATTCCTATCTGGCACGACGATCAGCAAGGTACCGCCACAGTCACGTTGGCAGGATTGATGAGTGCATTAAAGATCGTCGGTAAAAAACTCGAAGAAGCCGAGATTGCATTTGTCGGCTCAGGCGCCGCCAATGTAGCCTGCGCCCGTCTGATCTTCGCCTCGGGCGCCACCCCAGCGATCTGTCGCATGGTCGACAGCAAGGGCATCCTGCATAAAGGTCGTGATGACCTCGAGCTGCGAAAAGCGGAATTTGTCGATAAATGGAAATTCTGCCAGATCACCAACGAGGAGGGGCGTGAGGGCGGTATCCCGGAGGCAATGCAAGGGGCTGACGTGGTCATTGCCCTTTCCAAGCCTGGACCTGGGACGATCCTACCCGAGTGGATCACCAAGATGGCAAAAGATGCCATTGTCTTCGCCTGTGCCAATCCTGTTCCCGAGATCTGGCCGTGGGAAGCAGAGGAGGCAGGCGCAGCCGTGATCGCCACGGGCCGCTCCGACTTCCCCAACCAAGTAAACAACTCGCTCGGCTTTCCCGGCATCTTCCGCGGTACCCTCGACGTGCGTGCAAAGACGATCACGGATTCCATGTGTAAGGCGGCTGCCGAAGCGTTGGCCTCCATGGCTGAATCCAAAGGCCTCTCACCCGAGTACATCCTTCCCAACATGGATGAATGGGAAGTCTTCCCGCGCGAGGCTGCAGCGGTTGCTGCTAAAGCCGTTGAAGAAGGGATCGCGGCCAATCCAATGACTTACGAGCAGGAACTCGCGAACGCCGAAACGATCATTCGCCGTTCGCGTGAGTTGACCAAGAACATGATGGCCGAAGGTTTCATCGCCATGGCCGAAGAGGAGTGAGCAACGATGTATGACCTGATCATACTGGGTGGTGGCCCTGCTGGGCTGACGGCGACCATCTATGCCCTGAGAAAACGATTGAGCGTTTTGCTGATCACACGCGACTTGGGCGGTAAAACGAACTACAGGCTGCAGCTCCCCTTCGTCGAAAAACATCTGGTGATCACTGGCGAGGAGGTCGTCAGTCGTTTTGCCAACGAAATCGACTACCTGGAGTTTGCGCGCCAATTCGACAAGGTTGAGAAGGTAAAAAGTACCAAAGGCGGCTTTGAAGTGTCTACGCGCGATGGAAAGCAGCATGAAGCCAAGGCGCTGATCGTGGCCACAGGCGCCTTGGGCCGGCAACTGAAGGTTCCCGGTGAGAAAGAGTATATGATGCGCGGACTGTGTTACAGTGCGGTATCCTACGCACCGCTTTTCATCGACCGTGATACCGTGGTAATTGGCGACACTCAATTAGCCTTGCGTTCAACGGCCGAACTGGCGCGCATCGCCAAAAAAGTCTGCCTGGTAGCGCCAAGCCACGGCGAATTAGATTCCCCAATGGGACGCAAAGTGCTTTCTGAGCCGAACGTGGAAGTGTTCAAAGGCTTTCAGGTTGAGGCCGTCCTGGGTGATGAGTACGCCCGAAAGCTCGTGATCAACAAGGATGGCGACAAACACGAACTCGAAGCCGATGCATTTTTCGTCGAGCTCGAGTTGGTGCCGCAATCTGACATCGTTGCCGACCTCGTGGATCGCGATGCGCTTGGCAGGATTCAAGTGGAT
>JABAOF010044727.1_pt1 | contig 10915 bp, 12 predicted proteins | sample 7062171 | NCBI WGS metagenome assembly JABAOF01 (sample SAMN14538628, study PRJNA623070) | marine sediment metagenome | biome: marine biome [ENVO:00000428]; feature: marine pelagic biome [ENVO:01000023]; material: deep marine sediment [ENVO:00002113] | place: India: Gulf of Khambhat ... | reverse complement strand
ATGCATTTGTAGGTGTAACAAATGGATTTGCAAGGGGGTAAAATGCTGTTGTATCCAATTAAATATCAAAATAAAAATAAAAATTAAAAAAGGAGAAAAAAATGGAAGAGAATAACGACACTAAAAAGAAAAGAAAAAGACAATCAATTGCGGAAAAAATGAATTCCACACGGGTTCTAATCACCAATATAACCGCTGACGAAAGTCTTAAACTAAGGGTGTTAGATTTCGGTTTCGATGAGGAATCGTTCACCTTCGGAAAGAATAAGTATAGTGAAGGGATTCTAAAAATCCAGGCAAAAGATGAATTATACGGCGAGTTTTACAAAGTCACCGAGAGAGTAAATGATAAAGCAGTGGAAGTTTTCACTATTTATACGGAAGACTTAACGCTTGCCAGGAGGGCGCTAAAAGGTTTGCCTGATCTTTTAGACAAATTAGGAATGAAAGCTACAAGCGCCAAAACGTTTGCCCAACGAATAAAAGACGCCCGTCATTTTTATATGACAGCGATAGGGGACCCGGAAATACTTGAGAAATTCACTAAATTTAATTTGACCTTAGAGAAACTTCAAAACCACTTATCTCTACTGGAAGAACTCGAAGCACTCGATGCGCTGCAGGAAGATTTAAGGGGTAAAGCCCAAATAGCGACTGAAGAACGAAATCGTGTACTTAAAGAGTTATTTGATTGGGCAGCGGACCTTATCGCGGTATGTCGAATCGCATTTAAAGATGAACCGCAAACACTTGAACGCCTTGGAATCAGGGTACCTTCTTGATTTAACACCATTGATCATCACATCATGCAAAGATCGAGAAGACGTAGGGGCTTTAATTATCAAGCCCAGGCTTGACGTTTCACCCGTCTAAAGCAAACATGAAAAAAACCAGGAGAAAAGAAAGTTCGAAAATCAAACATGACTCAGCGTTAAAAAAAGAAATCGGCCGCCGTTTCAAACGGTTTAGACATAAGATAAAAAAAAGCCAAAAACAACTGGCAGATGAATTGCAACTTTATCAATCCACTATCACCAATATTGAGGTTGGTAAAACATTTCCGGCCACTGCCTATCTTCGCTATTTTTATGACAAATACCAATTAAATGCCGATTGGTTAATCAATGGCAATGGCGACATGTTACACAGCGATCTGGAAGAACTCAAAACTGCATTTCACCTACTCTTTGGTCTTGATAAACAATATTTCCATCAGTATCTTGAATTGATTCATTTGATGAAGGTTCCGATCATTAGAGAAGTCATTTTCGGGAAATTGGTGGAAATGACGAAAATCGCAAAAGATGAGATAGAAGAGTTTAGAAGGACAGTTGGCAGTAGGCATTAGGTAGTTGGCAAGTAGGAAGAGAAGCTCTCTGCTCCCTGCTCCCTGCTCCACGCTGTACGCTTTTCCTTTCCTCCTCTGGTCTTCCGGTTTTTCAAATCTTTCTGGTCTTAAACCCTTTTATTTTCTAAATTCGTTTTTCTTCATTTATTAAGAAGCATTTTCAACGATGGCTATTTCTTAAGAAATTTTTGCCTGTCCCTTTCTTATTTTAGGTTTTCTTGCCTGACCCGTTTCTTTGTTCCTAATTAATTATAAGAGAAAGTAAGGAGGACCGCATTGTTTCATCTTTTCTTTTAAGCGATTCTTCCTGGATTTACGGAATTGTTCCAGGAAACTATCGATTTTACCTCGCAGCACCTCCAGGGGGAAATCATTTAAGTCGTTTTCTTTACAGGCAAATATATGCCTGTTTGTACCTTTCTTTTCCGGGGGCAGACGTTCATACAACTCAGAACCCACCATATAGTCCAGTATCTTTATATTCACCTGGTCGAAAGGAGTTTCCAGGATATAATGAAAGGTCCCGGTAATGGTGGCGTCGGTTTCCATAGGGGCACCCAGGATGAAATTGCCTACCGTATAAAGCCCCAATTCATCGGCAAAGGCAATTAATTGCCGAAACTTCTCCAGGTCGATACGTTTTTTGTAGAAATTTAATATGGATTCATTCGCCGATTCTACCCCGAAACTTATGATGGACACACAGGCTTCCCGGGCCAATTTTAAAAATTCTTCATCGATATGCGCCCAACTGCTTAAGGCGATTTTCATGCTTTGGGTTACTTTTTGCGCCTTTAATGCCTTAAGGATTTCTTTTGCCCGTTCCAGGTTGTGGGTAAAATTGTCGTCAATAATCCAGATGTTTTTGTATTGCTGTTGATGCAGCAGGGCAAACTCCCGGACCACGTAATCCGGGGTATGGGTGCGTATGTGCTTCTGCCAGCCTTTGCGCTGACAGAAAACGCAGCGGGCCGGACAGCCCCTGGAGGTTTCGATGAGAGTAGACTTTGCCAGGTGGGGCTCACTGTCGATGGAACCGCCGCTTTCAGCAAAAGGAGACAACAACCCCCTGTCCGGGAAAGGTAACTCATCGAGATGACCCAATGGTTCGGGATTAAATTCGGCGGGTTCGGGTACGCGCCCGGTCACGATGTCCACAGCTTTTAATATGTTCTTTTCCGGTTCCGCAGCAAGGGTGAAATCCGCCCGGTCCTGCTGCCGGGGGAAAAGAACAAAATCATAACCGAAAACAATGATTTTTTTATGAGGAAATTTATCTTTAATGTATCTTACCACTTCCTCACCGTGCCGGATATTGACGGTTCGCTTCAAAGGAAAAGCGTCGAATTCGATGATGACCACCTGGGATTTTTCAAGATGCCGGTTCAGTTTGTCAGCGTCAAAGGGTTCGATTGAGTAATCCACATAAGCGGTAATTTTATGGCTTGCCTGCCGGAGGACAGCAGCCAGGTACAGGAGGTTCAATGAAAACCCGAACCGCCGCTGTTTGATTTCTTCGGGTTGGGGATAGATTAATAATACATCAGCCATGGCTGGTGATTCCCTGTTGGGTTAACCGGGTAAGGGCATAGAGTCCCCAGGAGGCGCCATCTTCGATTTCGTGATACGGCCAGATACCGTTGGGGAGTCGATGGTCCAGGAGCCACCGGCCGGATTTTTCTAAAACACCGGTAGGTACGCTGCCGGGATATTGAAGAAAACCCAACACAGTCAAAGAAGTGCAGTATACGTCTGAAGGAACCGGGTGGGTTTTCCAGGGGGAAAATCCGCCGTCTTCACGCTGGTTTTCTATTAACCATTGCAAGGTGTCGCTTACCAGGTTTTTGTCCCGGGGTTGATACCTTGCGGCTTTAAAGGCCATCAGGGTGTAAGCGGCTTTGTAGGTAAGGGAGTTTTTTTCCGATTGCCACAATTCTTCCAATAATTGCAAACGGCTTTTATCGGCCAGTATTGGGAAGAGGTAAAACATGATGCCGGTGACAGGTATCCGGCTGATGTCGCGCAGAGACCGGCCCCAGAGTCCGTGGTCATTGACCTGGGTATGCAAATATGTTAAGCCCTGCCGGATATTTTCTTCATATTTTCGCGGGTCCAGTAGTTTGAGGAAGCAGGTATTCCACATGGTATCCAGCACAGCGATCCAGCCGCCGTCTTCGCGCTGTTCTGCCAGGCACCGTTGAATAATATCGGTGGGAATGGAATTTTGAGATAAACCGCTTAACAGGAGGAGGGAAGCGGTTTTGGTGATTCGTTTAATATCCAGGTTCTTGCGGTTCATCTCAGCAATCATTTTACGAAGTGACATTACAGTAGGAAGAAGATTAATCATGTTTTATTTATTGCCTCCGGCGGCCAGAAACTTTTGTTTAAAAATTTTCCGATCATTTGATTCCCGTTACGATAAAATCGAAAGCAATGGCCACATGATGCTCATTTTTGAGGAATTCTTGCAGTTTTTCGATATCTTTTCTGCCGTCTGCTTCCGAAATCAATCCTGCTTCTACCAGTTCGGGAAGAAGATTGATATAAACCCCTACCTGGAGATCACGGTAATGTTTGTTTTTAGGATCGGTTAAAGAGGTCTGGCGAGTTTCGAGAAGGAGTTGTTTTATTCCATTCTGGGCCAGGTAGTATTTGATTTTTCTACCGATGGCAGAATCGCCGCCCCGGTGGGATTGTTTATTTAAGAGGTTGAGGGCGTTCATGTATTTGGTGTTGTAAAGCGGGAATACGGGAAACCATATATTGGCGGTAACGTCTTTATCCATTAAAAAAATGCGCCCGCCTGGGTTAAGAATTTCAACCATCCGCCGAATTGCCAGGGGCGGGTCGTAAAGGTGCTTCAGGGTAAACCGGGAAAAAACAAAATCATAGGACCGGGGAAAAGCGTAGGTGTAAATATCGGCCTCGACAAAGACAATATCGCAATTTTGCTGCCTGGCTTTTTCTCGGGCCGCGGTCATCAATTCCCTGGAAGGGTCAACATAGGTGACTTCAGCTTCTGGAAATATTTTCTTCAACAGGATAGTGGTGTGACCGGTTCCGGCCCCGATATCGATGATGGTTCGATGAAGATATCCCCTGGCCTGGTCGTTGTTTTGACAGCGGAGGAAAAGTTCTTCCATGAAGGGTTGGTAATATTCGCTGAGACGAGTGAGCCGACGAAGTTCCGCCCCCTGTGAAGGCCGGGTGTCAAATACGAATCGTCCTTGCGGCTCCATGGCTTACGCCTGCTCCTTTTTCGCTTTATATTATTGCTGTTTATTTAATATGTTTATTATATTGTTATAAAGAATATTTTCAAGTTCTTTCGGCAATATTTTTTTTATTGATTGCAGCCGCTGAAGGGTTTGAAAAGGTTTTTCAAGGGGGAAATCAGAACCGAAAATGAGTTTTTCGCTTCCCACCATGTCAAGGGCAGCCCGGATGATCTCGATATCCGGGATGCCTGATATGTCGAAATAGACATTTTGGTAACCCTTTAATGCTTCGAGAGTGGATATTATCTGCCTGAGATGGGGCCGGGAATTGTTAGATCCCGGGAAATCCGCTCCCAGGTGAGCCAAAATAATGATTAATCCGGGGGTATCTTTCAAAAGGTCCTGGTGGATACGTTCCACCCTGTTGATACCGGCGTGCAGCAGCAGGGGCACCCGGTGCTGTTCCATGTACCGGTAGGTTTCTTTGAATTCCTGGGAAAATATGTTCTTTCCGCCGGCACCTTTCTGGATTCTCAGTCCGAAGGTATGTTCTTTAAAACCTTTAACCCCATTTTCTCGCCAGTAACCGGGTTTGTGATCGATGATGGTGAAAGGGATGAGTTTGTCCGGGAATTTCCGGGATATGGCTGTTACGTAATGGTTGGCTTTTTCAAGATCGATCAGGACGGAAGGAAGGGGAAATATTATGGTTTTTTCAACTCCTGCTTCCTTCATGTTGGCGAGTATGACGGTTTCGTCAATGGGTTTATTGAAATTATGCCGTGAATACGTTTTATCGTCCCTTAAAACCCATTGGATCTTATGGAGGTGGCAGTGGCTGTCAATGACTCTCATTCATGCATATCCTTTAGAACATCGTCGCTGTAGATTTCACCTTTTGAGGCATGGCACCCCCCAAGGCAAATTTCCCAGTGGGGGCAATCCCGGCATTCCGTGGCCCGCCACTCCCCTTTATTAAACGTATCCACGGTTTGTTCATCGATGGAAAATCCTGTGGCCGGGCACAGCTTCAAGGTGCCGTCGTTATTAAAAGCGATTGCTTTGCGGCCCAAAAAACAGGGCTGATTGATTTCTTTTATCAGGCGACCAGGGGGCTCTTTTGAAAAACCGCCCCCTGGACCCCCGCAAAACTTCTGTTTATTTTCATCTGTTTCCGGGAGAGGTTCCCCATCATGAATATCCTCTATGATTTTTTTAAGAAAGCATACAGGATAAGCTTCGGCACGGGCATCGATATGGAGTTCCCGGCGGATGCGTACCAGTTGCTCGATCAATTCTTTATGTTCTGAATAGGAAAGAGGTTTTTGTTTTTTAAAATAGTTTAAAGTATGCTGGGTGGGGATAATGCGGTTGAGATTGACAGTGGAGATTTTAATTCCTTCATCTTTGAGGAATTTGATCGTATCGTAGAACTGGCGGTAGTTGACCCGAAGGGGAGAAAAGAAAATACCGGTTTTAATCCTGGAATCTCCCAGTAACCGGAGATTACGGAGCACATCATCGAATATTTGATCTGATGTGATGCCCATGATTTGTTTATACAATTTCCTGTCGGCGGAGTGAAAAGAGACATTGATTTGTTCCACGTGATTTTCCAGGAAATCGATATCCTGCGGTTTTATCGATGAAGCATTGGTAATCAGCCGGATGGACAGGTCTTTGCTCTTGTTTTTCGTATAAGTAAGGACATCTTTCCAGTAATGGATAGTGAAGAATTCGCCGCCAGTGAGGATGATGGTCCTGAAATTTAAGTTGATGATTTTATCGATAACGGGTTTGATTCGGTTAAACTCCGGCTGCTGTTGATTGGCCGGGTTTTCCCAATCGCAGCGGCAGTAGACGCACCGGTAGTTACAAGGAACGGAAATGTCGTAAATACCTGTAACAATATCTCTCAAATCCATCTATATTATTTTTTCCTTTTAAAAAGATGAACTAATTTTTTAGGGAATTTTTTATAAAAAGGCACTTTTTTCCCAAAAAATTCTTCGACATCGATTTTCTCCCCTGGAAATCCAGTTTTTTTAAATTCTAATTGTTCTTCTTCCATCCATTTGATATGTGTTTCCTTTAATTTCAATCTATCTTTTTTGTCATATATCTCTAAATACTTTCTGAAATCCTCTAAATTCTTTTCGAATTTATCCCTGTCTCCTTTGTAATAATACACCCTTGATAAATCATAGTAGATATTGTGGTTTTTTTCTTCTATCTTGTCTTCCAGTATTTCTCGAGCTTTATCTAAGCAAGGCTTATCCTGGTGTCCCTTATTACAATGATAAAATTTATAAATTTCAATCAAAACAATAGCCAAATTCGCCCATGAACGATCATCATGGTTATTATTCCGTTCTTTTCTCTTTTCGATACATTCGATCGATTTCTCGTAATACTTACGGGATTCTTTTAATAGTTTTAGTGCCTCATCTTTGTGGTCCGGGGTTGTTTCCTTTTCCCTAACTTTTTTATGGAGGCTATCAAAGTAGTTTCGGTTATCTTTTTCGTCCTCATAATTTTTCCAATATAGCTGGCCCAGGAAGTGATAAAGAAATGAGGGAATATTGCTTTTCTCATCTAATAAATCTCTATCTTCTATGTACGTTAATATTTTCTTTGCCTTTTCAAAAGACTTTTCTTTTGTGATAAAATGGTGCGCCAGGAACAATTCTAACCATGCTGCATCGGTCCGATTTTCAATTACATGCTCTTTTATCTCCTCAGCTTTCTTTGTATCCTCTTGATTCATGTTTTCTATTTCAAATGTATTCAGACCTAATTTATCTACTCGTTCTTTTACCCATTCTGCCAGTTCTTTCCTTCTGTGTAAAAAATTTACTTTTTCCTCAATTTCTTCGAATTTCTTAAACCTTTCTATCCATCTCCAGCCAATGATTGCTAATATACCGATTATAACGGCAATGGCTGTAAAAAGAGCTGAGTAGAACCCTATCAAAGCTTGAATAGTTTTATTTTCATCTGGAATACCAATTGCGTTTGTTAGCCATACGTATTGAATAACCATAATTAATGCAAATATAATAATACCAATAAAAACAAAAATAGGTGCACTTTTAATGTAGTTTTTCATAAGCCTCTATACCTCCGTCTCCGTCAGATTTGTATATATATGATCCATCCACCCTTATCCCACGGGTAAAAGCAGCGGATGGAATGCTTCTTATATGTTTAATGTTTTGAATGTCGGCAATGTCATACACCAACGCTCCCTTCGGACCGTCGGCAATATAAAGACACCTGCCCTCGACCACCAGGTCGCGGGCTTCGGCAGTCCGAACCCGGTTCACTAAAACCGGTTTCTTTAAATCCTTTACATCATAAACATATACCCCGCCTTTCCCTGCAGCGGCATATAAATACCCTTCATGTTCCAGCAGGGTCCAGAAACGACCGTCGACACCACCGACTACAGCAAATGGTGTTAAACTATGGTCGAATATTTTAAATCCATCATGGGAACAGGCCGTAAACACCGCCCGTTCATTGACAAAAACGCCGATGATCTCTTTTCCTTCTTGATAACAGGCAACCTGCTTTAAATTTTTAATATCAGAGCAATCTATTTTTAAAAGTCCGCCGGTATAGGCGGCCAGGTAGGCATGCTCCCTGAAAACCGCACAATCCCATACCCCTTTGGGCAGCACAATACCGCTCACCAACCGGGGATTCTCGATATTCGAGAGATCGGCAATTTTCAATCCCACGGCCTCGCAGGACAAAAAAGCATAATCTCCCTCTGTCACCACTCTGGCAATCCTGTTCCGGTTGGACTCCACTTTTCCCACCAGTGCAAAATCCCGGTCCTTATCGTAAATCTTAATCCCCAGGACATCTGCCGTCAGGATATAATGCTTATAAACCGCAATATCTTTGGGCCACCCCTTAGAAACCGTAAACCGGTCATCCAATACCGGGTGACTCAAATCCGAAATATCCAGTATGCGCAGCCCGAACACATCGGCAATGTAAACCCGGTCCCCCCGGAGCTTGATGTCGTCGATAAACGAGTAACCGGGAAAATCAAAATGAGCAATTTTTTCAAACGTATTGGTTTGAAAAAAATCAATGCCCTTCTGCTGGTAAGCCGCGGCAATAACATTTTCATTTCCATCCACGGCAAGCGGCTCCCCGATTAATTCCTTTAAACGGTTAACAAATTCCGGCTGCTCCTTTTCTTTGAAGGAGAAACCGGGATATTTCTCAAGAGGAGGAAGAGAACCGGTTTTTTCCATGGCAGCCAGGTCCAACCGGGAAACATCCCCCTGCTTATCCCGGATAAATAGACAATCGTTTTCAATTATGAAATCCGAAAATTGATATAGAGGAAGATAGAACTCGTCTAAGTGAGGTGAATCAGGATTAACGATAACGATACCGCCGGATTTGTATCCGACAATAAACCCTTTCCATGTATCGACTTTATGCCAATTTCCCCCGATTTTCTTCGCCAGCACGTTCTCTACTTACCTGTATTCTTTTTTGCCTGAACCTCGAAAGCCTTTTACTTCGTCCCTTGTATGTCTAAATCGACTTTCTTCCATCAGTTACAGTTGCAATTGGAGCAGCCGAAACACCAATTCCCACCGTTGAACTCTTCCCAGATTTCCTCGGGGAAATCCATGCCTTTCTCCTCCTGGAACACCGGCGTCTCATAGGTTTTCTTCCGGCTGGCGTTCACGGCATCTCGTTTTTCTTTGTTCATTTTAACTCCTTCTTAATTAAAATTTTCTTAGCTGCCCATTCCGCTACCATACCGTACAAATCCTCTTTCAACTTTTCAACATTTACATTATACAATTTTTTCAGCTCGTTGACAACTTCTTTTACATTTTTTTCCCCATCGAAAAGGGACAGCATATCGTAAGAGACTTCATTCAATTTGTAGATGGTTCCATCCGTGATATTGAACAACTGGAACCGTTTTTCTTTAAAGTCGCCTTTAAAGAGGCTGAAATCGCCCGCCAGTTCATAGACATAATCATCCATGCAATCACCTCCGCGCATCTTATTGCGGTCCATTTTTCCAGCACTGGGGATCCTCCGCCATAAAATCGCCGGTCAATTTATAGGCCACGGCCCGGCAGCCGCCGCAATTGCCCAGGAATCGGCAGCCGCTGCACTTGCCCCCCAGCAAATTCTTATTCCTTAACTTCCACAGCACTTCCGACGTATACCAGGGTTTGAAAATTCCCTCTTCCAGGACATTACCGATGGGAATTTCCAGACGGCGGCAGGGCAGGAGTGTTCCGTCGTGGAGAATGGTAAGAGAGGTAAAACCCGCCGGGCAAAACCCGCCGGCGTTTTCATCCACCAGGCACCACAGCGGCCGCGAAACCCGTACCTTGAGACTCGAACGCTTTTCCACCTCTGTTTTCTTCCTGTATACCGATTCATAAACCGCTTTCAATCGACCAGGCTCCAGGTAAAAAGCCTGTATATCTTTTTCATTATTGGGCAACACGCGCTCGATGGTCAAAAAGTCCACGTCCAGTTTTTCGGCCATGTCGATCATGCGCAGGGCTTCTGCCTGGTTTTGTTTATGCAAAGTAAACATAATACTGATGGTAAAGCCTTTTTGCTTAAGGAGTTGTACGGCGTTAACAGCTTTCTCAAAACTCCCATGACCGCGCACGGCGTCATGTACCCGGGCATCGGCACCGTCGATAGAGACCTGGATTTCTTTTAATTTTACAAAGGGCCGCAGTGCATCGGCAGCGGGCTCATCGATTAAGGTGCCGTTGGTCAAAATCCCCACCCAATAGAAATGATCCGACCTCTCGAAGAAATCCAGGAGTTTTAACAGTAAATCCTTTCGCAGGAAAGGCTCGCCGCCGGTCAGTGAAACCCTGCCGCTGCGTTTCCATTTTTCCAGGGTCTCCTCCATGATGTGAGCGATTTTCATAATTTGATCATCCGGCAGGTCTTTAGAATGGAAGCTTTGTTGGTAGCAGTGGGCGCAGCGCAGATTGCAGGTCTCGATCACATGCCACTGGAAGTAAAAGGTTTTAGGTTGTTCTTCGTTCTGCATACCGGTCTTTTTCCTTTATCACGTACCCCATGGAGCACGCTGTGGTAGAGGCTATAATAATATATGTAGAGGGAATTGTCAAATCCCGGATTATGCTTATGTACGGAAAATGTGCACGGTGCATGACAATCTGACTTTTTTGTTGCATCCTTATTGGTAAAACAAGAATAGTTAACCTTCGTCCAAAGGGTGCCTCTTCACGGCGATTTCTTCTACCGCACGGGCACTCAGAAAAACCCATTGCCCTCCGTGCGGATCTACTAACCCATATTTTCATCT
>JABAOF010009057.1_pt3 | contig 10915 bp, 12 predicted proteins | sample 7062171 | NCBI WGS metagenome assembly JABAOF01 (sample SAMN14538628, study PRJNA623070) | marine sediment metagenome | biome: marine biome [ENVO:00000428]; feature: marine pelagic biome [ENVO:01000023]; material: deep marine sediment [ENVO:00002113] | place: India: Gulf of Khambhat ... | reverse complement strand
CTTGAGGCAGCAGCAGTCGGAGAAGAAGATGATTTTCAGAAACGAGATCGAAGAGAGATTCGGAAAAAAGTCTCGATCAACCCAGAATGATCGAATGAGCTGCCAGGTATATCGGATGCATCCAGGAATTACGTGAGGAACCTATGATTAGAGACGAAGATCGTAAAACTGTGGCATACTTCGAAGACGTCTGTAAATCCTACGTAATGGGAAATCAGGAGGTCATCGCCCTTTGTGATGTCACCGTTTCATTCAAACCGGGGAGTTTCTGGGCAATTACCGGTCCGAGTGGTTCGGGGAAAAGTACCATGCTGAACCTGTTAGGTTGCCTTGATCGTCCAACATCGGGGAGGTATATTCTTGGCAACCGTGACGTTGGAGAACTGGGTGATGATGCACTGAGCAATCTGAGATTGCATCACCTGGGTTTTATATTTCAAAGCTTCAATCTTATCCCCCAGTTAACGGTCAGGGAGAATATCGAGCTGCCCCTCTACTATCTTGGCTGGGATGTTACGAGAAGTTCAGAGCGAGCCAGGGAACTTGCCGTAATGGTTGGACTAGAAAGACGTCTCAATCATCGCCCCATGGAGCTCTCCGGTGGTGAGCAGCAACGTGTCGCCTTTGCAAGGGCTTTGGCAAATGATCCGAGCGTTCTTCTTGCCGATGAACCGACAGGAAACCTGGACTCTACCACTGGGGAACAGATAGTCGGTCTCCTGGTGGATCTGAACAGACGGGGTAAAACAGTAATCTTAGTGACCCATGATCCCGACACTGCAGCTACTGCAACCAATCGGATGTACCTGCTGGATGGAAAAGTGGAGCGCATTGAGGAGGGCAGCTGATGCGTCTTCGCAAACTGACCCGTAACATACGACTTGGAATTAAAAACCTGCTGCTCCATAAGATGAGATCATTTTTAACGATGCTTGGTATCGTGTTCGGCGTTAGCAGCGTGATTGCAATGCTCGCAGTTGGTGAAGGTGCAAGCAAGGAGGCGCTGGAGCAGATTCGCAAGCTCGGAAGCACAAACATCATCATAAATTCCGTTAAACCAGTTGAAGAGGAGACGAGCTCCAATGTGCGGGTTATTATGAGTGTCTATGGACTTACCTATGATGATAATTTGAGAGTGGCAGAGACATTTAGTACAATCAAGCGCACTGTTCCCGTAAAGTTGATTCGCCAGGATGGACGCCTTGGAGAACGCACAATGGAGATCCGTATTGTTGGTACCACTCCGGACTGGTTTGATCTGGTGAGACGACCCCTGGTTGCCGGAAGGACTCTATTAGCTCAGGATCTAGAGAAGAACAAAAACGTCGTGGTGCTCACCGAGTACGGTGCCCGCCGTCTGCTTGCCACTTCAAGCACGATCGGACAATCCCTTCGCATCGGCGGCAACTATTTCGAAATCGTTGGGATTGTTCAAAATGCTGAATTCCAGGGTGGGGGTATTGAAACACCTGACCGTGAAGTGGACGCCTATGTTCCTCTCAATGTTGCACGCGCACGTTTCGGCGATGTTTTTTCACGTCGGTCAGCTGGAACCCGAATAAGAGAACTCGTTGAATTGCATCAATTGATCGTTGAGGTTGACCTAACCGAGCATGTTGAGTCAACAGTCGCCGGGATCGAGGCAATGCTGAATCATTTTCATAAGAAGAAGGATTACCGTATTTATGTACCTCTGGCATTACTGCAGCAGGCAAAGGCGACCAAGCGCACCTTCAACATAGTACTCAGCTCCATTGCAGGAATCAGCCTCCTCGTCGGGGGCATAGGAATCATGAACATAATGCTTGCATCAGTTACTGAGCGCACCCGGGAGATTGGCATACGTCGGGCTATTGGTGCCAAACGCAAACAGATCATTGGCCAGTTTCTGATAGAGACCACTGTGCTCTCTATGATCGGTGGAACTATAGGGATTGCCATCGGCATCTCAATTCCATGGATTATCACTTTTTTTACAGAAATGGTTACGGTGGTCAGTGGTTACAGCCTGGTACTTTCGCTGGGGATAAGTATATCAATCGGAATGATATTCGGGCTGTATCCAGCCTTCAGGGCGGCAAGATTGGATCCAATCGTTGCCCTACGTCATGAATAATTAGTCGTGGTGAATGAGCGCCAGTAAACTGGCGAGTTGTCACCAGCGACTTGGTTAGAGAGAACTTTAACCCTTCAATGCTCCAACGGTCATGCCCTTTATAAAGTACCGCTGAAAATAGAGGAAAACTATCATGAAAGGCAGAACGCTGAGGAGCACAGCAGCCATCTGTATACCATAGTCCGTGCGGAATTCGGTGTGAAAGACTGAAAGCCCAACAGGCAGGGTTTTCATATAATCCTTTTGAGTGGCAATTAAGGGCCATAGAAAGTCCCGCCATTGCTCCATAAAGGTATAGATACCCAGAACTGCAAGACCAGGCTTTGAGAGCGGCAGCACGATCCGCCAGTAGGTTCGAAACTCTGAGCAACCGTCGATGCGGGAGGCATCCAAAAGCTCCGATGGCAGGGTTCTCATGTACTGTCTCATCAGGAAGACTCCCAGAGGCACAGCCAGTGGTGGCAGGATCAAACCTGGGTAGGTGTTAAGTATCTTCAGATGCTTGGCGATAAAGAACACGGGAATTATAGTTACAGCCCGGGGGATCATAATACCAGATAAAATGACAATAAAGATCAGGTCGCGCCCGGGGAATTTCTTCTTGGCGAAGACATATCCGGCCATAGACTGGATAAGTAAAACGATAATAGTCACACAACTGGCCACAAGGAGGCTGTTGATCAGCCAGCGTACAAAATTGGGGGTTTGCAGCACGGCCATGTAGGTGTCAAGGGTCGGGTTTTTAGGTATCCATCGTGCCGGGTTACCAGAAACGAAAAAGGTATGCTGAAATGAGATCAGCAGCATGAAGATGAATGGTGCGACTGAAGCTGCCGCAGCCAAGAGGGGTAAGCCATAGGTAACCAGTTTGGTCAATACATTTTTCAGTTTAAGTATACACCGGTATGTCCTCCTGGACATATCGCCCGTTTGAGATGCTGACATCTTCGTTTCCTCTAATCGATCTCTGAGGGAATGTATTTCAACTGAATCACCGTAAGAATAAGAATGATAAACAGGAGAAAGACACCCATAGTAGCCGCAAAACCCAGATTCTCGAAATGAAAGGCATTTCGATAAACATACCATACCACCGTTGCACTGGAGTTAGCCGGTCCCCCAGCCGTGAGCATATAAACGGCATCGAAGATCTGGAAATTCCAGATAAAACCCATTACGAGAAGGAAGAGGAAAGTGGGGCGCAGTAGAGGCAGGGTGATACGTGTCAGACGGTGCCAGGCATTTGCCCCATCCACACGCGCCGCTTTAAACAGATCATCCGGGATGGAATCCAGTCCTGCTAAAAAGAGAATTACCCAGAAACCGTAACCCCGCCATATTTCAAATCCAACGATTGAAGGGATCACCAAACGCGGATTTCCCAGCCAATTCTGGGGTGGAATACCGAAAAGTCCAACCAGAGTATTCAAAGGACCGTCTTTACCTGGTATGAAAATAGCCTTCCAGATAATCGAAAGTGAAACAACCGAACTAACCATAGGGAGGAAGAGGGCTGATTTGACAACATTCTGCCAAATAGTTTTCATTTTATCTATGAGCAGTGCCAGAATCAGGGAAGAGATCATCGCCAGGGGAACCACCAGGATGGTATAGTATGCGGTGTTACGAAGGGCTCGCATAAATATCTCATTCTCCCAGACCTTATTGTAGTTGTTAAACCCAATAAAGGTCGTTCCACTCAAAAGCCCACCTTTGCGAAGAGTAAGCCAGAAAGACCAGAAAACGGGTATCAGGATAAATATGATGTAAAACAGGATGTAGGGAGCGAGGAATCCATAGGCGGCGGAGTTCTTTCTGAAATTACGCGAGAGCGGGCGCATCTTTCGGGTATACATCCTTTGCATGAGCCTAAGACTCCGCATTAATAGTCAGAACCGACGAACGAAAGGATAGCCCGCCCCCACCTTGTTGCTCCAGACAGTGAGCGTTTTCGACCAAGCCTATTCTTTTTCGTCGCAGTCGATAATTTCATTCAGCAAGAAGAGTATCCACTGAATCAGCTGCATCTCTTAGTGCCTGCCGCGGCGTTTTCTCCTTTAGGATCATGGACTGCACCTCTGTTCGTATAAGGCTGTGTACCTGACGCAGCTTTGGATGAAGCGGATAGGGCACCTGAGAAGGAATGCCTTCGAAGAAGATCTGGAGCAGTGGTTCCCTGTCCACCGGCGGCTCAAAGTCGCTGCGGCAGCCAAAGAGGTTGACCACATTCATCATGTAATCCATGTTTTTCTTCGTGTTGATGAACTGGATGAGCTTAAAGGCGGCCTCTTTATTCTTGCTGTCATTGGCGATTACCCAATAACCCGAGTTTCCAAAAGTACCCCTCCCGTTGTAAAAATTGGTACCAGGACCTTGTGGCGCAAGTGCGGTTCCCGCATTGATCTCTGGGTAGTCGTTTCGCAGGATCGGAATGGAGTAGGATTCAACAGGGCACATGCCTGCTCGTCCCTCGAAAAATACCTGCTGGAACTTGGGGTTCATTCCCTCGTCAGGTACTATCCTGTAAGTGTGAACGATATCGTACATAAACTGGAAGGCAGCCTGACCGGCCCTGTTATTGAAGGCATTGGTATTTTTTCGCACGTCCAGAATATCGGCACCACCCTGCCATAGAAAGGGGTAGATGAAGTTGTTGTCCCGCCAGTTCACACTCCATGCATAACCCCACTGATCTTTTGACGGATCTGTAAGCGCTTGAGACACCTCCACGAATTTCTCCCAGGTCCAATCATCGTATGTGGGATCATCCATGCTTGAGGGTGGATATGCAATGCCAGCGGCATCGAACAGATCTTTATTGTAGAAGAGCTGCACGGCCACGAAGAGGTAGGGCACTCCGTACTGGTTGTCCTTGTAGAAACAGAGGTCCCAGAAGTTTTGTGGATATTCGCCTTTCATCTCGGCCAATTCTCGTGAGAACATCGTATCCAGCTTGGCAAGTTGGCCGGCTTCGGCAAACTTTGGCCAAAACTCGTCTGGCATGTAGGAAACATCTGGCGGCTCACCGGCAGCAAATGCGGCGCCGTAGCGCTCGTCCCAGCCTTCCCAGGGATGCAGCAGAGACTCTACCTTGACTCCCGGATTTTCCTGCTCGAACTTATCGAGGAGAACACGCCAGTCTTCGTCAGTATCACCGTGGGATGCTTTCCAGAAGGTGAGGGTTATTTCCTCTTCTTCTGACGGTTCGCCACCTTCCGTTACAGGTGTTACCAAAAAAATTAGCATAGCCAGGATGAACATCACACCCATGCATTTTAAAAAGCTTTTCATAAATTTCCTCCTTATTTTAGGTGATATTTTTATATCACCAAAATTGTTGCCTGTGACCCTTCGATTTCACAATAAAAATGATTTATCAATAGATAAACCCCCTTATATCAGGGCAGCAGCCTCTTTGTCGTAATGCGGGGCCAGCGGAGCATGGGGATGTAGCCTTCAGCATAGCGTATATTAGCCTGGATTCCACGAAAACGGGCTACGGCCTCCATGCGCTCAAGCATATCATCGCCATAATGCTCTTTCATAAATTGGAGCTGGCTGCTATGCTTTGAGAGCATTTCCTTCTTGATATCAATGACGTCGGTGATATCCACGTATTCTGTAGGTTGAAAGTTCAGACTACCGTAGGGCTCCATGTAAAAAATAGGGGGAATCACCGGATGAGCCGGGTAATTGGATTTTATGTTTTCCGTGCTGGAAAACAGACTTGCATCAAAAACCAGCTTGCCGGTGTTCATGTGATCCTGAAGGTAGTCCTCTGGATTGTGCGTGAATACAATATCGGGTTTGGTTTGTCGAATAAGATCCATGAAGAGAATGGTGTTCTCTTCATTGACATTGACTTGTCCGTCCCCGAGCCCCAATCCTGCAATTAACTCGGCGCCGATGACGTCAGCAGCATCTTGAGCTTCTTTGGCTCGAAGAGCCGTGATCTCCGCAGGCGTAAGCTTGTAAGAGGCTGCATCTCCCTTACAAACATAGCACATTATTACAGTTGAACCTGCACGGGCATATTTAGCCAGCGTCCCTGCACAGGAATTTTCAAGATCGTCGGGATGAGCTCCGACGGCAAGTATACGCAATTTGTTGTTCGATTTTTCCATCACCCTTTTTACGTCTTGAGTTGTTTTGTACTGATCACCGTACCAAAGATTATTATTTTGTCAAGTTAAAAAGCTTAATCAAAGGATGACAGCAGGTAACTGCGTACCAGGCGAGCTGCTTTTTCCTTGATTTAAAGAGATCAAAATTTGTATTATACGGGATATTATCATAAGGACTACCCAATGGCAGTTTTAATTACAGGAGGATACGGGCTTTTAGGGTCGTGGCTTGTTTATGAATTTGCCCATAGGGGAGAGGAGGTAATTGCCCTGGATGTTGTACAGAAGAGGTTCGATTATCTCGGAGGGCTTGAGGGCAAGGTTGTATATGAGTATGCCAGCGTCCTGGATTTCTCTCGAATGGTGAATGTATTCGAGCGCAACAGGAACAGGATTGAAGGAATTATTCACACCGTGGCTGCCATGGCTACGCCGGATTTCTGGGCAATCCCCCACGGGAGTATAAATCTGAACATCATGGGCACCGCGAATTTACTCGAACTTGCGAGGCTATATAACATAAAAAAATTTGTCTACATAAGTTCAGGTGCGGTATATGGAGAGTTTAACGGAAAAGCTCATGAGTTGAATAATTTTCCTCGACCCAGTGATCTTTACGGCGCAAGTAAAGCCTCTGCGGAGCTCCTTGGTCAACAGTATGAAAACCACTACGGTATCGATTATCGTTGTATTCGGCCGTACTTTTTCTTTGGTCCTGGAAAGTTTCCATCAGAACAAACGTTTTTATTCAGGAATCTTCTGGGACCACTCGAAGGGCTTGCGGGCTTGCGACTGGAGAAAGGGGCTGATCAAAGTTTGGGGTTTACCTATGTTAGGGATACAGCCCGTGGAACCCACCTTCTCTATGAAGCTCGAAATCCTGTACAAAAAACGGTCAACATAGCTTCCGAGGATCCGGTTACCTTTCCCGAGGTGGTTCGGCTCGCACAAAAGTACAGCCCCACCCCAACAGAGGTTGTTCTCGGACCGGGAAAGCTCTTTCCTCGCGGCGAGACACTTGATGTTTCCATTGCTAAAAAGGAGCTCGGGTTTCGTCAATTGTATGGAATCGAGGAGGCGATGAAAGAGTACGCTGAATGGATACAGCGAAACAGNNGGGTATAGAATGAAGGTGTATATTCTCGTTGATGCCGAGGGTATATCTGGTGTCGTGAACCATAATCTTCAGGTAAAACCCGACTCTCCGGGGTATGATGAGATGCGTACCCTTCTTATGTCTGATCTTAACGCAGCAATAGAGGGTGCATTTGAGTCAGGAGTAGATGAGATCCTTGTTTATGATATGCACTATTACGGTCTCAATGTTATACTGGAAAAGCTTCATACGAAAGCTCGAGTAATCCTGGGAAAACCTCCGAAAATTGTTCCGCCTTCTGGCATAGACGAAGGTTACGCTGCTCTTATCATGATCGGGTATCATGCGATGGCTGAGACTGAGGATGGATTGCTTGCCCATACCTATAATCTTGATATGAAAGCTCTCCGATTAAATGGAGTTTTGATGGGGGAAATTGGAATGGAAGCTTGTATAGCGGGCTCGAGAGATGTGCCGCTCGTGTTGATCAGCGGGGACGATTCGGCGATGAGGGAAGCCCAAGCTCTGATCGGAGATTTTGAACAAGCCTGTGTAAAGTATGGTACGGGCAGGGAGTCGGCACTTTGCCTTCCCGTTTCGCAAACGAGCAAACTCATCAAGAGAAAAGTTAGTGCAGCGCTGGGAAGGCTGGATAACTTTATACCGTATAAAGCTATACCACCGTATACTGTTGAAATAGAATTCTATGAAGAATCCTCAGCGAGAAGGGCATCCTCTATTAACGGTGTAAATCGAAGGAGTGACGGAGTTGTAGAGATAGAGGGGAATGACCTCGCCTACCTGTGGGAGAGCTTTCTACATAACTACGCCTCTACTTCAACGTACCAACGCTGCCAACATACATTAAAACAAAAACGATAGATCTATCCGTGGTTGGTCTGGTACTCTCCATGTACGGTCTCTGGATGGCAGTTGCCCAACTGCCCATTGTCGTTTTCAGTCTCTTCTTCAACTTAGACAGGGCGATATTTGCCTCTTCGTTTTTAACCTTCTCCGCGTCCTTTGGAAGAATGGTGGCGACGGGCTTGACAGGATTTTTCAACCAGATGGGGGGTTATTCACTTGCATTTAACCTTGCTACCAGCATAGGAATAATGGCGATGATGGTGGTTATCTTTAGCAGAGAGAAGAAAAGGCCTCCGAAAAAACCATCTCTGCGTTCCATTGGTCAGCTTTTTATGAGAAGAGATGTGCTACTCCCTTAGGTTGTCAGTTCCATAGTGCATTACGCTGATTAGGCGGTCACTTTTGGATTTTTACCAATTCTTGTTCAGCAGATGGGGGCAGGAGACGTCATCAAGAGTATGCCCATAAGTGTGAATATCGCTGCAATTACCGCGGGGAATTTCTTAAATACGATTTTACTCAGGAGGATAAAACATGTCTACCTGCTCTGCTTTGGTGGTTTTCTTATATTCTCAGGGATTTTGATCGTAGCGGAGGCTTCCTCTTTAGCAACACTTTTCACCGGAACGATGTTCATGGGATTTGCCTTCGGAATTGTATACCCAATTCTTATAGGCATGAGCATAGAAGGGGTTGAGCTTTCTCAGCGGCAACATAGCAGATCTACTTGGTATCCGAACGATGTTCATCGTAACGGCAGGAATCTACCTCATCACCGTTTATCTGTTCATATATCTACTTTTCAAGATAGGGAAAAATGAAAACGCAACAGGTAATACCATTAAAAACGGCAACGATGGAATAGGGTAGTAAAATTTTTTTACCCTAACCCGTCGTTGCCGATTGTCAATCGCGCAAGTCGATTACTGGATGAAACGTGAGAGCTCACTCACCTACATTGCATCCATTATGCTTTCAACCTGAATCGTATTTCCTTTTACAGTTCCTTTAATGTCAACAAGGATGTTATCCTTCTTTTTGGTCTTCTTGAGGTATTTTACATTCATTTTATTTCCCTTTGCATCGAGAGGGAAAGAATCATAGACACTTGATGAATTCTTGACAAGAAGGGTATATCCAGAAGCAATACAGGGTTTCATCAATGCGCACATTACAGTGTGGTCTTCTGGACTGTTGACCATATCGGCACCATCAGCTGCAACACCTGAATCGACACAGAGAATGTCTGCCGATAAACCGGTTTGTGTATGAATTCCCTCATCAGCAAATGCCGAAACCAAAGAAAGACTGCTGAAAATAATCATTGTAACTGCTAGAGTAAAGATTTTTCGTTTCATTGTGTCCTCCAAACTGTGTTTAGAAAACATTGTATTATAATAATTGGTTAGTCAATAGTTTTCCTATAATACTAGTATCATAATATCGCTGTCTTGATTACAGGGAATGGGTAGATGACTGTGGTATTAAGTGAAGGTTTAAATCTATATATTTTTCCTGAGTTTACATAATAATGTCGTTGACTGATAATGGATTTGAGATGATAATAGAAGACTGAGTGCACTGTATTCTTCTTGTTGCTCCTGTCGATACATATTTCCTTACAATTGCATTGAAAAAGTTGCAGTGAAAAGAAAGGTATCCAAGCAGTTTTCTACAAAGATCTTTTGGTGTTAATTTTCATGGGGGGGGGTGATCGGGAGGGGAAGCTCAAGAATTTTTACACCATTTTTAATTTGAGTGTGGTTGAATTCTCAAAATCAAAAGAGTTAGAGGAGGAGAAGGTATGCGTAAAATACTGTTTTATACGTTAGTGTTTTTCGTTATCGGATCGTTCGGAATGGTTTTCGCATCCGGAGAAAAGGAGGAAGCCGGGGTTCCAGGGAAGCCCGAGGAGATGCTCACGGTCGGTTTTATCTATGTCGGGCCTATAGGGGATTTGGGTTGGACTCATGCCCATGACCAGGCCAGGCTCATGGTAGAGGCGCTCCCCTGGGCCGAAACGATCTACCAGGAGAGTGTTCCGGAGGGAGACACGGTAACCGTTATCGAAAGAATGATTCAGCAGGAAGGTGCCGATGTCGTGTTTACAACGAGTTTTGGATTCATGGATGGTACGATTGAGGCAGCAGCAAAATTCCCCGATAAGATTCTTGCACATGCCTCAGGTTTCAAGCGCGCACCAAACGTGGCCACCTATATGGCTGACTTTTATCAGCTTTACTATCTGAACGGACTTATGGCAGGGGCTCTTACCAAGACGGGGAAGATCGGTTACGTGGGAGCTTTCCCGATTCCTGAAGTAAAGCGTCATATAAACGCGTTCACAATCGGTGCACGGGAGGTAAATCCGAGAGCAGAGGTACATGTACGTTGGATCTCGGCCTGGTTCGATCCACCTGCTGCAACCGAAGCGACAACAGCGCTCATAGACGAGGGGTGTGACGTTTTTGCTTTTACGGAAGATTCCACCACGGTGGTTGAGGTGGCCGCTAAGAATGGGCTTCCATCCTTTGGTCACTACTCACCAATGTATGATGCCGCCCCGGAGTACGTGGTATCAGGCCAGCTCGTACACTGGGATGTATTCTATCTGCAGTTTCTTGGACTTGTGTACGCCGGTATTCTGAACTCCCAGAACCTCGAGGATCTCGATTACTGGGGTCTTCTGAAAGAGGAAGCTGTAGAACTAGG
>JABAOF010007061.1_pt2 | contig 10921 bp, 6 predicted proteins | sample 7062171 | NCBI WGS metagenome assembly JABAOF01 (sample SAMN14538628, study PRJNA623070) | marine sediment metagenome | biome: marine biome [ENVO:00000428]; feature: marine pelagic biome [ENVO:01000023]; material: deep marine sediment [ENVO:00002113] | place: India: Gulf of Khambhat ... | reverse complement strand
ACGTACCGTCATTGTCAGTGGAAGAGACGATCTCGGTCCAATGGCTGCCATTATCCGTGGAATATTCGATTTTTACATTACCTACGAATTCATTAGAATTCCAGGTAATGTTGTGGGTTGTCCCGGCCACCAAACTCTCTCCGCCATTGGGAGAGGTTACAGTAATATATCCTCCGTGCCTAATTAAAAAAGGTGAATCGCTCATATCCGAAGGGTTACCGTCCGAAGCATCTTTAATTCTTACACGGCATTGTGTGGAAGGGGTATCGGGTACTACCCAGGGATGTGCTCCGTCATTGTAAGTGGAAGAGACGATGGGGGTCCAATGGCTGCCGTTATCCGTAGAATACTCAATTGCCACATTGCTTTCGGGAATGTTGCTTGTCCACCTTATGAAATAGGCTGAACCGATAATCCATTCCTCCCCTCCATTGGGAGAGACTACAATGATCTCTTCAATTATTACGGGTACAATAGAGAAATTGGAATTGCTGTTAACCCACGAATGCCCACAGTCCGGAGTCCAGCGGATTCTCACCAGGCATTCTGAGGAAAGAGTATCAGGGACCGGCCAGGTATATGAGCCATCATTAGGCGTTGAAGATACAATGGTTGTCCAACTACTGCCATTGTCGGTTGAATATTCTATTTTTACGGTCCCCATGGTCGTATCGGAGCTCCAGGTAATATCATGATTTGATCCCTCTGTCAAGCTTTCCCCACCATTGGGAGAGATAAGGGATATCGACCGACTTCCTCCAGCCGTTAATGAAACATTATCAACAAAAACACCTTCGAAGCCGTAGTCATTGCCACAAATCGAATAATCGCTGTGAAAGTAGAACTGTACGGTAACTCCGCTTTGGCCGGCAAATTGGTCAAGGTTTATTGTTTTGGGCACCCATACTAAACTATGAGAGCCACTTTCGCGAAACATTTCATGCCAGGTCCCATTTTGATCCTTGACTTTAACAGCGAAATAGTCATAATATGATTCGGTGTCAACAATATAATTGAAGCTCAAAGCAGCTGTGGTATACCCGGAAAGGTCTATATTCCTGCGTTCCATCGACAGGTCCAGGTTATTTGCATACCAGTACTCCGGCCCCGTGGGTTCACAAAACATATACGCATATCCGTAAGGCCATCCCCAGGATATATTGCTGTAAGAATCATCATATCCAATTTGCCATGACCCGGGATGGGGGCCGTTAAAATAATCGGAAAATATAACACAACTCCCAAAGGAATACGTGTTAATAGCTAAGATTATGATAAAGAAAAAAAAGAGTCTTTTCATCATCGTTCTCCTCCTCTCCATGGAGTTACCATGGAATTTGTTTTTTATTTTAAATGGATTTGATTTTATGCAATCATTTTTTGACTTTTTACTCTCACCGGCTTTTACCAATCTTTGGAGTTTTCCGGGGCTTCATCTTTTATTCGTACATAATCTCCCAGGGTATTAACATTGGAAGTAATTTTAATCGTGTAGTCACCGGCTTTTTCCAGATCATCATGCCTTTCGTCTTCAATTGCCACTGAATAATATTGGCCGGTTGTGGAAATGGTGTAAGACAATGTATCTCCCTCTTTTCCCTTTACCAGTGATCTTCCACTGGCATCGTCGTTTGCAAATAGAGCAAATTCAGGTACCGAATGAGATTTGTTGTAGGTCACTGTGATCGTCAGGGTACAGTTTGCTGCCACATAGAATTTATAAGCATCCTGGCCTGTATTATCTTTCTGCCCCGGTGATTTTGTGCCCAACTTGCCGGGAATTGTAATTTCCTTTTCATACGATTTATTTAATGGGATATCCACTCTTGTTTCTTCTCCAGGAACCACCTCAACGGTTCGTTCTTCCGTATTATATCCTTGCAGGGTCAATCGTATTGTATGGGTACCTGGAACCACATCGGAAATGACCGCATTAGTTAGTTTTCCTGTATCTGCACCATCGAGATAAATATTCGCACCCGTTGGCGTTGATGTTACATAGATACTTCCAAGCTCTGTGGTCACGGCATTTAACTGATGATTTCTATCCATAGTGATGGTTCCGCTGGAGGCCACTACATTTTCGTCCAGGGTTACCACTAAATCGGTATAGCCACTTTGCAGGGAGTAATTGTAACTAACCGTGGTTCCTTCTTCATATGTAGTGGACCCACTGCTGGGATTTCCCTGAACTCCCTCTCCCACAGTAACAGTTAAAGTATACTTCTTTTTTTTCTTCTTTTTTAGAAGTAAAAGGGCGACAACACCAACAACAACCACAGCTCCAACAATCACATACCATTTAATTCTTTTACCATTTTTCTTTCCTTCCACAGGTATCACCTTAGGGGGAGGAGGCGGAGGTACCCTTTTTCTTACGTTCTCTACAATTTTTATAAACTCTGGATCCTTCTCTTCTATATCTAATTTCTCATAAATATCAAAAGCCTTGGTTAAATATTCAGAAACCTTTTGGCGATATTCTTTGTACTTTGCCGCAGCTATATTAGGGCCTAATGAAGCCATATAATAGATCTTAGCCATTAAATAATATGCTTCCGCAACTTCTTTTTTCTTATCCGATCTTTCTTTATTCTTTTTTACAAATTCGTAAAAAATTTTTCGGGCTTTGGTATGGAATCCCTCCTTATACAGCTTTTTAGCCTTTTTAAAAATATCCTCTCCTCCCTCTTCAGCGTAGTTAAAATTCCCTGTGAATGAAAACCAGATGAAAAAAAACAGAGTGAAAAGAGCTATCTTTTTTAATAATTGAAAATTAATCATTTTAATTCCTCCTACTTAGTAAGCTTTCAATGTGACTATTCCTTCAAATTCCGTCACTTCAAATCTTAGTCCCCAATTCTCAATTTTTACCGGGGTGCCATCTCTTTTTCGGGGAATAGGAAGGTAGATATTCCTAATTCTTTTTGAGATCATTTTTTTAATATCATTTGTTTTTTCTTCAGGGAAAACCTTCATATAGTCATTAATAAATTGTTGAATCATGATGGTTCCATTTTTGTCAACAGCAAGTATTAAGTTAAGTTCCCCTCCAACTGTTTCTATTCCTCCCGGTAAATCTAACCCTACAATTCTTAACTTAGAATTATATTTATTTTTCATTTCAGGCTGCAATTTTAAGAAATCCAGGGCTTTTTCGCTTTTTGTCTTTTCTTTTTCTCTTCTTGCTGCTCTCAATTGCTCTTCGAGTCTTTCTCGTTTGGTTTTTTCTCCAGTTAATTGTTTTTCTACTTTTCTTCGCGTTGCTATTTCTACCTCCAATTGCGCTTGCACTTCTTCTCTCTTCCTTTTTTCTTCACTTAATTGCGTTTCAATTACTTCTCGTCCAGTTTTTTTTTGAGTTAATCTTTCTTTAGCTTTTGCTGTCTCTTCTTTTTCTGCTATTAATTGCTGTTCAAGTTCTTTACTTTTTTTCTTTTCTGCTGCGAATTGCTCCTCAGCCTCTTTTCTCTTTTTTTTCTCAACTTCTAATTGCTCTTTAATTGCGGTATTATTGCGAGTAGTAGCACCTATTAATGAACCGGATTTCCCGCTAGTTAAAAGGAAATAATTTATTGATAAAACAGAAATTACAATTGCCAATACTATGATTACGGTATTCTTTTTGATCTTATCAAATTTAAGTAAAGGTTTGCCTGTCATTGGGCAAAACGCACTATTTGCTACATGGTCATATCCACAGTCGTAACGGCATGGAATTAAATCCATTCCTTTAGTTGGACCGTCATTTATACTATTAATCCCCCATGGAACTTCCGAAGGTTTCGATACAGCTCTCTTCTTACTTTTAAACTTTAGTAAAAAAAGTCGTACTAATCTACGAAATAATTGGATAATCAGAAAAAAAGCCAGCGAAAGTAAAATGAAGATTGCCCATCCATAAACATTTTGCTTTAAAGAAAGGGGTTTCTCCCTAAAAAGCACTGGAATAGAATATTCAATCTTTTCTTCCCTGAAGGATACTTTTAAATCCGGAAAACCTCCCCCAGATGGAAAAGACGTGCTACAAGTGAATTTGATACTTTCATAGTTTTCTAAATCCGTTAATTTTATAGAATTACCTCCAGAAAAAAGTGTCCCCTTTTTATTATAACTATCTGAGCTTTTCTCTTTAGTTCCATTTATATTCACTACTTCAAAATTTAAATTTCTGTCTGGATTATAAGAATCTAATCTCATATTGATACTATAACCAGTAGTTTTATCAAAATGCAAATATGCGGAAGATTTTAAAATCTTAGTTGCGTAATTATTATAAAACGTTATCCCATTTTGGCACCTTATTGTCGGGAAGAGGCGATCAATGTCTTCATCTTTAAGAGATATCCTTTTCAAACGTGTGTTCTCAAATTTATTACGGTTCAAAATTTCCCAGATGGGGATTTCATGTTTATCAATTTTCTCTGGACTTAACTCAATGACATCCACCAATATATCACGTTTGGCTATTTTTCCTATTACATTATCCAACTTTATTTTTTCTATATCTAACCTTTTCCCAAAATCTCTACTTTTTGGGTTCAGGTTAACATCATGAAGCAAGTCACTAACCAAGATCATGACAACAGCCGGTAAATCCTCTTTTGAGTGTTGCCGCATCAATAAATCTCTATGATTACTTAAGATACTCTCAAATAAATTTACAAAATCAGTATTTGAATTTGCTGGATCCTGTTGGAGATTCACAATCTCCTTGATTGCTTTTTTTACTTCTTCTCTTTGGGTAAAATCTCTACCAAGCTTTCCACAATAAAGTGTTTTGGCATTGTCGCCAATAGTCCAAATTTCAAAATTTGCTTCCTTACCACTGAATTCTAAAAGGGCTTGGCATAATTTTACTTTACATACCATAAAAAGTGGAGGTTTATCATAGCTTTTATTCCCGAAATTCTCATCAGAAGCAAGGAAAGTATTTATTTTTTTTCTTTGATCGTCAAACCAGACAGGGTTTATAGGCTCGTTATTGTAAGAGGTGCTTATATCCAACACAAAAACGTAAGTTATCCTATTTCCTTCACTTTCAGCCATTCTTTCCGAACAGCTAAATTTTTTGATTTCAGAATCAAAAAATAGTGAAAGTGAGAAGAAGACGTCGTGATCTATCGAAAGAAATGAAAAAATCATTGATATAATGGAAATTATGATTGATGAAAAAACAAGATTGGTCTTGGCTGTCTTTTTATTTGGATCATTTTTCTGGTTTTTAGATGACATGAGGTCTCCTAAAATTTATAGAAACACAGTCTCCTTTTAATTTGCACCAAAACGCAGCAGGAAACAGGGAGACCATTCAACGTCGCCTTCCCTAATTTCCTGCTTTTCATTACTTCTATAACGTAAATCCCAGGTTAAACATAAAGGTGATGCCGGGTTGAGGATGATATGGGGGAATAAAACCGCCGGGGTTCGGGTTAGTATGGGGGTTCCATTCATCGATGTTACTGGCTCCATTTTGCCTGCCTACCCCGTAATACTTTTCATTGAAAAGATTTTTAATGATAATCTGCGGTTTTAATTTGGTTTTTTCAAACAACCGGTTCAACGTTATTACCAGGTTCACTTTTTTGTAACCGGGTGCATAGCCTCCTTTATGATTTTTCACCCATTCATTAGTCTCTGGGGCATTTCTTTTCCCAACATAATTTAATCGGCAGTTAATATTCAGAAGATCGTTAAGAATCGACCAATTAAACCCCAGGTTGAATTTGTGTTTTGCTGTATGCTCGATTTGGCCCCAATCTTCGCCTTTGCCTTTTCCCTGGGTAAATATGTAATTGGAATAAATATATAAGTTGCTTATGGGTTGGAAATCACCGATAACAGAAAAACCTCTTACATGCAGTTTAGGGGTATTTATATGTATTTCACTACCCGGACTTTCTTCAACCAGTAATATTGCATCTTTAAGCTGCGAATAGAAGAAATTAACCCGTAAATTAATACGATCGGAAAGTTTTAAATTGTTTTCAATTTCATAAGTGGTGATTTTTTCAGGCTCAAGATCAGGGTTTCCTCGAAATTCATCTTTTAATTCAAACAGGCTGGGTTGTCTGAAAGCCGTTCCGTAAAGAATTTTTAATGCCCATTGTTTTTTGGGGGTAAAAATTACACCGAATCTTGGATTGAAAACAGAACCATATTCTGAACTGTGATCAAATCGAATGCCAATAGATGAACGGAATTTTTTATCCGCAAAGTTTCTCTCCCATAGTAAAAGCCCGGCCAGGTCGACGGCATTTAATGTATCTGCTGATTTGGGTTTGCCTAAACCTCCCCCATTGGCCGCGATATCATATGAAGAATTTGTGGAAGATGAATATTGATCTTGAACCTGGTTCAAAGATACAATTTGTGCTGTTTTTAAGCTTGTCATAAACCTGAAGCTGGCAACAAAATGATTGTCATTATTTATTTCATAGTGGAGCTGCTCTTCAATCAACCCTTGAAAATTGAACGTATTGTAAGTCTTTTCCATCCCAAGAAATTTATATGTATATTCAAAACCGGTATCAGGCATCTGGACAGTGGTTCTATAAATGACGGTAGAGTCCAATTTTAACCGTTCCGAAATATCCCAGATATATTTTCCATATATATGATAACCACGAGTATGGGCCTGGTACAGTTTGTCCGGATCGTTTGCATAATATTCAAAGCCGGTATCATAACTTCCCAATCCATCCTTTCTATCCCAATAGAAAAAACCGATCTCTCCTTTTCCCAATGAAAATCTTAAACGTAAAGACGTATCGTTTTTGGAAGTATTAAATCCATCCGGGATGGGTTGGCCAGCTTCCGGATTGGGGACATTTGTGACATACGTATCGTTATCATAGTAATGCTGGGTTAAGAAATCGGGAGCAACAATATTGTGAAAATAATTACCAGGGTCATACCTGTCTTTTCCACCGTCTCCATCACTGGTATACCTGCGAAGTGCAAGCGAAAGGTTGATGTCTTTGTCTTTTACTCTAACACCATAATGTAGATCAAAGGCTTTTGAATTATGCTGCCCATACCATACTTTTGCTTTAAGGCCTTCAAAACCCTTATTGGTAATTATATTAATAACGCCTGAGTAAGCATTTGAACCGTATGTCACAGAACCGGGTCCCTGGATGATTTCGATCCGTTCGACATCGATCAACATTTGTTCATCGGTCCACAGTGTTGACCATCCGAAATTAATGAAATTTTGAACAATCCCGTCTATCATAATCAGTGTTCTGGGGCTTCCGGTAATTCCGCCAATCCCCCTGTTGTAGTTGTGCACAGGAAATTCTCCTCCACCATCTTCATAGGTTGCAAAGTCAAATCCCGGTATATCCTGGCATACTTCTACCAGGTTTTGATAACCTCTTCTTTCAATCATTCCTTTTGTAATAACAATAATGTTTGAAGGTGCTTCTGTCATTTTCTGTTCATGCAGTGAAGCCGATATAACCTCAACATTCATTAAATCATTAAGTGATAGGTCTCTACTGCTGCTGTCATCTTCCTGGGCTGTTAAAAGTCCTGGAAGAATAATTAACGAAAAAACTATAAATAATAAACTAACTTGTAAAAAAGTTTTCTTTTGCATGGTGTTCTCTCCTTTTTTTAATTTTCATATATCAAAAGTCTAACATCTCTCTCAGGTAAATTCTGAAACCTATATTTCTCGCTCTGCTTTCAGGTTTACAACCCATTCGATTGGCAGAACGAACGTCATCTTCCCTGTCCATAAAACTTCCACCCCGTATCACTCGAAATGTTCCACCTGATGGGCCATCCGGATTTTCAAATTCTTTAGCTTTCTCATAATAATCCCGGCTGTACCAATCCCAACACCATTCCCATACATTGCCGGCCATTTCGTATATACCATAGATAGATTTACCTGAATGAAGCGTGCCTACAGGTACTAATTCTTTACCGCATTTATAATAATTTACCTTATTGCAATCAGGAGAAGAATTTCCCCATGGGTAACGTCTCCCATATATTCCTCTTGCGGCCTTTTCCCATTGAGCTTCTGTAGGAAGGTTAAAATTTTTACCTGTTTTACTTGAAAGCCATTTACAAAATGCTGCGGCGTCGTTCCAGGACACCCCGACTACTGGATATCGATCATCTTTTGAATATTTGGAAACCCATTGGGGTAAAGCCCTATGTCCGGATTCAGCAATAAATTTTTTATATTGTCCAATTGTGATTTCATATTTTCCTATCCAATAACCATCCAGTTGAACCTTATGGGGAGGTATTTCATCCGGATCACCGCGGCCTGAACCCATTTCAAATTCTCCTCCAGGGATATACACCATAGTAATTCCCTCTGTGAACTCTTTTTCCCAAAAACCTTCTTTGTTCTTACTGACTTTTACATGCTGCTGAGCAAGTTTTTTTTTTATTTCCATAAATTTCTTATGAAAATAGTCATCAGCAATCAATTTTTTTTTAAAGTACAAATCATCAACTTCCACGTCAAAATTGGGTGATATTTTAAAAAGATCAGTTAAATATGCTACGGATAACTTATTTTCTTTCCAATCAAAATATATCCAGGCCAACAGGAAATATGCCTTTGCTTTGTCTAAATTTTTCCCTTTATTTTTATTCATTTTCAAAAATTCGTTCAACTCTCGAATCGCTGGGTTATATTTATTTTCTTCAATTAACTCTTTAACCTTTTTAAAAGGTTGATTTCCTTCTGTGGTAAAGCCATTACCTGTACCTAATATGAAAACGAATATAACTGAGAATAAGATCAAAAAAATTTTTTTTGAAACCATGCTTATCATCTTTGTAGTTTTAAAGTATTTTGAGATTGAATTACTTTGATGGTAATTCTAAAATTAATGACTTTTACATATGCACCTCTGCTATTTTTTTGGGGTTCAAGGGTATGCTCATTTATCCTTTTTATTAACAAATCAGTTACTCTGCGTTTCTTAGACTCTGGCATCACTTTCAATAGTCTGTTGTCATGATGATCAACTTTTATTTTTCCTCTTTCATCTATAATCAGGCACAAATTTATTGACCCCTCGACAGTTATATTTTCATTTATTATTAGTTCCCCAATACTTTTTAGCTGGTTTTTATAATTATTAAAGATATTGGCAGGTAAATCCTTTACCTGAAGAGTCTCTACCTCTCTTATGGTTTCATCTTGATCAACTGCACTTTCTGGGGGTTGGATGCCTTTTTCTTTTGTTTCTACCTTAGTGCTTATTTCGTCAGGGAATGTATCAAATTGAGTTTTATTTTTTGTTGTATCTCTAGTTGACCTGGTGCCTGGTTTCTTTTTTTCTTTTCCCTTGTGGTCGTCTTTAATGGTTTCTTTTTCTGACGGAGTTTCACCATTTTCACTGTTGATAGACTTTTCTTTTTGTGGTAAAGTCAAGATATTGTCTTTAGGGTCTTTTTCTTTTTGTGGCAAAAATTTAGGTTTTGCAGTGGTATTAATAAGATTTAATATAATGATTATAAAAATTATTATTGCGAGCAGCACAATGGATATGATTAACAGCCTTTTCTTAATCCTGGAAGAAGCCCCTAAAGGCTTTCCGGAATGTGGACAAAATACAGCTCCTTGAGGGTGATAACCTTCAGGACATTCAGGATAGGGACAGGGAACCAAATTGTCTTTATCAATTGGCGCAGTTGTTATATCGCTGGTGACTTCCTGAGGTCTTAATGCCGATCTTTCTTTCCTTTTGGCATTTATACTGAATTTAAGCTTAAGAAAACGGGCTGATCTATAAAATAATTGTATGACCAGGAAAAATGTCAAGGAAAGTAAAATAAAAATTGCCCATACATATATATTTTGTTTTAAGGGAAGGGGTTTCTTTTTAAAAACAATCGGGATGGAATAATTGATCTTTTCTTTATCTAAGAAGGATATTTTTAGGTCCGGGAAACCTTCACCAGACGAAAAAGTACTGCAGGTGAGTTTAATACTCTCATAAGGTTTTAAGTCTTTAAATTGTACAAAATTCCCTCCGGCAATAAAATTCCCTGCTTTTCCCGCACTGATTTCCTTATTTCCATTACTTACATTCATTACCTCATATTTTAAACTTTTTTTGGAGTTGTCTTTATCGGGATCCAAGCCGATACTGTAATTACCGATTTTATCAAATTTTAAATATACCGAGGATTTCAAAATTGTAGAGGCATAATTGTAATAAAATATTATCCTATTTAGAGAATTTATTGTTGGAAAAAGAGACTCGATGCTTTCATTTTCAATAGATATCTTTTTTAAACGGGAACCCAGGAATTTATTACGGTTTAGAATTTCCCAAACAGGTATTTCGTGTTCTCTAATTCTCCGGGGTTTCAATTCGATGATATCCACCAATATGTTCCCTTCGGATATTTTATCTATTATCCAATTCAAATTTCTTTTCTGTTCATCTAATGTTTTCTCAAAATCATTCCTGGTTGGGTTCAAATTTAATTTTCTTTTCACATCATGAAGTAAGTCACTCACCAATACCAGGACAACACCGGGTAAGTTATGTACTGTCGGGGACACCTTCATTAGATTTAAATCTTTATGGTTCTCAAATATCCTATCGAATAAACTTACAAAGTCAGTATTTAAAGAACTTTGAGGAATATCTATTATTTTTTTAATTGCCTCTTTTACTGATTCTCTTCCTGCGACTGTTTCTCCAAATGTTCCCCAATAATGTTTCGCTGCATCATCACCTAAAGTCCAGATTTCGAAATCCGCATTTTCATGTCTGAATTCCAGGATGGCCTGGCATAATTTTACTTTGCACAGCATAAACAATGGGGGTTTTGAATAGCTGGTATTACCAAAATCATTATCTGGGTCAGCAAGAAAATCATTTATCTTCTTTCTTTGATAATTAAACCAGGCGGGATTGATCTTTTGGGTATT
>JABAOF010000519.1_pt2 | contig 10922 bp, 8 predicted proteins | sample 7062171 | NCBI WGS metagenome assembly JABAOF01 (sample SAMN14538628, study PRJNA623070) | marine sediment metagenome | biome: marine biome [ENVO:00000428]; feature: marine pelagic biome [ENVO:01000023]; material: deep marine sediment [ENVO:00002113] | place: India: Gulf of Khambhat ... | reverse complement strand
TGTCTTTAGATCAAAAGATAAAGGATACACTTGGGAAGTATTCGATACTCCTTTTGATGCCGGTTCATATGTTGATATCCGTTTCAAAGACGAAAACAATGGCATGGCCATGGATAAGAATTTTGAATTTCCATTTATAGCAGAAACCTCAGATGGCGGAGAAACCTNNTAAAATAACCACAAAAAACTCTCTTTTTTTTCTTTTTTTAGTTCATAGATTTTTATTTTAATTTTTTAAAAAGTTTTATTTAATTAAGTTCTTTTATTTTACTTTCTTGGTTGTCAATTAAAAATTTAGAATAGATGAATGCTATTTCATTTTAAAAAAATTGTTAGAACCTAAAAATATTTTTAAATGTTATAAAAAGACCATAAAGGCTTGTGCACATAACTTGATGTTGATTTAATCTCAACCAAAACGCTTATATGTTGATAATTATTAAATAATTTTAAAAAAAATAATTGGTGGAGGTGAAAAATAAACCATGAATTCTAAAAATTGTAAAATAGGAGCAGTTGTTTTAACAGTAATTCTCATAGGAACAGCTTTTTTTGTTCCAGCTAGTTCAGTGAATGTTGAAAATGTAAATTACACGAAAATAGAAGAGCAAATTTTATCAAATCAAGTAGATGTCGAGGTATTTAAACTTGATCGTTCGTACCATATTAATTCTCCTGTTGAGCCGTTGAATAACAATGACAATGATGATGCGGGTCATAAGAGGGATGCTGGAAATACAATCAGTAAAAGAGTTGAAATTTATCCGGGTGAAATGGAAGATAATTGGCCAGGTAGAGGGAGAACTGGAAAATTAAACCCTGATGCTGAAGATGAAGAGGATTGGTATGAGTTCTCTGTAGGTTTAGGACAAGATATTTTTATGACTTTAACTCCTCCTTCAGGACATGACTATGATCTTGCTCTATATGATAAGCAGGCAGCAATATTAGCATCATCAACCAATAGTGGAAGCACACCTGAATCATTAATTTTTACTTCAGAGTATACAGGTAGATATTACATGCAAGTAAAATATATTAGTGGTTCTGGGGAAGGACAGTATACGTTTGATGTTGAAATAACGTCCCAAAATGACGCAGGTTCTGGAGATGATGCAGGTGATAGCTTTGCAACTGCTACAAGCATATCGCCAGGTGAATACTTTGGATATATTGATATGAACGATGGAGAGGACTGGTATAAATTCAATGTCGCGGAAAATGATGGTATACATGTTGATCTTGAAATGACAAAATCATCATTATATTCAGATTTCGATATCTATCTTTATTCTCCAGATGAAGAATTTGTATACTGTGAAAACTATTACTATGATGATGAGCTTTTATATCCTGCATTTATGGCTGGTGAATGGAGAATAAAAATTTGTGCATTCCCAGGTTACAACGATATTCCACAGCCTACTGAGTGGGAATATTTTACATATAGCTCAGGTGCATATGAATTTTTATTTGAAATTGTAGATAATGCCCCAAGCCCACCAGATCCAATTATTCAACCTGCAATTACACCTATTGCACAAACATTTATAGTAAACAATGATAAAAATAGTAACAAAGATGAATTCGGTTATATGGCAGCAATTCCAGCCTGTAACTATTTACAAGGTGGGAATAGATATGTTGCCCCAATTGTTTATGAGGGAGACACAACACCTACTGAATGGTTTGGTACAGTTGATGATACAACAGACTATCTATTAAATGATTGGAATAATTACCTAGCAGCTGATGGAAAGGAATCAACAGTTTATAATATTGATTCGGATCCCATAAAAGCTGCTTCAGATATTGCAATGGCATGTTGGGAATCATCAGATTTAGCTGTTGTTGCAGTCGATGGAAGTGATTATGAAGATACAACAGAACAAGCCCTTTTAAGGACGAAAACATTAACACGATCTAAAAGTGTTAAAACAATTCATTGTCAAAGTAACGATCTAGTACAAATAGGAGCCGGCTATTCGTATCCAATGCTTCTAGGACCCAAATGGGGAGCAATTAGTGTTGAAATTATTGGATCTAATAAGGAACCATATTTGAGCTTTTTATATCCTGGATATATGCCAATGGGAGATGATTGGTGGCCTGAGCATGTTGATAAAAAAACTGATATTTACCATCCAATTTCAACTTCTGGTTATTGGGCAGCTAGTGTTGGAGATATAAAAGAAGATGACGATTTTAATATAAGAATTACCACACTTAACAGCCATAGATATAGTATCAAGGTTGATAATTCTGATTCAGCTCTATCTGTAAAAATTACAACAACAACTCCATCTGATCTACTAGTATTTTTAGTTGATCCACAAGGATGGGTTAGAGCTCCTGATATACCTGATTGGAATGGAGGAGAAATCAATCCAATACATGAGTGGAATGGAATAGATGATCCAGCATATCCACCAGATTGTGATAATTGGGAATCATGGATAGTTGAACCCCATACAGAATTTTCGGCAGAAGTTCTACATCCAGAAAAGGGAGAATGGACTGCAATAGTTGTTCCACGATATGCAACTGGCTCACCCACAAAAATTAAATATACGATAACAGGAACAATTCGTGAAATCAATAAGGATAGAGCTCATGCTGCTTTATCAGCTGCAAATGCTGCAGTTATTGCCTCTCAAGAACATGTCCCGCTCCTTTATGTTAAGGAAGATAAAATTCCAGATGAAACCAAAAGTGCATTTAATACCTTAGGAGTAAAAAAGGTAATCTTTGTTCAATTGAGAAATATTGGTGCTAAGGTTCAAGGAAGTCTACCAAAAATTGATAAAAATTTACAAACGATGCAACAAACTGTTGACTTCATTAAGAATTACCCTCATTCGGAAAACTATATTCCTATAACATCATTAAAATCTGGAATGGGATATTATGCTCCAACCGCATACTTAGCAGCATACCATTGTGCACCTATTTTAAGAATCTATTTTGCAACTGAAGATACAACTGTCAAATACAATCCAGTAATTGTAGGTCTATCTGGTTATAATGCATACATATATGATACTAAAACCAATCAATTTACATGGTCATATCCAGAAGGTTGGCAACCAACTGATTCAAATTTAAAAAAGCCAGCTAATTCAGTATGTCTTGGATCAGCAAATGATATAATATTTGCGGTAAATCCGTCTGATTGGAGTCTTATATGGACTAATCCAATGGGATATGAAAATTCAGAGTTCAACGGAGAAAGTATTTACTATTCACCAGAGACTACCGAAGTTATTTTTACCGATGTAGATGAAGATGAACCATATATGGAACCATTGGATGTTCCAATAGCGAAGAATCCAGCAGGTATGGCAAATAGAATTGATACCTGGAGATTATGGGCAGGGGATTACTATCATGGAAACCGAGCGCCTGGTCATCTGCCAGTTCATGATGAGCCAATTGATATTGAAAATGTCAATCTTGTACAATCTGTGTTAAAATATTTACTAACAGGTGAAGGAGAATTACCACCATTCGGTCTTGATGCAAAGAGATACTGGAATGAAGCAATGCATAATGGAATTTACGAGATGATACTTGGCTTTGGACTTGATGAACCAGGTCAAGAAGCATATGTATTTGTATCAAACAGAAAAGATATAAGAATTGAGACACACGCGGTTATGATTGGTAAAAATTCTTATGCAGGTCATATCCCAGGTAAAACACCATCTTATGCAAATGATATAATTATAAGAAATGTTTTATATCCAGCATTAATCTATGCAAATCCAAACCGAGATATTACTACCGCACAGATGATGAATTACCCTGATTGTCTATCTTGGACAACAAACGATAACGTAAATCACAAAGTTTGTTCAAGTAGAACCCTTAAAAAGTTCTTTGGTTCTCATGGTAGAAAATTTGAAGGACATACACTCTGGGAAGCTCACCTAGAAAGACTAAATGAGGGTGCTAGTGTTTTCTACTATTCAGGTCATGGAACAGGTGGTAGCGGAATGTCAAGTCAATATATTCAAACAGACTTCTGTAACTACCCAGAAATAGATTGGTTTGATGCTTGGCGTGGTTATATGTATGATAATTGGAATATGCCACGAGATACTGGTTTTATATGGTATAATCCAGAACCACCGAATCTTTATGATATTGTACACTACAAGTGGATTGATCAATTATTAGAAAACTTAAGAAGCCTTGCGGTATTTTACATGTCTTGTTCGACTGGACAACAATTCGGACCATTAGTATATCTTGATCATGGAGCAGTAATGTGGTATGGAAATGCAGGTTCAGGACTTTGTCCAGAAGCAGATCTAATGGATGACTGGTTCTTTGAAGATGCATTGGTTCACGGATTAAATGTTGGTGAAGCATATTCACAATATGTGTGGTTACACTATAGAGATTTTACAGATATAACCGAAGAATCAATGTATGGACCGTCTTCATTACGTGGATTCCCCGCTGAAGATGGAATAACAACAGTTCACTGCATATATGGTGACCCAAATCTTATACTCTACAGTCCTGATTGGGAACCACCAAGTCCAATAGATGCTAACATTGTGAAATCAAGATCAAGAGAAACGCATACACCTAGAACAATTAGAGATGTAATTCTTGATTTCATCCAAGATTTCCTCAAAAATCATCCGATACTACAAAAGATACTACTTTCTCAACCGATAATAGCAAAACTACTTCAGCATTAAAAAATCTAAAACCTCTCTTTTTCTTTTTTTATTTTAAAATCCATTTTTAAAAAAAATCGATGGTTTTATTAGTTTTTATTATGTTTTCTTTACAATTAATTGGGGGATAAAAAAAATATGGTTACAATTAAAGAAGTAAAAACAGCTGTTGCTGTAGCAATAGGTGGTGCTTTTGGTTTTGTAATCGCTTTAATCTGGAGAGACATAATCATCGGTCTTTTAAATATGGCGGAGCTTAATGTCCAAAAATTTAATGATATTGCAGGAGCTACAATCGCAATTATAGTTGCATTAATTATAACCCTTATATGCATAATAGGAATAATTTATATCTCTAAATGGGGTGGAATTGAAAAGAAGTAACCATCCCTTTTTTTCTTTTTAAAAACGATTTTGATCTATTTCCGAATTAACTATTTTTTATTAGATAATTGTTTAAGTTATATCTTAATATCATATTTGTGGAAAAAGATCTTGAGAAATTACAAAAAATAATAAAAAAATCAAATAAAATTGTAGCTTTCACTGGTGCAGGTCTTTCTTCTGAAAGTGGTATTGCTACTTATAGAGGTGCTGGTGGTATTTGGTCAAAGTATGATTCAAATATATATGCAAATATTAACATCTTTTTACAAGATTCAACATACTACTGGAATTTTTTTAAAGATGAAAGATATCCAATTATTAAAAAGGCAAAGCCAAATGATTCTCATTTTATCCTTGTTAATTTAGAAAAAATAGGAAAACTTTCATGCGTGATAACACAAAATATCGATGGACTTCATCAGATGGCAGGACAATTAAATGTTATAGAGCTTCATGGAAATACAAGAAAAATCAAGTGTTTAAACTGTGAACAAGTATATTCTATGGATGAAATATACAAAAAATTAGAAAAACAGTTTCCGCCTAACTGCAAATGTGGTGGTCGGTTAAAACCTGCAACAGTTCTATTTGGAGAACCCCTACCTCAAAAAGCTTTAAACAGTGCAATAAATGCTTCTCAGAATTGTGACACATTTTTGGTTTTAGGAAGTTCTCTAGTTGTTTATCCTGCAGCTCAATTACCAGTGCTTGCAAAAAAGAACAATGCAAAACTAGCAATAGTAAATATTGATCCTACACCTTTGGATAGTCTTGCTGATATTGTTATTTATGAAAATACTTCAAAAGTGTTGTCAAAAATTATTTATTAATTTACTAATAATAACATCAATAAAATTTTATTAAATCTGTCCTTAAATAAAATAGGTTTATTTTAAGTTCAAAAAATTATTGATAGCTGTTTTTATTTTTTATACATTTTATAATCTTATGGAGGTTGTGTATTTAACAAGTTATAAAAATTAAAATTATGCATGGCAGTATTATATGCAATTTTATCTCTTGTTGCAAAACTTATTATGATATCGCCAGATAGAGGATCTGCAACCCATATATTCCATGCTCGATTAAAGCTGGTTCTACTTGAAAGTTTTATTATTAAAAAGAAAATAAGATCGGTTTTTCCGCTATAGCCTTCTCGAAACATTTTCATTGTTGAATTTAGATCCATAGATCCCCAATTTTTTTCAATATTTTTACTCATGACTTGATAACTTTTCCATATAGCAAAGAAAGCATCTGCGCCAAAAAGTAGTTTTATAAAACTAATAATTGTACCAGGATTATAATTTTTTCTCTGTGTTTCAGCAATTTTTGGATCAATAAAAAAATTGGTCCTTCTTATTACATGGTCAATTTCCTTGAAAGGATATTTGTTTTCAGCAGGATTATTAAATGTTCCTACATAAGAAAAGTTTGCTGTTGTTTCAATAGCATATCCGATAGGTATTTTTGCATCTGATAAAACAAAATTCCATCCAAGTGTCTTATTTGAAGTTAAAATGTCAATTGCATCATCTGCGGAAGATGCATAATCAAGCACCATTTGCGTTCTAATTTTTGCAGGAATGCCATGAAATGTTTGATCTTTACTCCAACATACTTGCATTCCAATGGCAATTCCCTTTTCATTTACTCCTCCACCATAGTGCATAGTTCCTGCAACAGAAGGAGAAATTGATGCATAACCGTTATTAGGATTTCTAACTATTAAAACACTGTTTTCATGTGCAAATTTTCCAGTTATTGGATCTTTTATTATAAAGGGTAGATCAAAACTACGTGTATGGTAAAGTTTTTCGTCTTTTGTTGCTGGTCCCCAGGCAGTAATTCCAAAACAAGCCATGTCAATCCAAACAATAGTCATGTAACTAGCAACAATATCATCAAATGGAACACCAGCTCCATCAGCTATTCCTTGATACTCTTCAATATATTCATGTGGAATATAATCTTTCATTACATTCCAAGTATTAATTAATGCTTCATATGAAACATCGGTATAATTCAAAAAAGCACGTAAGGTTTGATGTGTTTCTTCTTTCAACAGATATCCATGTTGATATCCCATTTCATAATTAGTTCCACTTATATGAAGGATTTTCACTCCATTTTTTACTTCTAACCAGCCTCCATTTAATAAATCAGATTTAAATATTTCTGAGCCATCTAATGGATTGGTCTGTAATATTCCTTCTACAGGAATTAAGTTTATTAGTAATAATGCTAATAAAAATAATTTATATATTTTTATTTTCATTATTCCCCTTCATATATCAAATAAGTTTTTGTATATTTAAACTAGACGTAAAAATATTTAAATTATATAATTATATTTAATATATTTGATTATGAAATCATTCCGCTTTTCGATTATAAACGGGATTATTTGTCTTTTAATCATTACTTCAACTTGTTCTGGATTATTAATTAAACATAATAATCCCAATAGTATTGAAAATATTCTTAATAATAGCAATGTTGTTTTAATAACAGGATTTGGACCTTTTGGAGGACATGAGATTAATCCATCTCAACTTATTGCCGAAAATCTTAGTGGGAAAATAATTAATAATGCATCTTTAGTTGGAATTATCCTACCTGTTGATTATTTAGAATCAGTGATAGTTATTACTGATGCAATAGAGAGTTTAAATCCTATTTTAATAATTAGTCTTGGACTTGCTGCAAATTATAAATCAATTGGAATTGAAAAACTTGCTTTAAATCTAAAAAGAATTAAGAAGGATAATTGGCCTTATTATAAAATCCAAAGGATTAATCCAAATGATCCGCTTTTTAGAGTTTCACACCTACCATCTTTTAAAATAGCAAAAGAAATCCAAAATGAGGGCATATCAGCTAAACCTAGTTTTTATGGGGGAATTTATATCTGTAATGCATTACTTTATAATGTTTTAGGTTATATTAATGAAAATAATCTAAACATAAAGGCAGGATTCATACATGTTCCACTTTTATCTTCACAGAATCCTTCTGGAATGGATTTAGAAGATATGATTTCAGCTACAACTATTGTTATAGAAGAAACCTTAAATCATTTTTATAAAAATTTTTTTTCTGATCTATTAAATTAATTTTGCTATTTATAAAGGAAGAATTATATATAATATTTCACTATATCTTTTATTGGGGGTATAAGTTTGGTAAAAAAGTTCAAAATATTTACATTTATTATTTTATTTATTTTATCATCCATTATTACTATAAATGTTTTTGCAGATCAAATTGATACATCTTTTTTAAATTTTGATTCAAAAGAAAAAAAATTAGATATTCTAGATGATTTTGATTTAATAATTATTGCCCCAACTTGTTATAGATCATCTCTTGAGCCATTTATTGAACATAAAAATAATCGTGGATTAAAGACAAATTTAATTGAAATAAATGAAATTTATAATGGCGTATATTTTGATGTTAAAGGCCGCGATAATCAAGAGAAAATAAAATATTTTATTAAAGACGCAATTGAAAATTGGGGTATTTCTTACGTTCTTTTTATTGGAAATTATCAGAGCGTTCCAGTTCGTCTTTGTTATAATAATGATAACTATTCAAAACTTTTAGAGCTAAAATTTGTAAGTGAGCTATACTACGCTGATATATACGATTCAGAAGGTTATTTTTCAAGCTGGGATTCTAATAATGATGGAGTTTTTGGAAAATGGGATGGCGATATAGCCGAAGATAAACCAATTGATCTTAAACCAGATATATGTTTAGGTAGGCTTCCATGTAATAATGTAAAAGAAGTATCAATTGTTGTTAATAAAATTATTAATTATGAAAAAAAACCAGCTGATCCATCTTGGTTTAAAAGAATTGTTGTAGCTGGTGGAGATACATATCACGATTTTGAAGGTTATGAAGGAGAAATTTACAATCAAAAAGCCTTAGAAGTCATGGACGATTTTACTCATGTAAAGCTTTGGGCTTCAAATAAAAAATTATCAAAAAAAGGTCTTTCTATTATAAGTAATATTAATAGAGGATGTGGATTTTTATATTTATCAGGACACGGCAATACTAATGTTTGGGTAACCAATTCTCCAGATCAAAGCTCAACAGGCTATTTTGGTTTAATACAACAATTATTTTTACATAATTCAAACAAACTTCCAGTTTGTCTTGTAGGAGGATGTCATAACAGTGAGTTTAATTTAGATATTTCTCCCTTTATTAAAAATAATTTTTACTTTTTGACTTGGTTAAAAAATTGTTGGAGTTGGCGGATGGTATGTAAAAAGAATGGTGGAACAATTGCAACAATTGGAGCAACAGGACTATGCTGGTATAGTGCTGAGTATAACGGCGGTGGATCTGATTTTCTCAATATACAATTTTTCAAGGAATATAAAAATAATATAATAATTGGTCAGATTTGGAAAAATGCAATTACAAAATTTTTAGAAGAGTTTCCAATTAATTGGGAAACTCCGTCAGGTGGAAATCATTCTCTTAATGCAAAGACGGTACAAGAGTGGACCTTAATTGGAGATCCTAGTCTAACAATTGGTGGAAGCAATTAAGACTTGTATATATTTGAATTGATTAAACCGCTTCATATATTGCAATCCAATAAATATCTACAGGATTACCTGAAGTAACAGGAGTTAACGACCCAGGATAACCTTCATACTCAACCCATAATGCGACACTAAAACTAGTTGAACCAACTGAAATGATATTTGCTTGTATCGAAGCATTTCCAGAGCCAAATGATGAATCATAAACAGGCGTTACTATAACATATGCCGGAGTATTTCCCAAATTATGGTTAATTGAGCTACCATTTATTACATTTTGTGCAAGACCATATTTTATTTTAGTCTTCATCTTATCATAGGTTACTGCATTATTCACAAGTTCGCTTGTACCAACACCTTCAGGGCCAATATCTGAAGCTCCAATAGAATTATCATAAATTTCATCTGATCTCACAGCACCAGTTGCAATTTCATCATAGCCAACTGCACCTGTAGCAATATCTCCACTTCTTACTTCTCCATCTATGATTTTTGCTGTTGTTATTGAATTATCAGCAAGATCTTCTTGTTTTATTGCTCCATTTACAATTTTTTCAGAAGTAATTGAATCATTTGAAATGTTTACTTGACCTGAAATTGAACTAATAACATCATCACTTAAATGATCAAATGTGATAGCATCTGAAAGTATCATGTTTCCCGTAATTGAATTTGCCGCAATTTTTGATAGGCCACTATTTATAATATCTGAATCTGTAAGTGAACCATCCAGGACCTTATTGCTTGTTACCGCATTATTTTTTAATTCATTTTCCCCGACAGTTTCTTCACCAATTTGTACAGAGGGTTGTATTACAATAGCTAATATTATTGCTACAATAGATAAAATTATTGCAATACTTGTTATTATTAGTATCATTTTACTTGTATCCTTAGAAGTAGCTTTTGTAGGTATTGGTGTAATTTTTTCAGGTGGAATTTCTGAAATTTGATATTTTGGCGGTTCATAAATTGGCTCTTCTTTTTTTGGCTCCACTACCTTTGCTTTTGGTTCAGGTTTTTTTGTTTCAGGTTTCTTTTGAATTTTTTCTTCTTTCTTTGGTTTTTCTTGTGGCTTTACTTCTAGTAATTCTTTACCACAATTACGACAAAATCTATCCTCACTTGCGTTTTCAAATCCACAATTAATACAATATTTTTTCATAATAATCCCTCATATATCAAATTCAAAATAAAAAAATAGCTTATAAATTCAATTATAAATTTTAATTATAGAGTTAATTTTCAATACAATATTGAAATTATTATTTATTGT
>JABAOF010007576.1_pt1 | contig 10930 bp, 18 predicted proteins | sample 7062171 | NCBI WGS metagenome assembly JABAOF01 (sample SAMN14538628, study PRJNA623070) | marine sediment metagenome | biome: marine biome [ENVO:00000428]; feature: marine pelagic biome [ENVO:01000023]; material: deep marine sediment [ENVO:00002113] | place: India: Gulf of Khambhat ... | reverse complement strand
ATATGATGAAAATATGGTACTGCTTCATCTACGTCATTATCAGTTTGTATTCCTAATTTTTTACCTCTCTTGGTTTTGAAAGGATACGAATTTTCACTAGAAGTTATTCTTTTAAAGAAACCATTTATTTCATTTTCTGGAATAAAAAGCCTTTTTGCTCCCATTTGTCTGGCTACTGATACTGATGTGAAAATTGATAAGCCAAAGGCTTTTATCTTCTGACCTCTTGCCCATTCTTCAAACCCACTTCTATCTTTATTTCCTTCTAAGGTATCCCAAAATAATTCTTTGTTGCCTTCTTTATCATTTAGTACATAAAGCCTGCTAAATGCATAAGGCTCAGATTTTTTAGTGTTGTCTTCTTTATCCACAATAAATGGAATGCAAGCACCGTTTTTCATGTCTCTTAAATGACCTAAAACTTTTTTTCTTTCTTTTTTAGGTTTCCAGCACAAATAGCCTTGTTCCAATCTTTCAATAAATACACGCACATCTTTCTTTGTTATTTTTTTATCATCGCTAACACCTATCAACATTGAGCGGCAACCTTCTTTTAAGCAAGAAACTACATCTAAGTTTAAGACTCTATCGTTTTTCACACATTTTTCTACATTTTGAGGTAAACTGCCTTTTTTGTATCTAATAAATTTAGAATTTTTCATTTCTTCTAACAAAGCTTGTGAAGCTCTTGGTCTTTCAACTTTAACACCTGCCAATTCTAAACTTCTTTCATTTACTGCATCATAAACCAATAGTGGTAATGCTCTCACATAATTTTGAGCTTCTTGAAGATGTTCTAGAGAAACAGGATTCTCATAAAGTGTAGTTCCCCTGACTAATACATCTTCTACACCATCTTTTAGCCTTTGCGGAATTTGGCTCAAACTTTTTAACATTTATTATAGAGTGGTAGTTAAAGATTTAAGTCTTTCGATTAAGAATTTAAGTTTAAATTTTCTTTAGAAATATTGAATGATTTTTATAATGGATGAAAATTAAAATATTTTTTCTTACCTCTTTTTTTATTCTTTAACATTTTTCTGGATTCAACATCTTTTAGATGTTCTGTTTTAACATTATTATAAAGAGAAGCAACAGCATCATTAATTTGAATGGCCAAATCATTTTCATATCTTTCGCCTATTTCTGCAGCTTTTTCACAATCTGGTTTACAAGGTAGAAATTCATCCAAATAAAAACTATTGGGATTCATTCCCCTGTTTTTATCCTTATAGTGTTTTACTTGTGCATACAGTCTTTCATCAGGATCTATAAGTGAAAAAACATCTTTCATATATGTTTGAACACAACAAAAAGGATATTCAAGCATGTTTCCAAATCTTTTATGAGTTGTCGGACTGAATCGAAATTCAGCATCTATGACACTGACTGGTGGTTTTGATGGATGTAAACTATCAATTTCTTCTGGTTTACTTTCATCAATGAATGTAAATCCTCTCAAAAATATATGATAGCCACCTTTTGGGTCTGGCATGAAAGATGGACAAGATTTAAATCCTATGCCCAGTTCTTTTGCAAGACTTTCTGCTTCTTTATACTCATCCAAAGAATTAATAAAAAACATAGAAACATTTCTGCTCTGTGTGTTCATAAGTAAAAAGTTTTCTAATAAAATTGCCCTACTAAGATGATGATGATTAGAAAGATTAAGACTTTTAACAGCCTTTTTAGGATTAAGTATTTTTTTTACATTAATTTCTGTTATATAATCTTCTGTTTTCATGTTTAATTGTGAAACAGAAAGCTTTTTACGTTTTTTGGTTAAATTAATTTTTATGTCAGAACTAGAAGTCAAACGAATAAAAAACCTGTTAGACTCGAAAAACATAGAGTACAAATTATTTGAACATGAAGCTGTTTTTACCTCAGAACAGGCCTCAAAAGTGAGAGGTGTGGATCTGAAAACAGGTGTAAAGGCTTTAGTATTAAAAACTAAAGAAGGTAAGCTCATACTTGCATTGGTTGCAGCAGACAGAAGAATTGACTTGAAAAAACTGGCTAAAATAGTAAATACTAAAGACCTTAGGCTTGCCAGTCCTGAAGAAGTTTTAAAAAAAACTGGATGTAAGATTGGTTCTGTTCATCCTTTTGGAATTTTACATAGCCTTGAAACTTATATGGATGCTTCTGTTCTTGAAAATGAAAAAGTTAATTTCAATGTTGGTATTCATGAGAAGAGTATTGAGATGAAAAGTGAGGATTTAGTTAAAGTTGTTAATCCTGTTGAATGTGAGATTTCTGATTAGAGGATTTAAGAGTTAACAACCATAATCTTTAGCCCAATATTCATTTGAGAATTCACTAACATCGTAGAACTCTTTGTATATAGTAGCAAATTCATTAGTAATCAATTCAGCATTAAGAGTTATTTTATTACAGTAAATAGCTGCTATTATACGACCATAACTACCTTCAGTTTGTCCATCATCCTCATCTACTTTTGCTGTTGAACCTACAGGACATAGACTTGAAACAAATTCTTTGGCTTCAGCCCCTCCTTCTTCATTGTATTCAGGAGCATCAACCAAAGCCAGTCTTATAGGAATATTGTCTATTTCCAAAGTGTCACCATCTACAATTTTAGTAATTATACCATCAAAACATCTTGCATTTCCTTTACACACAGCAGTTTGAACTATAGTTTGTTCTGATTCTTGTGTAGTTTCATTTTCAGCAGGTATTTGTGAGGAATTGGCTTGAGAAACTGAATGAAATATTCCAATTACGTATGGAGAAAAAGTAAATATACTCATAGATATTATGATCAAAGCAATTATAATCACGATTAACTTTTGAATGTTCATGTTAATCATATGATTTTCTCGAACCTACAATCTTTATTAATACATTTACAAGCATAACTGGGATCTGGTGCTTCACAAAGAATATTTGTAAACTTACATTCTTCATTTTTTGAAATACATTCACAGCCACATGTCCACTTACAATCATTATCAGATTCACATGATCTATCACATAATGATGGGTCATCTTGAGAGCATAAAGAACATCCACAAAGCATTTTACAGTAAGTTTCATTCTTCATATTATAGAAACCATAGCATAATGCTGCTAAATTATCTTGGCTATCATTTGATTCAGGATTGTTCCAATTCCAATTTGTTCCAGGATCTAGTTCATTATCTTTATCAGCATCAGCATCATTTATAATAATAGAATTTGTTGAAACTTTGTCACAACCATTTGGATTCTCTAATAAGATATCACAGTATTTAACTTTGTAATATTCTATAGTGGAAGGTCCTGAAGTATGATAACTAAAACAAGAACGATAACTAAAAAAGATACAGAAAAGAAATCCAATTACTAATATTATTACAATTCCAATAACCCAATAGATATTCTTCATACTATCGTTTTCGCCTTTTCTTTTTTGGTTCTAATCCTATAGTTCCATGATAACCACAATTAGTACAAAAATATAAAGGTGGTAATTGACCGGGATTTGATTTTAATTTACTACCACATTTAGGACAATCTAAAGTTGTATTTTGAACAAAAGCTACTGGAGCAATAAAACGTTTACCTTTTTTCTTTTTCATACATAAATTATAGAAGAATCAGAATTTAAGAGTTTATTTACATAAAGCTTCTAAAAATGTAAACCATATTCGACAATTTAAGAGAATTTTAAATTCTAGTTCTTAGAATGGGTTTAAATTGTTTAGTATTCTATTAAAAATCTTGATAGAATGTTCATTAATATGAATGAAAGAGGCACACAAATTGAAAAGATCAGAGGTAAGAAAGTTAAAATATGGTACCATTGGAAAACACATCCTACGGCAAATCCTCCCGAAGTAAGCCATCTAAAAGAATATGATACAATGGTTATGGTTATTCCAGGCAGGTTATATAGAAAAAAAGAAGATACGGTCTTTTTCTATAGTAATAGAAATGGTAAACATGTGACCTGCATGAATAAAGGTGGCCTGCAAAGAAGAAGTGTTGATTATTTAGGAAAAGAGTTATTTGGAACAAAACCCGATAGAATAATTAGTCCAAATTCTTTTATTGTTGTGTTAAAGAATACTTTCCCAAAAACATTTTAACCATTAAATCCTTAATTTCTCAAAAAGCATTTAAAGTTTTCTGTTTAATTGTTAATTGTGAGAAAATGGTTCAGTATCATTTAATCAAATTTGGAGTTTTCAAGAGTCATAACGATAGAGAAGCGAATGAATTATTTAAAATTGCTGAGAGTGATTTTGGTGCTAGAGTTTATCCTATTCCAGAAAATTTTATAGACGAAGTTGAGGAAAAAACATTATCTGCTGCTTATCATGGTGACAGATTAGTATTGGTTCAGTTTCCATCTGAAGAAAAACATAAAGAGTTTGTAGTTTTTTCAGGTGATTATCTCCTAGAACATAAAACTATTTCAAATTTTGGATTTCCACCAATTTCAAATAATGATTTTGTTGGAAAGGTTGTAGTTGAGTGGGTTAAAAGAGAGATTCATGATTGTTTGGACCCATCAGTACGATGTACATCCGATCCTTGTATTAAAGCAAGTGAATTGGGTAGGGTTTTAGAAACAATAAGAGAATTGGATTCTGAAAGTTTGGAAAAAATTTTTAGATATGCTAATAAGCTTAATCTTCCACCAGATTTTAAAAAAGAATTAAAATTTGAATATGAAAGAAGATGATTTAAATCTTGTTTATTCTATCTTTTTCTTTTAGGTTTTTTCAGAAGCTTTCTAATTTTAACTAACTCATTAAGAATTTTCGTATCAACATCTTCAGTTTCATAGGTTTCAACAGCCACAGGTTTTTTCCTATCTATAAAACTCATTATAAATTCTCTTAATTCCTTTGCATTTCTTATTCCATCTAATCTTATTTCAGCAGACCTCCTAGTTGCAACTGAGTATCCAGCAGTCTGGATTCTAAGAGTAGATAAACCAAAAGCTCTTGATAATGGACCTTGACTAATGTCAATGTTGGTTATTCTATTGTAAGGAACTATTCCTGTTGTTTTGAACCAAACTCCCCTTCTCCAAAAAATTTCATTACTAGTAAGCTTGTAAAATATTGTACCATAGTATTTTGGTATCCAGAAAACTGTAAAAATCAAAATAATAAAAATAGGTATTGAAATAAATGAAGAGAATATGACTGGAGCAAAAACTACTATTGGAGTTAACCATGGTAAAATAAAGACTAATGCTATTAAAGCAAAATAGATGTAATAAAGATTTTTTAATTTGGGAGATGGTTTGAATTCTTTATCCTTTTTTATCATATTAAAAATAGTATTCTGAAATTTTTAAAGTATATGGAATGGGAATTGGACTAAAGGGTGTTAGAAAAAGCATTTAAATCTTTCTTTTCAATTGTCAATTAGTGAGAAAAATGAAAAACTGGTGGTTAACTCCTGAAGAATTTGATTCAGAGTATGATTTAGTGTGGGGTGCGCGTGTACATATAAAAAGAAGGGATGGAAAAAAGATAGAATTAGCAAAAGATTCTCCAGAACCATCTTACAAAGAAATTATGGAAGAATTGAAAACAAAAACCAAAGGTATGATACCAGACGGTCTTTTCGTTTATCCGTCTTCAGGTCATGACATCTTGACAACTTTTGGGAAACATTGTATTATGATTGACACATTTGGAGAGATGACAAAAGAGGAAATAGAATATATAAAAAAAACAGTAAGAGAATCAGACAATCTGGATTTTATTAGAGCTGATTGGAGAAAGCCACCACTTAGAAAAGATTTGGAATATAATTTGATATTTAAAAAAACAAGTGATAGTGAAGAAGATGTAGAATATGATTTAAAGAGACTTGCTTCTCAACAATTATTGCCAAAATCTGTTATACTTTTTAATGGTGGTTATTATGATCCTTTATTTAGAAGGTTAAGGGGAAGAACTGGATATAAAGATGTGATAAATGGATATAAGGTAGCAGGAATTTTTTCTATTAGACCAGAAATAAGAAAGGTTTTGCAAAATCCAACAGGAAGTGTAAAAGATACAGTAATTATTTATTCTAAAATTAATGATGAAAATAAAAAATGAAGAATGTTAAAAGTTGAATCCCCAACCATTATGTTTTTCTAATATAAATTCTTCAAGAAATCTTTCGTCTCCAAATTTTTTAGGACTCTCTCTCAATTCTTTGCTTTGAAGTAAATTTCTAGCTATTTCATGTTTTTTGCTTTTAGCAAATTCATTCCATAGTCTTTCAGATAATTGTCTTTGTTGGTATGGTACTCTTTTACTTTGCCTAAATCCTGCTTCAGCAGTCATTAATCTAGTCATATCGAAGAATGATCTAGAATTAACCTTTTCTTTTTCTGCGTCTTCTATCATTTCTTGTATTGTTAAATATTTTCTAGCAATCAAACCACTAGAATAACCAGCATCAGCAGCATTTTTTTCAGCTTCATAATCAGCTTTTACTAAGAAAACACATGTTTTTAATGCTGTTGGATTGGAAAAACAAACTTTATTATTTTTATAAAGATCATAAGCATGCCCAGCCTCATGAGAAATACTGCCTTCTAATTCTTCTAAATATTCTAAATGGGGTCTAACAAGATCTTCAAGAATAAGAGTGTCTGGACAGTGAAATAAATAAATTGTTTGAAAATTACTAAAACAAACATGTTTTCCAGCAGAAGAATCTGGATTTAAACCGTTTGTTCGAAGAAAACTTCTCTCTATTTTTTTCTTAAGATTCACAAAATCATTTTTTGTTTTGCATATGTGAAGATTACATTGTGGTGGAAAACCAGACATATCTTCAGCAACGTTTTCATAAATTTCAGCGGTCAAATCTCTGAAACTAGGAGTAACGTTTCCATAAGTATGAACTTCAATTGTCATACCAATTAATAAAATGCTAAACAATTTAAATCTTGATTCTTTATTTTATAAGTCAAGGTTTCTAAATTATTTCTATGAAAAAACTGGTGTCCATAAGTTTGATATTTATAATGTTTATAGCTGGATGTGCACAAACACAAACTGCTGTTTCTAAACCAAGATATNNAAATGCTTCATTCTGTCAAGAACTTTTTATAAATTGTGCAGACTCAATACAAACAACCGAAACAATCATGATGACAATGACCCTTGATATTACTAATGAAGGGAATAGCTGTTATGTGGTATATGTGGTTGATAAATCTGATGTTCCTGGATATCAAGGCACTTCAATGACATGTAATTTTCCAATAGTAGACAAAACAGTTACTCCTACAAAAGAAGAATATGGTTTTAGTGGTTGCGAAGGTTCTTTAAAGGATATATTAATTGGGGAAATGATACAGACTACTATTGGTCCACTAATTGAAACAACTGAACAAACAGAAATTACAGAAAGATTATCAAAAAGTGTAACAATTAGCTCAGCGATTTGTGTTAGCACGCCTGATTTTATAAAATTTAGACTAAAACATACAGGAATAATTGACATTGATGCAGGAGAATTGTATGTTACTTTGGATGGAGATGAGATACGAACAGCACCAGATATAAAAGAATATTCTTTAGTAGCAGGGAGTCCATCTGTTGAATTTACTTACACTGCTTCTGATGATAAAACAAATAGAGTCTTAGTAATTTATGCTCCTGCAGGCGAAGCTTGGCAATCATTAACATGCTCGTAATTTAAATTCTGATTTTTCTATATTCTTAGTATGAAACTCAAAGAATTCCTGAACCCAGACTGGAGAAAGACCGTATTATTTGTATTTTTTATTATGTTGTCAATTATTTTTCCCCTAATTCCTAGACAACTAAATATTCTTTTAATTGGTACATTGGTTTTTTACTATCTCTTCTCCTGTTTAATAGTCTGGGTTTATGAAATAATAAAAGAACCAACAGAAACAATAGACGATTATGATAGAGTAAAACAAATAATGAAAACAGGTAAAGGATTTGGAGGAAAGGAAGCTAGAATTAAATTAAGATCCCTTGAATCATCTATGAAAAAGAAAAGGGATACTGAAGAGGATTAGAGAAATACTTAGATAAAGCTTAAATCTTAATTGTTCTATATAATAAATATGAAGAAAAAGAAAACTAAAACAACATGGTGCTATTCTTATAATTTATTATTTAATGAAAGAATTGACAATCCTTAAACTAATTATTCTTTATTCTTAGTATGAGGAAAGAAACTATTTTTTCAATTTTCCTTTTTATCCACTTTCTTATATTTTTCTATAAACCTTTCCCTCATCACAAAGACATTAGCCAAATTCACAACCTACCAGTTCTTTATATATTGGTAAACTGGACATATATAATCCCCCCATTCTCAAAAAAACATAATCTTAAATACTATCGAATTTTATTAGAATATAATTAAGGAGAGATTGTATGGAAGAAGAAACAGTTGAAGAGGAAGAGGAAACAGTTGAAGAGGAAGAGGAAACAGAACCAGAGGTTACTGAAGAGGAAACAGAACCTGTTGAAGAACCTGAGGAGATTCCAGAAGAGGAACCTGAAGCAGAAACAGAAGAAGTTGTTGAAGAAGTTAAGGAAGAACCTGAAGTTGTTGAAGAAGAGGAAGAAGCACCTGAAACTGAAGAGAAAACTGGTTTTGAAAGAAAGATGCACAAGGCAGTTTGTGCTGATTGTGGAAAAGAATGTGAAGTTCCTTTCAAACCAATAGAAGGTAGACCAGTCTACTGTAGAGACTGTTATCGAAAACATAGGCCTCAAAGAAGAGGAAGAAGAAGATTTTAATTCTTCTTATTTTCTAAATCTATCATAAATCCAAACAACGGGAACAGAAGAACTGTAAAAGAAAAATGCATTCAATACTATAGTTACTAATTTATTTGTTAAATTTAAGAAATTTGAATTTAATTATAATAATAATGAAGATACTAAGTGTTTGTGGTAGTCCAAGAAAAGGAAATTCAGAAGCAATTCTCAACAGAATAAAACAAATTTTAGAGAAAAAAGGAGTGGAAAATGAAATTATTCTATTAAGAGAAAGGAATATAGAAAGATGTGATGGTTGTGTTGAATACTGTAATAAAAAACTTGATTGTAAAAAACAAGACGATATGATAGAAATCTTTGAAAAAATAAAAAATGCAGATGGATACGCATTTGTTTGTCCAAATTATTTCAGAATGCCTCCTGGAATTTTCAAAAACTTTATAGACAGATGCAGCATACTCTATACTGCACAAACTGATCTATCTATGAAAAGAGCAATTGTTATTGTTGTTGGGACAGACGCAATAGAAGAAATAGATGTTTGTTTAAAAAACGTCACTAATAATTTCTGCAGAACTTTGGGTATTTCTGTTGTAGCTGAAAAAAGTTTTCAATCAAGAAGCGAGCTTGGAGGAAATTATAATGATATTTTTGAAAACAAAATAAACCCCAATATAGACATAGAAATTGAAAGAATGGTTGATGAATTATACAAAAGTCTATCATAATGCGTTTTTACAATTTATTGTTAACTTTTGATTCATTTTACAAGATTTTTTGTGGATTAGGTTTATTCGTTTCTAAACAAAACAATTAATATATAAAGTTCTGGTGTTAACATGACAGAAGCTATATACAAGAAAGATTTGTCTAAAACAGACGAAAATGGAACGTTTTTTTGCGAAGGTTGTGGAACTGAAATAAACCCTGATATTGAAGATGATACTGTTTATGAAATCAGTACAAGGATGAAAGATGGTAAAATAGAATCAATAACTGTTGACTGTAAAAAATGTGGAAGTAAAACAGAATTAGATGGTTTTCCAAAGTACCTTCAATAGAAAAGCTATTTAAATTTTCTTTGATTTCATAAAAGAATTTAAATAAGTGTCTACTTCCTGTTTTGAAAATCCCTCATTAATTTTCCTCTCAACTTCATCACCTATTTCTAGTGCCTTTCCAATCTCTTTTGACTTCTCATAATCACCAACAAAGTCAAAGCAAGTTTTTACCAAAGAACCATGGCCGTATGGAGGAAACACTGCTCCAACAAAAATAGGTGAAGTCTTCAAAAGAGAATTTAACCTCTTGTGAGGTCTGATCCTAGATGCAAAAAATTTAAGGGTTGTATGTACATCTTTTGATACTCCACCACTGAAAAAGCCTTTTATAGCAACTGAAAATATCTCTCTGATAGATTTTTTGTTATACTTTTCCATGTGCTTGTTATAATCTTCAAGGGATAAAGAATCTGGTTCATAATAATCATCTAGACCGTATCTTTTGAATCTTTCATCGCTTGTATATCTGCGTAACTTTGGTTTTATATGTTTTTCAGATATTCTTCGGACTGTATACGAAGCTGCACCTGAAAGTAGGCCAGAAAGATGAAAAATTGGGCTTGAAAAAAATGAATCTCTATTTAAAGCGTAACTAGCAGCACCTGAAGTTATGCCTAAGGCAGTTCCTAAATGATCATCAGCAAAACTTTTTTCACCATTTTTTACTATGTTTACTATTTTTTCTGAAAAATCCTTGACTTCCATGTTTTCACTTAACAGAAAAATGAGATAATTAAAGATTTAAACTCTTTTATTGAATGTGAGGATCCTTAAAATAAAAAAATAATATTCTGTTACCACTAATGGTGGTAAAGCATTTAAAGATTAATACTCTATTTAGAATTGTGATGTGATGTCTGAGGAAACAAGATATAAAGGAAATTTTGAGGTTGATATGAGTAAATTAGAGGGAGACATCGTTCTATGTCCTAATCCTAAATGTGGAACTACGATAGACCCAAATAATGAAAATGATTATGTATTTCTCGATACTAAGAGAGAAAAAGGTGAATTGAAAGAATTAACTATTGGTTGCCAAAAATGCTATTCTAAGATAAGACTTACAGGATTTTTAGATAAAGAAACTTAAATCTTGGTTTCTCTAATTCAGAATCCATATGTAATAGTTCA
>JABAOF010020654.1_pt1 | contig 10932 bp, 11 predicted proteins | sample 7062171 | NCBI WGS metagenome assembly JABAOF01 (sample SAMN14538628, study PRJNA623070) | marine sediment metagenome | biome: marine biome [ENVO:00000428]; feature: marine pelagic biome [ENVO:01000023]; material: deep marine sediment [ENVO:00002113] | place: India: Gulf of Khambhat ... | reverse complement strand
TACCGTGCCGCGGCCGAGACGTCGACCGGCCGGCAGCTCTTGCCCCACGTTCAGGCTATCTTGGACCACCTCGCCGCTGACGGTCTGCGAGCCGATGGACCGGAATCCGATCACCCAATCGGCCTAGAACTGAGGGGCATGCGCCAAACACTGATCGATGCAGCCCACAGCAAGGGGATCGACGAGCCGTGGCTAACCGAGTGGTGGCGGTTCATGACGCAGGCCAGGGATGTCATTAAGGACGTTAGCTGGCACGAACTGAGATGAGCGCGTGCGGGGCGAAGCGGCGCCCCATCCGTGAATTGGATGACGCCACGAGGGTCATCATGGGCATTGAGATAAGACAAGTCGGTCCCGAGGACCTGGCGCGGTATGGCGAGATCTCTATCAGGTTCACGGTGGAATCGGTCTTCCGCGTTGAGCAGGTTGACGGCGGACTTGGCGGCCTGCTTCTCAAGGAGGAGCGGATCAACGAGCCGTATGTCAAAAACTATGACGCGTACGAGCCGGAGGGGCCAACTCGCTGGGCCAAGCGGTTCGACGTTTCCAACTGGGGCTTCTTGCTGGCCTTTGATGGCGCGCAGCCGGCCGGTGGGGCGGTCCTCGCCTTTCGTACGCCGAACGTGCACATGCTAGAAGGCCGGAGTGACCTTGCCGTCTTGTGGGACATCCGCGTGTGCCCCGAGCGGCGCGGCGAAGGCGTCGGCACCAGGCTCTTTGAGCACGCGGTCGCATGGGCCAGGCAGAGGGACTGCAGACAATTAAGGGCAGAGACCCAGAACGTGAACGTGCCGGCCTGCCGATTCTACGCCCGCCAAGGCTGCCGCCTTGGCGTTATCGACTGCTACGGGTACGCGGGCGACCCGCGCGTTGCCCACGAGACCATGCTGCTGTGGTACTTCGACCTTTGAGCGCGCCTCCAGCGTGTCCGCGATCGAGGACAGGGCGTTCGTCGGGAAGCTCGCCGAGGCGATGCTCTACACCGACCACAGCTTTGCGAGGCAGCAAGCCCAATGAGGCCGTATTGGGCCATTCTGAGTGCCCGATTCCGCACACTGCTGCAGTACCGCGCCGCTGCCGTCGCCGGCTTCGGCACGCAGCTATTCTGGGGATTGATGCGCGTGATGATCTTCGAGGCGTTCTACCGCTCAACGACTGCCAGCCAGCCGATGACCTTCCCTGAAGTCGTCACGTACGTCTGGCTCTCGCAGGCCTTGATGCGCGTGCTGCCGTGGACGCCCGATCCGGACGTGCGAGCGATGATTCGCACCGGGAACGTGGCCTACGAACTGCTGCGGCCGGTTGACTTGTACAGCCTGTGGTACAGCCGGGCTCTGGCCAACCTGACCGCCCCGACGCTGCTGCGTTGTGTTCCAATGTTGATCGTGGCTTCTTTGTTCCTGAGCTTGCGCGCGCCGAACTCGTGGGCAGCGGGGGGCGCCTGCCTAGTCGCGATGGCCAGCGCGGTCCTTCTGGCCTGTGCCATCTCGAATCTGCTGTCAGTCTCGCTGTTGTGGACGATATCCGGCGAGGGCGTCTCGAACCTGATGGCCGTTGCGGTCTGGCTCCTCTCCGGGATGATCGTCCCGCTGCCACTGTTTCCAGACTGGGCGCAGAACATCCTGAGCATCTTGCCGTTTCGCGGTCTGATGGATACGCCCTTTCGCCTGTACATGGGGCATATCCCCCCAGGTGGCGTCCTGGCCGTAGTAGGCCATCAGTTGGCCTGGACGGTTGCCCTCGTTCTGCTGGGCCGACGGCTGCTCGCCCGTGGCGCCCGCCGCCTCGTCGTGCAGGGGGGATAGGCGCCTTGAACGCAATGTACCTTTACGCCCGATACATAGCCATATCCTTCCGCAGCCAGATGCAGTACCGCGCCTCGTTCGTAATGCAAAGCATCGGGCAACTGCTGTTCGGAGCGACTGATTTCCTTGCGATCTGGACCTTGTTCGATCGCTTTGGCGCCCTTGAAGACTGGAGATTGCCCGAAGTAGCACTGTTCTACGGCATGGTCAACGTGGCATACGCAATCACCGATACCACGTCTCGCGGGTTCGATGCACTTGGACACATGGTCAGGAGTGGTGATTTCGATCGCTTGTTGCTTCGGCCACGGAGCACCGCGCTGCAACTTGCGGGCCAGGAACTGACGCTTCGACGAATCGGGCGACTGCTGCAAGGCCTGGCGGTGCTGTTCTGGGCCGTGCATGCGTTGGATGTGGCTTGGTCATTGGGTAGAGTGCTTCTCACAGTGGTGGCGATTCTTGGCGGAACGTGCCTGTTCTACGGCCTGATCGTCCTGCAAGCCACCCTCTCGTTCTGGACCATAGAGAGCCTGGAGATCATGAACGCCGTCACCTATGGCGGCAGAGAGGCCGGCATGTATCCGCTGACGATCTACCGCACGTGGTTCCGGAGGCTCTTTACGTTCGTAGTGCCCTTAGCCTGCGTTTCTTACTTTCCCGCACTGGCCATTCTCGGCCGCGACGACACCGTTCTCAGTAGCCCGGTGTGGTTCCGCTGGTCGGCCCCGCTGGCCGGCGTGTTGTTCCTGGTGGTCTCGCTGCAGGTCTGGAAGTTCGGCATCCGGCACTACCGCTCCACCGGAAGCTAGCGCGCTACGCCAGGTGGGTGTGCTTAGCTCGGGGGGTCGGGTCTTCTCACTCGAATGGCCTGGTGGTCAGAGACCTTGGCGGGACATCCCTGCGAGCCAGTTGTAGTCCGTGCGAGCGGGAGGGCTGCGTTCACGTCCTCGGGGCCCGAATGCGCCGGTGCCCTCGAATCTGTCAGAGGTGGCAGCAGATGGCCTCGTGAAGTCCCATAAAACCCGAATACCCGCCAAGCCCGGCGACCAATCACTCAATCCGGGATGCAACGGGGGCGATTGGGTTCCACCGATCCGCTGTGTCCCAGCAGCGTGACGTGTTGATGTTGTCGAAGACCTCGGGCCGGGCACGAAATCCACAGGGGCCGCCCGCGAATGGACGCTTGAGTTGCCGGCGTCTCCTGCCGATGGTAATCGTGCGGCTCAACCTGCAATAATCCGTTGCGCCCGCATAGCTTAGCATTCAGACGAGCGACGTGTGAGCTCGCATTCGCATCCGCCTCGAGCACACGGGTCGATCAGTATGTGCGATAGGCAGTTGCCGGCGGTCCGCTGTCGGATGAATCGGAACGGGTCCGTACGAGTGCTTCACATCCTCCACGGCCTGGCGCGCGCGGGGACGGAACAGCTGGTTTACGAGCTGGCCGCGACGAACGGCCACCGCTTGGCAACGGCGGTCGTGTGTCTGGATCACGAGGGGCAGCTCGCAGATGAACTGAGGAAGAAAGGGGTACCGGTGTACCACACGCACCGGCGGGAAGGGATCGACCTTCGGCAGATCGCCCGCATTGCCAGGATTATCCGCTCGTTTCGGCCGGATGTCATTCACTGTCACCAGTACACACCTTTCTTTTATGGCTGCTTGGCCCACCTTTGGGCGCGCGCGGGCCGCATACTCTTTACAGAACATGGGCGGCATTTTCCTGACGTTGTGGGATGGAGGAGACGAGCGCTGAATCAATTCCTGGCTCGCCGTGCCGCTCACATTACCGCCGTCTGCGAGTTTGCACGCCGCCGACTCTGTACCAACGAAGGCATTCGGGCTCGCCGAATCGAGGTGCTCCATAACGGCGTGGAGCTCTCTCGTTTTGGGAGAGTCGGCAACCGCGCTCAAGCCCGGCGCCAGCTCGGTCTGGCGAGCGATGTTGCTGTCATCCTGCAGGTCGGCTCGTTCCGCCCGGTGAAGGACCAACGCACCGCCATTCGAGCGATGAGTGTACTGCGCTCTCGGCGTAAAGACGCGGTTCTCGTGTTTGCCGGGGACGGGCGGGACCGGGGTCCCTGTCAGAGGCTGGCCAGGGACCTGGGCCTTCATGATACCGTTAGATTCCTTGGGCTGCGCAGCGACATTCCCAGGCTCCTAGCTGCCGCCGACATCATGTTGCTGACAAGCTTGTCGGAGGCCTGCAGCATCTCGCTGTTGGAGGGGATGGCCTCTTGGCTCCCGGTAGTAGCGACGGACGTTGGCGGCGTCGGCGAAACGGTACTGCACGGCAAGACGGGTCTGCTCGTGCCCCCCGGCGATGCCGACGCGATCGCTACATGTTTGTTACGCCTTTTGCGGGACGCGGGCCTGCGTGCGGAAATGGGCAGGGCCGGCTACGAGCGCGTCCGCACGTGCTTCCTTCGCAGTGATATGCACAGACGGTACATGGAAATCTATTCTCAGCTCGCAAGCTGTGGGCAACGGCCATGATCTCTTCTGACCCGATCCGAGTATTGCACGTCCGCACGGTGAGCGGTACGGCAGGGGGACCGGATAAGACCATACTCAATTCGTGTCGATACCTTGTCGAGAACGGGCACTTCGCAGANNGCAGAGGCATTCTATATAGTCGATCGTCACGGCGGCACGAGATCGCTTCGGACTATGGCCCAAGGTCTTGATATCCAATTGCGTGTTGCCCTCGAAAGCGGCCCCGTTTCCCTTTCCACGGTTCGCAAGCTCAGTCGGATCCTGGCCGCAGGACGATTCAACATCATCCACACGCACGAATACAAGTCGAACGCGTTGGCTCAACTGCTTCGGCTACTGCATTCGCGCAGGATCGTCGCAACCGCGCACGGATATAATGAGACGACGCGGCGCGAAAAGTTATACTACGGCCTGGAACGTTTCCTGTTCCGACACGTCGATGCCGTGATCGCTCCAACGCAGAGCATGCGCACACTGCTGCTGCGCCTGGGCGTACCGCCTCGTAAGCTGCATGTAATTCCTAACGGCGTCGCGGCAAGATCGCGAGAAAGGCTTGCGCGCGGTGTTCGGGCTGGCCGCGCGCGCCTGCTGTATGTCGGACGACTGAGTACCGAAAAGGACCCGCACAATCTCTTAGCAGCTGTGGCAGAGATGTCGCGGCGCGGAACGGACGTGGAGCTGACCCTGGCCGGGGAGGGACCCGAGCGGGAGAAGTTGCAGGAAACGGCGGAGGCGTTGTCTTTGCAGCAGCGTGTACGTTTCTGTGGGTTCGTTGCCGATGTCGTGCCCCTTCTGCGAAGCGCCGACGTTCTGGTTAGTCCGAGCCGGACGGAATGTATGCCGAACGCCATACTTGAAGCGATGTGGAGCGGCGTTCCCATTGTAGCCACGGCTGTAGGAGGAGTCGGCGAGATGATCCGTGACGGCGCCGACGGCCTTCTGTGTCCTCCGGGTGACCCGTCTGCTTTGGCCGATGCGGCCGAGCGCCTGTTGTCCAATCGCTCTCTCGCAACCCGACTGGCTGGCAGCGCCTATCGGCGCGCAGTCAGCGAATTCAGTTTCGCGCGACGGATGGAACGGGTCGTTGGCCTGTATCGCCGCCTTCTGCGTTCGAACGGACGGGACATGGCATGAATCGTATAGCGAAAAGGACGGCTGAGTGCTTTGCTTTTCTAGGCGCTCTCCCAGCATTGCTGCTGTTTTGGATGCAGTCACTCGTCTTGGGGCGAGCGGGAGCGTGCGCGTCGATAGGTCAACGCGCGGCACGATGGCCGGGAAATGGCGGGGTGTATCTGCGTCGTATGCTGCTCAGACGTGTTGTCAGCTTGGTGGGAAAGGACGTGGTCATTTCATTCGGCACTGTTCTGACCAAGCCGTCGGCAGAGCTCGGTGATCGGGTGTACATTGGGTCATACTGCCTGCTGGGCGACGTACGAATCGGCGACAATACGTTGATTGCAGACCATGTTTGCATCCCGAGCGGCCCCGGCCAGCACGGGTTGCGGAGTCTTGACGTTCCCATTCGGGAGCAGCAGGGCGAATTCCGGACGATTCGTATTGGCCGCGACTGTTGGATAGGCAGTGGTGCTGTGATACTCGCCGACGTCGGCGATCACTGTGTCGTAGCAGCTGGAGGTGTGGTGACGAAGCCCGTGGCGGATTACCAGATTGTCGGGGGCAGTCCGGCCAGGCCAATCGGGGACCGGCGGAAACTGGCCGCGGAGACCGGACGAGGCAGGAGGTTGCAGGCTGGCTAGCATGAGTGCCAAGCGATATAGCTTCGTGGTCTTCAGCGACGATTGGGGCCGACACCCTTCAAGCTGTCAACACCTCTTCCGCCGAATCGCACGGAATCACCGTGTCTTGTGGGTGAACACCATCGGTATGCGGGCGCCCAGAGCAGATCGATTCACCATATGCCGAGGCCTTGAGAAGCTTTGCGAGTGGACTAAGCCACCGCGACAGGTGGGCGAGAACATGTGGGTTCTTGCCCCCGTCCTGCTTCCGGCCACGCACGAAGGCCACTTGAGACGCCTGAGCATCAAAATGGGGGTGGCTGCCATTCGCCGCACCATGCGAAAGCTGAAAGTGAAGGACCCGATTCTCTGGACCTCTGTTCCGACCGCCAACGATTATGTCGGCAGACTATCCGAGTCGGCAGTCGTGTATTATGTGACGGATGACTATGAGCTCTGGCCGGGTGGCAATGTGGCGGCAATTCGCAAGGCTGACCAGGAACTGACGGGGCGATCCGATCTGATCCTTGCCTGCAGTGAGTCGTTGGCCGCCAGCCACCGGAGCGCAAAGGCAAAGACCGCCCTTCTGCCACATGCGGTGGATTTTGAGCATCTTGCGACAATGGGCTCCGAGCCGGAAGAGTTGAGCGGCATCCCGCGCCCACGAGCCTGTTTCTTCGGGCTTATGTACGAGAAGATCGATTTGAGTTTCTTATGTGACTTGGCTCGTCAGATGCCTCAGCTTCAACTCGTGATGATCGGGCCGGTGAGGACGAGCGTAAGTCAGCTGGCCGCAATGCCCAACGTTCACTTTCTCGGCGCCAAACCGTATGCGGAGCTTCCGCGCTACCTTCATGCGATGGACGTGATGCTCATGCCCTACGTGCTCGATGGCGAATCAAGCAGCAAAGGTCCTTTGAAGATCCGGGAATGTCTGGCGGTGGGCAAACCCACAGTAGCCCGAGCGATTCCAGACCTCGAGGCGTTTGCTGATGTGGTACACCTGTACCGCGATCGGGATGGTTTTGTGCAGACCGTTCGGCGAGCGCTCATGGCCGCGGACGCGGGACTTTCCAAACGTATGCAGGATCGTGTTCGCGGTGAGACATGGGAGGCGCGCGCCAGCAGCGTCATGGATCAGCTTAGTGGGTTGGTGAACTGTCGTTACAGCTGCAACGACAAGACATGCTTTGTGACGACATCGCGCACTCAGCCCGATTGGCGCGACTACCTTTCTCGCCATCCAAAGTCAACGCTCTTTCATGATGCTCGCTGGGGCAACGTAATGGAGAAAGCATATGGGAATAGCCCGTTCTACCTGACGGCCTGGCGTGGCGATAAGCCGGTCGGCGTGCTGCAGCTTGTTGCGAAGGAAAGCATCCTGTTCAGGTCACACTTGTGCAGTCTGCCATACTTCGACGCAGCAGGGATCCTTTCGGACGATGAGCAAGCAACAGCGGCGTTGATCCGGCACGCACGACGGCTCATGGACAGGCTCAATGTCGGCTGGGTCGAGTTGAGGCACACAGCGCCGATTTGCCGCGCACCGACGTGTCGCACGGACAAGGTGGCATTGCGATTGCCAGTGCCCGGTTGTCCAGACGCCCTGTGGGAAGCTCTGAAACCCAAAGTGCGCAACCAGGTTCGGAAGGCCGAGCGTGCGGGTTTGACGGTCTGCACCGGCGGAGTCGAGCTGCTGGCCCAGTTCCACAATGTGTACACCCAGAACATGCGAGACCTGGGCAGTCCGCCGCACAGCCGACACTTTTTCCATCTTCTCATTGAGACCTTCCAAGCAGTGGCGCGGCTGTTCGTTGTCCGGTCGGGCCGTCGAGCCGTGGCTGGGGCGTTGACTCTGAAGGATCGCTGTTACGTGCACGTGCCGTGGGCTGCAAGCGACTGGCGAGCCAAGGCGCTCTGTCCCAATATGTTCTTGTATTGGTCTTTGCTTTGCGATGCGTGCGAGAGCGGCGCGGAATACTTCGATTTTGGCCGGAGCACGCGCGGTTCCGGCACGTACCGGTTCAAGACCCAGTGGAATGCTCAGGAGGTACCGTTGTACTGGGAGTACCTAACTGCTTCTGAGGACCACACAGCCGGGCTTCGGCCTGATAGTACGAAGTATCGCGCGGCGGCGGCCTGCTGGCGCCGACTGCCGGTCAGCTTCGCACGCGAGGTAGGACCCTACGCTATCGCCAAGCTATCTTGAACGCTGGCACGTAACGCGAGCGGCCGTCGGCCCAATCGGGGCCGATTGATTTGCCGATACCTATGTCTGCCGTGGCTTATGATCCGTGGGCGGGCGAGGGGGCGACCAATGGCGCCACTTGTTTGCATTGACGCCGATCATTGCATAGGCCCTGCGTGGTGCTGCCAATTGCCGAGTTACTTGCCGATGCAGGCTTGCGTGCCGTCTCCGCCCGCGGTCTTCGCTCTGCTGTTGCGTGTGATGTTCGAGGCCGCATGTCATCCTGTCTATGAGCGCACACGATGAGCAAATGCGACAATCGCACAGTTCTACTCATCGACCCGCCTTATTACAGGCTCTTCAAGGATACCTACTCCCTACCCCGATATCCGCTTTCGCTGGGGTATCTCGCTGGCGCGATCCGCACGAACACCGACTGGAATGTGGTTACCTATAATGCCGACTTTCTCCCTCGGGCCGAACCGACAAAGGTCAGCTATCTGGCCGGGCCAGGCTTCGATCGCTACCTCCGCCACCTGCACGAATTGTCGGCCCCCATCTGGAAGGAGGTCGGCGCGACCATTGCGCGCTATAGGCCCTCGCTCGTTGGGATCTCGTGCAAGTCACAGACCTTTGCGTCCGCGCGCGTCGTTGCCGCGATAGCCAAGCAGCTAAACCCAAGCACGACCGTCGTGGCGGGCGGGCCCCATCCGTCCATGGTGCCGGCAGCGGTGCTCGAATCCCCGCACATTGACATCGCCGTCCGGGGTGAGGGCGAACAAACGGTCGTTGGCCTGCTGAACGCCGTCGACACGCATGGCCCCTTTGAGCCGGTTCCCGGCCTCTTATTCAGAAGGAACGGCCGTCTTGTCGAAACGCCACCGCGAGCCTTTATAGACAACCTGGATTCGCTGTCCTTTCCTCACGAGGCGGCCCCGGAAGTTCTCCACGACTATCGACTATATGGTCCAGACTCGTTCAGTCATGTGTTCGCAACGCGCGGGTGCCCATACAATTGCCTCTTCTGTGGTTCGCGGCACGTGTGGAGCAGGAAGGTGCGGTTTCGTTCCGCCCGGAATGTGGTGCAGGAAATCGCGGCTCTTCAGCAGAAAGGGGTTACGTCCGTCCACTTTGACGATGACACCTTCGGAGTGAGTAAGAGATACATCAGCGAGTTGTGCGAGGCGATTATTAACGAGCGACTCGCCCTACAATGGAGCTGTGAGCTTCATGTGAACCTGGCGGACGACGAAACGGTCGCGCTCATGAAGCAAGCAAGATGCCACTCGGTACAGCTCGGAATCGAGTCCGGCAACAACAGAATCCTGAGAAGCATGAGAAAGGGCTTCACGATAGAGCGCGCCCTTGCTGCGGTGGAGGTAATCCGGAGGCACGGGATAGGCGTGGAAGCGTTCTTTATGGTCGGATTTCCCGAGGAAACCGAGGAGACGCTGAACGATACGGCATCGGCGATGAGAAAGGTTAACGGCCGCGTGGCGTATAGCATCTTCACTCCTTACCCGGGCACGGAGGCGTTCGAGGTGTGTAGGGAGAAAGGCTTAGTTGGCGAGGAATATGACGTCGCCCTGTACAACCACCAGAGCCCCAGAAACTGCTTTTGCATGTACATTCCGGCGGACAGATTCCGAACGATCGTATCCAAGATAGAGCGGATGGTGGACAAGAAGAACTATTCGGCTGGGATCGGACGGTTTGTTTCGCGAGATGGGCTGAAAAAAGCCAGAGAGATGGGCCTGGTCCGGAGCGTGAAGAAGGGGCTGAGGGCGTGTCTGGCAACGTAGGTAGAAGGGCCGGGGCCAGTGCGGCCGCCGTGCCAGGCAGTGCCTAACTCCATCTCGGTCAGCCCCGCGATGTCCACTGCGTTGCCGATGATCGTCTCGGCGATTTGCTTGATCCGGCGAGGCCCGAGCGGAATGTTGGCCGCTGAGGCGACGTTATAGGTCATCAGTCGGTATGTGACCGATCCGTTCTTCGCGTCACCGGCAAGCGCTGCCGAGTTCATCGCCAACGAGCCAACGCGGACCGCGACGACCGTCCTTACCGGATGTCGCAGAGTCCGTGCGAAGTTCTCCCGCAAGTACCGAAATGTCNNTGGCACGGGCACCCGCTCGCGCCGGGAGCTTCAATCAGCAGGTCGGTCCGCCGTCGGCGCATGGGGGTCCGCAAGGCGTCATCTACCCTGACGGCGCCTCACAAGGTGGCCCTTCGCACGAACGACGAGCGCCCCGTGCTTCCACTCGGCGTCGGTCCGGTTGACGTAGATTTCCGAGCCGTCCGAGAAGGTTGAGCGAGCGATCCCGGGGCAGACCTCCTCATGTTCAATGAAGAATTCGTACTCCAGGTCTCCGCGCCACTGCTCTGTCATGACCCACCTGCGATAGAGGGCCTCTATTTCGGCCTGCGTCGGTTGCTTCCAGTACTCCGCGCTGATCCGGCCGCCGATCTCGGGTCCCCCGTTGTAGAGACACAACCCATGATACACCATGTGCTGAAGCGGGACGAACCGGTCGATCAAGCCGTGACGACTGTAACCATTGCCCTCCTGGAGCCTCGGCTGTCCGTTTCCAGGCCAATGAACATTGGTGTGCACGATGATGCCGATCGAGGGAGCGATGGACAGCTCGTTACCACAGCAGCCAAACACCTTATTCGCCTCCTGAAAGTATGCGTTCATCCCTTGCGCATA
>JABAOF010017292.1_pt2 | contig 10933 bp, 10 predicted proteins | sample 7062171 | NCBI WGS metagenome assembly JABAOF01 (sample SAMN14538628, study PRJNA623070) | marine sediment metagenome | biome: marine biome [ENVO:00000428]; feature: marine pelagic biome [ENVO:01000023]; material: deep marine sediment [ENVO:00002113] | place: India: Gulf of Khambhat ... | reverse complement strand
CGATTTTAAAATCCGATTATTTTAAATGGAAAAAGGAATGGCGAAAGCCTCAACTCTGGTTCTGGAGATTAGCCAAAAGCTGGGAGAAAAAATTTCACTTTGTCCAGGATGATACGATTTTTATTGAAGACCCTTACTACCTCAGGCATTTTGTGGCTTATTTAAAAAAAAGAAAGGTAAAAATTGTTGCCATGGTCCAGAACCTCGAAACGTTGTTTAAGAACTACTGCAAAGATAAATACCGAATTCGTTTATTAAAAAAAGAATTGTATTGGATGAAAAGATGCGATTTAGTGGTCACCAATTCAAGAGAAGAAGCCTTTTTCTTAAAAAATTATGATATAAATGTTATCTTTTATCAATATTATCCCCCGGATTTTATCGAGGAACGGCTGATGCGGATCAGGGAGAGCAGGCACCAGTCACCCAAAGAGAATTTCCTGTTGATGGGCAATGCCGGTAATGTTGCCACCAAAGCGGGTATGATCGCTTTGATTAATATCTGGAAAAAGCACATCACCGATGAACAATTATGTGTGGTGGGCTATAATACCGAATGCCTGGAAGAATACACGGATAATGAAAGGGTGATTCTCAAAGGAGCGTTATCGGACAGCCAGTTTGATGATGCATTGGTAAAGGCAAAGGCTGTTATTTGTTACCAGGTAAGCGGCCCCGGGGCATTAACCCGAATCGCCGAGATGTTGGTGGCAAATGTCCCGGTAATGGGAAACTCCCATGCCCTGCGTTCATACTATAATATAAATGGGGTGATCGAGTTTGACAGCATCGAAGAATTTATCAAAGGCATCGAATATATTAAGTCTGCTGGAGCAGAACTCGATATTCACTATCCAAAACCCGGACCATTAGTTACAAAAGTGAAAACACGACTGGATAGGTAATGGAGAAAGAAATGGAAACGATTCAAACGTTCTTAATCGCTGCTATTGAACGGACAGGTTCCAATTTATTGGCCGGCATGTTGGACTCGCACCCGGAAATAACCTGTCATCATGAACTGTTTCATTCAAAAGAAATTTATTATTCCCTCTCGCACCGGTCTGAAATGAGCGGGCTCTTCCCTATTGGCCGGCGCAATGAAAACCCAGGTAAATTCCTGGATTTTATCTGGAATTATGACTATAAAAAAAATAACCGGGCCATTGGCTTTAAAATGTTTCCCGGGCACAATGATTCCCTGTTGGACCAATTACTTCAGGATCCCGCTGTAAAAAAAATCATCCTGGAAAGAACCAATGCCCTGCATTTGTATACCTCGCTTTTGATTTCCAGGAATACTGGGGTATATTCCTTCCTGATCAAAGATGATAAAAAACCTCCAGGCCCAATGAAAGTTGAGTTTGATGTTAAAGCGTTCTTTGAGTATGATAAACGGAACCGGGCCTTTTATAACCATGTTGAAAATACCCTTAAGCAAACCCGCCAGGATTTTAAACGTCTCCAATATGAAACCATGCTAAAAGAAAGTGAAAAAATTGCCCTACTGGAATTTTTGGGCGTAAACGCTCAACCGGAACTACTCGAGGTGAGACACAAAAAACAAAATCCCCCTCGATTAAAGGATAGAATCTCTAATTACCAGCAAGTCACTTCAGAATTAAAAGGCACCCCTTATGAAATTTTCTTAGACCCATAGTAAAGAATTAAAGGTTAACATGAGCATCATCATTTCTGCGGTTATCTGCACCCATAACCGTGAAAAATTCATCCGGGAAGCTGTAACCAGCCTCCTGGAACAAACCCTGAATAAAGATTTGTATGAAATTATCGTGGTGGATAACCGTTCCACTGACGATACAGCACGAATCATAAAAGAGATGGAGTCAAGGGAAACGAATATAAGATATGTATTTGAAGAGAATTTAGGGCTTTCTTATGCCCGGAACACTGGGTGGCAAAATTCAAAGGGTAAATACGTAGCATATTTGGATGATGATGCTGCAGCGTCATCGGGATGGCTTTCAGGTATTGTGAAGTATTTTGAAAAAGCTGGTGAGGAAATTGCTGTAGCAGGTGGCAAAGTAGAACCTATTTATGAAGTGCCCCCGCCGAAGTGGCTTACTTCAAGATTGAAATCCACCCTGGCGGTTATTGATTGGTCAGAATCTCCTCTAGTTCTTTCCAAAGGCCAGTGGCTGGCTGGTGTAAATATGGCTTACCGTAAAAAAGTGCTTGAGAAATTTAGTGGTTTTCAAACAGAACTTGGGCTAAAAGGAAGAAACTTAATGTCAATGTCTGAGATTTTCATGGAAGATCGACTAGCAGCTAATGGATATAAAGTTTATTATGATCCGAAAATCCTGGTAAAGCATTATATACCCAGGTCACGATTAACAAAAAAATGGTTTATTAGAAGGTATTATTGGCAGGGCATTTCCGAAGCCAGGTATCAATTAATGACCGCACTGGCCGGTGCAGCATACCTCACCCGCCTCAAACGCGCCCTTTCATATTCCAGGACACTCTTTCTACCTGGCAGATGGTTAAAAAACAGCAGACGGCAGACAAGCACATACTCAAACACAAATACAAAGGTTACAAAATCCTCTAAAAAGAGATTCACAACCTTTGAATTGACCTGTTTTTCAACAAGAAAAGTTGGGTACATTATCGGGCTGTTGGGGAAATATAAGAATTAAAAATTAATAGAAAAAAAATTAGATGCTTCTTTTTCTTATCTTTCGTTGTCCAAAAAATTAGATTATCTTCCCTCCCGGAGTCTAATTTCTTAGACTCCCCTCATTATTCAAACTCCCATCATTTTGGTTTTTCTGTTTTTCTAGAACCCGTTTTGCCAGGTATTAGCCCTTGATTTCTCAAATGTATTTTTTGCCTGGCGACTTTTTATTAAAGGGTCTTTGTGTGCCTTTGTCTAACTTTGTGGCTAAAACTTTTCCTATTATTGTTCCGGCTCAATCTCTACCAGGACAACATCGCCTTCGACTGCCTGACCGGCACTCACATGAACAGCCTTGATCACTCCTCCATTACGACAGCGTATTTCATTTTCCATTTTCATGGCTTCAATAATAACCACACCCGTGCCAGACTTCACTTGTTGGCCTTCCTCCACCAGGACTTTGACCACTTTGCCGGGCATGGATGTCTTAATAACTTCCGGTCCGGAAATATCCAGCTCGGACCGGATGCGCCGCATCCGCATATGCCGCTCATCCAATACTTCAATATTGAAATGTTGGTTTCGGAAATTCAATAAAACCTGGATATCGTCGCTGGAGAAAGATATGTCGTAAGAGGTGTTGTCAACCAGCACAGACAACAAATCCGGCGCGCAAAGCCGTGCATCCACTTCATGTACTTCTCCATCTACCATCACCCGGTAGCGGTGCCGGTCCTGGTGGCTGATCTCCAATTCCCTTTCTTTATCGTTTAGTACTGCTGTGTATTTCATTAGACTATACCCCCATACTACCATTGTTTTGCATGCTGTGTATCCTGCCGGAAAGTTTCCAATTAGACACCCTGGGCTGTCCTGTTCCCGGCGCTGCTGCTTCTGTTTGAGACTGCCGGGCTTGTTCACCGGATCCCATCAACCGCAAAATGGCCGCTGCTGCCAGGGCAATGGATTCTATTTTTACTTCTTCGGGTTCAGCTTCCAACAGTGATTCCTGGTGTCTGTCAATAAAATGGGTATCGTAATCACCGGAGATAAATTCAGGATGCATGATAATTTTACGCAGATAAGGAATATTGGTGCGAATTCCCAGCAAATGGTATTCCTCCAGGGCGCGAAGCATCCGGGCCAGTGCCTGGCTGCGGTTTTCTCCCCATACTACCAGCTTAGATATCAAGGGATCGTATTCCATGGGGATGGTAAATCCTGCATAAACCCCGGAATCGTTGCGAATCCCGGGCCCTCCCGGGTCGGTCAATCCTTTGATAAGACCTGGTGAAGGTAAGAAGTTGTTGCTCGGGTCTTCGGCATAAATCCGGCACTCTATTGCCGCCCCATGCCGCGGGATTGAGTCAAACGTTAATGACTCCCCTTCAGCAATACGAACCTGGCGTTCCACCAGGTCAATGCCAGTAATCATTTCTGTTATGGGGTGCTCCACCTGGAGACGGGTATTCATTTCCAGGAAGTAGAAATTTTTATCTGCATCCACCATGAATTCTACAGTTCCCGCATTGGCATAACCACAGGCACGCGCAGCTTCTACAGCCACCTTTCCCATTCGCAGGCGCATATCCTCATCCACTACGGGTGACGGCGTCTCTTCGATAATCTTCTGGTGACGCCGCTGAATGGAACATTCCCGCTCGTAAAGATGAATCGTGTTGCCATGAAGGTCTGCCAGGACCTGGAATTCCACATGCCGGGGTTTGGTCAGGTATTTTTCAATGTACACCCGTGGATCACCAAAAGCGCCCCGGGCTTCCCGCCGGCAGGCTTCAAAAGCAGGCTTCAATTCTCCGGGTTTTTCCACCCGCCGCATCCCTTTGCCGCCGCCTCCTGCCGTCGCTTTAATCAACACCGGGTACCCAATCTCCTCTGCTTTGGCAGCCGCAATTTCTGCTGTAGCCAATGGTTCTGTCCCGGGAACCACCGGCACTCCTGCCTCCTGCATCACACGACGGGCTTCTGTCTTCAAACCCATTAACTCTATGGCTTCCGCTGGAGGACCGATAAACCTAATGCCATGTTCCTTACATCTCCTGGAAAATTCCGCATTCTCACTCAAAAAACCATAGCCAGGATGAATGGCATCTGCACCACATTGCTCCGCGATCTTAAAAATCAGGTCCTGGTTTAGATACGTATCCTTGGCGGCCGAACCCGGCAGGAGATAGGCTTCATCTGCATAGCGTACATGCTGCGCATGGCGGTCCGGTTCCGAAAACACAGCCGCGGTTGCAATATTAAGCTCCCTGCAGGTGCGCTGAATACGAATGGCAATCTCACCACGATTGGGAATTAATATTTTCTTTATTTTTTTCTTTGTACTCATTGTCTTCTCCTATAATTCAGACATTCACATTTCATCATTCATAATTTCTACAATGGAATGTTGCCATGTTTTTTGGGAGGATTGGTCTGACGTTTATTTTTCAATATCTCCAACGACTGGATGATATGTTTGCGGGTCTCTTCAGGGAGGATGACGGCATCGATATAACCCAGCTCTGCGGTTTTATAAGGATTGGCAAAGGTTTGCCTGTATTCTGCGATCAATTCTTGTCGGCGTGTTTCTGCTTCCTGGGCGTTGGCGATGTCGTTTCGGAAGATGATATTGACTGCGCCGTCAGGTCCCATGACGGCGATCTCAGCCGTTGGGTAGGCCAGGTTAATATCGCCGCGGATATTTTTGGATGACATGACGTCAAAGGCACCGCCATAGGCTTTGCGGGTAATGATGGTGATTTTTGGCACTGTGGACTCGCAATAGGCATAAAGGAGTTTAGCTCCTGACATGATAATACCCCCATGTTCCTGGTCCACACCCGGGAGGAACCCCGGCACATCTTCAAAGGTCACCAGGGGAATATTAAAGGCATCGCAGAATCGCACAAACCGGCCCCCTTTTTTGGACGAGTTGATATCCAGGCAGCCAGCCAGATGTGCGGGTTGGTTGGCCACAATACCCACCGGAAAACCACCCATCCTGGCAAATCCCACCACGATATTGGGAGCAAAATCTTTATGAATTTCAAAGAAATGCCTATCATCCACTACCATGCGGATAACATCTTTTATATCATAAGGTTTGTTGGGATTGATGGGCACGATGGTTTTTAATGCTTCCTCCTGGCGGTCTATGGGGTCATTGGTGGGGTGAAAGGGAGGGTCTTCCATATTATTAGAGGGCAGGTAACTCAGCAGTTCCCGCACCATCAGGAGTCCCTGGGCTTCGTCTTTTGCGGTGAGGTGGGCCACGCCGCTTTTGGTGGCATGGGCCGTGGCTCCCCCCAATTCTTCCTTGGTCACTTCCTCGTGGTTGACAGCACGGATCACATCCGGGCCGGTAATAAACATGTATGAGGTTTTTTCGATCATCACGATAAAATCTGTAATTGCCGGTGAATAGACCGCACCGCCTGCACAGGGTCCCATAATTACTGATATTTGAGGGATCACCCCTGAACACAGGGTATTGCGCAGGAAAATATCTGCATATCCGGCAAGGCTGACAACTCCTTCCTGGATCCTGGCCCCACCGGAGTCGTTCAATCCGATCACTGGTGCGCCGTTCCTGGAAGCCAGGTCCATGATCTTGCAAACTTTTTCAGCAAAGGCCATACTGAGAGAGCCGCCGAAAACAGTAAAATCCTGGGCAAATACAAATACCAGGCGGTCTTCAATTTTACCATACCCGGTAATCACACCATCCCCGGGAATTTTTTTGTCTGCCATGCCAAAATCATTGCAGCGGTGGGTTTTTAATTTATCCAGCTCGACAAAGGTACCCGGGTCCAGCAGTAATTGGAGCCGCTCCCTGGCTGTACATTTCCCGGCCGCATGCTGTTTGTCGATGCGGGCCTGGCCACCGCCCAGCTCGGCTCGCTTCTCCAATTCAATCAACCGCTGACGCGCCTTTTCGTGTTCATTTAGATCATCTACTTTCATATCAATACTCCTTCCTCGATGCTACATGTATACACCAAAATTACGTTTTTAGCAACTGTTTAATAAAAGAAAATCATTGAAAGGTTAATGTATCCAGGATATTTCCTAACAACTTTTCTTGTTCCGGGGTTGAATAGGAAATAACAAAGAGTAAGGCATAGCCCTTACGGATGGCTGCATATTGTTTTTGCAAAATCACCGTACCCCCCAGTCTCATTTCGGTGGACATGACGTCAAATGCCACTCCGCCATGGGTTTCACTGTAAATTTCACCGACTATTTTGATGTTAATTCCACTCGTTTTCATAAGCTTCCGGCTGTGGTAGTGGTAGTCCCTTCCTCTATTGATGCCTGGCAGATGGCGGACACGTTCGGCCACGCACATAAAGTTGGGATTGAAGGGCACCGGGGTACCCAGGGGATGTTTGAATACACCAAGCAGGGTGATGGATTGAGGCTCGGCAGCTTCAATGATTTTTTTGCTGTCTCTGCTTACCATTTGTTTCCCCATGTTGGCGATCATTTCCATTTGTTTTTTGTCCAGGACGCTCCAATCATCAGGGATGGTTATGCTCATGCCAAAGTAATTGTTGTGATATACGGAATTTTCGATTGTCCCCTGGTCTACTTCTTCAGATACCTTCTTTTGACACCCTGTCAACGTTAAAGCAGCGATACCCGCAGCCACAACCAGCACACCCGCGATCGATAGTCTAAAGCTTCTCATAACAATTCCTCCTAAACGTTTTATATTTGATGTAAGACAATTTTACATTAACATGGTGTTTATTTCAAATGGAAGTGAGGCCGATCTGGTATTTGGGATCGGCATATTGTCAATATATATTAAAATTTAATATATATTACGAAGTCACGAGTTCTTAATATATATTAAATTTTAATATATGTCGCAGTGAGCCTGATTGTGTGGTCGGCCTGCCGCGACGCGGGGTGACCCGGATGGCCTGCTTAGGATGCGGACCCCGCCCGCTTCTTAGAAAAACTGGCCTTGAGCCGCTGCCAAAAATTCATCCGCTCTTTGATCTTCTTCTCAAATCCCAACTCATTGGGCTGATAAAAATCTTTTTCCTTTACTTCATCCGGCAGCGTCTTCATGGGCGTGGTCTTCTCCTTGAAATCATGGGCATACATATACTGCTTGCCTGCCCCCTTTCGTGCAGCAATGAAATTAGAGGGATTAACAATATGAAGTGGAACCCCCACATTCCGATACTTCTCTACGATTTGCTTCATCTTCTTTTCACTGACATATAAAGAATTACTCTTGGGTGCAGTTGCCAGGTAAACCGCGGCCTCGGCCAGGAAAAGATTACCCTCCGGCGGCCCCAAATACTCAAAAGCATCTTTGGCATTCAAACAAATTTGCAGCGCCTGCGGGTCAGCCAAACCAATGTCTTCCACACAGATGCGGATCATCCGCCGCAATATAAATAACGGGTCCTCCCCGCCTTCCATCATCCGGTAGAGCCAAAAAAGCGATGCATCCACATCGGAATTACGCACAGCCTTGTGAAAAGCAGATATCAATTGATAACGATCATCCCCGGTTCGATCATAGGCACCGATTTTATTCTGGATAATATCCAATACCATGGCTTCTGTAATAGGCTCTCCAGGAATGTGCACATTAACTATCATTTCCACCAGGTTCAACATGCGCCTGGCATCCCCGTCACTGTAATTTAAAACAATATTCTCCACCATTTCAGGCAGTTCAATTACAGTTCCTTTCTCCTGTTTAATGATCTCAATGCTTCTATTAAGGATGTTTTTCAGGTTTTTATCAGTGAGAGGAAAAAACTCCAGGATTTTCAAACGGGACAGCAGCGCCCGGTTCATTTTGTAGGCCGGATTCTCCGTGGTCGTACCCAGCAGGATAATGTCCCCCCGTTCTACATAGGGAAGAAACGCATCCTGCGCACTCTTGTTAAAGTGGTGAATTTCATCCACAAACAACACCAAGGGCTTGCCAGTCATCCTCTTGCCATCAGCCGCCCTTTTCATGATTTCACGGGCATCCTGGAGCCTGGAAATGGTGGCAGAAAATTCAACGGCAGGTAGGTCCATTTCTTTGACAATGATCCGCGACAGGGTGGTCTTACCATTGCCCGGAGGTCCCCAAAAAATCATAGAATTAAGTTTATTGTTCTCAATGCAAGAATAGATGATCTTACCTTTTTCCACCAGGTGCTCTTGCCCCTCAAACGTATCCAGGCTCGTTGGTCTCAGTTTATCAGCCAGTGGAAATATATCTTTCATTTTGCCTCCGGCGGCCAGGGGCTCTTTTTATAAAAACCGCCCCTGGACCCCGCAAAAATTTTTNNAATTTTTTATACATGGTCAGCCTGTGTTACCATGCTTCAATCATCGTACCCCATTTGTTTCGTTTTACTCCTTGAATTCTTCTCTTCATACTTTTATATCCAATCCACGATGTAGCTCTCCAAATGGTCTGGCGGAATATATTTCTCGGAGATTACTTTTGCCTTCACGGAATGCCCCAGGTGGTGAATCATGTTTCGATCTCCGCACACCAGGTGATGCCAGGGTGGCAGGTCTTTGCCCTCGCAGAGGAGGCGGTAGGCACAGGTACGGGGCAGCCAATGAAATTGCGCCACCCGCTTAGGCGTCAATATCGCACACGTAGATACCAGGAGGTCGCGCTTTTTGTAGGATTTACAGCGGCAGGTGCCCAAATCCAGGAGATAGCAACATACATTGGTATAACGAACCTTACCGGTTTTCTTATCCTCCAATTTGAACAAACAGCATTTGCCGCAGCCATCACAGAGCAATTCCCATTCCTTACGGGTCATGCGTTGAAGGGTTTTCTCTTTCCAGAAAGATCGGCAAGTGGTAATAGAAACAGATGCAGAAATGGAAACAGGGATGTTGGCCTTTCTTTGCTGTTTTTCCATTTTTCTAATTATACCCGTTTTTCATCCGGCACCCAGTCAATATCATAAAGCATTATTTGACCTTGTCATGGGTTTGGGAATATGATGACCGGTAAGCGGCAGCATTCGACTTCCCAAACCTGCCGCTAATAAAATAGTTTTGATTTTTTGAGATTCCCCTTTTTTCTGCGACCAGGTATTGGCCAAATACGGAACAAGTTCAATCGCCATTACTTATGTCCTCCATTAGATTTAGATATTAATAAAAATCCCTCCTTAAGTCAACCCCCCGGCCGCCAGGGGCGCCCTGCGCTATGCTTCTTGCACCCGTTTTGTGTTTCGTTTTCTCAGGTTTGCCAGCAGTTGGGCCGGTTCCTTGAAAAGGATTCAAAAAAAGTCTAGATGGCTATAATGTTCTCTTTGAGCATCAAGCCAGGTTCCCAGATGCTGGAAATGGTACCAGGATTTGATCTCATATGCAGTAATACATTCTTTTCTTTCCAGGGCATTTTTAAACCACTCGTCAAAAATATCCAATCCGGGTTTTTCCCATTTTATATGATTTTGTATAAAAAATTTAGAAATAAAAGAGATTGCACAATTTGCATAATATTCAGTGAAGATTAGAGATTTGGGTTTTTGCTCAAATTTATCTATTGTCTTATTAAGGCTTTTTGTTTTAATAAGTCCAACAGGATATTCAAAAGATTTACTTGCTAACAACATGGCGGAAATTTTCTTATGTTTCTTTTCAAATTGTTTCTTTTCAAAATCATATTGTTCAATAATCGCTTCCCAATCAATTCTATGGTTTATCAAAACATCACTATAATGAAGTAAAAATGGATCACTTATTATTTCTGCCCCTTCGTTTATAAGTTCAGAAAGGAATTCGCTGACCATATTCCCAGGTTGTCTCTTTTCATCCAAATAACGATAAATAATCTCAAATTTAAAATCAAAAGATTTCTTAAAACTGTCCACATAACTTTCAATCATAGGCTTCCAATCATTACAAAGTATAATAACCTTATCAAAGATTGAATTATCCAGGTATTTAAGTATATGTACTATCAAGGGTAATTTGTCTAGCGGTAATAAAGCTTTTGGCATTCCTGCAGTAAGTGGATACATTCCACCGCCTTTTCCACCGGTGGGGATTACTGCAGAATATTTTCTCTCACCTTTTAGTATCTTTTCGGTTAACTCTTTAGCACTATCACTCATCTTTAACCTCCATTATTTCTTTTATTTTTTTTGTAATTTCTTCTTCCCCTAATTTTATCGATAGGTTTATTATTTCTTCTACCGATTTTGAGAGTAATTTCGCATCTTTTTCTGTTCTTATTGTGTTTTTCGATATTAACGCCAAGATAGTCGTACTTAAAATGATAATCTCTGCCTG
>JABAOF010001851.1_pt3 | contig 10937 bp, 8 predicted proteins | sample 7062171 | NCBI WGS metagenome assembly JABAOF01 (sample SAMN14538628, study PRJNA623070) | marine sediment metagenome | biome: marine biome [ENVO:00000428]; feature: marine pelagic biome [ENVO:01000023]; material: deep marine sediment [ENVO:00002113] | place: India: Gulf of Khambhat ... | reverse complement strand
GTTGGAGCGTTAAAGGACCTTAGAATCCATTGGTTCAAGCCTCGTTCCAAAGATGCAACAATTTCCAAAGACGAGAGGCGTTTCGCTGAAACTGCGGCTAAACTGCTGAAACTCATCACGGTCTCAAGCTACGGGGTGACCGTCAGAATACACGGACTTGCATCTACGCCTTTAGCCGAATCTATAACAGGCTACAGTCGTTATGCTCTTCAAACGGCTTGGAATATGGCAGAAGAAAAAGGGTTGCGTCCGATCTACGGAGACACCGACTCAGTATTCCTAAACGATCCGACAGAAGAGGGCATAGAATGGTTAATCAAGACTGTAAAAGAGAAGCTTCGACTGGACCTTGCAGTCGAGAAACGATATTCCCTGTGCGTTTTGTCGAAGGCTAAAAAGGCCTACTTTGGGATTCTAAACGACGGCACTCCCGACTTAAAAGGTCTTACAGTAATCAAATCCAATGCGCCCTATTTCATTCAGAACGTATTCAGCAACTGTGTCAAAGAGTTGAGTCATGTAAAAGACGAGGGGGCCTTCGAAGCGGCGAAAGAAAGAATTGTGACCATCGTCCAAGATGCAATCAAAAATCTAAGGCAAGGAAAGGTTAAACTTGAAGACCTGGAGTTTGCAGTGAGACTGTATTTCGATCCAAATGAGAAGCTAGAATTAAAGGATGCACTGCCTCAACCTTACCAGTGTGCTGTTCAACTGATAGATTCAGGAAGAGACGTAAAGAGGCGCGATACTGTTTCTTTCGTGAAGGTTAAACCATTCAACTACAAAGGCAAACGTTTCACCGTGAAACCAACGGACTCTGTGAAGAATGTTTCGGAGATCAACGTTGAAGACTATATACGAAACCTTAGAACAGCACTCGGTCAAACCTTCAGCCCCATGAACGTAAGGTTTGAACCGAAAACAGACATGAAAATATCTGAATGGTTCGTCGACAGAAAATAGCTTTCCTCTCTCACTAGCCTTTAGAAGATTATTTCCAGCGTAGTATTTTCCTGCCGTAGAAGACTTCTGGCAATATTAGGAAGCCTGAAAGTGAAATTGGTATTATCATCGCCCAGTCCATGAGTGACAAGGGGGCTGTGTCAAATAAACCTACATAGGGTACGAGAATGGTTCCAAGCGCCGATATTAGCACAGCGAACAGCAGAAACTTGTTTGAGGTAAATCCTACCCTAAACGCATTGTGTTTCTCTGAGCGACAGTTCCACACGATAATCAGCTCCTGTAACGTTGCTTGAACGAAAGCGAGGCTCCGTGCTTCTTCCAGAGGCTCATTGAACACGTAGAATGCGATATAGAATAGGACAGCCGTTCCCAAAAACTGTGTCACGAAAGTGGCGAGGATTGAAGCTAGTCTTCCATGTAATATGCCTTCGTTTGGATTACGTGGTTGCCGCTCCATCACATCGTCTGCTGTGGGATCCAGGCTCAAGGCCACGGCTGGCCCTCCATCTGTGACCAAGTTTATCCATAGAATCATGCCTGCGGTTAGGGGAAGTTCTAAACCGAGTAGTGCAAAAGTGCCTATGACAAGTAACTCATCGAAATTGGAGCGCAATAGGAAGAAGGAGAATTTTCGTATGTTATCATAGATGCTTCGTCCTCCTTCAACAGCGTTGACTATGGTTGCAAAGTTGTCATCTGCTAGAACCATGTCTGCTGCTTCTCTTGTTACGTCTGTGCCAGTAATTCCCATGGCCACTCCAATGTCTGACTGCTTGAGTGCCGGCGCATCGTTCACTCCGTCGCCAGTCATAGCAACGATGTGCCCCTTCTTTTTTAATGCCCTGACTATACGAAGCTTATGTTCCGGAGAAACCCTAGCGTAAACTGCTACGTCTTCCACTACATGTTCGAATTCTTCATCGCTCATAAAATCCAGTTCAGTACCTGTCAGAACCACATCGCTTTTCAGCATTTCCAACTCCTTGGCGATGGCAACAGCTGTGAGTTTGTGATCTCCAGTAATCATAACCGTTTTTATTCCAGCTTTTTGGCACAAAAGATTGGCTTCTTTGGCTTCCCCTCTTGGAGGATCAATCATCCCCGCTAAACCTACAAAAACTAGTCTCATCTCAACGTTCTCCTCGTCGAAGTTCTCTAACATATCGTCTGGCAGTTCCCGGTATGCTATCCCTAGCAGACGGAGAGCCCCGCTTGCCATCTCTTCATTAGTTTTCAGAATTGATTGATGTTCCTTTTTGGTCAACTTCTTCTCGTTGCCGTTTTGAAGAGTATAATCACATCGTTCCAAGATAGTTTCGGGTGCCCCTTTAACGTAAGCGTAAAGCGTTCCTTCTGGTGATTTGTGAACTGTTGTCATGCGCTTTCTCTCAGAGGTAAAAGGCACTTCTCGCACACGGGGGTACGTGCGCTCCAAATCCTCTTTTATCATTCCTGCCTTGGCGGCAGCTACAATCAATGCCCCTTCTGTAGTGTCTCCAATCACGTTTTGTCCATCGTAGGCGGCGTTGGAGCACAAGGTGCCAGCTCTCAACAACAAAGCGAGATGGGCATCATCCTTTGGCTCTATGCGAGAGCCATTTACGAGAAAATCGCCTTGAGATTCGTAGCCAACCCCTGTTACATCGAACATCTTATCATGGGCGTAGAGTTTGCGTACAGTCATTTCTCCCTTGGTTAGAGTGCCAGTCTTATCGGAGCAAATGACCGTTGTGGCTCCTAACGTTTCCGCTGAAGCGAGTCTTCTGATAATTGCATTGCGTTTTGCGAGTTCGCGAGCGCCGAGAGCGAGTGATATAGTTACTACAGCAGGTAAGCCCTCTGGAACTGCTGAAACGGCGAGTGCCACTGCTACCATAAATGTGTCTATGATATTTCCTATGACGTCCGGTCCTTGAGTCACCTTAAGAACGAAAATTTCGTACAATTCAAGGGCAAATATAACGATGCAGACAACTACAATTATTATTCCCAACTTCTTGGCAAAGCGTTCAAGCTTTTGCTTTAGAGGAGTTTCCTCCTGCTCAACAGCTTGAACCATCTCGGCGACTTTTCCAAATTCAGTCTTCATGCCGGTAGAGGTTACAAGGCCCTTTCCTCGGCCGTAAATCACATGCGTAGCCATGAAAACTGAATTCTTTCGATCCGCCACCGGGATTTTCTCATCTACAACCCCCGTTTCCTTTTCCACCGGCGTGGATTCACCCGTCAAAACTGCTTCATCGGTCTTCAAATCCACTGTTTCCAATAGTCGACAATCTGCTGGAATGCGGTCGCCTGATTCAAGAAAAGCAATATCCCCTGGTACGACCTCTCTTGCCGGTATTACCACTTCCTTTCCATCACGCAACACGCGCGCCTTGGGGGCTGTCAACTTCTTCATAGCTTCCATTGCTCTTTCTGACCGGTATTCCTGAACAAAGCCGACAACAGCGTTAAGGACTACAATAGCCCCAATTGTAATGGCATCCACATATTCTTCGATGGAGCCTTCTGGGCTTGGGGCAGCAGTAGTCCTGTACCATGCCACGACGACAGAAATCACGATGGCAATCAGAAGCATGATTACAAAGACGTCTTTGAATTGATTGAGAAATATTCGAAGAGGAGTGACTCTTTTCCGCTCTGTCAACTCATTGTATCCAAATTCGCGGAGTCGACGTTCAGTCTCCTCTTTACTTAGGCCATCGTGACCGGTCTTCAGTTTTCGTAGGGCTTCTTTGGTATCCATAGCATGCCAATCGGAAGTCATCTGCATCGCCTGTTATCTTGAATTTTTCTTTCCTAATCTCAGCATATAGCCCCAGCCCTTTAGAAGAATCTTTCTTATAGAGTTTTCTTTACGAACCAGGGTATTGACGAGTTTATGTCCAGTTACACGGCGTAGGCTATTTCGTCTACTGCCTCTGGGTTTCTAAGCGTAGAAAGGTCACCCAACGGTTCGCCAAGTACCCGAGCTCTGACGACCCGCCTCATGATCTTTCCACTTCTAGTCTTTGGCACATCCTTAACAAACCAAACCTCATCAGGTCGCGCTATCTTCCCCATCTCATGAGCCACCCGTTCCCTCAACTCACCCCTTAGTTCATCGCTTGGGATTACACCCTCCTTCAAGACTACGAAAGCGACTATCGATTCACCTTTTATTTCATGAGGCTTCCCAATTACCACAGCTTCAGCTACCTTTTCATGGCTCACCAGCGCTGACTCGACTTCGTAGTTGCCTATTCTATGCCCAGCAACTTTGAGGATATCGTCTGCCCTTCCCTGTATCCAGAAGTAGCCATCCTCGTCTTTCCGCGCTTTGTCACCAGCGAGATACATATTAGGCAATCCACTCCAGTAAACCTGCTTGTATCTCTCAGGAGCCTTGTACAGACCTCTCAACATCGATGGCCAGGGCCCAAGCAGATACAAGTCGCCTCCGCCCTCTCTGACTGGTTTACCACTGGCATCGAATACGTCAGCCGAAAAGCCTGGAAGGGGTTTTGTGGCGGAACCAGGTTTGAGCGGAGTCACTGGTAACGGTGCGATGACGAAAGATCCAGTTTCTGTTTGCCACCAAGTGTCCATTATTGGGCAGCGTTCTCTACCTATGTTCTCGTAGTACCACATCCAAGCTTCAGGGTTTATGGCTTCCCCCACCGAACCCAGCAGCCTTAAAGAGCTTAGGTCATGCTTGTTCGCCCACTTTTCCCCAAATCTCATATGCATTCGAATGGCTGTGGGTGAAGTGTAGAAGATAGTGACTCCGTAATTGTCTACTATGGACCACCATCGATCTGGTTTGGGATAATCCGGTGCTCCTTCATACATCACTGAAGTTGCGCCTAGAATCAACGGAGCGTATACGATGTAGCTGTGCCCCGTGACCCATCCAATATCTGCCGTGCACCACCATATATCTTCATCTTTTACGTCAAAGACCCACTTCAACGTCGTGGCTGCTCCCACGGCGTATCCGCCATGAGCGCAGATTACGCCTTTCGGCGTTCCAGTCGTGCCTGAAGTATACAAGATGTACAGAGTATCATTCGCGTCTAACTTCTCAGTCTCACAAACCTTCGATTGTCCTTCACAGATGGCATGGCACCAGCGATCCCTGTCTTCATTCCACGGAATCTCTTCACCAGTATGCTTATGAACAATGACACTCTCCACAGAAGGAGCGCCCCTCACAGCTTCATCTGCCTGCGCTTTCAGGGGAACAGTTTTTCCGCGCCTATGGAAACTGTCGCATGTTATAACCACTTTCGCCTCAGCGTCTGCTATTCTCTTCTGGAGACCGCCAACGCTGAAGCCTGAAAAGACGACGCTGTGAATCGCCCCGATCTTTGCACATGCTAGCATTGATATCGGTAGTGCGAGAATCATGGGCAGATAGATTCCAACGCGGTCCCCTTTCTTGATTCCGATGCTCTTGAGAGCATTTGCAAGCTTATTCACGCGTACGTAGAGATCTCGGTAAGTCAGTTTTTCGACAACTCCGAGTTCTCCCTCGAAGATATAAGCTATCTTGTTCTTCCTGTAGGTTTTCACATGCTTGTCCAAAGCGTCATGGACGATGTTGTAGTCGGCGCCGACAAACCACTTGGCGTACGGTTCATTCCACTCCAGAACTTTCTTGTACGGCGTGTACCATTCAACAACATCCTTTGCGACCTCATCCCAAAACCATTCTAGATCTCTCGCCCTCTCATACAACTCATCAAGACTCTTGATATCATGTTTATCCATCCATTTCTTAACGTTTGTTTGCTCAACGAACTCTTTCGATGGTTCGAAGATTCTCCTTTCCTTGAGCAAAACATCTATAACCGTGGTTTCCACCAATCAAGTTCACCATTTGGAAGCGTTCTCTCAATATAATCGCTTATAAACTTTCTATTAGCTTCAAATAATGCAAAATCATTGTCTCGTCTTGCTAAAATAGATTTATAAATTACATATGTTTAATCTGAGAGCGATTGCTTATGGAACTGCTGACAATTGTACCCGTTGCCGGTTTAATATCGATTGCTTCCGCCCTGTATCTCTTCTATTATGTGAGCAGGCAAGATAGCGGAACCAAGAAAATGCAGGAAATCTCGGCCGCTATAAAAGAGGGCGCGACAGCTTATCTGAAGCGGCAGAATATCACGCTAGCAATCTTCGTAGCAGTCGTAGCGGTCATCTTAGGAATCTTTTTTAATTTTCATATGGCTCTCGCCTACATCTTCGGCTCATTATGCACCACTCTTGCTAGCTACTTCGGAATGATTGCGGCAATAAAGGCAAACGTGAGAGCGTCAAATGCCGCCAGAAAAGGTCTGAACCAAGCACTTCCAGTAGCGTTCTACGGTGGAGCGGTAATGGGATTGTCCATAGTTGGGATAGCCTTGCTCGGAGTGAGCCTACTATACTATATTTACGGACCGGAAAATCTGGACATAATTCTAGGCTTCAGCTTCGGAGCAAGCGCCTTAGCCCTCTTCGCCAAGGCCGGCGGAGGCATCTATACAAAGACTGCTGACATTAGCGCGGACCTCGTGGGCAAAGTAGAAATTGGCATCCCCGAGGACGACCCGAGAAACCCTGCAGTGATTGCCGATAACGTTGGCGACAATGTCGGAGATGTGGCAGGCATGGGTGCCGACCTAATCGACTCCTACATCGCTGGCACTATAGCTGCTATGATCATCGGAAAGGCCTGGGCAGACACCCTCATGGGATCAAATGAGATAACTGCAACAACATACATAATTCTCGTGATTCTTCCGCTGTTGATCAAGGCAACGGGGATTTTTGCATCCGTACTCGGAATGCTCTTCGTACGAACGAGGAAACGAGGTAATCCTGGAGCCGCCCTCAATAGAGGAACATTCGCAACATGTATTATATTTGCAGTTTTGACGTTTGTAGTAATCCATTTCTCCGGTATAGGAGATTACGGACTCGGCATATTCCTAGCAACTCTCGCAGGGCTGATAGCGGGGATGATAATCGGACTCACAACCGACTACTTCACATCAATAGACCGACCGCCAGTCTTGAAGACCGCTGAAGCCGCGAAAACCGGAGCTGCCACAAACATCTTGTCTGGCTTTTCATATGGCGTGGTGAGTATTGTGCCCCCGGTTGTTGGAATAGTTGCGGCAACCTTAGCTTCATGGTATCTAGCCGCAACGTATGGTGTCGACCCGGTGTATGGTGTTGCCATTGGCGCTGTCGGAATGTTAGCCACGCTGGGAATGGTAATTTCTGCAGATGCGTATGGACCAATAGCAGATAATGCAAAAGGAATTGCTGAGCAGTCTGGTTTAGGAAAGGAAGTAATCGCAGTAACCGACAGATTAGATGCGGCAGGAAACACCGCGAAAGCCATATCAAAGGGGTTCGCAATAGGTGCTGCAGCCTTACAGGTTCTCGCGTTGTTCGCAGCCTACGCTGTGGTAGTTGGCATCACCGCAGTGGACCTTATGAAACCAAGAGTAATTGCTGGCGTGTTTATTGGTGCGATGGTGCCGCCGCTTCTTTCAGCACTGTTGATATTGGCTGTCGGAAGTAATGCCTTCAAGATGATCGAAGAGGTTAGGAGACAGTTCAGAGAGATTCCGGGTCTAATGGAGGGAAAAACTAAACCTGACTATGCCAAAGTCGTGGACATGGCGACAAGAGGTGCGTTAAAAGAGCTGTTGCTCCCCTGCATCTTGGCAATCGTATCTCCCTTAGCGGTGGGATTCCTTTTAGGTAAGGAAGCTCTGGGAGGATTCCTCGCGGGCAGCATTGTTACAGGAATAATCTTCGGATTGTTTATGGCCAATTCAGGGGGTGCATGGGATAACGCTAAGAAGTATATCGAGGCGGGAAGTTTCGGCGGCGAAGGTTCAGATGCGCACAAGGCCGCGGTTATAGGGGATACCGTTGGGGATCCGTTCAAGGACACGGCTGGGCCTTCTCTCAACACCATGATTACAGTTATGGCTCTGGTTGCCTCCGTCTTTGCCCCGCTGATTGCCACTTATGCCTTGTTCCCGTAGAAGAACGCGCGCGCGGAGATGGCAGTCGAAGTTCCTTTGTTACATGTGCGTTTCCTTCTAGGAAAGGCGATGGTGGCGGTAGAAGGGTTAGATGGCACCCAAAAGGAAGACTATGGCAACTATGAGTAGTCCTGCGGCAACCGTCTGGATGCCGTAGAACAAAATGTTCTCCTTCGCAATTTTTCCAAGATATAGGCCTAAAGAAAACAATGTGACTAAGGTGAGAACTAATGAGGCAATGTAGGCGTCCGAGATGACGAATGCTCCCGTCAACGTGAGGATAAAGGGAATAAGAGAGATCAGTGCCGTCAGCACAGGTGATGCGCCATCTATAAGTGCAGCGTACACTGAAACAAAGTCAGAAGCGTCACTTTGTATGGACTTGGTGAGATCGGTGAGCATGGCGGCCTCGAGTGTTTTGAGACGTCTCTTCCTCTCAGCCCTCTCAGTCATGTAGGCGCCGAAGAGGCCGGATACCCCCATGGCTAGACACGCCCCTAAACCTGCGGTGACAATTATTTCCGGCTGGTCGACTTCCACGATCCACGAACCAATGATGATGCCGAGTAGGGTCATTGAGCCGTCAAAACCGTTCTTGATGAAGTATCTTCGGGCAATGGGGGTCATCTGTGTAATCCGGAGGTACGATCTAATCTTCCGAAAAAGAGTTCTAACGCCTTCTGTCATGCGTTGACCACACAGAGAAGACGGTGTCTTTCATCTTCGTCACTCGATTGCATTTTTAACAGTACGTTTAGCTTAATTATAAATCTTCACATGCCTCCGCTGGCATGGTCCTTGCATCTGAAAAAGAAACCAAACATGTCGTTGGTTTTCAAGGTTTTCACTATAGAGTTAGTGACTTCAGGTTACGCCTAGCATTGCGTAGGAAAGCAAGTATACGAAAATGAACACAATTCCGGCTTTTTTGTCGACCTTTTCTCTCAGTGCAAGAGTTAGTATAACCACGATGGAACCAAATATGGCATATAAGCCTGTGATCGTGGCGGTTTCGCCGGATACTGCTTGTGGGAAGAAGAACTGCCCGATTCCAACGGAAACAGAAGCGTCAACGAGGCAGCTTCCTATGACATCTCCTATGGCCAGCTCGTATTGTTTATTGCGGATGGCCATGAAGTCAACCACTAATTCTGGGAGAGATGTCCCGATGGCGACAACGAAGAAACTAATGAGGTATTCGGAAACATGAAAAGCCCCAGACAGTGTGATCACCGATTGGACCACAACATAGGCCCCGATCGTAACGCCGATGAAACCTAGAATGGCTATGATCCAGTGACGAAGGTGATGAAGATGGGTTTCCTCCACACAAGCCATGACCTGCTCTTTTTCCTCAGTGTTCTTTGCCGTGGCGCTTCTAGTTAATAGTATAAAGACTGGCCAGCTAGCCACCAAGAGGAGTGCGTTGATCCTCGTAAAATATCCCTTCTCAGCTATTGATACTGCAAGTGTGAGTGCTAGGACTTCGAACGCTCCAATGACTAACACCTCTTTTCTCTTCACTTTGAACTTTCCGGCTAAGAAGGGAAGAAGTCCTAGTATCAAAGTCATCTGGGTCAAGACTGATCCGAGAGAGTCCCCTAACTCTATGTCGGCGTGACCTACCGCACACGAGACGATTGAGTTAATGATCTCTGGAAAGTCCGTGCCTATGGACACTAGTACAAGGCCGATTATAAGCGGAGAAATCCTCAATGCTGAAGCGATTTTTACCGAGTGTTCAACGGCCTTGTCGCTGGAAATGGTCATAAGGACAATCCCTAGGATCAGCGCTCCGATTGCGATCATTGTCTCAAAGACCAAGGAGAACACTGATCTATATGCTTCAGCTGTACTTTTAGATTCTTTGATATTAGAGGGAAGAACTTCACTGCGTGAACAAGTTTAAGATATCTAAGCCTAAAAGGATTAGAACAACATTCGCCACAAGAATGATTAAGGTGAGGTAAATTAGAGTTCTTTCCACCCTGTGGATCATACCTAGATCTTGAAGACTGAGAATGCTATCCAAAGCGTTGTTATTCGAGTCGAGAAGAGAAAGTTCCCGTGAAATGTTGCTGATCGCATGGCTTAACGTAGGTGTAATCTCCTCGCCAAGTTGAAGGGTTGGGACTACCCCTTCTCGCATGCTCAGCATCAACTCTCTTTGAGACCACAGAGTCCTCTCAAAGGTAGAGATGTCTCTCTTTAATGCAAAAACTGAGTGACTAATCCTTCTGTCGCGCGGATTTGCAAGCGCTTCTTCCTCGACCGTATCAATTTGTTCTCTGAGAAAGATGATAGCATCCAGATTTTTGTTGGTTGTTTCATGAAACAATCTGCTGAGGACAAACGATGAACTTATCTCTCTAACTCCAGAAGGGCAGATAATCCCAGACGCACAATCCTGCAAAGTTTTCAGTGTGTTTTCAATTGGCCCAGAAGATTTCTCGTTTCTTACGGTCACAAACATTTTCTCTTTCAGAAATGCATAGATTGGATGGGTTGCTAATGCGCTTTCAAACACAATGAGAGGAATCGAAACTGCAGTATAATCATGTATCCTTTCGTAGCGTGAAAATATCCGTTTCTCCTTGATGGTGCTGATGATTTCTCTTTCCTTCAGCAACCCTGCAATAGTTTCAAGTTCCTTGTCGTCTGGTTCTAGACAGTCTACCCACAACCAATCAGCCTTTCCACTAAGTTCTTCAAGTTCACTCACAGACTCAGCATCGCAGGCCTGCAACTCTTCTGATTTTACGGAATACGCCCATATCATTATTTGCCGTTCCGTGGAAACTGTCTAAAGATTTTCATATCCCAGGCTTATAAAGCTGCTTTGTTACTCGAGTTCTAGCGTGTCAAGTGGGGCTATTCTGCAACTTTTCGTGATTAGAAGATTTCTTTCATGTCTTGATTAGAGATTCAAATGTG
>JABAOF010019119.1_pt2 | contig 10949 bp, 8 predicted proteins | sample 7062171 | NCBI WGS metagenome assembly JABAOF01 (sample SAMN14538628, study PRJNA623070) | marine sediment metagenome | biome: marine biome [ENVO:00000428]; feature: marine pelagic biome [ENVO:01000023]; material: deep marine sediment [ENVO:00002113] | place: India: Gulf of Khambhat ... | reverse complement strand
CGGTAACGTTCGGAAACGCCGCAGAGAGAGCTTCGAATGTCCAATGTCGAATGTCCAATGTCCAACTTCCAATTTAGTTACTTGGGCATTGGACATTCAGTATTCTACATTCATCATCAAGGCGCGCCAGCGCCGTCAGCGACTGGGGACGGCGGACGCCGGCGACGACTCCCTAAGGATAGAGTCGATTGAGCGTGCGCGGGAAAGCGATCGTCTCGCGGATGTGACGGACCCCGCAGATCCACGCCACGGTACGCTCCAGACCCAGGCCGAAGCCGCTGTGCGGAAAGCTCCCGTAGCGTCGCAGGTCGAGGTACCAGCGGTAGGCCGGCTCGGGTAGCTTCTCCTCGCGGATCCGCGCCAACAGCTTCTCGTAGTCGTCCTCGCGCTGGCTCCCACCGATGATCTCTCCGTATCCTTCCGGGGCGATCAGGTCATCGCACAGCACGGTGCGCGGGTCCTCGGGGTTTTCCTTCATGTAGAACGCCTTCGCCGCCTTCGGGTAGTTGTAGATGAACACCGGCGCCTCGTAGTCCGCGGCAATGAGCGTCTCGTCTTCTCCGCCCAGGTCATCCCCCCACTGGATGGATGAGCCACGAGGCCGCAGCGTCTCCACCGCCTCGTCGTAGGACAGGCGCGGAAAAGGCGGTTTGACCGGGTCGAGCCGCGAGATATCACGTTCGAGCGGTCCTTCCAGATCTTCGCGACAGCGATCCAGCGCCCGCGTCACCAGGTAGCTGACCAACTCTTCTTGCCAGCGCATGTTGCAGTCGCTATCGCACCAGGCGATCTCCGGCTCCAGCATCCAGAACTCGGTGAGGTGCCGACGCGTCTTCGATTTCTCGGCGCGAAACGTCGGGCCGAAGCAGTAGACCCGGCCCAGCGCCGCCGCCGCCGCCTCGACGTACAGTTGTCCGGTCTGGGCGAGGTAGGCTGGGCCGAGGTCGAAGTACTCGGTCGCGAAGAGAGTCCCCGCCGATTCACCGATGGCGCCGGTCAGGATGGGCGAGTCCACGTTGACAAAGCCACGGTCGTACAGGAAGTCGCGGATCGCTTTGATGACCTCGTCCCTCACCCGCATGATCGCCACCTGTCGTGGCGTTCGAAGCCACAGGTGACGGTGCTCGAGCAAGAAGTCGATCCCGTGCTCCTTCAGCTGGATCGGATAGTCATCGGTGGAGGGCCCAACCAGCTCCAAGCCACTCAGCGCGAGCTCGAACCCTCCGGGGGCGCGCGCATCTTCTCGAACCGTTCCCGTGATCCTGAGGCTGGCCTCGTAGGTGAGCAGGTCGAGTCGCGCCCATACTTCGGGGGTAACGTCGCCCTGGCTCAGCACCGCTTGCACGATCCCGGTACCGTCGCGTACGATCAGGAACGCGATCTTGCCACTCGATCGTTTATTGTGTAGCCACCCCTGAAGGGTGACCTCACGGCCGACATGTTCGGCCAACTGATTGATGTTGACTTCGCGCGTCATCGACGGAGTGCAAGAGGTGTCGAGAGGAGGCCACGTACCGCGTCCGAGTCCGAGCGCCCGCCCAGCCCCCTGGTACACGCCGGACCCGCCTGCTCGGGCGCCGAAACTAGAGGGGACCGTCTGGAGTGTCAAACGCCGACTCTTTTGGACGCCGACCCTCGCCGTCGCGCTGACGGCGATGCTGGCGGCCTCTTGCGTCCCGCGCCCCCGCCCTGCCCCGGTCGACGCCGGCGCCTTCTGGCCGGCCTACCTGGGAAACGCCGCACGAGCCCCATTCACGAGCCAGCCGGTGAGCGAGCAGCCGCCCACGGTGCTGTGGACCGCTTCGCTCGGATCGGGGATTCGCGGCATGCTCGTGGTTACCGACGAGGTGATCGTCGCCGCTACGGCCGATCGCAACATCCAGACGCTCAGCCGCCAAGACGGTTCGCTGTTCTGGCGCCGGAGGCTCGATGGCCCACCCGTCTCTCCCGTGCTGGCCGGAGAAGTGATTTACACCGCCACCGAAGACAACGGACGGCTGCGCTCGCTCGACCTGATCGAGGGAGGGGATCTCTGGCGACGGCGCCTGCCTTCGGTTCGGGTCCCGATCGCTCTGGCCGGCGATACCCTGTTCGCGGCCACCGACGCCGGCTCTCTCGTCGCGTTCCTCACGGACGAGGACGATGAGGAGCCGCTCTGGAACGTCCGCTTCCCCCGCGCCCCCAGTGCCGGTCCGCTCGTTCTCGAGAAGGGGATCGTCTTCATCGCCTTCGACAGCCTGTTTGTCGTCAGCCGCCGAGACGGGAAGCGTCAAGCCGCCACACACAGCCCGGAGATCTTCGTCGGGGAGGCGGCGAGCGACGGGTCTGCCATCTACCTGACGACCGAGAAAGGGTCGCTCGTCGCCTGGAGCCTCCCTGATTTGGAGTTCCTCTGGCAGGCCTCGGGGTTCCAGAGTTTCCTGGCCGGTCCGGTTCTGGCACCGCCCTACGGCTACGCGGTGACCCGCTCGGGCGAGGTCATCCGCTTCAGACCGGAGGATGGATCGGCCGAAATCATCGCGCGGGCGCGCGGTAGCGTGGTCGCGCCGCCGACGGTCGTGGAGAATGGACTGCTCATCGGCACGCTGACGGGAATGCTATATTTCTTTACCCGCGACGGGCGGCCCGTCTGGGACATCGCGCTCGAGGGCTCGATCGAGTCGCCGACCGTCGTGCATGAGGGTCGTATCGTCGTCCCGCTCTACGGCCGCGGCGGCGGCACCCTCGGTTCTGGTCTTCGCGGAAAGGTGGTCGAGCTGAGATGAAGCGCGCCCTATTCATCACCCTCGCCCTCGCCCTCGCGCCGGCGGCCGTGCCGGCCACGGCTCAGCTGGCCGTAGGGCCGAGGCCCCCGGACGCCGGTGCCGCCGGCCAGTTGGCCGCACCCGACTCCGCGCTCGCAACGGCGCTCGCCTCCGCCATCTCGACGCACGAGGCCGCCCCCGGCTTCCTACCCCTTCCCAAGTACGGGACATGGGTGAGCGTGACGAAATGGCTGACCCTGGCGGCCGCCGTGGGACTCGGGACGACGGCGGCGATCGTCCATGAGGAAGCCGAAGACGCCTTCGCCGAGCTTGAGCGACTGTGCGAGGCCGACCCCGACAACTGCCGGAACCTGACCGCCGACGGCGCCTACGCGGACCCCCAGCTCGAATCGCTGTTCCAAGACGTGGCATCGAAGGACCGCACCGCCCGCTGGAGCCTCATCGGCGCCGAGGTGAGCTTCGGGGCCAGCGTGCTACTGTTCATCGTCGATTTTCAGAAGAAGGGCGGCCCCGGCGACATCCCCTACGACCCGGACTCGGAGAAAAGCCGGTTGCGGCTGAGCGCCGTTCCTGGGGAGGTGGCTATGCGATACTACTTCAGATGACAGCTCGTATCACGCTGTCTGACAATGGCTTATAGCTTCTCTTATCCCACCTCGTAGAGCCCCAGGCGCTCTCGGTATTTCGTGCGTAGCGCCCTCCCCAGGGCCCGGTGCTGCGCTCCGGTCAGCTCCGCATCCGCCGCGATGATCCGGGCGGCGGCGTCGCGGGCGGCGTGGAGCAACGCCTCGTCTCGCTCGAGGTCGGCGAAGACGAACTCCGGGAGCCCATGCTGCCGGGCGCCGAAGAAGTCGCCGTATCCACGCAAACGCAGATCGGCGCGCGCGATCTCAAAGCCATCGTTGGTGGAGACGAACACCCGCAATCGCTCCGGGGGTGTGTGCCCACCGTGCACCACGATGCAGTAGCTTTGCTCGCCACCACGACCAACGCGGCCGCGGAGCTGGTGCAGCTGTGAGAGGCCGAAACGCTCGGCGCCCTCGATGACCATCACGGTCGCATTGGGCACGTCGATCCCAACCTCGATCACCGTGGTGGACACGAGCACGTCGATCTCCCCAGCGACGAAGCGTCGCATGGTCCCATCCTTTTCGTCGGCTGGAAGCCGGCCATGAATCAGAGCGACGCTTACGTCGGACAACACCTCGCTTGACAGGTGCTCGAAGGCCTCGCTTGCCGAGCGAACGTCGAGCGCTTCCGACTCCTCGATCACGGGATACACCACGTACGCCTGCCGCCCTGCGGCCACCTCCTGGCGCACGAACTCGAAGACGCGGGCGCGCGCGCTGTCGCGACGGAGCACCGTGCGTACCGGACGCCGGCCCGGCGGCAGCTCGTCGAGCACCGAGATGTCCAGATCGCCGTAGAAGGTGAGGGCGAGGGTGCGGGGTATCGGCGTCGCCGACATGACGAGCACATCGGGCTGGGCACCGGCCTGTCGGAGCTGAAGTCGCTGGCGTACTCCGAAGCGGTGCTGCTCATCGATGACGGCCAAACCCAGCCGCTGGAACTCCACGTTCTCCTGTATCAGCGCGTGCGTTCCGATGATGAGCTGTGCGGTACCCGAGCCAATTTGCTCCAGACCCTCGCGGCGCGCCGCCGCCGGCAGGCCACCGCGCAAGAGGACGACGCGCACCGCCAAATCGCCCAACAGCCCGGTAAGCGTGGCCTGGTGCTGCTCGGCCAGCAACTCGGTGGGCGCCATGAGCGCGGCCTGGTAGCCATTCTCGATCGCCCGCAGCAGCGCGAAGGTGGCCACCACGGTCTTGCCGCTGCCTACGTCGCCCTGAAGCAGACGGTTCATGGGCCGCGGCTGCGACATGTCGGCGGAGATCTCGCTCAGGACGCGCTTTTGGGCCGCCGTGAGCTCGAAGGGCAGCGCCTCGGCGAAGGGGCGGACCAGGGTGTTCTTTCTCGCGAACGCCACTCCTTTCCGCGTCTCGCGATTCTCGTAGCGCGCCCGAGCATAAAGGACCTGAAGCACGAAGAGCTCCTCGAACGCCAGTCGCCGGCGTGCCTCCTCCGCATGGGCCAGCGTCGGCGGCCGGTGAAGCCATTCCAGCGCCTGGCGTGGGCTCGGCAGGTTGAGCTGGCGCCGCAGCATTTCGGGGACGATCTCTTCTTCCTCTTCCTCCACCGCCGTCAGCAGAAGACCCAGGTTCCGATCGATGAGATGCCGGACTTGACGATGAGTCAGCCCCGCTGTGGCCGGGTACACGGGGAACACCGTCCCCTCATCCGCCGCCTCGTCGCCGGCCCGAGCCAGAACGGTGAACTCGCGCGGTTGGATCTGACGGCCGTGAAAGAAACGGACGGGCCCGGAGACCAGAAGCTTGTCGCCCTTGCGGATCGCGCGGTCCAGAAAGGGCTGACCGGGCCAGGAGCACTCAATAAGCCCGCTGGGGTCGCGGATCACCGCCTGGAAGAGGCGAAGCCCGCGCCGAGTCGGAATGACGCCCTTCGAGACCACCTCACCGATCGCCGTGGCCTCCATCCCCGGAGCCAGTTTGGCGATCGGCGTCACCGTGGTCGCGTCCAGATATCTGTGCGGTGCGTGATAGATGAGGTCTCGGGCCGTCTGGATTCCGAGCTTGGCCAGCGCCTCCGCTCGGCGTGGGCCCACTCCCTTCAGAAACTGCACGGGTCGATCGAGGGTGCCGGTCTTGGTCACTGGGCCCTCTTCAACGTAAACCGATGAAGCGGCGCAGCGCCCACTCCGCACAGAAGACCGCGATGAGCAAAAGGTAGGGCCACCCCAAGGTCGCCAGGCCGCGCCCGCCGTCGCGCCGGGTCGCCTGGCGCTCGCGATCCGCCGTCAGTTCCTCGGGCAGAGTCACTCCAGCACGGGGCAAAAGCTCGGGAGAGTAGGTCTCGACCTCCACAGGACCATCCGCGGCGCCGGCGATGCGATCTTCCTGATAAGCCCGGGCAAGGTAGCGATAGCGACCGGGCGGCAGACGCACGGCGAGTGAATCGTTTGGCCCAGCGCTCCCGGTCCACAGTGTGTCTCCGACCTCATCGAGCAGCGTGACCCCGAGCGAATCGGCCTGCACGCGGACAGGCCAGCGGAGCGGCTCGCCCCACGCGACCACACGCTGAATCGGCTCGAGGCCCGAGTCCGAGGCGCCACCCTCTTCGATCAGCCAGCTGGCCACACCCGTCCACATGCGACGATAGAGCTGGCGCCCCGGGCCGGGACGAAAGGCCCAGCGCCAGTACCCCTCTCCCGCGGCGACGGCCCAGCGCCGCTCTCGTGACCGACCCACCATCACGATCGGCCGGGGCTCACCGCGCCGTAGGCGTCGCACGACCAGCGGCACCCACTCGGCCTCGACATCGATAGAGCGAACGCGCACCAGCGGCGGAAGCCCCTCCAGCGGAAGGCCGCCGAGCTCGACGGCCAGGGGGGACCCGCTGGAGCCGCCCGTGGCGTACCACTCTCCACTGGCCGGCGCACTGACCCGCAGGTCCCAGCCCGGCAAGGTGAAGGTCCGAGGTCCAGCCGGTAAGACCAGCAGCCGTCTCGCCTCCTGGACCAGTTCGCGCGCCCACCTGGGTGCGTCGGCGCCGAACCCATGGATCACCAGGAGAGGTGCGTCCCGCGCTCGCCGTCTCACGGTCGCGGGATCGACCCGGTCGAAGCGAGGCAAGCTGAGCAAACTGTCGGTTAGCCAAAGATAGGCTTGGGTCGGAACGTCGGTGAGGCGGTCGAGGTTGGGGATAAGGAACGACGGCTCCCAATCGGGCCGCAGCGACACGAGGATCGGCCCCGCAGGCCGCTCCGTCAGTTTGAGGTAGAACGGGCGCGTATCGTCACGGGTTTCCGGGTCCGGTGTCGGCGGCGCGATCCGCGCCCGGTAGCGGTAGTCGCCCGACGCGCTTGGGGTCGGGAGGTTGAGGCGCACCGGGGTATAGCGACCGGCCCCGGCGACGCCGACGCGCTCGGCCGCCACGACCCGGCCGTCATCATCGAGGATCTCCACGCGGACGTTGTCCCAGCCGGCCTCGGCCGCCACGACCTCGCCTCTCACCTCCACGGTGTCCCCCGCCTGCGCCCAGGCCGGAGCGGAGAGCTGAGCGAGGCCGATGCGCGGGTAGCCGGGCGTCAGCGATACGTGCGAGAGGGTCAGTCCGCGGCGCTGCGCCTCCTCTGGCGCCTCCGTGCCATCGCTTATCGCGCCGTCGGTGATCACGGTCAGCCGGCGGGCGCCCGCCTCGGCGGCGGCGCGCAACGCCGGGACGATGCGCGACTCGCGGAACAGCGGCTCGGCCGGCAGCGAATCTCGTCTCAGATACCGCGGAACCGCTTCACCGAAGAGCCAGACGGCATCGAAGCGCGCGGCCGAATCCACCGCCAGACGCCAGAGCGTGGGTCCGCCCTCAACGAGCGGGCGTGACATGCTGTACGAGGCATCGAGGAGCGCCACCTCCTCCCCGTCGCCGAGGTCGTCGCGCGCCACAGGCAGCTTGGGGTTGAGAAGGATCAGCCAGGCAAGCAGCAGTGCCGACCCGCGCAGCGCCGCCACCCAACCAAGACCGGGCACCGGTTCCTCGCGCGGGCGGATCCACCAGAACACATACGCGACGATGGCACCGGCGCCGGCGGCCAAGAGAAGCGACTCGAATACGGTCACTCAGACTCTAACTCGAAACCTTGTGCCAAGATCAAGACGACCGGCGATGACGATGCCCCGGCAAAGGTCCAGGCGCAAGCAGGCGCCCTCCGGTCGCCCCAGGCTCTTTGATCCAGTCGCGGGTCAGAGAATCATGCGCCCCGGGGCGCCATTGGCCAGCCAGAACCGCAAGTACGCCCGCTGGGACACACCCTGCGGCACCAATCGCCACGGGTGTTCGGGGTCATCGGCGGGACCCGTGGCCAGGTTGACATCCACGTCCACCTCTCGGCCACAGCCCACGCAGGTGTAGAAGTGCTTGTCGGGTTCGACCCAGGTAATCACGGGCGCACCCGCCACGGTCGGCACCGAGCCGCAGTCGTGGACACAGGCTTGAAGCTGACTCGGCGCTTCGCCGATGTTCTGACGCAGCCCGCAATAGGTGCACTGTCGGAAGCGGCGGCCACTTCCGTCGTCGCGCGGGCCGTAGAATCCCGTTCGTCCGCAGATGGGACAGGCGCCGGGATCGGCGCCAGCCTCCAGCTGCTGCGTCTCGGACTGCCAATCGTCCTCGCTGTAGGTCAGGGTCAGCGCCGGCACGATGGACGCGCTGCGGCCGCCGCGACTTTTCAAACTGGTAGGCCAGCGCCACGATGATCGCCAGCACCCCGAGCTCCAATGCTAGCCGTCCGCGGTCGAGCTTCGAGTTCCAGGGACGATCCCAGAAGAATCGATAGCGCAGCGCGCTGATCGGCACGACCACCTCGCCGCTGCGCCAGAGGAGCTCTTGTCTCCAGGGGACGTACACGCACAGGGGTATGAGAAGCAGAACGCCGAGACGCAGCGACCAGCTGCGAAGGAAAGGGCCCATATATGCACCCTCTCAGGGTCGAACCCGTCACCGCGCCGGCGCCGCCCTTATTCCCGCGGAGCGAGCCGCTGGCGCGCTAGTTCACTCGAAAGACCATCGGGGCTGAAGCGCGGTCGAGCAGACCGGCTAGCTCCAGCCTCTGCCGTTCGAACTCGGGGCGCTCACTCGCCGATACCGGATTACCCGACGGAAGGTTCACCCTTCGCTGGTCGATGGCGACGCCGTCTCGTAAGAGTTCGTAGTGCAGGTGCGGGCCGGTCGCCAGGCCGCTGGATCCGACGTGGCCGACGAGCTGTCCCTGACGAACTCGCACACCCGCTCGCATGCCTTTGGCGACGAAGCTCAAGTGCGCGTAGCGCGTCCGGTAGCCATTCACGTGGCGAATCTCGACGATCCGACCGTAGCCGCCCCACCAACCGGCCCGCGTTATGGTGCCGTCCGCTGTTGCATACACACGGGTTCCGGTATCGGCGGCATAGTCCGTCCCGAGGTGAGCTCGATAGATGCCAAGTCTGGGGTGGTAGCGCCGGCGGCTATAGCGCGAGGAGATACGGCGGAAATCGACGGGTGCCTTCAGAAACACTCGCCGCATCGACTTCCCCTCATCGTCGAAATACTCGCGCCGCTCGGGCAGCCAGTAGGCGCGGTGCACTTTGCCGCCATTGACGAACTCGGCCGCCACGACGCGGGCGTCACGAACCGAACCGTCGGGCCGCACGCTTCGCTCGTACACGGCTCGATAGCTGTCCCCACCCCGGATATCGATCCCGAAATCGATGCTCCACTGGAAGGGGCGATAGATCCCCCACATCACCCGCTCGATTCGCTCTTGCTGGCTCAGAGCCGGCGATGGCAGCCCCATGATCGATCCGTAAAGGCTGTTAGAGATCGAGCCCGCCAGCACCAGCGTGTCCACGCGGATGGGTAGCTCGATCAGCTCAGAGGTCCAGCCCAGCTCGTCCTGGAAGAGTCGGACCTGACGGTCGGGATCGATTCGCACCGTGATATCGATCAGGCTGTCCCAGGCGGTCCGCTGAACCATCAACGGCGTGCCCGCTCTCAGCAGCCGCGGGTTGGCGTGTGCGCGCAGCGCCTCTACGGCGTTCGCGACGTCCGGGCCCGGGAGGGATTGCCGGGACAGCACCTGTGCGAGGACCTCGCCGCGGCGCAGGGTGTCGGCGCTGACGGTGGTCTCGGCCGCGCCCGTCGAGACGACGATCGCTGGAAGTTCCGGCACATGACGCTCCGAGCTGGCCGGGCGACCCAGGATCAGAGTCAACCCAGCGGTAACCAGGATCGCAAATACCAACAGGCCTCTACCCATGGTGCTCCAGGGGAGGGAGTTGTCCGATCGGCCGCGCCGGTCCTCGCACTGACATCACCTTCTTGCGCTCAATCCATCTGGCGTCGGATAAACGTCGGAATCTCCAGCTCGCGCGGATCGCTGAAGTCGAGCGCCATCAGGCTGCGCTCCGTGGCTCCTACGCCGGCGAGGGCGGCGGCACGCCGGGTTCGGTACTGCGGCCGGATGACCCGGGCCCCACTGTTCTGCTCCGCCGGCTCGAAACCCGTGGCGATCACGGTCACGCGAAGCTCGTTGTCCAACTTCGGATCGTGCACGGTTCCGAAGATGATCTCCGCTTCATCGCCGGCCGTGTCGTGGATGATCGAACTCACCGTCGTGACCTCGTCGATGGTCAAGTCCGAGCCGCCCGTGATATTGATCAGCACGGCCTTGGCGCCGGCGATGGAGATCTCGTCCAGGAGCGGCGAGGAGATCGCCTCCTGAGCCGCCTCCTGCGCCCGGTTGTCACCTTGCCCCCGACCCGTGCCCATCAGCGCCGGCCCACGATTGGCCATCACCGTCCGGACATCGGCAAAATCGACGTTCACGTCACCGGTCACGCTGATGAGATCCGAAATGCCGCGCGTGGCCTGAAGCAGTACCTCGTCCGCCCGCTTCAGCGCCTCCCTGAAGCTGGTCCCCTTCCCGACCACGGCAAGCAGCCGCTGGTTGGGGACCACGATGACCGTGTCGACGGCCTTACGCAGCTCGGCCAGGCCGATCTCGGCCTGGTGCATCCGCTTCTTACCTTCGAATTCGAAAGGCTTCGTCACGATCGCGATGGTCAGAGCCCCAAGTTCCCGGGCCAATTGACCGATGATCGGAGCGGCGCCCGTGCCAGTCCCGCCGCCGAGCCCGGCGGTGACAAACACCAGGTCTGCTGCGCGCAAGACTTGTACCACCTCGTCTTTGTTCTCCTCGATCGCCTGGCGGCCGATCTCGGGCCGAGCCCCCGCACCCAGACCGCGGGTCAGCTTCTTGCCGATCTGGACCTTGACCGCCGCGCGGCAATTGCCCAGCACCTGGCAGTCGGTGTTGACCGCGACGAACTCGACGCCGGGAAGATCCTCCTCGATCATCCGGTTGACGGCGTTGTTGCCACCACCACCCACGCCGATCACCCGCATCATGGCGCTGTTCTCGCGGGTCTCAGCCAACTCGAATCGAATCATCATCCTCGTCCCCTCCCCTGTTTAGGGCGTCGACGCGCCCCGCTTGATGAATACCCAACGCTCAACGCCCGTTTCCTCACTCCAACATTGAACATTGAACATTGAACATTGAACATTGAACAT
>JABAOF010001420.1_pt5 | contig 10953 bp, 14 predicted proteins | sample 7062171 | NCBI WGS metagenome assembly JABAOF01 (sample SAMN14538628, study PRJNA623070) | marine sediment metagenome | biome: marine biome [ENVO:00000428]; feature: marine pelagic biome [ENVO:01000023]; material: deep marine sediment [ENVO:00002113] | place: India: Gulf of Khambhat ... | reverse complement strand
AGACGATTACGCGATTTTGCACTTGCGCGAAGACGCTCCGATGGCTATCATAGAGGCTGTCTGGCGCGCTCTCGCGAAGCTGCATCACCCTGACCGTGGAGGGGATGAAGCGACGTTCAAACGATTGAGCGCAGCTTATCAACGGATCAAGGGTGGGAAGAGTGACTGACATCATCTCCGCGCTGCAAGCTCAGCGCATTCAGCGACTTGACCGCAGCGAGCGGTATACAGAACTTCGAGAGGAAGCAACACGAGCCCGAGGCGAGGATGTCAAGGCTCTCTTGACAGGACGAACTCCGTCAGACTTGAAACTTCCTTCTACAGCGGCTGCCCTACGAAAGCACTACTATGACATGCTTTCCGTCTATCAGGGCGGCTCTTTTGCGTTTGCGAAGGCGCTTACGAAGCGAGGGGTAGCTTTGTGGATGCGCGTGCTGCAGGCACAGCAGGAGTCGGGTGTAGATCCTGAGCAGTTCATACGTGCTCAGTTCGTTTGGTTTCACAAGGCGTTCGGTAAAGCTCCAACAGTGGAGCAGCTTACCACAGAAGCGGCGACCCAGCGTGCCATCGAAGTCGGTGGCACGGTGAAGAGCAACGTCGTGAGCAACAACATTCCAGCTAAGCTGGGGATAGCTGAGATTTTTCGTCAGAGTGAGAAAATGGTACAAGAGATCATGCGCGCACAAGGTTGCGTGTCGCGTGAAGCGTTCTATCGTGATTACATCCTGACGGGCGTTTTTTGCTTGCCTAAGCAGTTCCTCAAGGCGGATCCAGCGTATTTGCGGGTGGTGAATGGTTAAAGCTTGTTTCGAGTGTAGTAAACCAGCTTCAGAGAATCATCATGTTATTCCTGTTAGTTTAGGTGGAACTAAGACTGTGCCTCTTTGTATTTCATGTCATGATAAAGTTCATGATAAAGAACGAGGTGTAAGTCGTGTAACAACATCAGCGCTCGTGAAAGCGGCGCGTGAAAAGAAGAAGCATCTAGGAGAAAATCCTGGTGGTCATTTGCCTTATGGTTTTAGAAAAGGTAAGAACGACAAGTTGATTCCATTTGAACCAGAGCAAGCAGCACTTAGAAAACTATTCGCTCTGCGAAAAGAAGGTTTTTCTTATAAAAAGATAGCTTCAGTTTTGAATGAGACTGGTTTTCCTCCTAGAGGATCTTCTTGGCATCCTACTTCTATTGCTAGGATTCTCAAAAGAAAGGGATAGAGATATGAATTGGCGAACAATCAAAGATCGACACAAGCCTTCTGATGTAGATGGACCTGCGCGCATGGCGGCTTTGGCTAAAGTTCGTGAGTTGGCCGAGCCACATTCAGTTAAGCGCTTACAGTTCGAGGCTGATCGTATTTACGTAGACTTCTGGAATAGAGTACGGTTTGAAATGCCAGATGGTAGAGCTTTGGAGTTTCCCTTGAGTGACCAGCAATATAGTTGAGTGTATGCTGCCTAAGACTGCTGTGCTCAATGAGATGATTGACCTCGTTCAGAAGGGTCAACTCTCAGCTTCTGAGGTGATTAAGTTCGAGGCAACCGGGGTAATCTCCCCGAAGGTAGAAGAGTTGTTGCCTGACGAACTCAAGGGCGGCGCGCCTGGTGTTCCACCTACGTATGCGGGTCCTCATGTTATGCAATCAGATATTGAGGTCACCAAGCAAACTCCATTGCTGATCAGGGTACCTGGCGGTGAAGAGTACGACGTACTTGAAATCTGTCGTAAGGTAACGGCGATGGAACACGCCATGTGCGAAGACTGCCGAGAGACATACGAGACCGTCCTTGAGTCCATGGCAGGAATGCGAGAACTTTCCAAGGTAGACGATGGTAGATGAGCAGTTCGCAGTAACTGAGGACTACCAAGCCAAGCTACTCTCCTTCATGCTTCACAACACAGAGTTCTGCAGCGTAGCTGCGGAATGTCTGGATCAGGAGCAGTTTAGCAACAAGGCTTTGCAGTGGTTCTTCAACAAGGTGACGAGTCAAACTCTCACCCCAGTCCTTCTCCAAGAAGAAATGATCTCAGCGGCGCAGACCAAGGAGATCAAGGAGAAGGATATCTCGAAGTACATCAAGACCTACAACGCCATCAAGCAGCCACCGCTGCCAACCGAGGAAACGTACATTCGAGAGAAGATGCACACCTTCATCCGCACACAAGCGGTGAAGCGCGCTTTCCTCGATGCGCTCGCTCCAGGCGGTCTAGTGGCATCTGGGCAGTGGGACGCGGTTGCTGAGGAGGTAACGAAGGCTACCAGGGCAGGTCTGGACATCATGGACATGGGCCTGGACTACTTCGGGTCTGTAGAAACTCGCGCAGACGAGCGTGCGAATCGAACGAAGCGGTGGCGCATTCCAACAGGCATTCCAGAGTGGGACTCCATGAGCTATGGAGGACTCAAGAACAAGCAAGCTGGGATGATCGTAGGGGGTACTGGCCGAGGTAAGTCAGTTCTGCTTCAGTGGCTTGGTCGCGTGGGTTTGCTGCTCGGCAAGAAGGTCCTCTACATCACCATGGAGTTGGATCAAGAGGAGATCGCTGATCGTTTCGACTCTATGTTTGCGCGAGTCAGGCCGCAGGAGCTGGAGGACTATCGTGAAGAGGTGCTTGAAGGTGTCGGGAAGTATGCTTCCATGTACGGAGGCAACCTCAAGATCAAGCACTTCCCGATGGACCAAGCTACTGTCGGTACGCTTCGCAGCTTCGTACAGATGCTGTCTCACAGCGGCTGGGTGCCAGACCTAGTACTCGTTGACTACTTGGACCTACTTTGCCCTCACCGTACCTACCAGAACAAGGTAGACGAGCAGGATGCTGTGGTCAAGGGGCTCATTGGATTCGCACAGGAGTTCAACGTTGTCTTGTGGACCGCGACGCAGCTCAATAGAGGAGGCTTAGTCATGGAGACACCAGACGAGTCAGCTCAAGCAGGCTACATAGGAAGACAGTATGTTATGGACATGGTGGTCTTCTTAGCGCAGACCAAGGAAGAGCGCGAAGATGAGATCATGCGCATCATCCTGTCCAAGAACCGAAACGGCCGATTGGGTCGCATCAAGTTGGACACGGACTACAGCTTCATGACCTTCTATCGGGAGGTCGCCGAGGAGGACGAGGATGGAGAAGACGCCAGCGGAAACACGGCGCCAGCTCAAGAAGGCGGGGAAGAGGAATCTGGAGTTGAGGAAAAGCGGGACTTGCAGCGCTTGCTCCTCGCCTGCACGGAAGACGAACCCGCTGTTCCGGAGCAACGTGACGGGGAAGGCGATCTGCACGAAGTGTCTGCACCTGAGGAATCTGGCGAGTCAGGAGATCCCAGCGGGGGCGATCCAGTGCCTGAAGTGTAAGAGTATTGACGGCATCGTCTGTCACTACCGCAGTTCCACCAAGGCTGTGTTCAGCTTCGCGGGCCTCGATAGTGAGCGGCGTGTGATCTATCTCATCACTCATACTACGGGAATGTGGCAGAAGGGCAAGCGTCCCTACAAAATCACCTGCGCGAAGTGTGCAGCGGGCGTTCCCTATTGGATGCAGGATTTCAACTCATATGTCAGATCTGCGCATTCTACGTAGAATCCGAAAAGAGTTCGACTACGAGGCGTACATCGGTGAGCACTACCAAACCAAGCGAACCGCGCGAACCGATGAGTTACGCATCTGTTGTCCGAACTGCGGAGACTCGAAGTTCAAGCTCTACGTCAACAACGAGAAGAAGAAGTTCAACTGCTACAAGTGCGACTTCACCTCTGGCAACTTCGACGTATTCGACTTCGTAGCGATGACCGAGGCGATTCCGCGTGGTAAGGCGATGATGCGTCTCGCGCAGGAGTTCGCACCGACCACACCTCTGACGATGGAGGAGATGGTAGCCAAGCTCGAAGGGCGCTACATGGAGGTCGACGAGGACGAACCAGGTGAAACGAGCGACATCAAGACCATCGACAGCCTCCCCGAAGAGGCGTGGCTGATGGACCAGGTGTGGCCTGCCTTTGAGCCCTTCTGGCGGTACCTTGTAGAAGAGCGCGGGCTCACACCAGACGAGATACTGGCGGCAAAGATACACTGCGTCACAGCGTATCGAGTGCCTATCTACAAGATGGGTGGTGATGGTGAGGAGAAGTACGTGGGGGACATTGGACGACGGGTCATGTTTCCGGTCTATGGGCCGGGCGGGCGGCTGGTGAGCTGGCTGACGAGGCCTATCCGTGAGGATTACGATGGTCCCAAGTACATCAACTGTCCAGACTCAGAGGTGAATCGGACGCTCTGGCCCTTCGTAGAACCGCACGTAGGGTCGGCCGTCCTGGTGGAGGGTATCCTGGACTGCATGGCTGTACGGCGCCTAGGAGCCCCGTTCAGCGCCTACGCGACGTTCGGGAAGAAGGTAGGGCACGACCAGATTCAGCACCTCAAGGACTGGGGTGTGGAGGACGTGACGGTGTTCTGGGACCCGGACGCCAAGCGGGACATGGCGCGAGCCGTGGAAGAGCTGAAGATGCACTTCAACGTCTTCGTGGCAAATCTTTCAGAGTGGCCTAGGGGAGCTGACCCAGGGGACATGCTCAAAGACCCGGATGGTATCCTCCATCTGGAGAAGGCGCTCTGCAACCCTATTGAGGTGGACACACTGGAGTACGTGGCGTGGCAGATTCAATAGTCCCCATTTGGTTCCAGAACTTCATGTACTTCGCACCGTTTCCGTACCCTTTCACAGGTGACGCGTGCTACTGCGTTCCTCGTGAGGATGGTAGACGATGTGACCATGCGGATCACCACCATAGGCAAACCCTGGCGGTCCTGGTGATGTTCATCCCGGCCATCAACCGTTGGTTGGATGCACATCTGGTCAAGGGGAATCCGGTGTACGAGATGGTGGTGGAGTGGACGAACGCAGCCTTCATGACCATCGCAGATTTCACGGTTCTCCGAGAGCACGATGAGCACGGACTGAAGGCGACACATCGCCGACTGAAGGGACTATGCCCGATTCGGGGTTGACACACAGCACAGGATGGTTATACTCATGAGCGTACTAGACCGACACGAGGCCGCTCAGGCAAGCTGGAAGCTTCGCCGGAAGCTGGGACGCGCCAATCCCGGCATCTTCATTTGGGGCGGCATCACAGTCGACCACCCGCATCAGATACTGGTTCGTGCGTCCGAGCCCCTAGAAGACGTACCCAGCACATTCACGTTCGAAGGCAAAACGTTCGACGTCTGCTTCAGTGTACGATCACCGAAGCTACTACCAAGGGAGACGCATGCCGATGATTCCGTTGAAAGTCAAGTTCATCAAGACGCACCCGGGAGCGAAGCTTCCGACGAGGGGCAGCGAGGGAGCCGCAGGCTTCGACATCTACGCCTGCGAGACCCAGCAAGTCTGGGCACGGAGGCCAACGCTGATCAAGACGGGACTCAAGATCGCGGTCCCCGAAGGCTACGAAGCCCAGGTCCGACCACGTTCAGGCCTGGCTCTAAAGCACTGCTTGACGGTTCTGAATAGCCCTGGTACTATCGACGAGGATTACCGGGGCGACCTGGGTGTGATTCTCATGAACCACGGAACCGAGTCCTTCAAGGTCACGGCGGGCATGCGCATCGCACAACTGGTCATCAAGCCGGTGATCAGGCATGTGGCGATGGAAGAAGTCGAGGAGTTCGACGAGACAGCTCGTGGTGAAGGTGGCTTTGGCAGCACAGGACGGTGAGAGAAGACGAGTACGACTACCGTTGGCTACGGATTGGCTGGTTCGATCAGGAAAGGCCTTGCGATGTAGCCGTCCAGTTTGCCACTGCACAGCTGCCGGGGGAGACGCTGCCACAGCGTTGGAGCGCATCGAGTCCCACCTTGTTCGTGAAGAAGTTCGGCGAGGGCGTTCGATGGAGCAAGACAGCGAGTTATCACTTGCTGTGGATCAGCGGTCAGCCAGTTCTAAGGATCTGGACAAACGCGAAGACGAAGACACTGATTGAGGTATCTGATAGATTGCTTCCATGGCTGCAGCGTGCCGACATCGAGGTGGAGAAGGTTCCTGAGGGAACCAAAAAGAGGAGAGGGGAGTTCAACTGGCGCTTCAACTTGAAGTATCCAGCAGAGTTGAACTATCTAATGACGGTTGTGAAGGTACTGTATGGCGTGGGTGAAGCACGAGTTTGAGTGTGAGGACTGTTCACATGAGTTTGAGGAGTTGTACAAACGTTCTGAACGTGATGAAGTAGAATGTCCTGAGTGTGAGAGCCGGAATCTAAAGCAGCTTATCTCAACACCCAACGTAGCTTCCTTCAGCCTCCTAGACCAAGACGGACGTAGGCAGAGCCTCTTGAAGAGGTCTGCCGAGCACACACAGAAGCTCATCGACAAGGAACCGGAGAAGTTCAAGGGGGGCGCAGGCATTGCACGTCGGACCAAGAAGACACAGGTAGGGTATGGGGATTGAGGACGTACTAAAGAAGCCAGTACATCCTGGATTGGTGAAGCCTACTAAGGTACGGGAGTTGTACGATGAGGGCAAGTTCCCGAAGACCATAGGTGGAACTACGCTTCCTGAGGAGGCACAGAAGCTGCCTCAGCCGGAACGGAAGGTTCGAAAGAAGCCACTCGTACCAGGTTTGGTAAAGTACGAACCTCTGAAGCAGTTCAATCCGGTCAAAGATGCACAAAAGGTCAGAAGGACAGCGGCGCTACGAGCAAAGCTTCGAGTAATCTACGAGAGTGTTCCTCCCTTCACAGAAGAGGAGACTCCACCTTGCTCTACATGTAAGGCAGCTCCCTGTTGTCAGATGTTTCTAGTGCCTATTACCGAGCTAGAGTACGATAGCGGTGTGTACGGAGATGTGGCTGTTGAAGTTACGCCGGAGATGTTGAAGCAGATGCGAGGAAAGTTGCTTCGTCCATTCTCCATGGCTCATGAATCCGACGATGCTGAGAAGACCTTCTATTACTTAGAAGGTCGGCAGGGTGCAGCGTGTCCGTTCTTGGGCAAGGACTACAGATGCACAATCTACGACCAGAGACCACTTACTTGTCGTACCTATACGTGTGTAGGTGACTCACGAATCACAGAAGAACACAGGTCTGGAGAAAGGCCTGTCTTGTACTCCGACGAGTTCGCAGCATTACCGTCAAAAGAGAAGCGAGCGCTTCTGATAAATGAGGCAGATCGTTTGGCAGGCAGTGAGAAGACTACGCGACAGTACGTCGAGGAGTACTTAGAGGCTAGGGAACAACAGGATGATTGAGGGGCAAGAATACGACGTCATTGAAGGCGTCCCATTTTCACGCTTTGAGGGCGTAGCGGATTCGAAACTCTATTTGGTACACACACCAGCAGAGTGGGAAGCCTTCTACAAGCTCCTCATGCAGCAGAAGTTAGTCGCCTGCGACACTGAGACCAGTGGATTCTACTGGTTCAAGGGACACCGCATCGTAGGTCTAAGCTTTGGTTGGCGTGACACACACTTCTATGTGCCGCTACGACACGTAGATTCAGCACTTGGTGGACCAGTCCTAACGCAGCTGTGTATGGACGACATTCGGGACGATCTCCGTACCTTCTTTGCACAGGAGGACGTCTTCACCATCTGGCACAACTGGAAGTTCGATGCGCATATGTATCGTGCGGACGGCATTGAGATCTTGACACCGTTTCACGACACGCGTATCCTTTGGCAGTTCTATGACGAGAACGCACCAGGCGCTCTGAAGACTATCGCCAGCGGTTGGAAGGACAAGGACATGGGCCTAGAGCATGATGGCCTTGTGGGTCCTGAAGCCGCAGCGTACGAGAAGGAACTGAGCAAGTGGCGTGGCAAGGAAGCTACTGAGCGTCGAAAGCAATATCGTCAGCAGGTTGGCGCGAGGGCCACAGTTCTGGCGAAGGAAGTCGAGCACCAGGACAAGGGTCGTAAAGAGCTGAAGCAGTGGGTCATCGACAATGAAATGCAGGACCATCCTTGGCGCAACGCTAGTAAGGATGAGGTACACTACGGTGTCGTTCCTATTGAGTTGATGACACGTTACGCAGCTACCGACACCTTCTTGACGTGGCGTGTGTATACACACGTCATGAGTAAGATGCCGTTCGATCAAAAGCTCAAGGAGCTGTACATCAACGAGATCAAGCTGTCTCGTGCTCTGATGGAGGCTGAGCAAGAGGGCGTCAAGATTGATCGTCAGTATCTCATCGAGCTGGGCGAAACGCTGCTAAAGGAAGCTGATGCGTTGGAGCGAGAAGTGCTGGACGACCTAGGACAGGACGTCAATCTCAACTCACCAGCACAGCTTGGTTACGCACTACGGAACCACGGCGTCCCTTTGACAGCGCGTACTCCTAGTGGTAGCTACAAGACCGACGTGAAGGTGCTGAACAAGCTCAAGAACGACCATCCAGTCATTCAGAAAATCTTGGACCTTCGCAAGATGAAGAAGCTTCGTCAGACCTACGTTCTAGGTATCCTAGACAAGCTGACGGATGACGACATCCTACACTGCTCGTTCAATCAGAATGTGTCTACCGGACGCATGTCCTCAAGCGATCCCAATCTACAGAACATTCCTGGCGGGGACGATCGCATTCGACGTGCCTTCATCTCTCCTGGTGATGAGTGGGTCTACGTGTTCGCTGACTACTCGCAGGTAGAGGTTCGCTTGACGTGCCACTACAGCAAGGACCGGCTTCTCATCGATGCGTACAAGAAGAAGCAGGACGTCCACACACGTACGATGTGTGAGATGTTCGGGTACGACTACGATGAGGCGATAATCATCCTCAAGGATGACAGTCACCCGATGCACAAGAAGCTCAAGATGCTGCGTACCATTGCGAAGCGCATCAACTTCGGCATCATCTACGGTGTCGGTGCTCCAGGACTGAGCGAGCAGATTCCGCGTCCGGACCACTACAAGGACGCATCGGACGAGGAGTGGGTGAAGGCTTGCCAGGACTACATCGACCAGTACATGGACAAGTACCTGGGAGTGAAGCGCTTCGTCAACTCTTCTGGCAGAGAGATTCGTCGGAAGGCGATCATCTACAACTACTTCGGCAGGCCACGTCGTCTGCCACACGCTAAGGCCGACAAGATCCTAGGCCGAGACAAGTTCTGGATGGTGGGCCGTGCTCAAAGGCAAGGCACCAACTTTCTGATTCAAGGGACAGCAGCTGACTTGTTCAAGATCGCAGCGGTTCGAGTGTTTGAGCTTCTGAAGGATTTCAAGTCGAAGATTGTGAACTTCGTACACGACGAGATTCAAATGTACGTCCATAAGTCTGAGCTGCATCTACTCAACAAGATTCGTGACCTGATGGAGGACTTCAACTTCATCGTGCCCATCGTTGCGGATTTTGCATATAGCAAGACTAACTGGGCAGACAAGCGTGAACTCGGATGAAGCGACTGTGGTCTAAGATAGCTAAGAGTACAGCAGACACTTGTTGGGATTGGACAGGTGGTACGAATAGTCAAGGCTACGGATGGCTTCGTGTTGGCTCTAGAAAAGACAACACACGTACCATGGTGTTAGCACATAGACTGGTCTATATGCTTCAGGTAGGTGATGTGGGCACGCTGGATGTGTTACATACTTGCGACAACCCGTTGTGTTGTAATCCAGCACACCTGTTCTTGGGCACACACCAAGACAACATGGCCGACAAGGCCAAGAAACTACGTACTGGTGTAGCTAAGCTTACTCCAGAGCTGGTTAGACAAATCAGAGCGCGCTATGCCGAAGGTGGTGTAACGCAAACACAACTAGCCAAGGAATACGGCGTGGTCCAATCAGTGATTGGGAAAGTGGTTCGTAGGGAGACTTGGCGTCACGTAAAGGAGCTGGGCTAATGCCTAACGAAAATCTCACATCCATCAACGTACTTCTCGATCGATCTGGTTCCATGGGAAGTATCCGAGACGACGTCATCGGAGGTTTCAATGCTTTCCTCAAGGACCAGCAGATCGACGCCAAGGGCGAGGCTACCATCAGCCTTGTACAGTTCGACGACCGATACGAGGAGAACTATCTCCACGTATCGTTGGAGACGGCACGGCCTCTGAATGAGGAGAGCTATGTGCCTCGTGGCAGCACAGCTTTGCTGGACGCTATGGGTCGGTTCATTACGGACTTGGGGAGCAAGTTCAAGGCTATGTCAGAGGCTGAACGTCCTGGGCGTGTCATCGTCTGCGTCTTTACGGATGGCTACGAGAACGCATCTCGGGAGTTCAACTTCCAGCGCATCGCCGACATGGTGAAGGAACAGGAAGACAAGTACAACTGGGTCTTCACGTTCCTGGGCGCCAACATCGACAGCTTCGCAACGGGCGGACAGTTGGGTATCAAGGGCGCTAACACGGCGAACTATGCTGGCACCTCCCGAGGTATCCGGTCCGGATACGCTGCTGTGAGTGCTAGCATCAAGGGTGCGCGCGAGAAGACTTACGGAGACTTCATTCAAGAAGGTGAACTTCCTATGCTCAACCGCACGATCGAAGAGAGCGAGGCTGACGGCACGCTCTTTGATGCGGATCAAGACGACAACGATACAACTGAAGAGGCAACATCATGAGCGAAGAACAAGTAGGAATCTACGTGGAAACGCAGCCTGAGGGTTCGACTGTGGGCGTCAACCACAATCAAATCTCCATGGCGCGTCCGTGGTACAAGGTCGGACTGAAGGACCTTACCGTCTTCTTCCTGAAGTGTGTGGTCGCAGGGGCACCCGCAGCAATGCTGTGTCTGGTCATGTACATCGGGTTCATCATCTTCAACAGCGTAGCAGCACAGGTGCTAGGAGGCCTCTGATGCATACAGAGGATTTCACCATCAACGGGGTCACGTACGAGAATACACTTCTCGAAGACGCCAAGGTCAATCAAGGCGATCTGTCCGGTGACTTCGAGCAGCACCCTCTGCTGTTCGCACGTTGGGCCACGCTCTATGAGCTGGCTGTCGA
>JABAOF010023360.1_pt5 | contig 10954 bp, 9 predicted proteins | sample 7062171 | NCBI WGS metagenome assembly JABAOF01 (sample SAMN14538628, study PRJNA623070) | marine sediment metagenome | biome: marine biome [ENVO:00000428]; feature: marine pelagic biome [ENVO:01000023]; material: deep marine sediment [ENVO:00002113] | place: India: Gulf of Khambhat ... | reverse complement strand
TTTCCCCTTTTTTAACACTATCTTGACAGTTCCAGATTTGGAACCAATTGCTAACGGCGTTTTTCCTACAGAAACCTTACTATCGTTTAAATATACATCCGCTCCCGGAGGATTGGATTGGACGATCAAGACTCCATATTCTTTTTTTATTCCCTGGAATAATTCTACATACCTTGGCGGACATAATAGTGTATCCAGTTCTCGATTATAATCTACCTCTATCAGCTTTCTTACCGAATCCACAAAATCATCGATCCCCTTCTCCTCAAGAGTAGTATAGTAGGCAAGAGATAGATAGAAAAAGACGTCTGATTTTTGTTTTTTTGTTATTGCTAGTTTCTGAGCTTCCTTAAATTTTCCTATGGCCCCTTCATAATCCATCTCTTCCTGAAAAAGCCTCTTTCCTTCTTCAATCAACCTTTCAAATCGGTCTTTTTGGGAAGCGGGAACTCTCTGTTGAGTTTCCTTTACCCTCACTACAGGCTTAAATTCTTTATTGGTACCAGACTCTACCTTATTAGGTGCTGCTTCTGTGGTAATCAATAAGAGAAAAGAGTAAATTAGCGATAAAACCAGGATTTTTGAGTGAAATATCTTTTTCTCTAGCCTATTCTTTCCCATTTTGCTGATACTAAGGTGTTCTTTTAGATTTCATACACTATTTTTCAATTTTCATTATGGCAATAAACTAATTTTCGCTTTTGTATGCTTGCCTGTTTCCATATTCATTCGGATTTCAATGCTTTCTCCATCTCCTATTTCCACTTCGACTGTAAACTTTTTGTTCAGCCGTGAGGAAACAAATTCAATTGTATGTTTTCCTTCCTCAAGCTCTTGAATTCTTATCGGAGGGACTTCGCCGATTAACTTTCCATCAATGAGAACATCAGCATAGGGGTGAACTTTTAATCTGATTTTTCCTGTCCCAAGTATAAGCTTTTGCAATTCGTAAGTTTTTTCAATGTCAGACTCGATAATAATCGATTCTTCAATTGTCTTATATCCTTCCTTTTCTATTTTAATCTTGGAAACACCAAACAAATTAGGTATTTTTACGGGGGATATCCCAAATTGTATATTCCCAATTGAAACACGAGCCTCAGAAGGATTGGTTTTTATGGATAGGCTGTACTTCATTCTTTCCAAATCACGCCGTAGGGAGTTTATGCCTGGCCTTAAAGAAATCCGTTCATCAATTCTGGACCATTCCTTCCCTTTTTCTATTCTCAATTGACAGGTGCTCCTTGGTAATTCCAATTGCATGGGTGCCTTCCCTCTGTAATTTCCATCAATTATTACATCTGCCCCTACGGGATCAGTATTTATTTTAAGGATGTATACAAGAGCTAAAGCATAATTCTTTAAGGATGTTTCACCCGCCCTTATTTCCACAACATCTGTAATTTCCTTGTACTCAGGAGATTTTGCTACTCTTATTCTATAAGTTCCCGGAGAAAGCTCGCGTCTAAAAGGCGTTATTCCTTCTCGTCTTCTGCCAACATAGACCTCTGCTCCTCTTGGCGATGATGTAATTTCCAGGTAGCCAGGTTGAGGAGCTATCGTGGGTTGAGGAGTTATCTTCTGCGGAGGAGTTGGCTTCTGGGGAATTAAAACATAATTTTTTGAAAATGTTTCACCTGCCTTTATTTCCATAACATCTGTCATTTCTTCATAATCTGGGGATTTTGTTATTCTTATTCTGTGGGTTCCGGGAGGAAGCTCACGTTTGACTGGCGTCATTCCTTCACTTTTATCATCAATAAAAACTTCTGCTTCTTCTGGTGTAGAATTAATTTCTATGTAACCTGATTGAGGAGCTGCAACCGGAGTTTCTTGAGTAGTTTGCGCGGCGGTCTCTGCCGGTTTCGCTTCCTCATCCTCCTTACCTTTTTGCAGAACTTGGTCGTAGTAGAGATATCCACCACCAACGATTATAGCCACAAAAAGAAGAATTGCAGGAACTAAAAATGCCCGACGCTTTCTTGAAGCTCTGAGTACTGTTTTTCTCCTGGGCATAACTCTATCTGTAGTGGGGAGGCCTTCTTCTATCCTTTTTAAGTCATCAAGGAGATCCACTGCTAGCTGATATCTCTTATCTCTATCCTTTTCCATACATTTAAGTATCACTTTGCTGATTTCTGGNNNCCTGTCACCATCTCATAAAGAATCACTCCCAACGAATAAATATCAGTACGCTGGTCTATCTCTTTTCCTTCAACCTGCTCAGGAGACATGTAATCCGGCGTCCCGATCATTACTCCTGTCCCTGTTATGCCTTTTGCCTTAAGAGAGCGAGCTATCCCAAAATCCATGATATGAGCATTCCCCTCTCTATCAACCATGATGTTCTGAGGCTTTAGGTCTCGGTGCACTACTCCCAACTTGTGAGCCTCAGCCAGTCCCTCACAAACCTGTCTAGCTATGAAAACTGTCTTTCCTATACTTAAAGGTCCCATTCTTCTAATCGAGGTCTTTAAGTCTTCTCCAGGCACAAACTCCATGGTGATGTACGGGGTTCCCTCTTCTTTGCTGAGGTCGTACATGCGGCAGACATTCTTATGGGTGATCTTACGGGCAAATTTCAGCTCATTCCTGAAGCGCTCAATCATCTTCTTATCAGCAGCAATCTCAGGTCTTAATAGTTTTAAAGCTATCTTCTCCTCTATCTCTTTGTCGATAACTTTGTAGACTTTGCCCATTCCACCTCTGCCCAGCTCTTCAATGATATGGTACCTTCCAGCGAATGTGCTTCCAACGGGTAATTCTTGCTCGGTTATTTGGATAGTTTTCGTCTGAGAAATAGGGATTTCGGCTGATTTAAGGAGTTGCGTTCCACAGTTGCTGCAGAACTTTGTATCAGGGGGACTATCAAAATTACATTTAGAACATTTCATATCCCTGATCTCCCACGCTAAAGCGAAAAAATCATATCAACTCTAAATAAAATTGTCAAATTCGCTTGAGACTGGACATGTTCGATCACATATTAAGCTTACAGATTGTGGTTTATTTGACATGAAATTCTGCTTGATTTATAAAGTTCAGGAATTAGATAAAAATAGGGATGATGTAAATCTAAGGGATTTTGTCCATGACCTTGGGAATTTTAGCTCTTCTTGCTCTTTTGCCTATAGTTTCAGTATTCGGACTTATTGTTCTTTTTAGATGGCCGGCAACAAGAGCCATGCCTATTGCATATCTTGTTACCTGCTTCTTAGCTTTCACTGTTTGGAAAGTCCCTTTGTCTCAGCTAGCTGCGGCTTCTATCGATGGCTTGCTCACAGCAGCTTCAATTCTTTATATTATCCTGGGTGCAATTCTTCTTTTGAATCTTCAGCAGGAGAGCGGCGCAATTTTCTCTATTAGGAGGAGTATGTTCCTCATTTCATCTGATCGCCGTGCTCAGGCAATTATCATTGCTTTTCTATTTGGATCTTTCATCGAAGGCTCTGCTGGATTTGGAACACCAGCTGCAGTAGCGGCCCCTCTGCTGGTTGCAATCGGATTTCCAGCTATGGCGGCTGTAATGGTAGCCTTGATCATACAGAGTACTTGTGTCTCCTTTGGTGCAATTGGCACTCCAATTCTCATCGGTGTCAATTCAGGATTAGGCGGGCAAATTGAAGTAGTAAATTATTTGAATGCTCGCAATCTAGATTTCGTTCCCTATTTGAATTCTATCGGAGGAAAGGTGGCCATTATTCATGGAATCACAGGCACTCTTATCCCCATAATTTTGGTAGTTATGATGACTCGATTTTTCGGTCGAAATAGAAGTTGGAAGGAAGGGCTTTCCATTTTTCCTTTTGCTCTGTTTGCAGGTCTCTGTTTTACAGTTCCTTATACCCTGACTGGAGTATTCCTGGGACCAGAATTCCCGTCTCTGCTGGGGTCTCTTTTGGGACTTTTGATTGTTGTTCCCCTGGCAAAGGCAGGGTTTCTTATGCCCAAGAAGGCCTGGGATTTTCCGGCAAGGGAAACATGGCCTAAAGACTGGATCGGGCAAGAGATGGAGAAAAAGAGTGATAAAGAAGCGGGAAAAAATGGGGGGGAATCTCTGAAAACAAAAATGAGGAACGCAAAGACCGGCGGCAATCCCCAAGGAATCCAAAAAGATAAGAATAGCAATCAATTCTCGACGAATTCAGGAATGAGTATTTTTCGGGCATGGCTTCCCTATATTCTTATTGCGCTTCTCCTCCTTTTCAGCCGTCTCTTGCCTCTTTTAAAAAATGCCCTGGCTTCGGTAGCAATAGAGTGGACAAATATTTTCCAGACATCTATCAGTACCAGCTTTCAACCTCTCTATCTGCCTGGTTTTTTGTTTTTGGTTGTGACTGTTATGACCATCTTCATCCAGAAAATGTCTAAAAGACAGGTCAAAAGGGCTGTAAACCGCTGCCTTAGAACACTTCTTGGTCCTACTATTGCTCTCGGGTTTGCAGTGCCCATGGTCAAGGTTTTTATTAACAGTGGAGTTTCCGATGGATTGGACAAGATGCCTGTTGTGTTGGCCAGTGCTGTAGCTGCCTTGATAGGAAAGGGCTGGACATCTTTTGCTGCTGTTATAGGAGCAATGGGTGCTTTCATTGCGGGGAGCAATACTTTAAGCAACATGATGTTTTCGCTTTTTCAGTTCACTACTGCCCTTAGGATCAGCGCTGTTCCTGGTATTATTGTCGCTCTTCAAGCAGTGGGAGGCGCTGCCGGGAATATGATCTGTGTTCATAATGTCGTCGCAGCCTCAGCAGTTGTGGGCCTTCTGGGAAAGGAGGGATTGCTTATTCGCAAAACGTTGATTCCGATGGCCTATTATCTTATTATGGCAGCGATCATCGGGATTATCATGCTGCAGATTTTTAAAGTGTGAAGTGCAAAATTTAATCTAAGCTTATCTTTTTTGTTCCCTACTCAGCCTGTTTAACCTCTAATGGTCTTGCTGCTGTAACGCCAATATGTGTCTCGATAGATTGTGTATATTCATAGAGTTCTGTATCCAAGAGTACTTTTTTCTTTTTTTGTGAAGCATGTAACAATCTGATTTTCCCTTTTTCATCTCGATAAGCAAGTCCTGTATGTCCATAATCCAGGCCTTCTTTGTCTGTTGCCAAGGCAATAATATCTCCCGTTTGAATATGTTTTTGTGCTTCCTTAATCTTTCCTCTGGGAATGTACCAGTGCTCGCGCTTATTTATTTCTTTTTCAAGCATAGCTATTATATTTATGAACTCAGGAAACTCGTTCAGGGCTTGATAATATTGTGGATTTCTCGACATGAACGAAACCTTCAAAGGAAATTCTTCTCCCCCAATTTCTCTGGTAATATTCCTGACTACTTTCTTCTTCTCGTTGTCATAAATCCAATCAGAAGTGTAGTGCAAACGTGAGGTATAATCAGTCAGCATTCCACCTCTATATCGAGTAAAGGTAAGTTCCGCCTTAAAATCATCAAATGATGTTTTCTCTTTTTTAAGGATTCTCGCAATACAAAGTATGTTTTCAAAAAACGTGACGCAATCTAATCCAGTCAGGTCTATTCTGCATGTTTCCGGCCCTTCTCCTTCAAGAGTTCCTGCGACATAATCTGTTCCTATGAGAAGCATACCAATATTTCCTATGCATTCGCCTATAGGCAGCAACTGCCAGCCCTCTCTTTTGGCTCGTTTAATAATTTGAGAAAAAATTTCAAGGGTGGTTGATTCCTTGCCCTGAGCAGTTCTTAGTTCTTCAGGATGTGAGCTAAAAGAATTCTTATTTCTCAATAAGAGGCTGATAAACCTAGGGCTCATAAGATGCATTGATGCACTAATTCCCCCAGCTAACGAAAAAAATTCACGCCGATTCATAAAGCCCTGACCACGCCTTTCCTCAGTCACGTCTTACCTCCTTCTGACTCAAATTTTTTTGCTGCGTTTCTTATGATTTCGAAAGCCTCCTCTACCTCACGCTGATGGGTTCTAAAACTAAGAATACAAACGCGGATGACGAATTCACCATTCAGCAATGTACTGGAGAGAAAAAGTTTTTGGCTGTTTACGATATTTTCGAGTAACTGCCGGTTAAAAGTATCCACATTACCCTTTTGTGGATGATAGCGAAAGGCGATTACTGAGAGGTTAGGCACTGTCATGCACTCAAATCCTGGCTCTTCCAAGAAGCGTTGATACATCCATTTTGTTAGATGCAGTTTTTCATCGAGATTTTCGCGAAAAGCCTTGACTCCGAATAATTTCAAGGGCAGCCATACACGTAGGCCTCGGTAGGAACGAGATAATTCTGGCGAATATTCCGAGGCATTATACTCTCCTTCGGGCGTATCGTGGTCTTGTAGGTAATCTGCGGTTAATAGATGGGCTTGCCTGAGAAGCTTACCATCTCTGACGAGTAAACTGCCTGAACCATATGGTAAAAACAGCCCTTTGTGAGGATCAAGCACGATGGAATCAGAGCGTTCCAGACCTTTAAGTATCTTTTTCCCCTTACTGCATAAATTGAAGAAGCCCCCATAAGCAGCGTCAATGTGGTACCACAGCCCGTATTTCATAGCGACATCTGCTAATTCAGGCAAAGGATCAACAACTCCGGTGTTGGTTGTGCCTGCATTACCCACAAGAAAGAAGGGTTTCATCCCTTCTTTAAGGTCTTCTTTGATGACCGTTTCAAACTTATCGGGGATGGCCCGAAAATTCTGATCCACATTAAGCAAGCGAATATTGATCTCTGGAATACCTGCCAGAAGGGCAGCTTTCATGACACTATGATGCGTCTGATCGGAGGCATATAGAATTCCGCGGCTTATGTCATCGCCTAAAATGTGTTTTCTTGCAGCAACAACTCCGCTGAAATTGGCTAAAGAGCCGCCGCTAGTCATAATACCTCGTGCCGCCTGAGGATAACCCATCCATTGGGCAAACCATTCCAAGACATTAGCTTCCAACTTTGCTGCAGCTGGTGCTGCAACCCAGGCGCCTGTGAAGCGATTGGTGGCTGCTCCCAAGAAATCAGCGATTGCTGAGGGAAAAAGACCTCCTCCAGGTATATATCCCATGTAAGCCGGATGAGGGGTGTTGATAGAGACAGGAATTATTTTTTTCATAAAAAAATCGAGCAAAGATTCAAAATCTTCCCCTACTTCAGGAGAGGATTCGTGAAATGATCTGGCGATTTCTGCGCTGTTTTGCAAATTGGACCGCGGAGAACTGGGCAAGTTTATGATGTGGTCGACAACAGCCTTTACTGCAGATTCTCCCATTTGCAGCATAGCTTCAGGAGTGAGTTCAAGATTGGTTACTTTCATCATAGCCTCCATAAAAAATTATTAATATCATAGATCATCCAGTTTTCCAAAATAGCTACAGAAAAATTGGTGGTAAAAAATATGGGCAGGCCTCATTTCCCAGGCGCAGGATTAATAAAATGGGACCAAGTAAAATAGGACATCGCCCCATTTTTTTATAGCACTATTTTTTATTTTTGGAAAACCAAGGATAGCCGCAATTTAGCAGATGGACGACCAGGGATACAAAACCCATTTTATAAGCTAGAAAGTGTTACCGAATTATCAGACCAGCACACCCGTCCTTTTTTTCAGAAGAATTTATTCCTCGCGTCAAATGTTATAATAAGAATGGTCATTAAGAAACCATAGAAGAGATTTAATGCAGATGCGTAAAGAAAAAAGAGGGAGTTTGTTATGGATAAAGAAAAAGTCCTTTTTCTCTGTATAGGAAATTCCGCCCGCAGTCAAATGGCAGAGGCCTTTCTGAGGAAATATGCTAGCGATAGATTCGAAGCCTACAGCGCTGGAATAAGGCCAATAGGGATTGTTCCTCACACGATAAGAGTTATGGAAGAGGTTGGGATTAGTTTAGAAGGACAGGGTTCCAAGCACGTGGATGAATACATCGGGAAAACAAATTTTGATTACTTGATCATTGTTTGTGCTAAAGCAGAGAAGGAATGCCCCGTATTTCCTGGTGCTGGTAAAAGGATTCTTTGGGATCTGGAAGATCCTGCCGGCCTTGTAGGAACAGAAGAAGAGAAATTGCAGAAATTTAGAGAAGTACGGGACAAGATTGACGAGCACATAAAAGAGTGGATATCCGAGCAGGATTAGATTAGGAGATTATTTCTCCATCTAAGCCGATTACCACCTTTTTTATGTTTATATTAGTTCCGGAAAGCTCAACTGCTCTCTCCACGATGTTGTATAAACCCGCACAGCAGGGTACGGTCATGATAGCTACAGTCAATGAATAGATAGTATTATTTTTTAATATTTCAGCTAGCTTCTCAATATAGCCGGTTGTATCATCCAGCTTGGGGCAAGCAATGATCAATTTTTTCTTCTTTAGAAGGCCATTGTGGAAACTTCCCAGAGCAAACGCAGTACAATCCGCAGCAATCAGAAGATCGCTCTCGTTGAAATAAGGTGCATAAGGCGAAACAAGGTGAAGCTGTATCGGCCACTGGGATAATTCTGATGTGTTGGATTGCGCGTTTTTTGCGCTCGAATTTGGGTTGTCTACTGTCTGTGCAGGATTTCTCTGGATTTCTCTGCTCATACTTCCTGGACATCCCATAGGAAAATCAGGCCCTGGATGTCCCTCTCTTTTTGCTTCGCTCACATCATTCTTTTCTATACCATGAACATTTGCTGCGGCGTCGCTCCCACGCGTGTTTAAGACATGCTTATAGGTAGCTTGAGGATCATACTCTTCGCTTTCTCTCTCTACTATTTTAAGAGCATCTGTGGGACAGACGTCCAGACAGGCTCCCATTCCATCACAATAAATCTCCTTGGCCAAAACTGCTTTGTTTTCGTCATCAAGCACCAGAGCGCCCTCTGCACAAGCTTCTGTACATAGTCCGCACCCGTCGCATTTATCTCTATCGATCTCGATGATTTTTCTTTTTGTCATATTAATTGCTCCTTAAGTTTTTTAAGTTCTGTTTACATGGTTATAATAAGTAATGAGCAGAGGATATTCCTTGACTTAAGTCAAAGAATTATTTTTTTAGCGGTCTGGGGGTCAGGCCTTGCCATCTGAAAAAGATATTTTCCTACCGCTTGCTATGGGATCAGGCCTTGTCACCAGGAAATGTACTTATCTTGCCTTTTGCACCTATGACATTCATTTGGATAAGGCCTGACCCCNNGGCCCTCATCCTGCATCTGCTTAAGATTTCTTGATAGTGTTTCGCTGATTGTTCCCAGTATTTTTGCCAGTTCTACTTTTTTGGTTTTTAATTCAATCGTGCATTGTTCTTCTCCCGAACAATTTAAAAGGAGGTATTGTACTAGCCTTTGTCTCACTGTTTGAAGGCCAAGAGTTTCTATTCTTTTATTCAATACGATGCATTTTCTGGCCAGTAAATTTAAAAAGAATTTAGCAACTGAAGGTTCCTTCTCTATTTTTTTAAAGATTTCTTCCTTAGCAAAAAACAAAACCTGTGAATCCTTCACGGCCTGGGCAAAAAATGGGAATTCTGAAGACACAAATAATATTGCTTCTCCCAAAAAATCACCATGTTCAAGACGAACTACCTCGATTTCCTTTCCTTGTTCATCCATCTTGAAAACGCGAATCTCTCCTGACTGGACATAATAAAAGCCATTGGCTTTTTGCTGAGCGCTGAACAATAATTCACTTTTTCGGTATTTTTTGGGCCGACCGATGTCTTTAATAGCCTGTTCAATATTGACCATGATTATTTTCCCTATGCATAAATCAGCCTGAATATTTTAGCTTATACCTATTTTATTTCCTTCACATAGATATTTTTGAAATATATCGGTGATCGGCTGTCATGGTTCTGCAGGCCTATATAACCCTCATAAGAAAAATCCTTTACTTTTCCCCTCGGCTCAGCATCCCAGTCAATCACCTTGCTGCCGTTTAACTCAACCTGGATGTTCTTACCTTTAAAGGTAATCTTTAAATGATTCCATTCGCCGGTTGCGTTAAAAGCATCCATGCGAGGAGGTTCTGCATCATAGACAGCAGCTGTCTTGTGTACTCCTTTTCCTATGTCATTAATCTGAATCTCGAAGGAGTGATAAATATAATCGTCGCTTTTCGGCATGTCAGGGACTCTGACGAAGATTCCAGAATTTGTGTTTTCATCAGCACACTTATATACCAGTTCCAGGATGAAATCTTTGTACTTCTTCACGCTGTACCAGAAAAGCCCCATTCCTCCTTGGCCCTTTAGTATTCCAGTCTTTTCATCAAGCTCAAAGTAACCGGGTCCATAATGGTTCCAGCCCCGCTTGGAGTATCTTCCTCGACTCCTTTTCAGTATCTCTTCGTAGCCTTCATAATAGGTTATGCTTTTTATGTACTCGATGCCTTTTTTTATCGAAGGCGAGGGATTGTCGACTTCATCAGGATTCTCATGCTCCACAGCAAGATACCCTTGAAAATCCTGCAGGGTAAGTTCAGCAAGTATGTTCTTGATATTTGCCAGTCCCTCTCCAAAAGGAACATCGTAGGCTCCTTCGGTGCCGAATTTATTGCGGTCCTTTAAATGAACATCCAGGATGCGACCTTCGAGCAGCCTGAGTGCTTCCACAGGTTTTAGATCAGCACGCATCCAGTGTCCGGTATCAGCGCATGATCCTATGCGTGCATCGAGTCCTTTAACATGGTCAAGAACGGTTTCAGGGCGGGCGTATTTTGAAGGTTCAGGATGATTATGAATCGCAATGTTTATATTGTATTCCTCAACCAATTGTTCAAGAAGAGAGAAATCATCAAATTCTGGCTCAGTAACGATGGTTCTAATGCCCATGTTTCTGGCAAAATCAAAAACTTTCCGCATGCTTTCTTCATTTTGGCCAATACCTACAACTCCGTAACTAACCAAGGAAATGTTATGCTCTCTTAATTTGCTTTTCACTCTCTTTATCAGATCATCATTAAGGTTGTGGTCAAATTTAACATCAGGCATA
>JABAOF010005038.1_pt5 | contig 10954 bp, 9 predicted proteins | sample 7062171 | NCBI WGS metagenome assembly JABAOF01 (sample SAMN14538628, study PRJNA623070) | marine sediment metagenome | biome: marine biome [ENVO:00000428]; feature: marine pelagic biome [ENVO:01000023]; material: deep marine sediment [ENVO:00002113] | place: India: Gulf of Khambhat ... | reverse complement strand
ACCTCGTGCCCGCTTTCAGCGATTTGTTCAAGGATATCCCGTGTCACGAATCCACCTCCGCCACCAATTGGCGGATACTCATAATTAACAACAAGAATGCGCATTGGCTCTTATCTGAATCGAAACCCACGAAAGCTCTTCTCAGTACTTTCTCGTCCCTGGTGCCGAGGAGAACGAAGAGCCCTAGAAGTTAGATGACTTTTTCAATGGTATATTCTTTCTTATGGCGGCCGTGAGTGAACGCGATGATTTCCCCCAGAAAACCGACACTTGCGGCCTGAACACCGAGGACCATGAAGAATATGGATAAGAGAAGGATCGGACGATTGCCCACAGGATGACCCATGAAAATCTTCTGGACAAAAACGTACACGGTAATGAAAAGGCCGATTAACAAGAATGCCATCCCGATGGCACTAAAAAAGCGTAAAGGCTTTTTGGCAAACCTCGTATTGAAATAGAGGGTGAAGATGTCTATTAGCCTTGTGATGTAATCGGATACGCTTAAGAATAGGATCTTCTCCGGCTCCTGGTGATGTCGGCATTTGACTTCTTTTGTTTTGAACCCTTTCTGAGCTGCCAAGATCGGCAGAAACCGGTACATGTTTCCGTAAATCTCTGTCTTTTCGAGGACCTCTCGGCGGAATACTCTGACCATGCAGCTCAAATCATGCAGGTCATATCGGATAATCCGGCGCACCACGGTATTAAAGACTTTGGATTGCAACTGCTTCAACTGAGGGTCGACTCTGGCCTGCCGCCAGGGGACGATGATGTCGGTTTCATCGTCGAGGGAATCGAGGAGCTGAGTCAGAGATCCGTTGGTTATCTCCTGATAGGACCCACATACCACGACGAGCTTACCCCGGCTTTCATTGAGCGCCGCCTTCAGGCAGACAGCCTGTGAGGTTCTCGTGTTAAACTCAAAAGCGCTCAGAATGCTGGAATAGGATTGAAGGCTTTGAAACTCATTTTTCAAAAATCCACCCGTGCCGTTCGCAATAATCAGGATTTCGAAGGGAACTCGCCTCATTGAAAAAACATCACAAACATTCTTTATGAATTGGGGAAATTCCCTGTGTGGCTTTTCCAGCAACACGATAACGGAATATTCTATGTTTTGGTTGGCTGTCATAGGGGAATCTCTTCAGCGGTTAAATCAACAAGACGAACTAACCTCACTTTGTCCTCCGAGAACGCCCTTGAGAGACGATACCTGACCTCCTTGATGAACTCGGGGCAATGACACGACGCGAGATGGAGCGCTTGGCCCTTTCTCTCTGGCTCTTGTCCTCCTCCTCATTGACGAAAATAGTCCTTTTCGTGATCGCCGGAAGTCGGGTATGGCGCAAATCACTCGTCCCTACCACCAATTCACCCAGTACACCGAGTGCGACGAGGTGGACACCCGCCATCCCAGTAAGGGCGGAGGAAATCATAAAGAAAAGGGCCTTGCCAGGTGTCCACTGGAAAATCAGCGCTAAGACGCCCAGTGATCCAAAAAACAGACTTAGCAATATAAAAGGAATAGCGCAGAGGACGAATCCTTTTAGGGGATTTGAACAAAAACGGATGATGAGGTTGACGGCGAATATATCGCTAAGCACCTTGAGGATCCGGTCAAGACCATACTTGGAAACACCGTACTCGCGGGGATGGTGTTTGACCGGCACTTCTGTTACCCGCGCTCCGGTCATACGGGCAAGGGCAGGGAAAAACCGGTGCATTTCTCCATAGGCCTCAACCGATTTAATGCATTCGGCCCGGTAAGCTTTCAGGGAACACCCATAATCGTGCAATCTGACGCCAGTCGTCCAAGAAATGATGGAATTGGCGACTCGAGACGGCAGGACCCTTACCCGATCGTCTCTTCGATTGATACGCCAACCACTGGCAACGTCATACCCTTCCCGAATCTTTTGCAACAACGTGGGAATATCTGATGGATCATTTTGTAGATCTCCATCCATGGTAACGATAATTTCACCAGAGGCATGCTCAAACCCGGCGACCATGGCGCTGGTTTGGCCATAGTTGCGTCGGAGCTTAATTGCCCGGAGTTCCGGGTTCTTCTTTTTCAAACGTTCAATGCTGTCCCAGGTCTTGTCCTCAGAGCCGTCGTCCACAAAAATGATTTCATACGGGAAATCAAACTGCTTACCCACTTCAAGAAGACCCGACAGGAGCTTCTCAACCGAATCCTGCTCGTTGTACATCGGTACCACAATGCTCAAGTACACAGACATACGAGTTTTGCCCTGAGTATTTTTCTTGGACTTATTCATGATTGGAGAGCGTTTCTAGTGGACAAATAGGCACTCGGGGGCATAAGCATTTAGGGATCATTCTACACTAAAGTAGCACATTCGGTATGATGGCCTTCTCGTATCAGTGTGCCTTTTTTCCACTCTCATTTATGGCTGTTTGATAAACTCCTCTATAAATACCCACGAGCTTTTCAGCTACCTTACGTGCCATGAAATTCTCTTTTGTATAGGAATGGTTATGTAACGCCATGTCGATCATCGTCGTCTTATCTAAAATCAACCGTTCCAGTAACTCGGCTATTGTCGTGGACGCCTTGCTTTCTGTTATGTATCCCATCTTTCCGTTCTCAAAAAAGTCCCTGAGCCCCCCAACGGCCCGAGTGACTACGGGCATCCCGAACGCCATCGCCTCTAGAACGGCATTAGGCATTCCTTCAGCATGATAAGTAGGGAAGCAAAAGATATGGTGTGACTTGAACACTTCCTTTTTGGAATTTCCAACAACATAACCCGTCAATTCAACACTATTTGCATCGCGATAATCCCTAGCCAGATATTTTCTTAATTCAGTCATAGCAGGTCCGTCACCCGCTATCGTCAAGGACACATGATGACCTCGTCTCAACAGCAGGCTCAGAGCCTCTAATGTTTCAAAAATCCCTTTCTCCTTTTCAAGTCTTGAGAGGAATAATATCTTTGTATGAGTTGAGCTTCTTAATAAGGCGACCTTTTCTTCTATCGAGAAATCCGACAACAGCCATTCATCAACTGTCACTGTGCCGTGATAAATGGGAACGGTAATCCCCCAACTTCTTAGTTTTTCTTCAAAAGATTTGGAAAGCACGACGAATCCGTCTGCTTTCATGTATGTCTTTTTGAAAAACCATTGGAATCTACCCTCAACCTGACGTTCAAAAGGAAGCTCCCAACCGCGGAAAAAGACGAGCACTGGCAAATGCTTTTTTTTCGCAAGATATATGAAGATACCCTCTCTTATGAAGCTATTGAAATTTAGGGACACATTCAAATGAACTAAATCTACTGTATCTCTGGATATGCGCTTCTGAAACATGATTTGATCGATAAAGAAGCGAATGTATCTATATACATACTTAAGTGCCCCTTCCAAATGACATGTTCCCGTTTCAACATAAGACAAACGGATGTCCTGTCGCCCGGCTAATATTGGTAAGATCGAACTATAGTAACCTGCAACTCCGCCTATAGCCTTGAGGGGCGGGAACATGATCAACACATTCATTTAAGCCGAACTCCTTGGAACTTAAGTTTTACTCTTCACCGCACCCCGTGTCAGTATAGGCACCCATATTAACTCCACCTTCACCTGCGTTACAGCCAGGGCTGCCTCGTTTCAGCTGAAATTCGTTGTTATCAGGGTCGGTAAACAATGGATTCGCCCATATGGATCCGCTCCCAGAATTGTCCGAGTGAAACGAATCAAGTTGTCTATGGCTGTACTCGACAGCCCCTTTCGAAGTCTGACACCTCAACGATCCACTGCCAAAGGGCTGTCGCCAGCAGATCGGTGCAACACCCTTGGTATTGAAAAAGAGGTTATGCGTGAAAACATTCGCGCTATCATTAGCGGAGTTTTCTTGCACAACGAGTGCATTGTATCTATTCGACAAATAGAAAATATTATTTTTGACCATAAGGTTTTTCGATTTCGCGCCAGCACATTTTTTCGTTTCAGCAATATACAGCCCGAACCATTTTGGCTTATAAACTACGTTGTTGATAATTTGAGTTCCATCTATATTGGTGCAGGCACGTAGCCCAATACCATGACGCCCGGCACCTATAACAATATTGTTGCGCATAATTGCCGAACTGCCTGTTTCAATCCTCAAGCCTTGGTAAGTAACATTCTTCACGATATTGTTCTGCCAAATGTGTTTACCACCGGGATAGTTGGGAGATCCTGAGCGAACATCAGCCCATATCCCCTTGGCTACCTGATTCCCGTGAACATAGTTATTCTCGACAAGCGTCCCGCCGGTGTACAGAGAGTGAGAGTGAGAGCCTCCCATTACAATTCCACCAATGGTTCTATGGCCTCCTGAGGAATCCGGATTTCCACCGTAGATTTCATTATGGGCAATCCTCCCTCCAATACAGGCAGAATACATAATCCCATGTCGGTAATCTTCATTGCTCTTGTTCCAGTCTGTAACTATTGAATCAAGCACTGAGATGTTTTTTGAATTGAATGCATAGATCCCATGCTTTTGTGCCCCGTCAAGAACGAAACCGGCTATGATGACATTCTCCACCTCGTGCAGCTGAAAGACAAACTTAGCCGAATCGCCAAGAATCGTCACCGATTCGTATTCGTAAACCTTCCATGTCTGACCACTCTTGGGCTTGATTGGTGAGGTGATTTCATAGATACCTTTTCGAATCAAGAACGTATCTCCGACTTTTCCTTTTTCTTGGGCCTTTTGAATTGTACATAAAGGCTTAGCTATCGAGCCAGGATTGGAGTCAGAACATCGGCCACCATGAGAATCTTTGTCTACATAGAGTGTTGCAGCCTCTCCTGAGCAGATGGAACAAAGGAATATGAATACGAACCAAATCAACGCCCTCATTCTTTTCTCGAAAAGTCCCGCGACACTGACTCCAACCAAGAGTTTGTTAAAGTGGATCACGGTCCACTACCTCGCTGATTNNCCATTACAATCTATGAGGTTCCACGATAGAATCATGAAATAAGGAGCCTTGCCTTCAAAAAGACGCTCTTACCAAGCATACTCAGGATTCAGAGTTCTTCGTAATCCCTTCTGAGTAGATCACATCTATAGGCAAGTTTTTGCAAAATGGCTCCTTAATCTTAAGTATCGTGAACGTAGTGAGAACAAGACTCTCAAAGGGTATCGGTGAAGGATTGTCTTCTTTCAATGCAGAGACGGAGGCCTGTACTTCTTCCCGGTGCCCTTTACCTCTAGACTTAACCTTTGTAACTTTTCGATTCTTACCAAGTTCAGCCATTCTCAAGTTGTCGTTGACTACTTTACAATTATCGCCGAATATCTCGATATGCTCTTTACCAAGACGAGTATTTCCTAATGCTACGTATGATATGATACCTAGCGAATCATCATCAAATCTCAAAGTGATATTTACATTTTGGTCGTTATTCGGCATTTTGTTTGAGTTGTTTAAGAATGCAGTAATACCTCGTGGTGACCTCTAGTTATATCCTGAAGCACCAAAGGCTCTTATGTTATGACTCGATTCATTTTTTCGGTACCATTAGTTTGTTTAATTGCAGAAAGAACAACCTACATGATCTAGAGTGTTTGAAAAATGAGAATTGAAATATCTTACTACTCAAACCATCAAAAGGATCAAAGCCCATCCAGTTTTGGCTTTTGCAGTATGAGTATAGCACATCAAGAGAGTTCTTGACCGCATCCATCAAATGGAAGGCAACACCAACCAAATTCCGCTTGCTACTTAGTAATTGCACAAACTAACCGTATCTGATTATCTCGAAACACTTTTGACCTTTTCGCCAGGAACATGTCAACACCGCACAGTACAGACAGCCCCATCCTTAGCAGCGTTGCATGCCTAAAGGACTTTACGCCAAAGAGCTTTGTCAGTCCCCTCTTCCAAATGTAAGAAAAAAAACCAAATCGGACAAACGAGATATTCTGAAAATCATGTTTTGCCAGTTCTTTCCTTAGTTCTCCTATCCTAAACCCCCCCTCTTTCGTGAATCTTAGATCCTCAGGCGAAAGCCCGTATCTTTCGTGTGAATACCTTTGCAGCGGTCTTAATATAGTTGTTTTCAAATAATGCCAAATAGGAGAGTATGCATCGTCCAAGAACCTGCATTCACCACCCTTTTTAAGGACTCGATAAATTTCTGAAAGCATTTTCGAGAGATCTCTAATATGGTGAACAAAGGCGTACCCATAAACTAAGTCAATTGAATCGTCCGAAAACGGTAGATCCAGTGCATCAGCCGTATTGAATTGCACACTTACATACCCCATTTCCTTCAGCTCTGAAAACGAAAACAAACTCTTCATGAATTTTACGGCCTCATACGAAACATCCGTAAGAATGAGCTTTGCGCCCATAACCAAGAAATACAGTTCCTTATAAGATATTCCATTGCCAAGCAACAAAACGGTCTTTCCGTGAAGATTGTCCATGCTTTTGAGCAATATCAGATTCTCTGGAATCGTTCTATCATGCCATTCTTCATAAAAATCCAGAAAAGTTAACCGTCTTGATACGGACTTTGCATATTTCGTGTCATAATAACATGCCTCTGCCTTTGAACTTTCATCAGCCCCCAAAGGCCACATTCTACGCTGCTGATGACTACTGCTTATACCCTGGTCGCATCCTTCCCCGCAAATATTCACTCCTCCATCCTTAACCACGCCACCCCTCGTCCTACGATGCACAGATCCATCTACTGCCATTTAAGACCTCAACACATAATTCCCCTAAAAGATCCACACAGAATAAAGCACGTTATGCCGTAGATTTCTCCCTCGGACGCGGCTCATTTTGCTTAATTGCTTCAAATATGTTTATCAGTTTCTGAGTATTTCTTCTCCAGTTATAGTTTAGCAGAATCTCCTCTCGTAACTGTATTCCTAGTTTCTTGCCAAAGATAGGGTTCCTCGCCAACGCCAGTATTTGCTGTGCCAGGTCTTCAGGATCACTCACCTTTGTCAGAACACCATTTTCACCATCTCTGAGTATCTCTCGGATAGGCCCCGTACGCGGCCCTATAACAGGCTTACCTGATGCCCCGTATTCGAAGAGCTTCGTGGGTGATCCATACCACGTTGCATAGGGAATCACGCAAATATCCATGGCACCCACATACTCATGAACCTCTTCATACGGCACTCGTCCCGTAAAAGTCACCGCCTCCTCCAGAAGGTTTTCGCGAACGAAATTCTCCAAAGAAGCCATCTTCTTCCCGTCACCAACAATTAGGAAGTGTATATTGTTTGAGAATCGACTGACTTTGATGGCCGCCTGCAAGAGAATATCAACTCTGTGAAACCCTGCCATAGCCCCCACAAACCCCACTACGGTCTTATCATCGATACCAAATTGCCGCCGTATAATTCCTCTATGCCTGGGTGGTTGGTAGGCATGATCCTCAGCTGTTGGGTAAATGGTGAAGATTTTGTCGGACTTTACCCCTTTTCGCTCAAGATACCTTCCCATAGCGGCCGAGCCAACGACAATAGCGTGGGCCCTCAAGGCCAGAGATTTCTCGATTGAGGCCGCTATTGGAATCATGATCCTCGAACAACCATAATACGTTATCATCTCCTCAATTGGAGAATTCACCTCTAGAATCAAAGGGATTCCGATTGCTTCGGAGAGGCGTTGACCAGTACGGTGATAGGCAGATGCCCGTTCATAAATAAAATCAAACGTTTTCCCCTGGCACATTGAGTAGCAATAGGTGAAAAGCTTTTTATCGTGGGCTAGTGCATACAGGTCCCTCAACAAGATGTTAACGCTCGTAGGCAGCTTAGTCTTGATCGTTTCGAACTTTCTCTTAGCTTTGCGCGCTCCCCTACGCTCACCTGCAATGATTCTGTATACATTATGACCTTCCTTCTCCAAACCCCTAATCGTTTTCAGGATGTGTGTGGTGTGGCCCACAGGTTTAGACATATCGATACGCGGTTCTGAGGCCAAGTAAAGAACATTCATGCGGCTATACCCCACATGGCGTCGATGGCCTGACTCGCCTGTTCGCTGAGGATTCCGAAGTATCTCTCTTTACTATCCGGCGTCGTATAAGGGAAGATAATAAACGTGATCGAGATAGGCAGGTCACCAGAGCACACGCATCGTGCCACTTGAGCCTTCTCCTTGATCCCATAGCTCGGAGAAACCCAACCCTCGATGACATCCAAATCGATCTTGGGATGGTCTCTCACCTGCAGAATGAGATTGGCTCCCTCTTGACAGAAGGTTTCAATGGTTCCCTCATCCCGAATGGATAGCGGAATGCCCATATCGAAATGAAAATGCCAGGATAACGTATGCTCGCCTTTTCCGGTTACGAGGTCTCTGATGACCCAGTAGTTTTCAGCCTTACCAAAATAGAACTGCCTTCTATGGGTGACGGGGTCCCTCAAGCGTTCATATCCATTGTGTTGGGCGTCCAAAAAGTCCGCCTCTGAAGACGTCTTCCATCGATTGACTTTGGGGGATGCATCATTTGCAGTTGCAAACAGCTGGTCGGGGTCGATCCTGTTTATCTCCTTGCCGTCTGCCACGACGGTGTTATGGAAGGCTGTCGAACGAAACAGGTTACGCCATCTTGGATCTGCCGAATAGATATACGTTCCTGGATCGACAATAAATGATTTGTCATACGCATAGAGCTCGAAACTAAGCGTGTCGTTGTGAGAATGGTCGCCCACCCCTCTTCGACCATTCGGACCGCAGTCAACAACCATGTACAACCTTTCATTCTTCAGGAAGTAAAGCCCCCCTTGTTCAAAAGATTTGGAGGACACTGGCTCTGATTCACCGTGAATAGAATCAAACACACGGATACCCTCTTCCCCGAGCAGCCAAAAAGCTTCTTCATGGAATTTCCCTGCTCCTTTCTTGAAGTCAGACCTTCCAAAGAGCACCGCTCCGATCGATAGGAGGTAGCGATGGTCCATAACTTCGTTCCTGCTGAGCGTCTGCAACCTGCCGTTGTCCGTATCACCGACTTGAGGACTCATTCCATTTGGCTTCGTGTAGGAGAGGACAAATTCAAACATCTTTTCCAAATGACGCCATACTGTTTCAGGAACTGTTATGTTATTTCTTCTGCAGAGAATTAAGGCAGAAACAAACATCTCTAATACCAGCCTGTGGTAACTTACACTTCCTTCAAAATCAACACCATCCTCATGGACCTCCGTCTTCAATTCATGAAGCAGCTCCTTTAATCCTTTTCTTCTCCATTTCTTTGCTCGCTTAAACTCCGGGAACAAGATCCCCAAAATCAACAGTCCAACGATGTTAGATAGATAATGGTTGTTGCTGAACTCGCCATAATACTCTAGGTTCTCGGTGATAAATTGACCATGCAACAAGAGGCTCTTAAAAAACATCCCTTTTTTTTCATTATCAAAATGAGGTGAGTTCGCAAATAAATGGTACGCCCATATCCAGTTGACCAACCGAATGGCGACTTCCATGGTGGAAGACCAGTTCACACCCATCCAAGGAGGATTTTTCTCCATCCAATCCGCCAACTGATTTACAAATTCAAGTGCGTACTTTTCATTGTTTGTGTACCAATACGCCTTTCCAAGGGTAACAAAATGGTGACAACAACTCAACTCCCACGGGACCTTTACGTCAGCGTCATTGTCTAGATGGACTTGAACAATATCGGAATAGAATTGCACCGGCCAACGGTAACCACTTTTGAAGTCTTGATGCCAATCGATCTCCTTCCCTAGGTTGACCTTCCCCGACCCTAACAAATCGAAGACGTGTTGACAGATCTCGTCCGCATCTTCAATCGTTGTCGCAATGGACTTCGGGTAGCGATCTTTAATCGCCTTTACAAGTGAGTCTCTATTTTCGTAATCCCAGTAAAACAAAGGGCTACGTTCATTTTCAAATCGACCAGTTAACGAATCTTTGCCTTCACTCCCTCTTAAGGCTTTAGAGAGTTGCCTGTCTGATATTTCAATACGGTACAACCGCGTCTGGCTCCTTCTCTTCCAGGAGAACGTTTTTTGATACAGTTTTTTGAGAAACAACCTGATCAGGATTCTAGAAATCCTGAAAGGCCTGTTTTTGAAATCGTCTAAGTGCCTGCGAAGTGAGGTTTTTCTGGACATTCGGTCTTTTCTTGATGCAAGTCAATTGTCCAATGATGACCGCATTAACCACTCTGCAGATTTGGAACTAATCTGTGAATGTTGCTCCGACCCCTCAAGAATATCGAACAATTGAGAAACCCAAACCCGATCCCCGTTGCGATAGCAGCGCCGATGGCGCCTAGCATTTCGATAAGTATAATATTAAGCCCAACATTCAGCAGCAGCGTGACACTGATCAACAGGAATAGGAATTTGAACTCCTCAAAGCGCAATATCAAAGTACTGTATGGGCTGAATGCAAAGGAAATGATAGCCGACACAGCAAGTATCCGAAACACCGGTATCGCGTTAGGATATTTACCCATGTCAATCCAAGGAATTATCCACTGGGAAGCCCATGCGCCAATCAACACGACTGGGCCAAACACCAGTAGCATTTTCCTGTGCATGTGGAAGATACTTTTCAGCTCATTAGCATTTGTGACTCCTTGAATGAGTGGCAAAAACACAACTTTCACGGAACCCAGTGCCAATAACAAGAGGCTGTAATATCGAAACGCTGACCCATATGTGGCTAACTCGATATCACTAGTCATGATTCTGAGCATAAAAATGTCAAGTTGCGAAAAAAAAGCGAGAATGGCATAGTATCCGAACAGATACTTGTATTCTGCCTTGATTATTGCCACAGCAAGCCGGGTTGCCTCCCACACATTCATAAGCTTATTTAGATAACGATGTTTACCGAGGAACAGGAAAAATACGAGAATCAGGGAAAGCGCCTGAATGAAAAGCGCCTGCCAAGCCTCCAGGTTGTATCGAACGAAGAATAGT
>JABAOF010004197.1_pt4 | contig 10955 bp, 9 predicted proteins | sample 7062171 | NCBI WGS metagenome assembly JABAOF01 (sample SAMN14538628, study PRJNA623070) | marine sediment metagenome | biome: marine biome [ENVO:00000428]; feature: marine pelagic biome [ENVO:01000023]; material: deep marine sediment [ENVO:00002113] | place: India: Gulf of Khambhat ... | reverse complement strand
TTCGTCGATATGGAGCACGCACTGGATCCGTCCTACGCCGCGCGTTGCGGTGTGGACGTGGACAATCTTTACATCTCCCAGCCGGATATGGGTGAACAAGCACTGGAGATCACGGAGACGCTGGTGCGCAGCGGGGCGGTGGACGTCGTGGTGGTGGACAGTGTGGCGGCATTGGTGCCACGTGCTGAGATCGAGGGGGACATGGGGGATGCGCACATGGGGATGCAGGCGCGGCTGATGAGCCAAGCGTTGCGCAAGCTGAGCGGAGCCATCAAACAAACCAACACGGCGGTGATCTTCACGAACCAGTTGAGGCAGAAGATCGGGGTGATGTTCGGCAATCCGGAGACGACGACGGGGGGTAGGGCTTTGAAGTTCTACGCCTCGATAAGGTTGGACATGAGGCGGGTTGAGAGCATCAAAGTGGGACAGGAAGTGGTGGGGAATAGAGTGCGAGTGAGAGTGGTAAAGAACAAGGTCGCGCCGCCTTTCAGGGTGGCTGAGTTCGACATTATGTATGAGGAAGGGATTTCAAAGGTGGGGGACATCCTGGACCTGGGTGTGGAGATGGAGTTGATCAACAAGCGCGGGTCGTATTACTCGTATGATGATCTGCGTTTGGGACAAGGAAGAGAGAACGCAAAGCGGTTCTTGAAGGAGAATCCTGAAATAACGCAAGATTTGGAGGTCAAAATCCGGGCTACGGTGGAACTAGATTCGGCCCCCGTCAATTTTGATGCTGACTAACGCAGGAATTGCCTGGAACGAAAAAAAAATTGTTCGCTGCGCGATAATATGAGCTCAAGGACCTGGAACGAAGCGCGGCATAGGGCATCGAATATGATCTCAGAGAAGAGATTTGACTCCGCAAGTTTTGTGGAAATGGTTAACGTGAAAGGTTACAAGAAGGATTAAGCAGGTTTAGAGGGGGCATCATCCTTTAATGCTCGCTACGGTATAAGTCGACTTGACTTGTCCGCGCGGAGCGGTGTCGAATTTGCATCGTGAGATCGCCCTTAACAGGGATGCCAATGGCCGTGATCTGGATTCCGGGGTCACGGTCAGTTTTATTGATTGGAGTGCATTATGGCGGGTGAGATCACCGCCTTGAAATTGCAAAGCCGAAATCGAAAACGGGTGAATGTCCATATTGATGGGCAATATCGATTCGCGCTATCGAGAGTCCTGACGGTGAGATTGCGCGTAGGTCAGGAAATCACAGAAAATGAGATCGAAGATCTAAAGCGTGAAGATGAGGAGGAGCGTGCCTTTCAACGTGCGCTTCGCCTGATAGCCCGCAGACCACGTGCGGAGCGTGAATTACGAGACTACTTCAAACGACGGAGAGTGCCTCCTCGTGTGCAGGATACCGTTATAGATAGGTTGCGGGAGAAAGAATTGGTCGACGACCAAGCTTTTGCGGAAGCATGGGTGGAAAATCGTCGGTCTTTTCGACCGCGTAGTGCCCGAGCATTAGGCCTGGAGTTGCGCCAGAAAGGTGTTGACTCCGAGATCATCAAGCATGTGTTGGAAGATCATGATGACGATGTGGCGGCATACGCAGCAGCCCTCATCGGAGCTAGACGATGGAAAGATGCGGACTGGAAAACATTTCAGCAACGTCTGAGAGCATATCTTGCCCGAAGAGGGTTCGATTATTCTACGGCGTCTTCGGTGGTCGCACGGGTTTGGTACGAAACCATCGGTCGTGAAGACGAAAGTGAGGTTTAGAAGTGAATACAACGTGGGTGATTGGAGTTGTGATCGCATTGGTTGCAGGTTCTGTGATCGGATACTTCCTGCGACAGTTGCAATTGGAAAGGGATATTCGTAGCCGCCGGGCTGAGGCCGATCGGATATTGGAATCTGCGAAGGACGAAGCTAAAGAAATTGAGTTGCTTGCGCGCGACCAAGCCTTGCGAACTCGTAACGAAGCTGAGGAAGAGATCACGCGGCGTCGTTCAGAACTTTCCAAGGAGGAGGAACGTTTACAGCGGCGGCGTGCAGACATCGATAGGCGGTTCGAACAGATCGAGAAGCGGGATCAGACGCTCAATAAGCGTCAGAGCGCTATGGATCGTCGGGCTAATGAGATTGAGAAACGTCATGCGGAGACGCTCGTGGAATTGGAGCGTGTATCTAGCATGACACAAGAAGAAGCGAAGGAGCAGTTACTACAGGAAGTGGAACGGGAATCACGGGGCGATATGGTGCGCATCATCCGCCAAATTGAGGAAGAAGCCCAGGTGGAAGGTGAAAGGCGTGCACGCGGGCTGATCGCTGACGCGATTCAGAGAGTCGCCTCAGAGCATGTCTCCGAAGTTACGGTCTCCGTTGTTCCCCTGCCATCAGACGACATGAAGGGCAGGATCATCGGCCGAAACGGTCGTAATATTCGTGCCTTCGAACAAGCAGCTGGTGTGGATGTTATCGTGGACGACACGCCTGAAGCGGTAACGATATCATGTTTCGATTCCGTCCGGCGGGAGGTTGCCCGACGAGCAATGGAGAAACTGGTTCTTGATGGCCGTATCCATCCAGCCCAAATCGAAAAAATTGTCCAGCAAGTTAAGGAAGAAGTGGACCGAGCAATCATAGAGGCGGGCGAGCAGGCGGCGTTTGACGCTGGCGTGCCAGGACTACATCCCGAAGTGGTCAAGAAAATGGGCCGCTTGAAGTTTCGCACCTCCTATGGTCAGAATCAATTGGCTCACGCTGTAGAAACAGCACAATTAGCTGGCGTTATCGCCGCTGAGTTAGGCGCTGACGTTGAAGTAGCCAAAGCTGGCGGATTGCTGCACGATATAGGCAAGGCCATGGACCACGAAGTGGAGGGGACACACGCTACACTTGGAGCGGAATTCTGTCGGCGCCATAATGTAAACTCAAAGGTAGTCAACGTGATCGCATCACATCACCACGAGGTTGAGCAAGAGGCGGTCGAAGCCGTGATTGTGGAGGCCGCAGATGCAATCAGTGGCGCACGACCAGGAGCCAGACGGGAGAGTCTCGAACAATACATCAAGCGCATTCGTGCCCTGGAAGAAGTCGCGAATTCCTTCACTGGTGTGTTGCAAAGTTACGCCTTGCAAGCTGGACGCGAAATACGAGTGATCGTGCAGCCAGAAGACATCGATGATCTTGAAGCGACACGTTTGGCGCGTTCGGTGGCAAAGAAAATTGAAGAGGGGATGCAATACCCAGGTCAAATCAAAGTGACAGTTATTCGTGAGACGAGAGCTGTCGATTACGCGAAATAATCCAAAATTTCACTTTCTGAATCTACTTGTTGGGGCGGCTCACAAACCGCCCCTACTCTTTGAGTTGGATCTTCGGGGTTCCGTAAAGAAACCAGTAAGTGGGGGTGGGGTAGATCGTCCGTAGACGCGGATCCCAGATGAAATCCCCAGGATCGAAGAAAGCGCGCAGCCGGGAATCGACACTCGGCATCGCCTCAATGTATGTTTTAGCCTCCGCCTGTCGCGCTGCCAAGTCGGAGATACGCTCGAAGATGACCCGGTTCCGGACCTCGCGAACGTAGTTCCCGGGCGTGTCGTTTCTTTCTTCTAAGTCGATTAAGTAGGCTTGCCAAAGATTCAGTCGACTACGAAGTTCTTGGGTGGCTTTTCGCTCGAGAGCGACAGGCCATTTATTGAGCATGCGCGCGCTCTCGAGCTTAATGAGTTGATACGCATTGGCCTGGAGAGGGGTTAATTCATCGAGTTGAGCTTCGAGTTGGTCGAGTGTAAGCAGCAACGCGCCTGGCGTGAAGCGCGGAAAGGGAGGCATGCCTACAGGCGCTTTCATACTCATAGGCCAGTACAATTCAGATGTGATGACATAATGCTCGATCTCATCGAGCATGGCCTGAGCCAAGACAAGATTGAACTCGGGAAGATACATCGGGAGGCTATTCTCCGCCCAACGCCTCGTTGATAACGTCTACTAATTTTCCCCGTGTGATGGGTTTGATTAAATAACTATGCGCACCTAGGCCAAGTCCGATTTCTTGATCCTCAGGCCGGTTTCTGGCGGTGAGAATGACGACCGGGGGTAGTGGAACCTCGTCTGCTCTCAATTCTCGGAGAACATCAAAGCCAGAGATGTCTGGCATCATGATATCGAGCAAAATAAGATCAAAGCTCTCGGCGCGAATTAAAGACAAGCACTCCTTGCCTCTACTGGCCAACCCGACTTCATGTCCTGCAGTTTTGAGAGTCAATTCCATAAGTCTCAATGTATCAGGATCATCTTCGACGATGAGGATGCGGGCTCCCATGCTCAGGTCCTCCCTGTGTGCGCGAAGAGTTTTGTCATTGTATACCTTGTCCTATTTTCCTGACAAACGCCTCCCAAGTTCGTCACCGATAAACATGGCATGTCTGGTTCCGCAAAGTGCTCTCAATTCATGCCCTTGCGAGAGAATTCCATGAGGTGCAGGGCTATTACCCGATGGCTGCATGTCCGGCTCGTTGAAATATTATGATATGGCGCGAGAGCGATCCGGATAATTAAAGCATCAGTCTGAGGGGCAGTTGCAGGTATTGCTTATAAAGTTGCAGCCAGCGTGCAGCTTCTGCTCCGTCCGTGACTCTGTGATCAGCGGAGAGTGTACATTGAAGCCGTAATCCCGGGACGACAACGCCTTCTTTTACGACAGGGCGCTCCTGAACGCCTCCAATGGCGAGGATAGCAGCTTCAGGGGGATTGACGATAGCGATAAAATGCTCGACCCCAAACATCCCCAGGTTGGATACCGTGAACGTCGAACCTTCAATGTCTTCTGCACGCACTTTCCCCTCGCGAGTGCGAGCGACCATGTTGCGGATCTCGTTGGAGATAAGGCGCAAGGGCTTGGCGTCAGCGTTTTTCACGACGACGGTCAACAACCCATCTTCTACTGCCACTGCAACACCAATGTTGATCTCACCATGTCTTACGATCTCGTCCCCTTGAAGCGAGGCGTTCAAATTGGGGAATTCTCGCAGTGTAAGCGCGGCGGCTTTAACGATGAAATCGTTGACGGAAAGTTTCTCTTCCTCTGGCAATTGCGCATTCGCCTCCGCGCGCAATTCCATCATTGGAACGGCGTCAACTTCGACGGTGACGTAGAAATGAGGTACCTGCTGTTTGGCAGCCGACATGCGTCTACCAATTGCGTCACGCAGCTTGCTTAACGGGATTCGCTCGGTCTGGCGTGGAGCTCCCATAGGGACGGGCATAGGAGCGAACTCGGAAGGTCTAACGGGCTCTGCAGTCAATGCTGCCTCTACATCTCGTTTGACAATCCGACCACCAGGGCCAGAGCCCGATACGTGGCTGAGATCGATACCCTGATCCGCTGCCATCCTGCGCGCCAAGGGAGAGGCACGAACGCCACTCGGGAGCCTTCCATCCCCTTCCTGAACTACTGTCTCGAGTGTGGTAGCCTTTTGCCTTTCAGCTTCTCTAACAGGCTCCGACACTTCGGCAATTGGTTTGACTTCCGAGGCCTCGAGTGTCAGCGCCTCAATATTGATATCCTCGTCCGCTGCACCGATAACAGCGATCGGGGTTCCCACCGGTGTTACACTTCCTTCGCTGATGAGGTGCGTGTGGACGACACCGCTAACCATCGCTTCGACTTCAACCGTCGCCTTGTCGGTTTCGATTTCCGCCAGGACTTGACCTTTCTCGACAGTTTCACCCTCCGATACCACCCAGCGAACCAAGACGCCTTCCGCCATGTCGAATCCGAGTTTGGGCATCGATATGATTTCGGCCATCAAAGCACCTCTCTCACGGCAGCAACCAGGTCTTCAACTTGAGGTAGCGCCATCTGCTCGAGGTTCTGGTTGTATGGCAGAGGCACCTCTTCCTGCGCCACACGTTTGATGGGCGCATCTGCATAGTCGAACGCTTCTTCGTACAGGCGAGCAGCGACCTCAGATCCAATGCCAAAGGATTTCCATCCCTCTTCAACAATCACACAGCGATTAGTTTTTTTGAAGGAGTTCACGATGGGTTCCATGTCCAGGGGTCTTAAGGAACGCAAATCGATGACCTCAACATCAATTCCTTCATCGGCGAGTTGTTCGGCCGCCTGAAGCGAAAGTTGAAGGCCCTTGGAGTAGGAAACAAGCGTAACGTGGTTGCCAGGACGTTGAATCTTGGACACTCCTAGAGGTTCTACGTAATCCTCCTCTGGGACCTCACCACGCACTTGGTACAGGGTTGCATGCTCGATGAACATCACCGGATCGTCACCTCGGATGGCCGCCTTCAACATTCCTTTGGCGTCGTGCGGAGTGCCCGGTGAAACTACTTTAAGTCCCGGAAAGTGAGCGAAGACGGCGTCTGGTGTTTGTGAGTGGGTTGCCCCTAACTGCCTTCCGCCTCCACCGACGGTGCGGATCACAATCGGAACTGTGAACTGGCCACCGAACATGCTTCGCAACTTTGCGCTGTGGTTGACGATCTGATCCATTGCGAGGAAAGCGAAGTTGATCGTCATCAACTCGGCGACTGGTCGAAGGCCCCCCATCGCTGCGCCGTTTGCTGCACCAACGATAACGCCTTCCGCGATCGGAGTGTCGCGCACACGGTCGGGTCCAAAATGATCGTAGAAACCTTTTGTCACCGCGTATGTGCCACCCCACACCCCGACTTCTTCTCCCATGATAAAAACGCGCTCATCGCGCTCCATCTCTTCCCACAGTGCTTGAGATATGGCTTCGCGCATCGTCATGATTGCCATGTCTCACACCCCTTCCACGTAGATGTCTTCAAAGAGCGCTTCCGGCGAAGGTTCAGGGCTTGATTCGGCGAATTGCACCGCTTCCTGTATCTCTTCTTCAACCTTCTCTTCCTCGGAATCAAGCACCTTTTCGGTTGCCAGTTTGTTCTCCAGTAAGTAGCGTCGGTATATTCCGATCGGGTCGTCAGTTGACCACTTCTGAACCTCGTCGCGATCGCGATAGCGCTCCGGATCGCCCATCGAGTGACCCCGGAAACGGTAGGTAAAAATTTCCAAGAAGAAAGGTCCTTCCTGACGAACGTGATCGAGCGCCTTTTCTGTTGCTTGGCGAACTTCCACGACGTTCATCCCATCCACGCGCTTATTGGGCATGCAATACCCTTCCGCTTTTTGACGAATCTCGCTTACCGCCGACGCGCGGTCGACAGCAGTTCCCATGCCGTACTGATTGTTCTCACAGATCCATAGCACTGGGAGGTTCCAGACCATAGAGAGATTCAAGGCTTCGTGAAAATATCCGATATTGGTTGCCCCATCGCCGAAAAGGCAGATCGTCACCGCATCCAAGCCTTGCTGCTTGTCCGCGAGTGCCATACCAGCAGCAAGCGGTAGATGTGCACCCACGATCGCATGTCCACCCCAGAAGTTCAGGTTCACGTCAGCGAGATGCATCGATCCGCCTTTCCCCTTGGAACAACCCGTCGCTTTACCCACTAGTTCAGCCATGACGACCTTGGCTTCCATTCCGCAGGAGAGAGCAATTCCGTGATCGCGATACGCTGTGATTACACGATCCTGCGGTTTTCTCGCAGAAACGACACCACTACCGACCGCTTCCTGGCCAATGTATAGGTGTAAGAAGCCCCCGATCTTTCCCTGCTGGTAAAGCTCAGCCGACCTTTCCTCCAGGCGTCGAACTAGAACCATCTCATGGTAAAGCTTCACATGTTCTTTCTTGTCCATACGTTCTCCTAGGTGCGAGGACCCATCCACTCTGGTCAATCTACCTAATGATACTACACCAGGTAACCACTCTTGTCGCGAGCATCACGCAAGCGCCCCGGAGTTCCGGGGCAGTTGAATTATACCAAAATGATCTGATTTGCGTACGGGGTCATCGCTGGATTCGGGTGGAGGTCCTTCCTTATCAGCGGCTGAAACCGAAGGCTTGCACGTCAAATTCAATCATCACCGGATTAGCGTTCTTTGGAAATGCCAGAGGGAGAATGAATTCAGCCATCTCCTCTGGTTCCAATGCCTCGGCGATCGTCACCCAACCGGCTGTAATGACGTCCCCAACAGTCGAGCGCGCCGTGGCGAGAACGGTTACTTCATGGAGTGTTCCCTCGGTTGAATTCGATAATGTCCCTTTGAGAATAAGCGAGCTTCCGAGCGATTCGAATAGCTCTATTTCAAATCCCAATGGCGTGGGGGTTTCGTTGAAATCTCGCAGAAGGTTAGGCTCGATTTTTACGATCAGATTAAAGGCTTCCAGGGCAGGGTTGAATGCTTGCATTTGCTCGCGAAGACCTTGGAAGTCGGTCACTGTAAAACCCCTGCTCTCACCAGGATTAATCGGAACGGGGAAATCTACAGTCGTGAAGGCGAAGAGTTCCCCCTGGTACTCGAGCGAAACCAGCAAACGTATCCAGCGTAGAAAGCTGGCATCGTTTCGCACTTCCCCTACGATAAAGAGGTGCCCCTGCTCGGTAGTTTCGATTCTTGGGGGTTTGGTTAAGGCTACCTCGGTGGGTAACAGGTTCGTAGTTTGGGTTGCGTCTGGATATGGGAGCAGCGTGTAATCGGTGGTATCTGTTTCCAATAACGCTAAAAAGGGCCGAGCGCGGTGCGATTCGATGTACGTCGGCCCTGCAGCCAGAGTGGCGAAGCCCGTAATCTCACTGCTCTTGTCAACCGCGACGAAGCTGAGACCGTGCACTGCGACAGGATAAGAATTGGAATTGGTAATGGTTCCTAAGATAGCGGGTTTCCCTTCCCCAGTAGGTATTGTTTTGAGAACCGTAACCTGCACGCTGGCGCGATCGAAGGTTGTCGGGGAAATGTCGAGCACTTCGGCCGATGCAGACTCGACCGAATTTATATTCTCGAACTTGGCGACGAAAAGCCCGGTTTCGTTTTGTCCCAAATTCTTGAGCAGCGGAGAAACCGTTTGGTGATCGACAAGTTGATTTTCCGTATCCCAAATAGCAACCAGGATCACGATGTCTGTCCAGGGTTGATCGGAGATGTTGCGCAGGATGCCAACGACGTTGATTTCCTTGCCAGGACCTTGGAGTATCGTCAGCGCTTCGACATGCCCTTTGGGTTCGGGGGTTGGACTGAGGGAGGGGGTTACGGACGGAGGGGCGGTGGGAGTTGATGTTGAAGTCATTATAGGTGATGGGGTTACAGGAAGGCTCGCCACGCAAGCGCTTGTTAGCAGAGCAAAGATAAAGATGATGATGGGATTTTTATGTTTCACAGCGATAAGGATACCGTAAACGCTTCGTATCGCGAAAGGCGCTCTCAACCTGTTTCGGCCCACATAGTGGGTGAGAGGATCGTTTCCTCGCGGAAGCGGACGACACTTATTCGTTGGAGCAGGGCGAAGGCGCCGAGAAGTCCCACGGCTTCGATGGCGAACACGACCGCGTAGGCAATCGGTTCACTCTGCGAACTTGCTAAAGCCATGTCGTGCAGGTATCCTCCGCCGACGGATGCCAGACCGTTAGCGAGAGCCTGGGAGAGGGTCCATGATCCCATATAAACCCCGACGTGTCCCTCGACGGACATACCCATCATCAGCGCGAGGCCCCCCACGTTAAACAATCCCATGCCAAGTCCCATGGTGAAAATGGCGGGTTTAACGATTTGAATTCGAGCGGTGAGGGATGCGACGACCAACCCCAAGAAGGCGACGCTAGCGACGATCAAACCTACCCCGGCGGTGGATTTATTTCCCCATCTTCGCGAGAGCCAGCGTCCAGAAACAGCCATCCCGAGCAACACGCCGACCATCTGGAAGGCGTTGAAGCGTGTGGTTTCCCCTACGCTCATACCAAACACATCCCCTCCAAACGGCTCAAGCACGGTGTTTTGCAGGAACAAGAAGAGGATGCCAAGGAATAGGAAACCAAAGAACAATTTCGTTTGTGGACTGGCGATCATCAGGGACCACGGCTTTCGCTCAGACAGACCTATCGAAGCTCTAGTCTGAGTTTCTTTGCGTTCCATGCCCCAAAGGGAAGCTACTGTCAACGCGGCGACAAGGATGCCCATGATCGTAAAAAGCGTCACGAGGCGCTCGGGAGAATAATGATCCAGGATGCCGACCCCAAGAAATACCCCCATGAGGATCCCCGCCATCATCATCGACCAGACCACGGCGACTGCTTTTCCTCGCTCCCCCTCGGGAGACAGATCGGCGATTAGAGAGAGGTATGCAGTGCCTGCAGTATATATGCCTGTTCCAAGAAGAAGAAAAACTCCGGTGGCAAGCAACGCAGCACTTGCCGTGCCCCCTGTCTCCTCGAGATGCAAAGCCGCGAATGGTGCAGCAATGGTCGCCAGGGCTGTCAAACCAGCACCAATGAGGATGTATGGGGTGCGGCTGTAGCCGAAGTAAGGTTTGAGATCAGAACGGTGCCCCAGTGGGATCGCCAAAGGAGCAGCAAAATAGTGGATACCGATGATCAAACTCACCAGGCCGAGGTCGAGACCCATTTCTACCTTCATCACCCGATTGAGAATTCCGAGCGCGAGAACGGATAACATACCAGCGGCAAACTGGCGCAAGCCCAGCCGGAATAATCGTGACAATGACAAAGTGCACCTCGATTTCCTGTGAAAGGTCTAGCGGACGTTCTGCGAAATCCCCCTGGAGTTTATACCACGTGTTTTCCTTGCGTATGGAGCTAGGAAGCTTAGAGATTGATTAAATCTCTTACCTTGGGGTGTCGCCATGGCATATCATTCCGAGGGCGCTAGCCCGAGGAATCTCGTTACTCGACCTACGCGTATCCTAATGAAGAACGAGATCCCTTGCTCCTCCTTCGACTTCGTAATCGGCTCCGTTCACCTATGCCTGCGCCACAGGTGCAGGCAGGATGTAGCTCGGGATGACGTTCACGAGACAAATCAGCTTCCCGGAAGCTCTAAACTTCCGGGAAGCTGATCGATTTAGGAGGGACGTCCAAGAGAATATCGCGTAGGGGCGGTT
>JABAOF010020513.1_pt2 | contig 10956 bp, 10 predicted proteins | sample 7062171 | NCBI WGS metagenome assembly JABAOF01 (sample SAMN14538628, study PRJNA623070) | marine sediment metagenome | biome: marine biome [ENVO:00000428]; feature: marine pelagic biome [ENVO:01000023]; material: deep marine sediment [ENVO:00002113] | place: India: Gulf of Khambhat ... | reverse complement strand
TAGACTATGAAAAGGCCTTCTCTAATCTTTTTCTCTTTTTCTAGCCATCTGGGGAAGACCCAGTCGAGGATGTCTTTCATTCCTTGTTTCTCGATATCTTTAATCTTCAGCCCGACTTCCAGCTTATTCTTTACGTGTTTACTCCAGACGACTCTACCTGTAAGAGATGTTATTAATTGCTTATGGGGAATATAGAGCACTACTTCTGTTTCAGAACCTGGATTGGGTTCAACAAAATTAACACTCAGCTTCAAGCCTTCATTAGAGAAATCAAGGACTGTTGCTCCCTCAACTAAATTGTTTTTGCCTTCTATTTCCACCAATTCGGAAGGAATAGAACAATAAAACCGAAGAAATCTTCTTCTTTCGTGATTATTAATAACTAGATTATTCATAGGACTTATCTCCATTATATTTAGTCGGTTAGGTGTTGAAAAAATTGATATAAAATATTGAAAAGGGGTGAGATAGAGTTGCTTCTCTTTTCTTGTAAAATTCGCAAAGATCGCAAATATCGAGTGTGGAACCACGAAAATTGCAGGGCTTTTCTTCGCACTTGAATCCAAACTTTTCTTGTGATAGAAGTTATGCGAAAACAAGTTGGGGAAAGACTAAGATTAAGCTTAAAAAGATCACTGGTAGGGATTTTTTTAGATATGAAGCCAAATATCTACACCAGGGTAGGCGTTAGCGATATCGTGGGAGTAATTGAGATATAAAACTAAAGATTGTTCCCATATGAGAGATTTAGGGAATGTTATCTATGGCATAGATTTCTTTATATTCAGGAAATAAGGAGGTTTTCATGCATGTATCTCGGCGTCGTTTTATTAGAAATGTCGGATTGGCTTTAACAGGCATTGGTTTAGGAACGAAACATTTAGCTTGCTCCTCTCCAGCCATAAATCGTGATTCAGAAAAGTTGCTCGTCAAGAATCCCGGCCATCCTGAAGCAGCGACCTACGACCGCCTTCCTCTTAGCTGGTATAAAGGGAAAGTAAAGCGTTTAAAAGAAAAAGTGGCTGAGAAGGGGATCGATGCGGTTCTTCTCCAAGATCGGTGGAACCTTGTCTATTTTACAGGGCTATTTCATAGCACAACAGAAAGACCTTTTTATGTTTTATTCCCGGCCAAAGAGGACTCAATCTACTGGTATCATCCTGGCTTGGACAGGGATTTAGTAACCTCTTGGTGGAATACAGAGAATGAGTATTATTTTGACTTTCTTCATGCTGAAGGAGGATTCCCTAATCTGGGAAAGGTTGTTCAAGGGAAAACAGTTGACCTTTTTGAATGGGTGCTTAAAGGGCTCGAAAAAAGAGGATTCGGGGCTAAAACTATAGGTGTTGACTCCGAATTTCCTCCTTCCAAGCTAAAAAAGGCTAATAAGATTCTGCCCAAGGCAAAGTTTGTTGATATTAGCCAGATTTGTCTCGATATGAGGATAGTCAAGACGAAGGAGGAGATTGCCCTGACCCAAAGAGCCATGAATTATTTCAGCAAGATCCATGCCTTTGCCAGGGATTACATCCTTCAAAAAGGAACAGATGCCACTGACTTTGAAGTGGGTCACGCAGCAGTTGAATACGGAACGGATTTGATACTCAAAGATATAAAAAGGGATGGGAAGCCTCATACCGCTGTAGGCGTTTCTGTTAGAATAGGCTGCCGAACAGGAATCGCTACCGCCTTTCCTCACCCTAATCAATTTTTCCACAAAAAGATTGAAAGAGGAGATGCTCTTCAAATTGCAGGTGGTGTCAGGATAGGAGGGCATGGAGGAGAACTGTACAGGTATTATCAAATCCTCCCCTGGGACAAACACAGAGAGAAACTATGGAAGGTTGTAACAGATTGTGTCCATATCCAGAAGAAGGAGTCCATGGCAGGAAAGACATGCTCTGAGGTGGCATACAAGATACACCAGTATCAGGTCAAGGAAGGCGTAGAGAAATACATTTATCACCGCCCTGCCCATGGAGAAGGTATGGAAGGACATCAGGCTCCCTGGGTTGCTCTGGGAGATTACACTGTCCTTAAGGAAGGAATGACATTCAGTGTTGAACCCGGGCTTTACGACCCAGAGGGAGGTTTTGGTTATAATCCGAGCGATAATCTACTGGTAACGAAGCAGAAAGGCGTTCTCATGGGGAGTGTTCCTTACACTAAAGAATGGATGATTCTGAAGCTGTAGAAAAGTAGGGAATGTACTTACAATACCAGTAATTGATGCATCCAGATAAGCGCAGGTATAGTGCCCTTAACCTCAGTGCTACAATCCTGGTTGCTGAAAACCGGGATTGTTTTTTCCCGTATCTTTAAATAAAGAATGAAAAAAGTTGATTATTTTATTAAAATAGAAAAAAAAGGAGGAAATAATTGCAAACTCAAGATGTTACGTCCAAGAAATCTAGCACTACTTCAAAGTGGCTCATAGGCTGTGGTATTGGCTGTGGAGTTGTGATTCTATTAGCAGTCATTCTCGGTTTAGGCGGCTATTTCTTTGTCAAAAATATCGTTGATGGATTTGAGGAGACAGAGGCTATTGCTGACACCTTGAAGGAGCGTTATGGTGAGATTAAAGATTTTACTCCTGATCCAGGGGGTGCCATCAGTGCAGAACGGTTGGAAGCCTTTCTGTTTGTACGAAAATCAATGGAACAAGTAAAACAGGAATTAGAGAACTCCCTCCATATTCTCTCTGAGGAAGAAAGTGAAAGCGAACTCAAAGAAGAACCGTCTCCAGGTGTCTTGACAAAAATAAAAACTGGCTTCGGAATAATCCCTATGATTGCAGAGTTCTATACAAAGCGAAACCAAGGGCTCCTTGACGCTGAAATGGGATTAGGGGAATACTACTACATTTATGTTGTCTCCTATTATTCCTGGCTAGGCAAATCACCTGGAGACGGCCTCGAATATAACCTTAGGGATGAGGATGAACAGGATAGAGGCGTATACTGGAGAAGAAGAGAAAGCGAAGATCTAGAAGATCGCCTGGATAGCGAGCTTAAACGGATAAATCGTCAAACTCTGCCTATGCTGCAAAATCAATTCGCCAAGTTGACAGGCATTGATGTCAGTCCAATCATGGATCCATGGCGGAAAGCCCTGGCTGCTGAGATTGAAGCCATGGAAGCAGATCGTTTCCGGCTGCCATGGCAGGACGGCCTACCTGATGTTCTGGAAGCATCACTCAGACCTTTCAGAGGACGTCTGGAGACAAGCTACAGCAAAATATTGAATACTCTTGAGTTGGCTCTTCAGTAGCGACAGCTATAGGCAAGTAAGAGTATTACCAAGAGCTTTTAATACAATTTGATAGATTTTCAGTCAAATGGGAATGAAAGCTAAAGCCATAGAGCATTGAGAAAAATTCCTCGACCTCTGGAAAGAAGCTGACCCTGGTATTCCTGAGTTTGAGGATGCAAAGAAACGATTGCCTTCATTGCAAAGCTAATAATAAGGAGGGATTAGTCATGTTTGCACGAATGACAACTGCAGAAACCAAGATCATCTGGATAGATAAATTCATAAAGACCTATGAGGAAAGCGTTATTCCAGCCGCTAAACAACAGAAGGGCTTTTGTGGGGCTTATTTTTTGGTCGACCGCAAAACAGGCAAAGGCGTTTCCATAACCTTGTGGGACTGCGAAGATGATGCTCTAGCCAATGAAAAAAACCTATACTATCAGGAACAGCTGGTTAAGTTCATGAATATCCTGACAAAAAATCCTATTCGTGAGGGATATGAAGTTGTTATCAAAGCATAGGTGAGACGTTATATTTAGTTATTAAATCTAAGAATCATAAGTCATTCTCTTCAGGGGCAGCAAAAGCGACAGGAATAAGGCATAGCATATTGACTCTGTCTTTTTCTAAGGTTAGAATACCCAGAAGTAAAGTGAAAGGAGGCAAGAAAAATGAGAAGACCTGACCTGCTCATACTAATAGCTGTATGGGAATTTGTTAGCGCGTTTGGGGCGTTTATTGGCATAATTGTCATCTCTGTTTTCGCCTTCCCTGAAGCCTCAGGCTTTGATGGGATAAGCTCACTGGGCGGAATACTTGTACTAAGCTTTGCGGTGCTGGTGCTTATATTCTATTTAAGTATCGCCATAGCAGGTGGTATAGGGCTCCTAGGCGGAAAGGAGTGGGGGCGAGTCTTAAGCCTTGTCCACGCTGCTCTGAGCCTGCTATCGATACCTTTTGGTACCATCATTGGAATACTTGTAATTGTCTACCTCATAAAACCTGAAATAAGAGACTATTTCGAATCTGCCAAGAAATAGCTTTTTCAAGCTAAAAATCAGATGAAAAATCTTTTTCAGAATGGTCTAACCTTTTCATTAATTTTTTTCCTTTCTTTCTTTTTGACCTTCTGCAAGGAAAAAACAGATGAACAATTGATCCTGGAACTCATGGAAGATGTTGGAGAATATGCTGAAAAGAAGGATATGTCCAGCATTATGCAAAACCTTGCGGATGACTATCGTGATTTTGCAGGTAGAGGAAAAAAGGAAACGCAGGATATGATTAATAAATACTTTGATCGTTACAGAGGAATTGCCATCAACATGTTAAGCACTCGTATTGATGAACTGCGCTCCTTGGAGGCATCTATCCAGACTGAAGTGGCTTTTTCCTCTGGGGCTGCTCAGGTTTTTCGTAAATTAGTCAGATATTCAACCGAAAATTACCGCCTGAAAATTAAATTGGTAAAAAGAGACGACAGATGGCAGATTCAGTATGCTGAATGGAGATACATCACCCTCAACGAGCTCTTTCCTGAATCTTTATCCATTCTCAAGAAAATATTCCCGAACCTTTAGCAGCCTGCTTCCAGCATAACGAGTTAGACTGATAATAAATGTGTGTTCAGAATCCTTTATAAGGAAGGAAATGACTATTATTATCGTCTAAAACATGAATAACTTATTATTCAATGACGAAAGAAGAAAATAGAAAAAGAATTAGCCGTTCTAGCTTATTCTTCCTCCTATCTGATTTTTTAATAATAAATGCTTATGAGGGATATTCCTGATATCCCATGAGTCATGACTATAATGTTTATTGAGGAAAAATAAAATGAGGAGAGATTAGTTATCTGTAAAAATAATCTGCTCATATCAACAGTTATTTTTTTCCTTCTGTTTTTACATATCCCTAACATTTTTTGTCAGGACCGTTCCAAAATTATTCATATATCCCGCCTTGAAAGTCCTCCAAAAATCGACGGCCTTATTGAAGAAAGCTGCTGGAAGAATATTCAGCCTATATCTGGATTTTTCCAGTTTGATCCTTTTAATGGAGAAAAAGCTTCGGAAGAAACGCTAGTATGGGCGGCTTACGACCAAAAAAGAATATATTTTGTATTTTTGATGAGAGATTCTCAGCCAGAAAAAATCTGGGCAGAGCTTACTCCGCGAAACAGTTACGAAAATAATGACTCCATCACCGTAATCCTGGATACATACAATGATAAAAGGACAAGCATTAGCTTTACTGTGAATCCCAAGGGAGTTCAGAAAAATTCGGTTGAGACAATATGGAAATCTGGTGCTGTGGTACGCAGTGACGGATGGACGGCTGAGATGGCCATTCCATTCAAATCCTTAAGATTTTCTCCGAGCAAGAACCAGGTATGGGGGGTAAATTTTGAACGCTATATTCACCGCTTGAATGAACAAGACTACTGGACAGACGTCGACAGGGATACGCCTCTTCTTCATCAGATGGGAGAGCTGATCGGGCTGTCCGGAATACGCCCCGGATATAACCTTGAGTTCTTTCCTTATTCGGGAGTCAGAACTTCTCGCTGGGAAGACGAAAAAGATGACAAGATGGCTGTAGGTTTGGATGTCAAATACGGAATACTCCCGAATCTCATCCTTGATTTTACCGCCAGCCCTGATTTCAGCGAAGTGGAATCCGATCCCTTTATCTACCAGCGCACTCCTTACGAGAATTATTTCCAGGAAAATCGGCCATTTTTCACCGAAGGAAGCCAGTATTTTCGGTTATCCACAGAACGCGATTTCTATTGGCATCCCTCTCTCTCTTTATTCTATTCGAGACGGATTAGTAATCCAAAAATCGCCACAAAAATCTCTGGAAAAGCCGGTGGGTATTCTTTCGGCATTTCAGGCGCAATCAACGAAGAGGATGAAGGTGATGCTATGTTTTCGGTCTTTCGGATTCAGAAGGACATCTTCAAGAATTCCCAAATCGGGATTTATTATGCCGGCTTGAATGCCAATGGGGACTATAACACGAATTTCGCGGTGGATTACAATTTCAATTTTAAAGATATCTATTATCTACGGGGGATGAGCGCAATTTCCTATAACCAGGGTGTCCCGAAAAATAACAACGGTATACATATCCTCCAGTTTGAAAGAGACGCAGACGCCGGAGTTCAACTGGAAATGAATTTTCAGAGAATTGAGAAAAATGTAGAGGTCAGGACTGGATTTGTCAACCAGATTGATATTCAAACGACTGAGTTAAGTACAGGATACGCCTGGAGGTTCAACCAGGGGCAGCTCAAGCGCCTAAGTCTTGATATTGGCGGGAATCTAAGTCAGGATACTCGCGGGAACACGACTGGCCATTCTGTTGATCTAAGATACTGGACAGAATTCTTAGCGAGATTTTTTATCCACGGGGGATTTTCAGTAGGAAAGAGCAAATATCAGATATATGATGCTGCCGATAACCTGGTCTGGATTCAAGATTTTATTAAAACATATGGAGGAGATATAGACTTTCGCTGGGAACGCGGTGGATTTTTAAAAGAAGTGAGTATTGAAGGAGTATGGGAAAAAACGGGAATCTATAACGAAGACTTCACAGCAGTGGAATCCGGATCGCAGATAAGCACAGAAGTCCAACTGGCGCTGCGGCCTTTCAGTTACTTTGAGTGGTCAATCAGCAGCGATTGGATAAAGCAGACCATCGATCGAACCGGGGAGACTATTTTTGACGGAGTGACTTATGCCACAGCCCTGCATTTCCAGGCAACGCGCAGCCTTTTTCTGAGCACGCGGCTCTTCGGTGAAACCCGTGATAAGCAGTACAATTTTGATTTTCTCATCGGATATTATTTCGGCGCTGGAAACATTATCCAGCTCAGCTATAAAAAAAGTGCACGAACAGAGGGTTTATTGAAAGAGCGGGGATACTCAATAACCCTAAAAGTATCGTACCTACTAAGAATTTAAGAATTGCTGAATCCTAGGAACTTCTTTTTTGGCCTTATACCTCCTCTCTTTCTCCTTAAAGCTAATTCAGGTTCTTTTTAACCACTAACTAACAAAAATATTCCTTGAAGAAATTATTTAAATCTGCAAAAGTATAAATTCATGAAATGAGATACAAAGCTATCATTATATTGACTCTTCTTGGACTATTGTCCATAGAATTGTTGGCGGAAATAGAAAAAACAGATGATTCAGGAACATTCAGTTTCTATTTTGAAAACGACTACTTCCTCGGTACAGACCGCTGCTTCACAGGAGGCTGGAAGCTGGGATGGATGTCCAAAAACTTGAAGAATTATAAAGAAAATCCTTTTTTGAGGTGGATGCCTTTTGTGAACAAGCCAGGTTTTCAACATGCGTTTTCAATCGCCATCGGACAAAGCATTTATACACCCGATGATATAAGTCTTGACTATCTTGTTTTGGAGGACCGTCCTTACGCTGGAATTCTCTCCCTTGCATTTGGAATCCACAGTTTAAGCAGTCGACGCGTGGATACTCTAGAAATCAATCTCGGCATGGTTGGCCCTCATTCTTATGCTGAGCAAATGCAAAAATTTATTCATAGGCTGACTGGTTCGACTCGGCCAGAGGGATGGCACAACCAACTAAAGGACGAACTTGCCCTGGAACTATTTTATGAGCGTAAATGGAAATTAATCCAGCCTCAGGCAGGAGGTAGGTTGGGGTTTGACTTGATTCCTCATCTTGGAGGCGGCTTTGGGAAATGTCTATATTTATGCCAGCACTGGAATACAGATGAGATTTGGGTGGAATCTACCAGGAGATTTCGGGACCAAAATTATGCGTCCTGGGGGCGACTCCAGTGTGAGCTTTCGACGAAGCGGACGATTTGGAGCTCATCTGTTTGCAGCAGCAGACGGAAAAGTCGTCTTACGGAATATTTTTCTTGACGGAAACACATTCCAGGATAGCCACAGAGTGGATAAGAATCCATTCACTGCTGACATTTTGCTCGGCCTGAGCATAAGAGTCAGTCGTTTTAATTTCAGCTATGCCCATGTATTCTGGACAAAAAAGTTCAAAACAGAAACAAAAAGGCAAGTTTTCGTCTCACTTAACCTCTCTTATTCCTATTGAGCAGGGAAAACGAGAAAAATGAAACTTCTTATTATCTCTTTTATTTGAGTATCTCCGCATCGGATGAAAAATCCAGGCGTTTTAACAGGCATTTTCAACGGAGGAAAACAAGAAAACAAATCATAAAACTATAAACTTTTTTATAACAACCTCGTAAAAATAGGTAAAGAATGGTATATTGAATTGGCATATTTAAACCATATGTATTTAAAGGAGGAAATCATGTCAAAAAAAGTCCATTCAGTAATTCTCTTGGGCTTTTTTAGCCTGGCCCTACTTATATCTCCTGGATCTAGTCAGACTGCTGAAGAAATTATAAAGAAGATGATCGATGCTCAGGGAGGGAAAAAGGTATTTGAGAGCGTAAAGGACTTTACTATAACTGGCAACATGGAGATAGTTCAGCAAGGGCTGAGTGGTTCGCTTACCGTGTACAAGAAGGAACCGGATAAACGGCGCGTGGATTTTGAAGTGATGGGGATGCTTATAACACAAGCCTACGACGGAGAGACAGCGTGGTGGGTAAATCCTCAAACAGGAAGCAAAGAAGAAATGGAAGAACAACAAGCAGCAGATATGAAGAGAGAGTCAATGCCTATAGTATCAATCCTCTATCCAGAAAAATATGGTTTCTCTTTTGATTATAAAGGGAAAGAACAAATTGAAGGCAAGGACTATTTTGTTATAGTACAAACCTATCCTGATGGGTTTACTGCTACTCTTTTTGTCGATACAAAAACTTATCTCACCTATAAAGCCAAAGTTAAAACCATGGGTCCGATGGGCTATGAGGTTGAAGCTGAACAATTCACTACAGACTACAAAAAAGTAGAGGGATTTCTTGTGCCTCATTCTATTGTAACCGTTATTGAGGGCGAGGAATATATGAAAATTACTGTTACGGACGTGAAGTACAATACGGGCATGGAAGATTCTTTTTTCAAGATGAACTAATACTGGGATAGATTTTTCTTGCCTGTATTTAGCCATTCTAGAATACTCTCTTATGAAACATGTCCTCTCAGGTACAAGTACGCCTACATCGATCAGATAGTCCCCGAGGAAGTAACAGCTGAAATCTATCTGGGAACTAGGGTGCACGAAGCGTTGGAGAAGCTGTACAGAAATCTGGAGTTTGGAAAATTGATGTCAAATAAAGAATTATTAAAGTTTTTCAACAGAGAATGGAAAAGGAACTGGACAGATTCGGTTATTATCGTAAGAGAAGAGCTTACTCAGGAAGATTATCGCAAGATAGGGGAGAAGTATCTTAAAGATTATTATAAAAGATATAAACCTTTCAAAGAGGGGAAGGTTGTTGGTTTAGAAATAACAGGTTTTTTTCCTTTGGATAAACAGGGTGAATATAATTTTTTTATCAGAATTGACAGGCTAATTGAAATTAGAGATGGCCTGTATGAAATCCATGATTACAAGACCAACACAGAATTGCCGACAAAGAAGTATCTGGATGAGGATCGTCAGCTTGCGATGTACTCTATATGGGTTAGGCAGGAGTTTGAAGATTGCAGGGATGTCCGGTTAGTCTGGCATTATTTGGCACATGATAAAGAGATGGATTCCTACAGGACAGAAGATCAGCTTGAACATCTAAGGCAAGACGTCCTGGCAAAAATAAAGACCATTGATGCAGCTAAGAAATTTCCGGCTAATGCGTCCAAGCTCTGTATCTGGTGTTTGTACAAAAGGATTTGCCCTGTAGGCAGTCAAATTGAAGATAAAAAGTGAGCTGTTTTAATGTTTGAGGTTAGGCCAAAAAGTGGAAGGAAGTTTTAGAATTTTCTAGCACGCACTCGGAAATCGACGTTGTCTTTAACCCATTTCCAGAATTTGTCCTGTTTCTCTAGCGAAACGCCAGGCTTCATCTGTTCTTTCCAACCTTCCATGACTTCTCCGGGGACAGTCCATATTCTTACTCGCCGCGCAGGAACATTGTCGCGCCAGCGCTTGGCGACTATCGGGTCAAGGTAGGTGAGCCGGACGGTGACTCTTCGAGAGAGATATTCCAGCGGATCCAGATCAATCTGTTCATAAGTGGTTTTAGCTTCACGAACTCCTGTGGCGGGAACTCCGTCGGTTATGATCATTATGCAAATCGGAGCTAGGGTAAGGTTTCTATCCTTAGTTTGAGCAGCGATTTCCGCGAAGAAGGCGTTAAAGTCTGTTATAGTGTCTCTTGGCGGAAACCACTCCTGAAGGGATGCTTTTATCTGTCTCACATCTTTGCCTTCAAGATCATGGATAGGATGGAAAGCCTTGGGCTCGTTCGTGCTGTGACCTCCGATGGAGCCCACAAACAGTGCCCTCAGGCCAGCCAAATCGGCCACTTTATTAAGGTGGCCGTAGATGTAGTGAGAGAGAAAGTTCAGAGCATCGTCGTAATAACCTGATTTCTGGAAAGATCCGCTCACATCCACTCCAACAAACATGACCAGTCGGGATACTCTTTCGGTGTTTGGCGGGCTGCACGCCGTAACCATAATTAAGAAGAATGCTACGCCAATCAGCCATGAAAAAAGGTTTTTATATTTGAAGTTCAAGATGAGGCTCCTTTCTTTGGCACTAGATTTCT
>JABAOF010043847.1_pt1 | contig 10957 bp, 9 predicted proteins | sample 7062171 | NCBI WGS metagenome assembly JABAOF01 (sample SAMN14538628, study PRJNA623070) | marine sediment metagenome | biome: marine biome [ENVO:00000428]; feature: marine pelagic biome [ENVO:01000023]; material: deep marine sediment [ENVO:00002113] | place: India: Gulf of Khambhat ... | reverse complement strand
GTAATTAGCAATTATTTTCCGTTTTAGGAAAACCATTGATGAAAAGCTTGAAGCGACCAAAATTATCAGACATGGTCGCAGAATCATTAATAAACTTTATCATCGGTCAGGGTCTTAAACCAGGCGACAAGCTTCTCTCCGAAGGAGAATTAGCAAATAAGCTTGGGATTGGACGAACAAGCGTTCGTGAAGGGGTGCGTCAACTGGAAGCCACCGGGCTTCTTACAATTCGTCAAGGCTATGGCATCACCTTGAATAAAGTCACTATCGATACCCTTCTGCCAATCGACAGCAAATTCAAGTTGGCCCAATTCCTGAAAATGACAAAAGAAGAAATTTTGAATTTAATGGATTTTCGTCTGCTCCTTGAACTTGAAGCCTGTCGCTTGGCCGTTGAGCGAATAAACTCAAAGGACCTTAAGGTATTAGATAAACTTCTGGGTAAGATGGACCCCAATACTACCGATTTGGTAATCTTTATTGAGCCGGATATGAAGTTTCATCGAAAGATCGCAGCGGCCAGTGGCAATATCATTTATCTAAAAATTTATGGACTAATCGGTGAACTTTTCTGGAAACAACAGTTAATTGTTGCATCTCTACCGGGTGCTACAGGCAGAGCATATCAATATCACAGAAATATAATTAACGCTTTACGAGAAAAGGATGCCGATAAAGCAGTAAAATTTCTTAAAGAGCATCTCGAAGATACAAAGAAAGCACTTTCTGAAAACCTGTGATCCTTTTTGGAAAGTGGGTTTAATATGCTCTGTTTTCCTAATCCATCACCGATATAGATAATGAATTTAGAGCCTTTGCCCTCAATTGGAATTACAGAATGCTGAAATATTGGAAAAAAAGAATGAAAGTGATGAATTCAACTTTTGGAGTTGGTTTTGGATGAATATGCAAATTTAACTTATTGAGATTAATCGCAAAATCATATTCAGAAATATGAGGCAATTTTGGAGATAGCTGGACGTGGTTGGTTCTGTTGCAAAGAATGAAACAGTGCCCTTTTACGATAAAACTTGAAAACTAGGAAGTTTCGGTGGTAGAAAGGGAAGGTGGCCCTTCCTGAGGGGGAATAGACACCTTTGATGAGCCCAAATGATAGAATAACATGGCCAAAAACTGACTTTAACAGGTAGATCCTCAAGGACGACGCTCGGCAACCTTTATACAGCAGAGAGGGTCACACTTAGAACCTTAATTTCGACAAGAGTGATTTTATAAAAAAGTACACATAAAATTGGAGGTGGTTTATGTCTTTTGGCAGCATTTGGCCGGTCGTCGATTGTCATGTCCATGTGGGTGTTGCCCCTACATTCACCTTCATTGCAGAGGATGAATTGATTCCATGGATGGATAGAGCCAAGATTGACGTACAGATGATTTTCCAAATAAATCAATCTGCTTGCCATCAGACACCGGATTGGAACCCTTTCACGGGGAATGATTATATTGCAAAAATCCAGCATATGTTTCCCGAACGGGTTATCGGCTTAGGTAGCATCAATCCTTGGCTCCAGCCCCCGAAAGGGTACACCTACCCGTTAGAAAAGCGGGGAGAGAAGTTCGAACTAATCTCCCGAAATCTTGCCCTTGAAGAATGTGAGAGAATCATTCTAGATCTTGGCCTAAGAGGCGTTAAGATGCATCCACGCGAACATGGTTATCCTATGAACCACTGGACAGTCCGTGTGGTAGTCGACAAGCTTGTAGCGCTTCAGCGTCAGATAGGAAAGCCTCTCGTGGTATTGGTCCACGCGGCAGGGGATTCCATGTACAACAGCCCGGAAGCTTTTGGAGATTTATCTAAGGACTACCCCGATATGTTGTTTCTGATGTCCCATGTCGGTTACATGTGGGGACTGAAAACGGTTGCTTCAGTTGTCGGTCCTTATGAGAATGTCCTTTTTGATGTTACTGGCTGTCCGGTCAACCTCACTGATTTAGTCGAGCTTTTTGGGGCTGAACGGTTTGTAGCTGGAACGGATGGACCATACTCTGCACCATCCGTAAAGAACGCTATTGTTGAAGCCATCTTTCCAGATCCCGAAGAACGGGCGTTGGTTCATGGGGGGAATCTTGTTAGGCGGCTCGAAATAGAGGTTTAATCAAGATGTCTAAAAGAAATTGAAGTAAGAAATTGAAGTCTCTTAAGAAATGGCATCTTAGTGCGTGAAGGCGTAAAGGGTTCGATTGGAACTCTTTACATGAGGTAACCGTTAATCTCATAGTACAAGGAGGAAAAGAAAATGAAAAGATCGATTGTTTTAGTTAAGAACAGTAGGTTTCTGGCTTTAGCTTTTTCACTTGTCCTAGTTTTGCTATTTTTTATTGGCTCTGGTTCGGCGGCTGACAAAATCGTACTTAGATACGGACATGTGGGACCTTCTGGAAATCCCTACTACGCGGGCGCAGAAGAGTTCGCCAAAAAGGTAGATGAAAAAACCAAAGGGAAGGTTGAGATTAAAGTCTATCCTGCCGGCCAGCTGGGGCAGGACCGTGATTTGGCAGAGGGGGTACAGCTTGGCACAGTAGACATAGCTATCCCCTCTAACGCAGTCATGACCAGGTATGTGCCGCAAGCCATGCTCTTTGAGCTTCCTTTCATGTTCCGAGACATCCAACACTGGGAGAAGGTGGTTGATGGTTCAATCGGAAAAAAGATAGCGAGCTACTTCGAAGAAAAGGGGTTTCACGTCCTTGCCTTCTACGACGGTGGATGGCGAGGTCCTTATGCTACGCGACCTATCAGGAAATTCGATGACTTGAAAGGGCTTAAGTTTCGTACCATGGAAAGCCTCATGCATATCGCCATATATGAAGCCCTTGGAGCTAGGGGTGTACCTATGGCCTCCAGTGAACAATACTCGGCCTTGCAGCAAGGTGTAATAGATGGAGGGGATAGTCCTTGGGTCTGGTATAAGCAACTCAATCACTATGAGGTCGCGAAGCACCTTACTACCCTTCGTCTCTTCCATCTCAATAATGTTCATTTAATGAGTAGAAGGACTGCTGCTAAGCTCGAGCCTGAGCTTCTGCGTGCTATTGAAGAAGCGTCGCACGAGGCGAGAATCTATCAGACCAAGGTCCAGCAGGACATTGATTCGCGCTTGCTCGAAGAGCTGAAGAGGGAGGGTGTGCAAGTCTACACATTTAGTCCCGAAGAGCAAGAAAAAGTTGTTGAGGCTGCGAAAACTGTCTGGAAGAAGTACGAAAAAGAAGTTGGGAAAGATATGATTGATGCTGTGGTTCAGACTAAATAAGTAGGTCATCATGGAGGGGGGACGAGATCCGTCCCCCCTTATTTAGTCTCTCTTTTGAGCTGGTTGAGATTCCTAGCGATCGTTTATGATTTAGATGTTGACTTGTTCGGTAGAATATCCGTTCAGGTGATGCTTGCAGGAAAACGATGAGGGTTTTGAAACGTGTAAAACACTTTATTGATCAGGCTGTAGATGTAGCCGTTATTGTACTACTGGCATTGCTCACCTCGGTTGTTTTCGTGGCTGTCTTTGCTAGGTACTTGTTCAATGCGCCGTTGGCATGGTCAGAAGAGCTTTCCCGATATAGTTTCGTATGGGCCACCTTTCTAGCTGCGGAGGTGTGCTTACGGAAAGGGTCGCATATTGGGATAGATATCGTGACAAAAAATCTTCCTGTTAGCTTCCAGCGATTTCTGCAAACATGGGGACGCCTATTAACAGCAATCATTCTTGTTGCGCTAATCATCGCGGGATTAAAAGTCTCGGTCGTGGCCCATGCTCAGCTGTCTCCTAGCCTTGGATTGCCCATGAGTTACGTATATTTGGCATTACCAGTGGGCGCAGCGCTAATGCTTTTGGAGTTACTCATGCAAGCACTTGGTTTTCGAGAGGCCTCCGCGAGCTCTGATAAATAGAGCAATCGCTCATGTTCCTCCTATTGTTTTCCTAAATAATCATCTTCTTAATCTATATGAGAGTAGAAACAGTAACTAGAAAAAATACCTTGAATTAGGAGAGAATTTGCATGGTTGGCATAATCCTTTTCGGAATGCTGTTCCTTCTTGCATTGCTTGGTCTGCCCATCGCATTTGCTATAGTGCTTGGCTCCCTCACAAGTATGCTTTACATAGGTCATCTTCCTGTTTCCCTCATTGCACAAAGGATGGTTGTGATGGTGGATAGCTTCGCTCTGTTGGCTGTCCCTTTGTTCATGCTAGCAGGCGAAATAATGACAGTTGGTGCCTCTTCGAGGAGGCTAGTAGAATTCTCTATGGCTATGTTCGGACACATCAGGGGAAGCCTTGCCCATGTCAGCGTCATAACCTCCATGATTTTTTCAGGTATCTCCGGTTCAGCGAGCGCTGATACTGCTGCAGTAGGATCCATCATGATCCCAGCCATGATTAAGAAGGGCTATGATCCTGACTTTGCGACCGCGATTCAGGCGTCAGCTGGTACCATAGGTCCGATCATACCGCCGAGCATTCCAATGATTATCCTGGCCTACCTCAGTGGGATCTCTGTGGCAGAACTTTTTCTTGGTGGCATGATCCCCGGGATTTTGATTGGGGTCTCGCTGATGGTCGCAGCACATCTGTATGTACGAAAGCGAGGAGAAACATATTTAGGGGAAAAAGCTTCGTCTGCAAGGAGTGTTCTCAGCACGGGATTAAGAGCGCTTCCTGCGCTTGGGCTCCCAATCATTATTTTGGGCGGCATTTTTGCAGGAGTTTTCACCGCCACCGAAGCAGCTGCGGTGGCGGTTTTCTACGGATTGTTCGTAGAATTGTTCGTTTATCGAGAATTAAGACTGAAAGACTTGCCTGGTGTTCTGAGTCGCGCTGCTATTGTCTCTAGTATGGTGATGTTCATTTGCGCGGCATCGGGTGCCTTTGCGTGGATCCTGTCTTTTGCTGAAATCCCACAAGTGGTAGCTAGTTTAATGCTCTCAATTTCTTCAAATAAAGTTGTGGCGCTCGTGCTCATAGCTTTCCTTATCTTGATTGCCGGTACCTCACTCGACACTACTGCAACGTTAATCATTTTTACCCCCATCCTCATGCCTGTAGTCCACACTCTTGGCATCGACTCAATACATTTCGGGCTGGTAGTGGTTGTGGGTTTAGCGATAGGAATGATCACGCCACCCGTGGGGCTAGGCTTATTTGTAGCTTGCGGGTTGTCAGGAAGATCGGTTTCCACAGCTATTCGGCCGCTTTTACCGATACTTATTGGAATGCTGATAGTGTTTATGCTTATAACCTTTGTTCCGTCTTTTGTCACATTATTACCTAGTCTTTTGAGAGGTCCTTAGCCTACCTAGAGGAAAGTCTGCAATGGTGTGATAACTTTGAATCAACAGAGGGCATCATCGGCAGTGATATGCTACTGTTGTCCTTTTTTGCACTTTCTGTCAATTCCAACAATATCAAACAAAAAACAAGTTCTCTCAACTTCTTGAGCTGGCGAGCGCGAAAAAGAAAAGAGCCTTACCTAATGACTGTCCATTTTGACAAGATGGACCCTCCATTTATGAATCCTCATCAAACCCCAAAAAGTAGAATAGGGAGAGAAACCATGTCTTTCTCCAATTTCTCTGACTTCGACCTCCACGGCTTGATTGATATGCATATCCACAGTGGCCCGGATGTTCGTCCTCGCTTGTTAGACGATATAGAAGTCGTGCGCGCTGCAAAAGAGGTAGGAATGCGAGCGCTTTTGACCAAGTCCCACGTAACGCTGACTGCGGATCGAGCTTTCATCGCTGAGAAGATAGTGGGTGGTATTCATGTTTTCGGTGGTTTGGCCCTCAACAAATATGTTGGAGGCCTCAATCCCGATTCCGTGGAAATGGCATTAAAGATGGGAGCCAAAGAGATTTGGATGCCCACCAAAAGCGCGTCAAATGAACTCAAGTATAGAGGTGAATCAGGGGGGTTCACAATCTTTGATGAGTATGGGAAGATTCGTTCCGAACTTAATGATATCATTGATCTAATCCGTCATTTCAATGCCATCCTGGCTACAGGGCACATCTCCGTCGAGGAATCAGTCGCACTTGTGAGAATGGCGCTCAAGCGAGGCTTGCAAAGAATTGTGGTCTCACACCCTGAGGCACCATTTATCTGTATGCCGGTTGCAATACAAGCTGAGATCCTTAGCAAAGGCGTGTACTTCGAGCGGTGCTACGTTAACACTACACATGCAATGAATCATGCCGTAACAGTGCAAGAGATCGCGGCGGCCATCCTGCAAATTGGTGTCGCATCAACAGTACTTACCACTGATTTTGGCCTGGCGAGCCTACCACCCCCGGTAGAAGGTATGCGAAGGTATCTGGCTGAGCTGAAAACCGAGGGATTCAGCTACAACGAGATTCGCCGCATGGCTGGCGATAATCCGGCCTTCTTATTGGATCTATGAGGTGAAATGGAACGAATAAGCCTGCCGAGTTAGAAGACAACAGAGGATACTTATGACCGCCCAATTCAACATGATCGGCCGGCCGATAAAAGAACTAGATACTCCGATTCTTTTGGTGGACTTAACGACGCTGGAGCGCAACATCTCCAAAATGAGCCGTATAATCATTTCTAAAGCAGGGATTGGCTGGCGTCCACATACAAAAGGTATCAAAATTCCGGCATTGGCCCACAAGCTACTTCAAGCCGGTGCCTTCGGGGTGACATGCGCCAAACTGAGCGAGGCAGAGGTGATGGCAGCTGCCGGTATCCGTGACATATTGATTGCGAACCAGGTGGTCGGCCCTTCGAAGATCAGACGTCTCGTAAACTTAATACACCATGCGGATGTAATTGTCGCAGTCGACTGTGAGGATCATCTCAAGGTTCTCAACGATGCGGCACTGGATGTGTCTAGTCTACTGCGTGTAGTAATCGAGGTAAATATGGGAATCAACCGGGCCGGGGTAGAGCCCGGACAGCCAGTTGTTTCTCTGGCCAAACAAATAGTCGCATGCAAAGGACTGCTGTTTGCTGGCATCATGGGGTGGGAAGGTCACACTACGGCCATTCGCGATCCGGAAGAGAAACGGAAGGCGATCGAAACCGCTGTTAGTCAATTCACGGCCAGCGCCGAGATGTGCAGAGCTGCGGGTATTCCTGTCAAGATCGTGAGCTGCGGGGGAACAGGAACGTATTGGATAACCTCCAATTTGCCGGGGGTTACGGAGGTTCAAGCAGGAGGGGGTATTTTCTGTGACGTGCATTACCGAAAAGATTTCGGCGTTATGCATGAGTACGCACTGACGGTCCTCTCAACGGTTATCAGCCGGCCGACCCCAACCCGCATTATTTGCGATGCCGGGTGGAAGAGCATGTCGGAGTATCCTGCCAGTCCTGAGCCGCTCGAGCTGGGGGAAATCAAAACCCTTAAATTCGGGTCGGAGCATACGACCATTGAGTTGACCAGAACGAGTTCGGTTCCCAGGGTGGGCGAAAAAGTGGAATTCGTACCCGGTTGGTCCGACACGACTATTTGTCTCCATGACTACCTTTACGGAGTTCGAGATGGCCGCCTCGAACAAATATGGCCGATCTGGGGCCGGGGCAAAACCCAGTAATCTGAAGATAGAATTATAATTGCTGTTGAAATATGCAGGTCAGTAGTGTCCAAGAACAATTCGCCTAACGCAGATTGCCGTTTTGAGTAGATCGATTTTGTTTCTCGTTTTCAATGCCTTAAATCAACCATTACGCCCGATTTTGGACAAGGATGTATGCAGATATTTTCTGATTGGCAGAATGAAGCCGACAATACCACAGCTGATCTTGCCGGGCTCCGATGTTTTGTGGAGGTTCTTTCTGAACGCTGTCGAGGTTGCGGGCTTTGCGAGTTGGTGTGCTCTATTTGTCACGAAGGGGAAGCGAGGCCAAAAAGCTCGAGGATTCAAGTCGAAAAAGATCGCGATAATTACCAGTTTAGACTTTCAGTATGCTTCCAATGTGAGAAGCCGGAATGTGTGACTGCTTGCCCCACCGGTGCGATGAAAGTCGAAAGAAAAAGCGGAGCAAAGATCATTGAGAAAGAATTATGCAACAATTGTGGTTTATGCGCCGAGGCATGCCCATTCAATTCAGATGGCAACATTATATTTGGACATCCTTCCAAAGAGTTGCATGTCAAATGCGATTTGTGTTTTTTCAGGGACAGTGGGCCAGCTTGCATAGAAATATGCCCTACCCACGCACTAGTGTTGAAGGAAATTAAAGGTGGCGTGAAATGATATATGGATGGGTTGGAGATATCTTGTTTCTGGATCTTTTGACGGGCAAGATCCAATACCTTGATACGATGAAATATGCCCTCGATTGCATCGGTGGAAGAGGAATTGCGGCAAAGCTTGCATGGGAGTTTATCCCTCCGGCGATCGAAGCGTTTGATCCGAGAAATCCCCTTATCGTAATGACGGGGCCACTTACCGGAACTCTCGCTCCGACTTCGGGCAGGACAATGTTTTGCGGTGTATCACCACGGGTTTATCCAAAACCTTGGTATACGCACTCCACAATGGGAGGCTTGTTTGGTTCTGAATTGAAGTACGCTGGATTCGATGGGCTCGTAATTGCGGAGCAAAGTGAAGAACCTGTCTATTTGCGGATCAATGATGGTGACATCAGCATATTATCTGCAGCCGAGCTTTGGGGTCTAACAGTAACCGATGCAACTAAGAAAATTCGCGCCAAACATGGTTCAGATGTTCAGATTGCCTGCATAGGTCCCGCAGGAGAGAATCTTGTCCGTTACGCAGTTATCTCCCATCCGCCTGAGAATGCATCGGGTCACAGCGGCTTCGGAGCGGTTATGGGCTCTAAGAAGCTAAAAGCTATTGTTGTCAAAGGAACAGGCGGTGTCAAGGTTGCAAAACCGTCTCGATTTGTGGAAGCATGCCGGCATGCAATGGAAATGTCTAAGACGGGACCAGTCGATTCCGCTGTTCTGGCAAAACTCAAATACCCGGTACCCGCAACAACCCCGGCTTGTGCGCACAGTTGCAGTGTTAATTGCAGATTAGGTCGTGTTGTATTCGATATACCCCGAAAGTTCAGCAAAGGAGATCCTATAAGAGCCCGGCAAACCTGCTGCGTGGGTAATCTTTGGATCAGCAAAGAGGCGCCGCAAGGTGGATATGAAGGGGGCGGAATCAAAGTTCCGTTTTTAACAGGCTGGGAGCCGGAGGATGGCGGCGTGGAGCTGCACATGCTGTGCGATGATCTTGGGATTGACCTCTGGAGCTTGTTAACGCTTCAACCCTGGTTCGTAAGATGTACAGAGTTGGGCTTGCAGGAATTTGAAGGGTCGAAAATTCTTCCTAGAGATGCCTGCTGGTTTTACAACCTTCTGCAGTCGATAGCCTATCGTAGGAGAATGGGAGATCACTTGGCAGAGGGAATGCGGAGGTTCATCTATCATCTAAAAAACAAGATTCCAGAGGAACTCATCAGGCTTGGTAACGCTTTGGAGTTCGCATACGGTTTCCCGGCCCATCGAGAGGGACGCATATGGAATTCGGAACCCCTACCATTCTGGATTGTGTCCGCATTGATGTACGCCACGGAGACCAGAGACCCTGCCATAGGCACGCATTCGTCATTCCTGCATCTAGCAGAATTATTTATATATGATCGAGAGCTTTTTCTGACCAAACTAAAACCTATTGCAGCGAAACTTTGGGGGTCGGAAAAGGCCATTGAACCCAGCTTTGAAGATAAAACCCAAGTAACTATCTGGTGCCAACACCGTCATATCATGCTGGATTCCCTACCATTATGCGATTTCTCATTTCCACGATTACTAAAACCATTCAAAGATATGGAATGGTGGTCGAATGCCGATGACGTATACGGTGACCTTGATGTGGAAGCGCATCTTTTATCGGCTTGCACCGGTTTCGATATCTCGAATGCTGAGCTTGAAAAGATAGCAGAGAGGACTTTCAACCTCGAGCGTATGATACTGGTCAAGAAATTTGGTAGAAATCGAAAGACAGATGAAATGGTAGCACCTCATTTTGAGTTGCCCTGTAAAACAGACGGAACAAACATCAGTCTGAAAGAATTCAGAGAGCTACTGGATCATTACTATCAATATAGAGGATGGGATCCCGTGACAGGTATTCCTACAAACGATAAGTTAAGACAACTTGGACTTGAGGAATGCGTATAACCTATTTCCCGTTTTATATCCTTTCTTGATTTCAGAAGGAATTTCCCGAAGCAAAATTTCGAGTTAGGAGGTCGACCCGCCTCCAAACGAATGGGCGCTCATGGTGAAACGTTTGCCATGTGCACCCAAGACTGCGCCAATGTTGTCTCTGGCCGTGCTTTTAGACGCTTTTATATCTTCGGCTGGAACGGCAGAACACAGATCGCTGGGCGGTCTGCGGTCGATCATTCAGAACGTATCCAGAGCTGTATCCTTCTGGACCGTTTTTTTGAGCTTCCAGACATGAGGAAGATTAAAAAGGCGCTCGAATTTTGCAGGCTCTTTACGAGCATCCCAACGGTGAATTGTATGCGGATGGTGGAACTTACCTAAGATCACGCCAAAATCTAGCCCGATAACCTAATTCTTTGACACGATTCTTCTCTGCAAATCCGGATACCGAACTGGTAACACATTCGTTTCTAGGCAATCATGCTTCTACGGAATAATTTTAGTATACTGCCCGCCCCCCGCTGAGGTCATAGCAGTGCCCTGTGGAAAAGCTGCATTCATCTGATACCAAGAATTTGACTAAGGCAGAGACTTCAGACGGGTTTCCGAAGCGGCCCATAGGAATTTTTGAAAGCAAGAATTCTCGCTGTTCTTTTCCCATGATTTCTAACATCCTGGTTTCTATGAGAGCCGGGGCAATGCAACTCACAATGATGTTCTGTTGAGCGACTTCCTTAGCCAGAGCTTTTGTGAAGGCGATAACTGCAGCCTTGGAAGAACTATAG
>JABAOF010010638.1_pt1 | contig 10957 bp, 11 predicted proteins | sample 7062171 | NCBI WGS metagenome assembly JABAOF01 (sample SAMN14538628, study PRJNA623070) | marine sediment metagenome | biome: marine biome [ENVO:00000428]; feature: marine pelagic biome [ENVO:01000023]; material: deep marine sediment [ENVO:00002113] | place: India: Gulf of Khambhat ... | reverse complement strand
CTGGGCGGTATCTTGTTGAGTAAAAGAATGTTCGACAAAATTCCGGCAAACCTTCAGGAGATCGTCAAGGACGTATTTCATAATCACATTTCCCTCCTCAATGTACGTACGAGAAGGGATAATGACGAGGCAGTCAGGGTGATGCAAAAACAGGGGATAAAGCTCGTTAGTCCAACCGATGAGGAAACGGAGGAATTCAAACGAATTAGCCTTGAAGCCATAGATGAACTGGGGGACAAAGTTTTTTCAAAGGATGTCCTGGTCCAGGTAAGATCCCACATAAAGCAATACAGAAAGGCCCGGAAGGGAAAATGATGCGGAGCGTTGGAAGGCTTTTGAAAGGAAGCCTGTGGTTCCTCGATAAGCTGGAATATCTGGTTCTCGGTTTTTTGTTTGCCTTTATGGTGGGACTGGCCTTTCTCCAGATTGTTTTGAGGATTTTTTTTGCCACCGGAATACTGTGGGGAGACCCACTTTTGAGGCACCTTTTGCTTTGGGTCGCTCTGCTGGGAGCGACCATGGCCACCAAGGAAGGAAAACACATCAACATTGATGTCATTGCAAGGCTACTCCCCGACAGAGGGAAAACTGCCATTCAAGCGTTGACCGATCTCTTTTCAACTTTTATCTGTATCCTTTTGATCCAGGCCTCCCTCAAATTCATGAGGGATGAATTCCAGGCTGGTACCTTCGCCTTCTTAGAGGTACCGACCTGGACCGTGGGGGTTATCTTTCCCATTGCCTTCGGACTCATCGCCCTTCGCTTTGCCATCAGTGGTTTTCGGAATGGGGCCACGGCTATCAGGGGAAGTAATCGATGATATTTCTCTCCGGTATCGTTACCGTCATTCTTGCCCTCCTGGGTACACCGCTTTTCATCATTATTTCAGCCAGTGCACTNNCCTATGCTCATTGCCATCCCTCTGTTCGCCTTTGCCGGTTACATCCTTGCGGAAAGTGGGGCTCCGAGTCGTTTGGTTAAACTTTCCAAAGCACTTCTTGGATGGTTGCCGGGGGGATTGGCCGTTGTTGCCCTTTTGGCCTGCACCCTTTTTACCGCCTTCACGGGTGCCTCCGGTGTCACCATTATCGCCCTGGGGGGGCTTCTCTTTCCCGCCCTCATGAGTGAAAAATATCCTGAGAAATTTTCCCTTGGACTGTTGACCACCTCGGGCAGTTTAGGTCTTCTTCTTCCACCCAGTCTCCCCCTCATCCTTTACGGCGTCGTGGCCAAGACCAAAATCGATCACCTATTCATCGCCGGTATTGTGCCCGGCATGCTCCTGGTGCTCTTGCTATCCCTATTCAGCGTACATAAAGGGCTGGAAGCTGGAGTGCCGTCGTCAAGGATTACCCTTCGGGAGGTGGCCGATGCCATAAGAGCCGCGAAGTGGGAGATTCCCCTGCCCATAATTGTTGTGGTTGGAATCTACAGCGGCTATATTGCCATAAGCGAGGCAGCCGCTATCACTGCCTTCTTCGTCATTGTTGTGGAAGTCGCCATTTATCGAGAGGTCAGCTTAAGGGATCTTCCTCGGATTATGCAAAAAAGCATGGTGCTGGTGGGTGGAATCCTGATCATCCTGGGTGCCGCACTGGCTCTAACCAATTACTTGGTAGACGCGGAGGTACCCATGAAGATATTGAACCTTCTCAAAGCCCGTATTGCAAGTAAATTCGTCTTCCTCATCATGCTCAATATTTTCCTTCTGGTGGTAGGATGTATGATTGACATCTTTTCCGCATTAGTGGTTGTTGTCCCCCTCATAAGCCCTATCGCCCAGGCTTATGGCATAGACCCCGTTCATCTTGGTATCATCTTCCTCATTAATCTTGGAATAGGTTACTCAACCCCCCCCGTGGGCATGAATCTCTTTATCGCGAGTTTCCGTTTTGAGCGGCCAGTGCTGAAGCTTTATATGGCTTCTCTCCCCTTTTTGGCAATTCTCTTACTAGCACTGATGATTATCACCTATGTTCCTGACCTGAGCCTCTTCTTGGTGAAAATGGTTGCTCCTTAATCTGCTCGATCTTCCACTGATAAATGGAACGATCATTTAAAGATAGTCTCTAGATAGATGTCACGGATAAATTTGGCATCAGGCTTCAATATTTTGATCTCCACCGGGTTCCTATCTCCAGTGTGAAATCGATAGGATTCGGCCAAGTTATTGGCGATAAAATTAACCTTTGTCATGCCTCCATACCGATCCGAATCCATCCTGACCCATAGGGAGACCGAATGCCGATTTTCCCGGTCGATGAATACCCAATTGATCTTGGTATCGTGGACCAACCATCGAGAGAATTGCTCATCCATCGCCGAAGATCGAGAGGCCCCCTGTATCAGGGAAAGTTCACTCCTCGCAACCCAAGCTTCCCTTTTCCAGGCCAGTTTCACCCAATTCCCTATAACTCTTTCCACGAGGGGCTGTTCCCCTCTTTTCATCTTCGCTATGACCTTATAGTTTTTACTGGGGCCGGATCTTACCAAAAGGTTCCTTGCGGTAACAGTGCCGATTTGGGCAAAAACAACGGTGTTCATAAAGAATGTAGCCAGAAGGGCTATCCATATCGTCTTCTTTATCATGAGTTACCCCCAGAGTTTAATCCCAAGGCAGAACCGCATCTTCCTATTTACCCCTTGACAGACCCCCTTAATTGAATAATAATGAGGACTAAGACAATCTCCCGAAGGAGGTGTATGGATGAAGGGTGTTGTTCTGTTTCTCCTGATATGCTTTTCGGCCTTGATTTCTCCCTCGTGGGTTAATACCCAGAGTGCCCCAGGATTCCATGGGCCGGGAATTGTAGCTTATTCGGGGCGTTATTTCGCGGATCCCTCATCGCCTGAGTATTCCTCCTATGATCGAACGATGAGCATGTACGTCGCGAAAAGAATCAAGGAGAAATATCATGTGGACTTGGATTATAAATCGTATTCGGCCTTCGACTTGCTTGAAATAGAGGCCCTCNNTAAGAGATCAGATGAATCGGTGGAATCCCTTCTGAAACGTTTTCAAAGCTGAACCGCATCACCCATAAGGATAATATCTCCTGCCCCGTTCGAGGCTTCAAAGGCAGCACCTCAAGATAATTCTTATCCGAAACGGTCAGATCACCTCATCGAAGGTTACCGATTTTCGCATTATGATCCTCCTCAACTTCGCTAGGGCCTTTGATTCGATCTGCCTCACCCTTTCCCTGGTGAGGCCGAATCGTTTGCCAATGGCCTCTAACGTATGAGGATTGCCATCATCGAGGCCATATCGGAGTACAATGACCCTCTTCTCCTGTTTACTTAAACCTTCTAACCATGAGCTCACTTTTTCAAATCTTTCAATATTCTCGAGAAGGGAGAAGGGCCTATAGGAATCTTGATCGCGAATCGTATTCTTTAAGGAATAATCAGTATCTCTCCCGAGGGGCGATTCAATGGAGTACGTTCTGTTAACCACCTTCTTCAGTCTTTCGACATAATCCGGCTTCAGCTTCATTATAGCGGCAACTTCTTCATTTGAGGGCTCCCGTTTGAGCTGATTAAAAAGGGACCTTACCACGCGGGCGAGTTTATTGAGATCGCTCGTGATATGTATGGGAAGCCTAATCAGGTGGGCCTGATTAGCAACGGCCCTTTCGATGGATTGCCTGATCCACCAAACGGCATAAGTGGAAAAGCGGCTCTTCTTAGCGGGCGAAAAGCGCTCAACCGCCTTGATCAAGCCGATGTTTCCCTCTTCAATGAGGTCGGAAAAGGGTAAACCCCGAAACAGGTATTTCTTCGCGATTTTGACAACCAATCGTAGGTTGGATTCGATCATCTGAGCGCGGGCCTTCGCATCACCCCGACGAATTCTCATAGCGAGGGCCTTTTCCTCCTGCGGGGAGAGGAGGGGGGACTTCTTCAAGTCATTCAGGTATAATTTGATGAGATCTGGGGAGGATCCATTATCCTTATAGGCCTTTAAGGATTGATAGATCCCCTCTTTTTCCTTTGCCATAGCCGAGAGCTTATTCCAGTAAAAGTCTGGGGTTAACGGGTCTGTTGTTCATACGGGTTTCAAAATGGAGGTTTGGACCGCTTGTTCTGCCCGTCCTTCCCAGTCTTCCGATAACCTGGCCCCTTCTGACTTTCTCCCCTTCCGCCACACCATTGATCTTGTTGTGGGCATAAACGGTAATGAATCCTTGCCCATGCTCTATGATAATGATATTTCCGTACCCTTTTATCTCGTTTCCGCTATAGAGGACTTTCCCGAAATCGGCAGCCCTAATAGAGGTGCCCATGGGGGCTGAAATGTCGATTCCATCGTGTTTCATCGTTCCCCGGACACCGAATTCTCGGGTGACTTTACCTCTTACCGGCCAGATGAAACGCCCCTTTGCCAAAGCGATCGTCTTCAGATCCCCCGGGCGTCCTCTTCTTCCCCCAATATCATCGATATAGATACCGACCTTCAGCACCTTTTTTGCCCCGGGAATAAATATCTTCTGTCCTACCCGGATACGGCTGGGGTCTCGAATGCGGTTTACGCGGGCCACCTCATCGATATCGACCCCATAGGTTCTAGATATCCTCCAAAGGGTCTGGTGCCTTTTCACCGTATGATAAACCCCTGTCCCCGGATAGCTCGGAGGTACGGAGCGGCACGCGCCTAAAATGGCGACAAACAGAAAAGTGGCCAAATATCGTCCCTTCAACCCTTAAGCATTCCTTCCTTCCGAAATCTTCATGGCCTTTTCAACCGCTTCGGCCGCCGTTTTAACCCGGATTACTCCCTCGATATCCCAGGTATTGAGCCCGATCACGGTTTTTTTCAATTTCAGCCCGATAGCTATTTCGGAGAGGGTCCCGTGCTCTCCCGATATGGCGATGATGCCATCCGAAGAATGCGCAATGACAATATTTCGGGCATGCCCCAGGCCTGTTACGATGGGGATATCGATGTAGCAATTTGCCTCTTCCCTGGACGTCCCCGGCAATATGCCGATGGTGAGGCCCCCGGCCTCTTTGGCCCCTTTGGAAGCGAATTCCATTACACCTCCCAACCCCCCACAAACCAAAACAGCGCCCCTTCTTCCGATTTCCCTCCCCACTGCTTCGGCAAGCTCTGCTATCTCTGCGCTACAACTTGACGCTCCGATTACCCCGATGAGCATCCCTTTTCCCCCCTTGTAGTTCCCCCATTTCAAGATCTAACCCAACCAAAGGGAGATACCTACTCCTCCTGCCAGCCGTCTTTACCAATCAATCTAACAAAATGGCAACCGCCCATATCCTCCCGCTTAAACCCCTTCTTCATTCGAATAACTCTGACGAGGGTCTGAGAAAAAGCATCTCCAATGGGAACAACAAGCCTTCCTCCCACCGTCAATTGATCCAGTAGGGGTTGGGGTATATCTGGAGCTCCAGCGGTCACGGTGATGGCTTGAAATGGCCCTTTCTCCTTCCAGCCTTGGGTTCCATCGGATATTCCTATTTCAATATTATAATAGTGCAGTTGGTAGAGGATCCTCCTCGCTCTCGTAGCCAATGACCGAATCCGTTCAATGGAGTAAACCCATTCTGACAACTCCGCAAGGATTGCCGTTTGATAGCCGGAACCCGTCCCTATCTCCAATACCTTTTCGTCTCCCTTTAATTCAAGGGCTTCGGTCATCAATGCGACCATAAAGGGCTGGGAGATGGTCTGTTTTTCTCCTATGGGCAAAGGATAGTCGTTGTAAGCCTGGCCTTGAAGGGCCTCCTCCACAAAGAGATGTCGGGGGACTTTATTCAGGACATTCAACACGCGTATGTCCTTGATACCCCTGGAGGCGATTTGTTCATCGACCATCCTCTGTCTCGCTTTCGAAAAATCTAGCTTATGCAACACAGTTATTCCCTTTCCCGTGACATGCCCTATTGCTCCGCCTTATTCTTCAATTCTTTGAGCCTAATCAAAGCCTCAATGGGGGTCATATTTTCAATGTCGATTGTTAGCAACTCTTTCTTCAGGGGGTTCTCCCGTGCTCCGAACAAATCCAATTGTGTGGCTCTTCTTGAAGATGTTCTTCCCTTCCCCCTCGCTATCCTGGGCATTCCGACCTCGTCCAGTTCGCTACTTTCCAAATTTTTGAGAATCTCCCTTGCCCTATCGAGAACTTGTTTCGGAAGGCCTGCCAATCGAGCCACTTGAATGCCATAGCTGCGATTAGTCGCCCCTTCCATGATCTTCCTCAAGAAGACTACCTCTTCATTCCATTCCCTCACGGCGAAATTATAATTTTTTACCCTCTCCTTGGCCATGGCCAGTTCCGTCAGCTCATGATAGTGGGTAGCAAATAGAGTCTTCGCTCCCAACTTCGGGTGGTCATGGATATATTCCGCTACCGCCCAGGCAATACTCACCCCATCAAAAGTGCTCGTCCCCCTGCCTATCTCATCCAGGATAATCAGGCTTCTGGGAGTGGCGTTATCCAAAATGTTGGCCGTCTCAACCATCTCAATCATAAAGGTGCTCTTACCCTGAGCCAGGTTGTCGAATGCACCCACCCGGGTGAATATCCGATCTACAAGTCCAATAGTCGCCTCGCGGGCCGGGACGAAACTGCCAATCTGAGCCATCAGGACGATCAAGGCCACCTGCCTGAGATAGGTCGATTTACCGGCCATGTTGGGGCCTGTAACGATTATCAACTGGTTTTCTCCGCAATCCAGCCTCACATCGTTCGGGACAAATCGCTCACCCAGATCCAAATTTTCGATCACCGGATGTCGACCATCAATAATGACAATTTCATTGCCTTCGTTGACCATGGGCATCACATAGTCCGAACGATCCGCGACCTCGGCCAGGGCGATTAAGGCATCCAACGTCGCTATGGCAGAAGCCGTGCGTTGAACCCGATCTGCCTGGGCCGATATTCCCTGGCGCACTTCTTGGAATAGGTCGTACTCAAGGCGGTTGATCCTCTCCTCCGCGCTCAGGATCTTGGATTCGTATTCCTTTAACTGGGGAGTGAAAAATCTTTCAGCATTGCTCAAGGTCTGCTTTCTTATGTAGTAATCGGGAATCAGGCTCAAATTGCTCTTGGTTACTTCGATATAATAACCAAAAACCTGGTTGAATCGGACTTTCAGGGAGTTAATGCCCGTCTTGGCCTTCTCCTCGGCTTCGAGGTGGGCGACCCACTGTTTTCCATCGCGTTTGATGGATCTCAGTTCATCCAATACCGGATGGTATCCATCTCTGATCATTCCCCCCTCCCTTAGGCTGAACGGAGGGTTGTCGACGATGGATCGGCGAATAAGCTGAACCACATCGGTTAAGCCATCTATTTCCCCTTCTATCTCGGGCAAAATCGTTCCTTCCATTCCCTTCATCAAATCCTTGATCGGAGGGAGGGAGTCGATGGACCTTTTTAATCCGACCAGATCCCTGGCATTAGCGCTTCCCATGGATATCCTGCTTATGAGCCGTTCAAGATCAAAAACCTGCCCGAGACACTCCCTGAGTTCTTTCCGCTCGATCTTCTTCTCCTTTAACTCGGACACGCCTTCCAAGCGCGCCCGAATCTGGCGCAGATCCAACAGCGAATAGTTCACCCAGGTTCGCAGCCTCCTTCCTCCCATGGGGGTCATGGTTTCATCGAGAAGGCCGAGCAATGATCCCTTCTTCTGGCCCCCCATAACGGTTCGAGTTAGTTCAAGATTCCTCTTGGTTGCTTCATCCAAGATCATATAGTCCCCTACGCGATAGGGGAGTATCGAATGAATATGTCCCAGATTTATCCTTTGGTTTTCAGTCACATACGAGAGGATGGCCCCTGCCGCTGAAACGGCGCTGGGGATCTCGTTATTCCGTAAGCTCGTCGATGCGTCCTCCCCCAGTTGGGATGTAATCATGGCCTTGGCTTGCTCGAAACCGTATGCAGAATCGGGAAGATAATTGAATAGTACCATAGTAAAGGTATCCCTGAGCCAAGTGTGCCACCGGGTATTCCTGAAGCCCTCGGGGATCAAGATTTCCTTCGGCTCATTTCGAATGGCCTCTTCGAGCACGATATCGAAGTTGGCGACCTGGCATATTTTAAACTCCCCCGTGGAGAGATCCAGAAAGCCCAAACCAAATCCATCGCTCCCTGAGGCGAGGCTCATGAGGAAATTATTTTCCTTTGCCTCAAGGGTCTCGGGGTCATCGATCAGGCCCGGGCTGAAGACCCTGACAACCTCCCTTTTGACGAGACCTTTAGCACCCTTGGGATCTTCGACCTGTTCGCATATGGCCACTTTATAGCCATTTCGGATCAATTTCGAAATGTAGGGTTGTGATGAATGCCAAGGAACCCCGCAGAGGGGAACGCTATCCTCTTGCCCCTTGTCCCTTGAAGTGAGGGCTATCTCCAATTCCCTTGAGGCAATCTCTGCATCCTCGAAGAACATCTCGTAAAAGTCCCCCATCCGGAAAAAGAGGATAGCGTCGGGATATTCCGACTTAATGCGCAGGTATTGCCTCATCATGGGAGTTGCTTTTTTCCCTTTCACCTTACCACACCGAAAACGAGCGTTTAACCTTTATTTCCAATACATTAACAAAATATCCCCTCAAAGTAAAACAAATAAGGATTCCGGAGTTCCTTGTACCTCCTCGTCGAAGCTTCAATCCTTCGGGGACCCCTTAGCCCTCAGCAGGTCAAGGCTGAGAGGTTGGAGGAAAGAGGCCAAGGCTAAGGCTAAAGGGTTGAGGTTAGAGGTTAAGATCCAGGTTAAGGGTAAGGTCAAGAGCTCAGGGTTGAACACTCACGTCACCCTCGAAGGGTATCCCACTCCTCCGGCACACTACGCTCATGGACAAGGCCGTTCTCCAGAAACCGGAGGAGCTCCCCCAGTAATGAATCTTGTGTTTTGAGAGAATCTTCAATAATGTTATTATATCGAGCGAAGCAAAAGATGAGGATTGAGATGAAATTCCCAAAATGTATTTCCCTCTTTATGGTCATCCTCTCATCCACTCTCATGATTTGGGGATGTGCCGTAAACCCGGTAACCCAAAAGCGGGAAATTATGATTTATAGCGATGCTGATGAAGTTGAAATGGGAAAAGAGGCCCATGCTGAAGTCATACGGCAATATGGAGAGTATGAAGATCCAAGCCTTCAGCGTTACATCAACGAAATCGGGCAGGGTCTTGCCCAGATATCTCACCGGCCCAACATCCAATATCACTACATGGTCGTCGATAAGCCCTTTATCAACGCCTTTGCCCTTCCCGGTGGCTACGTTTATATCACGAGAGGAATGCTGGTTCATCTCAATAGTGAAGCCGAACTGGCAGGAGTCCTGGGACATGAGACGGGACATATCACGGCCAGACATGGCGTGAAGAGGCTTCAGAAAGCGATGGCCTCCCAGTTCGTCCTGGCGGGAGTCGCCATCGCCACTGAATCCGGAGGGCTCGTTCAGGGAAGCAGCATCCTCCTGACGGCTGCGCTCCAGACATACAGCCGCAGGGACGAGCACCAGTCCGACGAACTGGGAGGCCTGTATGCCTTTAAGGCTGGATATGATCCCACAATGAGCATGGGGTTTCTCAAGACCCTCAAGAAGATGGATAAGACGACTCCCGGCGCCGTGGAAGTCATCTTCAGAACCCATCCCCTGACCGAGGATCGAATCGAGAGGGTCGAGGCCCAATCCCGTGAGCTTTCTCAACAGAGCCGAGGGGCGGATCTAAAAACTCGATCCGATGAATATATTTCCCGCCTGGATGGTCTGGTCTTCGGCCCCGGGGAAAAAGACGGGGTAATTCAGGAGAACCTCTACCGGAATAGATTCTATCGGTTTTCCATCTCCGCCCCCTCAGGCTGGAAGATCGAACGGGGGGATGCTGCGGGCTCTCTCATGATGAAACACCCCAGCAGGGATTTTTACTGCCAGACGTTGGTTTTCGAGTTGGAGGCCGAGATGACTCCAGGACGATTTGCCCAATCCTTCGAGACCAAATCCGGGCTCAAGAGTGCCTCCGTCAGACGAACGACGATCGGTGGATCGGAGGCCCTGGTTGCCCTTTACTATCCAAGATCCAGCAACGGTGTACCCTTGGCCATCGAAATTGCATACCTGGTGAGGGGAAAGACGGGTTTTATGGTTGTCGGGATTACTCAGGCTCCACATTTCGATCAAGCCAAGCCCTTTTTCCGAAAGGTCATGAGCAGCTTCCGATTCCTCACCCAGGCCGAGGCGGAGCGAATTCCCCTTTACCGGCTGAAGGTTTATACCGTTGGAAAGGGCGATACGTTCCGTTCCATCTCCAAGCGTTTCTTTGGAACACCTGATAAGGCGGGGGAGATCATGGAGTTTAACGGGATAACCGATGAGTCGTCATTGCGGCCGGGCAAGAAGTTGAAGATAAAACCTACCGTAAAAGACGAATAACGGAGCCCTTCAGGGATAAAGGGCGGGAACTTCGAGCCCCATCTTCTCCGGAAAATCGCACATGATATTCATATTTTGAATGGCCTGCCCGGAGGCCCCCTTCATGAGATTGTCGATGGCGGATATCGCGATGAGCTTTCCCCCCTGTTGGTCCACCTTTAAACCGATGTCGCAGAAATTCGATCCCCTCACATCCAATGTATTGGGAAATTTGCCCAAGGGGCAAACCCGGACGAAGGGCTCTTCCCGGTAGAAATCCTCAACCCATTTCAAAAGGGTCTCGGTGGTTTCCCTTTGAGCGAGCTCACAGTATATGGTGGTCAGGATCCCCCGGCTCATGGGAATGAGATGAGGGGTGAAGATGACCGAAAGGGAGTGCCCGGCAAGACCGCTCAGCTCCTGTTCGATCTCGGGACAGTGCCGGTGTTCGAGGATCTTATATGCCCTCAATCCTTCATTTACCTCGGAAAATTGGGTTTCCAAGGAGAGTTCTCTGCCAGCACCACTGACTCCTGATTTGGAGTCGATAACGATCCCCTC
>JABAOF010029421.1_pt3 | contig 10959 bp, 8 predicted proteins | sample 7062171 | NCBI WGS metagenome assembly JABAOF01 (sample SAMN14538628, study PRJNA623070) | marine sediment metagenome | biome: marine biome [ENVO:00000428]; feature: marine pelagic biome [ENVO:01000023]; material: deep marine sediment [ENVO:00002113] | place: India: Gulf of Khambhat ... | reverse complement strand
AATCTCCAACCGCTGAAATACCTCCCGCTGACCCACCATCTCGACGAACCGCTGCGGACGCAGATCGCGATCGTCGTCGACCGGCGGGCTTCCGTGCAAAGTAGGCTGGCGAACCATGATCGGCAGGCTGTCCGACAGAGGGGGGAGAGCGTCCATCGGGAGTATAGCAGAGATGGGGAGCGGGGGAGAACGGGAGTGAGGGGTGAGGAATGAAGGGGGTGAGGGGGTGAGGGGGTGAGGGTCGGGTCAGGGTACCAGGCGAGCGTCCAGGAGGTTCAGGTGGTCCTGCTGATCGCCCCGGTCGGCGAGGTCGATGATCAAGCTGAGCCGTTGGGCACCGTCGATCTCCACGCTCAGAGGGACCGGGGCCTGCCCCCCGCGGATGACGGGGCTGGTGAACTTTGGCTGCCACTGGCCCGAGCCCTCGTCGGTGTAGATCCGCACGACCACGCTGCCGGCGGCGCCGGTGGTATCGTCGATTCCCAGTTCGGCCTCCAGGCGGCGATAGGGGCGGTCCAGGCGGTAGGTCAGCCCGGCGGTGCTGTGCACACCAAGTCCCTTCTCGTACAGCTGTCCGCCGCAGCGGAGCCGGCCGCCCAGCACGTTGCGATCCTGCCGGTAAGGCCAGCTTTGGCTGAGATAGGGTTGGGGACGATATTTGGACAGCGGGAGGTCCGACAAGTAGGTCACCGATCCGCTCAGCGGCTGCAGGTAGCAAACGTCCGCGGCGGCTACCTCCCGCGGCGGGCCGTCCACCGTGTGGATCACGACGCCGGGATCACCGGCGGCCAGCGAGCTGGCGACCACGCGGCTGCCGTCGCGGGTGCCGACCAGCAATCGCCGAGCGGGGTTGGGAGCGGGCTGGGTCAAGCCGGGGTTCAGCGTCAGGGCGACGACCTGGTCCAACGGGACGGTGGTCCTGCCTGCCGGGCCCTGCCATTCCAGCCGCTGGTCTTGCACCGCCAGGGCCAGCCCCGACAGCTGGTCGCCGTTGGCCAAAATCACCAGATCCGTGTCAGGCTGGCCGGCGGCGACTTTGTCGATCAGCGCGTCACGTTGCCGCCGATTTTGCGGTTGGAAAAAGAGGATGCCCCGCAGCTGGGCCAGCGGCAGCTGCAGCGGGCCCAAGAGGCCGGCCTCAAACGAGACGCGTTCGTCCTCCATCACAATCGGGACGGCAAAGGTTTGGCTGGCCACCCAGCGGCTGCCGTTGGCCGTGAGGATCAGCGGATCGCGGATCTCTTCTCGGGGGTTCCCAAATCGAACCAGGTCCGGGACCGCCAGCTTCCGCGTCTGATCGTCGACGAGGAAGACCAGTTGGCCTTCCGCGTCGACACCTCCCAGGCGGGCCATCTCCCGCGTCCCATCGGCCGTCAGCAGGACCGCTGTCGGTTCCCCACCCCAGCCGCTGGATCCCGCCAGCCCCATGACCAGGACGGCCACCGCGGATGGCAATCGTCCAGCCAGCGGGGGGCTTACCAGGGGCTGCGGGGGGGAGGGTCTCACGGTCGCCAGGTCCCGAGCGTTTATCGTTGAAAAATGGGCAGCACGTTATTGGGGACTTGCAGGATGATACAGGCCATGGCCGTACCGTATTCGCGGCTAATCGCATCGACCCAAAATCCCTGTGCGCGTTGCGTGGAGATCAGTTCCTCGCGGATGGCGGGATACCACTCGGCCCAGTAAGGGCCGCCCGCCTGCCACATGGCCTGGACGGCGTAGTACTGAGCATAAAAGTAGTGGCTTTCCCGGCGGAAACGTTTCGCCATGGGCAAAAAGTTGATCAGGTACTTCAGGCCTTGGCGGATCTCTGGTCCTTCGTAAATCCCGGCGCTGTATAGAGCGACCATGCCGGCCGCCGAGCGGGGAAAGGCGCTCTGCGGGCCCCCCTGCAACATGTAGCGGAAACCCCCATCGGGATTCTGGCTTTTCTTCACGTAGGCCACACAGCGGTCGATGCTGGCGTTGGGGACGTGCAGCCCGGCATTCCGCGCCGCACGCAGGGCCATGATCTGGCAGACCGTTACCGAGACGTCCGCCTCGCGGGGTTGGGGATGGTAACGCCAACCCCCCTCGCGGTTTTGCGTGTTGACGATCAGCTTGACCGCCTTGACCAGCTTTTCCCGCAGCGCGGGCTGTGGCGACATGCCGTAGGCTTGAGCGAGAAACAGGGTGGCGAAACCGTGTCCGTACATCGGTCCGTGGCTGCTGGACTCGGGGATGTTGATGAAACCGCTAGGCTGCGTGTTGTCCAGGATAAATTGCAACACCCCCCGCACTTCGGCACCGTACGGCCCCCGTCCCGGCGTACTGCCCTCGGCCATGAAGGCCAGACCGCCGAGGGCCACGACCCCCACATTGCGGCTGTAGCCCCGGGCGCCGAACGAGCCATCCTCCTGCTGTTGCGAGGCGAGAAATTGCAATCCCCGCTCCACCGCCCGCTCGGCCCCCACCGTCACCATCTGGACGGCCGTCTGTTCCGGATCGCCCTCATCGGCGCCCCAAGCCACGGGGCTCAACCCGGCGGCAAACAGCAGCAGGGTCGCTGGCGTCAAAAGCGGGCGGCGGTTCCACATGGGGTGAACGATAGGGGCTAGGGGTGAGGGGCTAGAGACCGGGTGGGGGTCGATCCTGCGGCGGGGCCGGAAGGGGATCCTCCTTTCCTCATTCTCCTCCTCAGTGATTTCTTGAATTCCTGCGCNNTGCCCGTCCCCAGGATGATGGGCAAGAGCGCTGGCCCTCCCTTTCGCTGACGGCCCCCGGCCGCGTCGCACACCTTCCATCCGCGTTGGCCCTCAAGGACCCTCCGCCTCGGACAAGCGGCGGAAATAGTTTTCAATCTGCACCGCACTCTCGGGCAGTGGTTCGTCCGCGGCCATCTGCCGCAGCCGTTCTCGTTCTTTTTCTGGCAGGTGTCCCCAGATCTGTTTGATCATCTCGGTCACCTCCACCACGTCGATCTGGCGCGATTCCGCCTCGCGAACCCGGTCCTCGCTCTGGTCCGCCGGTTGCCGGGAGGGGCGGTCACCCCCGCGGCGCGGCGAGCCGGGTCGCGGCTGCTGGATTTTCCGGCGGCTGGCCTGCTGCCGACCGGACCCTGCGCGTGGCGCGGAAGCCTGCTGCTGTTGCTGCTGCTGGAGTTGCTCGAGCAGTTTTTCCAGGTCGCGGAGGATTTCCTGTTGCAGCTGCCCGGCACGCGATGGCGGCTTTTGTTGGACCAGCAGCCGCTGGACCAGCCGCATCTTGTGGCCGATCCGTGTCAACGGGTCCGCATCTTCCCCCAAGACTTCCTCTTCCACCAGGTCGGTCTGAAGGGGAATGTCTTCGCCTTCGCCCAGCTGGTCGAGCAGTTTTTGGTCGAGCGATTTTTCTGGATGGGGGGCACCGCTGTCGTCGGCAGACGGCCGCGGGGCCTCCCCCTCCTGCGGCTCGGTCAGCAGCTCCCGCGGATCGTCGGCGGCGTCCAGTTGCTCCAGCAGCTGGCGGTCCAGCTCGGACGGGTCGTCGGCCGCGACGCTGCCGGCGGCAACCAGCATCGTAAGCGCCATCCCCAGGGCAGCTGCCGCGTGTCTCATGGTAAGGCTCCTGGGAAAATCACCCGGATCCATTTTTTTCCTGCGGGCCCACCCGGTCCCGGTCAGGTACCTGCTCGTCCCCCGCTGGCGGGTCGGTCTCCTCATCGGGCGGGTCGAGCGGGGTGGCTGGCCGCAGGTCGGGCAGCCGGTCCGGGTCGTCTTCCGGCGGCTGGTCCTCCTTCTCCAGCATTTGGAACATGATGTCGGCCAGTTCTCCCTGTTCTTGGGCCAGCTGAGCCCGCTGTTGCTGCAGGGGCCCGGTGTCTTGGTTCTGCCGGATCGCCTGGTCGATCGCCGCGCGGTTTTCGTCGGTCCGCTGGTTCAGGTCGGCTTGCAGCAGTTTCAGCAGTTTCAGTTCGGCCAGCGACGTCAGCCCTCCGCCTTGATTCCCTCCCCCCTCCCCTGCTCCGCCAGGCGCTTGTCCGGCACCCGCCGCGGGCTTGCCCGGGGCCAGCGCCTCGCTCAGCAACTTCAACCTGGCCAACGCTTCTTGTTCGGCCCGCTGGGTGGCGTCGCCCGTTTCCCGGCGGGCCAGGCGATCGGCGGCTGCCTTCATTTTATCCGCACTGCGGGCCAGGGTCCGTTGGAAAATTTCGGCACCTGCCAGCTTGTCCGACATGACCCGCGTCTGATCGTGCAGCGATTCCTGCTGGCCGGCCAGTCCAGTCAGCCCGACCAGCTGTCCCCGCGTGAGGTTGCCCTGGTCCCTGCGGAGGGCGTCCAGCCGCCGGGTCTCGGCTAGGACGACCTGTTGCAATTCGCGGATTCCTTTCAGCTGTTCTTGCAGCCCGGCGAGCCGTTCCTGGGCCAGGTCGGCTTCCGCCTGGCGACGGGCTTGGGCCAGTTCCCGTTGCGCTTGTTCCAGGTCCCGGGCCGCCTCGGCCGCGTGCTGGCCGGCCGCCGCGGCGTCCCCCGCTTGGCCCGCCTCTCCCGATCGGCTCATCCCCGCCGCGGCCTCGGCCAGCTGGCGGCTGGCAGCGGCGGCCTGCAGCCGGCGAAGTTTGCGCATCAGCCGTTCCGACTCCTCCTGCAGTTGACGTTGCTGGCGTGTCAATCGTTGCAGTTCTCGACGGCGCTGCGGGTCCGCCTCCCGCTGGCCCTCCGCCTCGATCTTTTTCTGCAGGCCAGCTTGCCGCTGCCGAATTTGCTGCAGTTCTGCTTCGGCCTCTTTCAGCTTCTGGACCAGCCGCGACAGTTCCTCCTCGCGGCGGTTGGCCAGGATGTCTTGCATTTCCTGCAGGTCGCCGCTGGCGGACTGTTGTTGCTGGGTCGCCTGGCCCACCTGATTCTGGGCGACGTTCTGGCCGGCTGCCCGCAGCTGGTTGCCGATCGCTTTTTGTCGAGCGAAGTGGGCGGCGTCGGCCAGGGCCGGCGGCCAAGGGGTCGGACTCCTCCAGGTCCTGCGCCGCCTGGTCGATGCCTTGCAGGACCTTGTCAAAGCGGCGGGCAAGTTCCCCCTGGCGGCTGGCCAGTTTCTTCAGGTCGGCTCGGTCTTGGGCCGCCAGCTGTTCGACTTCCCGGCCCAGGGTTCGCGGGCGGATCCGATCGGTCTGGGTGCGGATCTCCCGGAGGGCGTCCTGGAGGGCGGCCAGCTCTCGGGCGGCCTGGCGGAAGTTGTCCCACCGTTGCAGGTCACCCAGGGCCTCTTCCAGGGCCGCGACGACCTGGTCCTGGTGCTGCCCCGCCTCGCGCAGCGGTGGCAGGGCATCGCCCCCCTGCGGCTCGACCGGTCGTGGCGGATCCGGCCCCCCCGCCGGCGGCTGCTCGGCACCCCGCTCCTCCGCCGCCCCGCTCTCCGCCGCCCCGCTCTCCGCCGCTTGCAGGTTCTTCCGCGCCACAGCCAGCCGCTGCTCGATGGCCGGTAAATCCTCCCGCTGTAACTGCCCAATCCGCCCGGCAAGACCGCCCAGTTGTCGTACCAGCGAGCGATTGTCCAGCCGGTTGTGGCGAGCATCAGCGAGGAGGTCGGCGATTCCAGACAGAATGCTGTCCTGATCGGCCGTCAACGCCTGGCGGAGGTCGCGTTGAGCCAGCTCGATGCTCTGCACCTGGTCCACATCCTCCCCCGCCAGCGTGCCGACTTCCTCCAGCTGGATTTCCAGCTGGCGGGTCCGCCCCCGCGTCTCTCGTTGGCGTTTGAGGATTTCAGCGAGCTGGCTGAGGATGGCGGCTTGCCGCCGGGCTAAACGTTCTTCCATCTCCTGCCGTGTCACGAGCAGGATGCGTTGCGGGGGGCTTTTGCCTTCGGCCGGCTGATAGTCGTGCGCCGCGGCATGGAAGGTGATCTGGGTACCGGGCGTCAACTCCAGCGGCTGCAGGTTCCACTCCAGCGCCACCACCCGCCGCTCACCCTCCACCAGCTGGGCCAGCGACGGTTCGCCCGCCACCGCCGCGACGGCGGGCGGGCCTTGATACAGGAAAAACTGCTCTTCCCCCCGCTCGGATACGTCACTCCGCAGATACTTCAGGGCGATGTCGCGAATGGCCAGGCGGTCTTTGGCAACGACCTGCAAGGGAACGCTGGCCTCGGCCGTGACATGCAATTCGGCCGACGGTTTTTCGATCGAGACCGTCGGCGGCTGGTCCGGGATCGCCTGGATTTCCCAGCTCTCCGCATGCTCTGCCGTGATCCCCTCGGCGTCGACCAGGCACAGCGCGTACGTGCCGGATTGCTCGACCCGCCACGGCGTTTCCGGGTCGGCTGGCACGGTCACCTGCCGGCCGTCCGTCGAGATCTGGCCGCGGATCGTCTGTCCGTCCTCCAAGGTTACCGCGGCCGTAGCCGCGGGGTGGGAAGTGCGGGCCACCAGCCGAATCGTGCTGCCGACCAGCCCCACGATCGGCCCCGGCGAAGTGGCCGCGGGCCAGCCGGTGTAGGCGGGGGGCTGAACGGTCACCGACACCGACTCGACGCGGGGCGGTTCGACCACCACCAGCGTCTGCCAGGCCATGTCTTGATGATCCCCTCCGCGAGCGCGGTACTCAAAAGAACGACTCACGTTTTCGCGGACCGCGACCATCACCTCCCCCACCGGCTGCATCGTCTCGGACACCGTCCGCCAACCTGACTCGTCCTCCCACCGATAATCGATGAAGACGTCCGCCGGGAGCCGACCGTGGGCATCCCGCACTTCCACCTCGAATAGGGACCCCACGGCCAGCCGCGAGGGCGGCTCGACGAAGACCAGCTGGTGCCAGCGGGGCCAGGGGTGGTCCGCCAGGGGAAGCATCAACCGCCAGAGGGCGGTCCGCGCCGCGGCCGGGCTGGCGAAGGCGACCAGGGCCAGGCATAAACCGGCCACGGCCGCGGCGGCCAGGGCTCGGCGAGCGGGACCGGGATCGACGACCTCCTCTAGCGGGACCTGCTCGATCTGGACCTCGGTCTGGGCCACGACGGCGCGCCGAAGGGCCGGGGATCCGGCCAGGGGGTCGGCGGCGCGTTGGCGGGAAAACTCCACGGCACTGGCCAGCTTGTCTTTCAACTGCNNAACTGCGGAAAACGGCGCTGGACCCGCCCCGCGAGGGCCAGGTCGCCCGGGTCGGAGAGGACCGCCGGGAGGACCCAACGGGTGATGGCCCAACCGACGGCCAGCCCGAGGGCGGCGGTCAACATCAGCCGTACCGGCCAGGCTTCCACGCGGAGCCAATAGTCCAGACTGCCGGCCAGCAGGAGGCTGGCCACCGCGACCACCGTTGCCCAGCCGATCCCGGAGGCCNNGAGGCCAGGGTCGCCCGCCGCGCTTTGCGTCGCACGGCTCCCAGCCGCTGCTCCAGGGGATGTGCGGTGACGCTGTTCATGCTGGCTGGCGGGAGTTGAGGGAGTTCAGGGGTATCAAGTATTTTATCCAACGATGACGCAGGGGACGAATGCCAGGCTGGCTAGAGCATGCCGGCGCGTTTCCGCAACAGCCATTCGCAGGTGAGGAGGATCAGATACAGGGTGAACACGCGCCAGTTGTTCCACAACGGGATGGGGGGCAGGCTGGCCACTTTGACCGGCCGGCCGGGGGGCAGTTGGTCCAGCAGCCGGTCCAGCTCGCTCAGCTGGTAAAATTCTCCCCGCGAGATCTGGGCGGCCTTTTTCAGGTCGTCCGTGTCGACTTCGCGGCGAGCGGTTTCGCCGGGGGGGGCCACGATCTGGAAGGTTGCCGGTTGCGGCGGCGTTGGCAGCGAGGGGGCCGCGATCCCCGCGCGGTAGGTACCCAGGGGCAGATGGTTGACCGTCGCCGCAAAAATAGCAGGGCTCTCCAGGCTCCGCCGCAGTTTCACCTGCCGCCGCTGGGGATCGCTACCGGTCAGCAGAAGGGTGACTCCGTCGTCCGCGGCGGGGGACAGGCGTTCGTCAAAAAACCGCACCCGCAGCTGGACCGGCATCCCCGCTTGATATGTGTTCCGATCCGCCGTCAGTTCGACCCCCCGCTGGCCCCACAACTTCGCCCGGCTCAAATAACGAATCGCCTGGATCCAGTAGCGGGCAAACAGCGCGTCCCCCACGCGGTACCGCCAGCGATAGGTTTCGTCCGTGGCGTGCCACAAGACTTTGCCCGGGGGCACGTAAGCGACGATGATCAAGGGCAGCTTTTGGCCGCCGCTGCCGGTGCGGGTGGGATGTTCGGCCAGCACGCGGGCGGTGGAGCGAACTTGGGCGGCCTCGACGGACCAGTAGGCCTGTGGCAGGTCGCGCCACAGCGAATCCGTTTCCGCGGGACTGTCGCCCAACTGCATGTGCGGACTGGTCAGGCCCAGCGGAGTGGGCTGGATGGCAAAGCCCTCCCGCAGGTCGGCTTCGGTGGCGGGGACCGTCGTCTGTTCCAGGTCAAAGGGCAAGAGCTTGGCCAGCGGTGAACGGCGCCAATCGTCCGGGCTGAACTGACTGCCGCTGATGAAGATCAGCCCCCCGCCCTTCTCGGTCACAAAGGCCCCGATCTGCTCCTGGGCCCGGCGGGTGAAGTAACCCAGGTTCACGTCACCCAGGATCAGCACGTCGTAGGCAAACAGCTCCTCCCGGCTGACCGGAAAGACGCGCAAAGCGAGCCGGTCCTGCTGGGCGTATTCCAGGTCCGCGTCCTGCAGCACGACGTGCAACTGGACCGTGCGGTCGCGTTCCAGCAGATGTTTCAAGTAACGGTATTCAAAGCTGGGCGTGGACTGCACCAGCAGCACGCGAATGGGATCGTCGCGAACGTCAATCTCGCGGCTAAGCCGAGGTCGGCCCTCGGGCAACTCCTCCTGCAGATTCGCGACCTCGATCACGTATTCCACCGTTCCCACTTGGGAGGGGCGATGGGAGAGCCGCTGGCGGCGGGGGACGCCGTCCGTGCCTGCCGTCACTTCCCGCCGCGCCAGGATCTCACCGCCAGCAGCATCCCGCAATACCAGCTCGACGCCGCGCCCCTCCAAACCTTCGGCAGTCAGCGTAAAGTCGAAGTCGACGTAGTCATCCACAAACACGATCTCGTCCACGACCAGGTCCGCCAGCTCCAGGCCAGGCAGCTTCTGCGGGCTGCCGACGGCGACCAAATGCAAGGGGACGGCTTTGCGTCGAGCCCATTGGGCGGCTTCGCTGAGCGATGGGCCTTGCGTGGTGATCCCGTCGGTGAAGAGGACCAGCGCGGCCGGCTGAGTTCCCCGCAGGTCGTTCAAGATGCCGCGAACGCCACGCCCCAATTGGCTGGAGGGACCGGTCGCCTGCAGCTGGCCCAGTTCCTCCAGGTACCGCTCTGGGACCGACGACTGCTTCCGCTCGGCCTCCGCCAGGGCATACGGCCGCAGATTGTAGCGCCGCGCCAGCTGGCGTAGGCGCCAGCCGTCGTCGGCCAGCAGCCATGACTTGACGATCTCCAGCCGGCTGGCCGCGGCCGGGTCGCCCCCAGGCACCCCCGGGGCCGACGGGACCGGTACCCCCTCCTCTTCCCAGGGGTCGACCAGCCCCATGCTGGCCGAATCGTCGATGGCCAGCGCCAGGTAGGGCAAACTGGTGCGGCTGAAATGCAGCTGCAGCTGGAAGATCATGACCAGCAACACCAGCAGGATCAGTGACAACCGCAGGCCGGCCAGCAGGAGCCGCTGGCCGCGGCCGGCCGAACTGCGTTCGCGAAAGTAAATCCACACCACAAACGCCGCGGCCACCGCGGCGGCCAGCAGACACAAAAAGATCACCGGCCGGCTCCACCGCCAAGCGCCGATTAGCTGCCATTGCACACCCTCGCCGGCGGGTGGCACGTCCACCCCCAACAGCCACAACAACCACGTTGCCAGTCGCTGGTTCATGCCGATCGAGAACCCATCCACCAGGCCAGGAAGATTTCCAGGAAGAGCAGCGCCAGGACGGTGCACAGCAGCCCCTGGTGCAGCTCGAAGCCCGCCGCGGTCAGGCCCGCGGTCGGGGCCAGGGTCGCCGCTCCGCTGTCGCCGGCCAACAGCATATCCGCCGGGAGGTCCTCCGGTCGGATCCGCTGCAGATCGCCTTCCTCAGTCCGCACGTTGACCGCAAACTTGCGCCACGGTTCCTCCTGATCGTCGCGCCGCACCGTGTAAATCCCGCTGAACTCGGTCTCGGCGTACGACCAGCCGCTGAGGTCCGTTTCGGCGGTCAGCGGGGGGCCGTCCCCGGCCGCTGCGGGCCGGGTGACCACAAGCGGTGCGTTGGCGGCGGTGGTCTCCGCGGCGGCCGAGACCGTGTCGCCCACCATCACATTCCGCTCGTCCAAGCGTCCTCCCACGGCCGCTTGCCAGAGGCTCTCCAGAAACGGCTGACAGTTCAGCCAGGAGGCGAGCAACGACCAGGGCCTCCGCTGCTGGTCGGTGACCGCCACGCTGGTGGTGGCCACGTCGGTGGCCAGCAACAGCGAGCGGCCGCGGCCGATTTTTTGTTCCACCAGCAGCGGATCGCCCGTGTCCAGGCCCAGCACGACGCGGGCGTCGGTGGCCGGGGGCAGCTGGAGCCGGATGAATTTCAGCACCGGGACGGTGGTCAAGCCCGATTTGGGTTTGCCCCGCCAGCGGGACAGCAGAGGGTGCTGGTAACCCCCAGGATCGATGTAGTGGTAGTTGCCGTCGCTGTAGGCTTCCGCCAAGCGGGCCGGCAAGATCTGAGCCCCGTTGTCCACGCCGCCCAGCTGACGATTGTAGCGGTCCGCTTGAACCCGATCTCCGAGGATCGTGATCAAGCCGCCCCCCTGCTGGAGGTAGCGGTCCAGCAGCAGGGCTTCGTCCGCGGTGAACTGCCCAATGTTGCAGAGAAAAATGCAGTCGTAGCGGTTCAAGTCGCGATCCAGCAGCCCGCTTTCGGAAACCACCTCAGGTCGGATCACCCCCTGCCTGCTCCCCGCCAGATCGCCCCCCCCCAGGGCCGCTTCGACCGGCAACGTCGCCCCCAATTTGC
>JABAOF010069364.1_pt1 | contig 10962 bp, 11 predicted proteins | sample 7062171 | NCBI WGS metagenome assembly JABAOF01 (sample SAMN14538628, study PRJNA623070) | marine sediment metagenome | biome: marine biome [ENVO:00000428]; feature: marine pelagic biome [ENVO:01000023]; material: deep marine sediment [ENVO:00002113] | place: India: Gulf of Khambhat ... | reverse complement strand
GCGCCAACGGCTTTATAATTACTGCACATATGCACATTCGTGCAGACATCGTTGGGCTTGGGATGGCGGACGCCACCCCCGGGGACCCGACACGTCTGAAGGGGTGATTGCTTACCGAGGCTGCAACGTAGAAACCTGGCCTTCCTTTCCCTCCTTGGGTTCCTCGTCAGCTTGGGATTTGGGATCATTGCCCCCATCATGCCCTTCTACCTGGAGATTCTCGGTGGCACGGCCTTCGAGCTGGGCATTCTACTCTCCTCCTTCATGATCACCCGCGCCCTTCTCTCCCGCTACTTCGGGAGGCTTTCGGACGTCGTCGGCCGAAAGCGGCTGATTGTCTTGGGTGCCGCAGTCTACTCCCTCCTGGGTTACCTCTTCACGATTCCCGGTCACTGGTCGGGTCTCATCTTCGTTCGCGGTCTGCAGGGAGTCGCGTCGGCAATGGTTTGGCCCGTGGGCGAAGCCCTGATTGTCGACTCCTCTCCTGAAGAGGTCAGGGGAAGGGCCATGTCCGTGTACGTCCTTGCCTCAAACCTCGGCTTTGCCGCGGGGCCCTTTGCCGGGGGTGGGCTCCTATGGATGGCCCGGAACCCTCTGGGGTTGGACCCAGTGGCCAGCTTTCACTTCCCCTTCTACTTCCTGGCCCTCTTCTCGGGCTCCGCTACCCTCCTAGCCCTCGCCTTCGTGAGAGACGTCTTGCCCACTGAAGAAAGGGGGCGTCTAAGACGACCGCTCTTCGAACGACTACGTCCGTCAAGGCTCCCGACCGTTGCGCGACCCACCGTCGATGACCTGCCAAAGGATACACGCAAGCAGGTCAACGTCCTCTTGGTCAACGCTCTGGGCAATGGCTTCTCCTTTAGCCTCATCAGCTTCCTCCCCATATTCTACATGAAAGACTTCCTCGGTCTCGACGAGGTGGTCGCCGGAACCGTCCTCGGACTGGCCATGAGCGTGGGGATTGCCATGAACCTTCCAGCGGGCTACGTCGCAGACCGATTCGGCCGAAAGCCACTCGTAGTCTTGGGCGGCTACGCCTCGCGGGCCTCCTCAACGTTCATCCCGTTCACCGCCACAGTGTACCAGATTGCAGGTCTCTTGGTCTTCCGGTCCCTGGCCTTCCAGGTGTCCCAGCCGGCTATGAAGGCCCTTCAGGCGGACCTCTTCCCCGAACGAGTCAGGGGCAAGCTAATTGGCACCGTGGCGACCCTCTTCAATGTCGGGGCCATCTTCGGTGCACCCCTGGGAGGTGTCCTCTACGACCTCTTGAACGGCGTGTCGTCTCTGCCCCTGCTTCCCCTGCCTGGCGTCGCGGCACCCTTCCTCATATCCGCCCTTTTGGGTTTCATCACGGTGACCCTTGTCCTCCTGTACGTGGAGGAGACCATGCAGGAGTCCCTTGCCAAAAAGGTGGCCCCGACGGAACTGTGATCCGTCACCGGGAAGCCATATTCTCCACTTCGCGGCCTTGGCATCTGCTGTTCGCTAGGGTTAAAAGGAAGCCTCTCGTTAGCGAGGGGGGTGTGAACATCGACCTAGACGTCCAGAATAGACCCGCAGAACTCCGGTTCAGACTGACACGAGTCGGCGTCACAGGAGTCAAGAAGCCCGTTCGCGTCAGACGTCCGAATACGACGACGACATTGACAACAGAATTCGACATCTACGTGGACCTGCCTTCGACCATGAAGGGGTCGCACCTATCCCGCAACCTGGAAGTCGTCAGTGAGATTGTGGAAGAGGGAGTGCGGGAGCCAGTAGAGAGCCTTGAGGCCTTGAGCTCCGACATCGCCCGAAGGCTCCTGGACAGGCACGAATACGCCAACTGTAGTGAGGTCCGGAGTCGGGCGGACTACTTCCTGGAACGCAAGACACCCATGGGGAAGAGGACCACGGAGCGTTACCACCTCATCGCCCATGCCCAGGCTCAGAGAGATAGCCCCATGACCGTCACCAAGTCCATCGGGGTGGAGGTCGTGGGCATGACGGCGTGTCCATGTGCCATGGAGACGATCAAGCATCAACTGGACGCGGATGGGAGGTTGCAGGGCTCCGAGATCCCCATCATCACCCACAACCAGCGCAACCTCACGCGGCTGCTGCTGGAGGTGCCCGAAGCTCTCGATGTGGAAGCCGATGACCTCATCGACATGGTGGAAGACAGCCTGAGCGCCCCCACCTACGAGATCCTAAAGAGAGGCGATGAGGCCGAACTCGTCGAGAGGGCCCACGCTCAGCCCCGTTTCGTGGAGGACGTGGTCAGGGAGATACTTGCCCGGCTCATGAAGAGATACGGGGATTTCCCGGACGAAACGCGGGTTCACGTGACGAGTGAGAGCGAAGAGTCCATCCACAAGCACAATGCGCTAGCCGAGCGGGTGACGACCTTCGGCGAACTCAGGAAGTAGGCAGCGACCCCACATGCTTTCTTATCCTATTCGCCACGGCCTCTAACTCCCCCAGGGCGGCCTCTCGGCGAGTGGGCCACTTTCCGTCCGGAGAGTCTCGCCTGTATCTGGGGATGATGTGAACATGGACATGGAAGACGATTTGGTTGGCCGCACGTCCGCTGTTCTGGCCAACGTTGAAGCCATCGGCTCCCAGGGCGTCCCTTACGGCGGCAGCGATGTGGGCCGCCCGGGTGAAGAGGGGTCCTACTTCTCCCAAGGGCATGTCGAGGAGAGTGGGGTGGTGGTCCTTCGGCAGGACGAGGACGTGACCGGGGTTGATAGGCGCCTTGTCCATGAAGGCGATGTGGGTGCTGTCCTCGTAGACTAGAGAGGCTTCCGCATCCCCGGCAACAATGTCGCAGAAAACGCAGCCTGCCTCCCGATTGGTACTCACGGCGTCGGAATGGCCGTTGACGCATTTGAGCGTTCGGATGAAGCGAGACGCCATTCTCGACGGGCGGCTAGGATTAAATAGGGTTGCACACCAATAGTCATGGGATGATCGGGATCTGCTCCCTCTGTGGATCCCCAGCGGCAAACACCTGCCGACTCTGCGGGCGCACGGTCTGCAAGTCACATTATGACGGCACAGGCGTCTGCACAGAGTGCCTCCGAGGCCGGCGGGCCACTCCAAGTTGACTCAGCCGCGAAGGAACTCCAGCGCCTGCTTCTTGTCCATCCCCAGAGCCTTCAGAACATAGTCCAGCGACTTCTTCGCTACGAGCCGACGAGTAGTGTCGTCCATGTAGCGTCCCATGACGATGGGTGCTTTGCGGAAGTAGTTGATCGCGAAATCCACGAAGTAGAAGGGTGCGTTCTCCTCATCCATCTCAGCCGCCCGGTTGAACGCCTCCTCCGCTTCCTTGAAGTGACCGATGTCGAGACAGAAGGACGCATAGCCATCCAAGTACTGTGGGTTCTTGGGGTCGAGATCGAGGGCTTTCTTATACAGGTTGGCAATCTCCTCGGCCTCCAGCCGTTCGAGGCCCAAGGATGCTTCCGCTTTGCAGAAGTAGGCGTGTGCGTTCTTGGGATCTTCGTCGATGGCAGCCTCGAAGTGCTTGAAGGCACCCTCATAGTCCAGCCGGTTCAGGCACCTTTCTCCCTCGGTGATCTCCTCGGAGGCGTCGGCCATGGGCATCCCCCGTCCATCGGTGCGGGCGGATTTATCTTTTGCTCACAGCACAGGTCCCGAGTCCCTGAGCCACTCCAAGTCGTTCCAGACGAGCGTCCTGATGTCCGAGAGACCTTCAAGGACCATTACCAGCCTCTCCAGGCCCAGTCCCCAAGCCAGGACGGGAGCCGTGATGCCAAAGGGGGCCGTCACCTCGGGTCGAAATATGCCCGATCCACCGAGCTCGATCCACTGGCCCTTCAGGAGGGCCTCCGGTTCGACGCTGGGCTCTGTGTATGGGAAGTAGCCAGGCCTGAACCTGACCTCCTCGAAGCCCATCTTCCGATAGAACTCTCTGAGGGTCCCCATCAGCATCGACAGGGAAGCCCCCTCTTCCATGACGACCCCTTCTATCTGGTGGAACTCCCCCGGAAGGTGAGTGGCATCGGGCGCGTCTGTCCTGAAGACCTTCCCCACGATGAAGACCTTCTGGGGCGGCTCTGGATGCTCCGCAAGATAGTGGATAGTCTGAGCGGTCGTGTGGGGCCTCAACATGGGCCGCTTCGCTTCCTTCAGATCCCACTCATAGCCCCAGCCAGTGGAACCGATATCCCCGCCGCGCTCGTGCATCGCGGCGACTCGTTGGATGACTGCCTTCGCGGGGAGGTCGAAGGAAATCCCCTCCTCGACGTAGAACGTGTCGAGCATGTCCCGAGCCGGGTGGTCCTGGGGCTGGAACAGAGCGTCGAAAGACCAGAAGGCCGGTCCAAGGTAGTCCCCCTCAATCTCTGTGAAACCCATCTCCAGGAATATCCGTCGAATCTTCTCGATGTACTGCGTGAGGGGATGCCTCTTCCCACCGTGCGATGAGGGGGCGTAGGCCGTGACGTCATACTTGCGGAATCCGAGGCCACGCCACTCGCCCGTTTGCAGCATCTCAGGGGTCAACTGAGCGGCCTCCCCCGTGGCCTCCACCCCCGCCCTGATGACCTTCTTACCCGTGGCGGTGAGTTCGATGGTCCGCTCGACCCGACGCCTCTCCTTGACGATCTCTTGACGTTGGCGGAGCATGGACAGCACTCGGGGGTCCACCTCTTCCTCCCGGACCTCTCCCCCTGCCAGCTGGCCGATCAAGGTCTCATCGGGTCCTGGAATGTCCGCTGCTAGCCTCCCCTCTTCCCTCAGCGAAACCCTTGACCCTCCGTCTACCTGGCGAATGTCGGCCCATGACTTCTTCTTCAACCAGCCGAGTACGAGGGGCAGTTCCTCCTCCGTCAGGGACCCTTTCTTGCGCAAATCGTTGACGTCGAGTTCACCCTCCTTGAGGAGAACACGGAGGGCCTTCCGCTCNNAGGAACCGTCGCGCAGCGAGTACAGGCGTATGAGCCTCTCCTTGATTCTGACCAGCCCTTTGGATCTGAGCCAAGAGGCTGCGTTCATGACCTCGACCTGCTGACGGAAGATGCCCTCGTCCACAAGTCCCTCCGGTGTGGCGCTGGCCCTGTCTCCCAAGGCGAGCAACAGCCTCCGCTCGCCTGGACTGAGCTTCGCCGCCAGGTCCTGGGGGTCCATCCTGGGTGAGAAACAGGGGCGTGTTCTTAGCCTTTTCCCAGGAGGAGAGTCACGTTCTGGCTCCGAACCGTCCCTGGTTGACCCCGCTCGGATCCCCGCGGAGGGCTACAATCAGGCCTGATAACGATAACAACGATTTTATATCACTCAGGTCCGAAGTTTGCCAAAGTCATGAAATCTGGGGGGCGTCGATGAAGCCCAGGTTCCTGGAGGCGTTTCCGGAGTACTGCTCCCTCCTCCTCTCGGGACCGCCGGGTGTCGGGAAGTTGGACTACATGCTTGCAGCCCTGGGAACCTACCTTGAGGAGGGTCACAAGGTGCTCTTCGTGTGCGTAGATGTGAGTCCTCGGGAAGTCCTGAACTACGCCGCCCAAGGTGGAACTGACGTCCAGAGGCACCTCGGGAAAAGCCTGCTCTTCGTCGACTGCTTCTCACCATCCATCTCAGAGGAGGTGGACGAGAGAAAGGGGGTCATCCTTGTGAGCAGCTTCTCCAACCTGGAGGGCATCGGCATGGCCCTCACCAAGGCGTGCCAGCAACTAGGGCTTCCGGCCAAAATCCTGTTCTACACCATCTCGACCCTCTTCTTGCACAACTCCCCACAGGCCTTGAGTAAGTTCTATCAAATCATCTCGTCCCGTGTCCGGACCCAGATTGGCCTGATTTTGTATGGCTCTCATGAAGGGGTGAACGAGGAGAGACAGGAAAAACTGCTGATGTCCCTGGTGGACGGCCTGATGGAAATGAGGTTTAGCGACTCCATGGGCCGGGAGATCCGGCTCCATCATCTTCGGGGGGCCAGGGTGAAGGCGGAATGGTCTCCCGTCACGGACGGGCAGGAGAGCCAGGAGAAAGCGGCCGCTGGAGGGGGCATCTGGACCGTCGGCGAAGGAGGGGGGAACGGATGAAAGCAGTTACGGGGATCGAGGTCATCGACAAGGGCCTCCAGGGGGGGTTTCCGTGTCCCTCAGGCATCCTGCTGTTCAGCGAGGTCATCGCCGAGAAGAGGATCTTCGCGGAGCAGTTCATCGCCACGGGATTGCAGGACGGCGAGGTCTGTCTGTATCTCGACTTCTACCGAGCACCTCAGTTCGTTAGGAGGGAACTCGCCAAGTTCGGAGAGGTGTCTCAGGATAACCTAGTTCTCATCGATACCACCTCCGCCCAGATTCTCTTGCCCTCCAAGGAAGAATACCAGGTCCGAGATCTTTCCGATACAAGCGAGATTCTTGAGGTCATCAAGAGGGTGATGGAGGACAGACATCCCACGAGGGTGGTCCTGGACTCCCTGGACTTCCTGACAGAGCGATTCAGCAAGGCTGCGGTCATCGACTTCCTGAAGGAGCTTATGCGGTGTGCCCAGAAGGTGCCGTGCGTCATCGGCCTGTTGTTCCTCAACTGGAGCTACGGCCCGGAGGAGCTCGAGGAGATCCTGGAGCACACCGACTACATGATGGAGTTCAAGACCACCATGAAGGGTGGAATCCTCCTCAACAAGCTGCGCCTCTCAGGTCACGATCCCGATGGCGGGCCCACAAGCTGGATTCCCTTCAGCTTCAAGGAGCTCCTGGGGCTGGTCCTCCACTTCCCACGAGTCTTGGTTACGGGACCGTATCACGCGGGGAAGTCGACCGTAGTTCAGCATCTGTCTCAGACAGCCGTAAGCGTCGACCGATTGGGGACTACCGTGGCCTTTGACTATGGCAGCCTGGACGTTTCGGGCGTGGCTGTGGACCTACTGGGGACACCCGGGCAGGAGCGTTTCGAGTTTATTTTCAAGATCTTCGCCCGGGAAGTAAACGGCATCTTGCTGGTCGTTGACAGCACCCAACCAGAGGAGCTCGCTCGGGCCAAAGAGATGAGAAAGCTGGTGGGGGACCAGATCCCTCTGGTGGTCCTCGCGAACAAACGGGACCTTCCCGAAGCCATGCCCATTGAGGAAATTCGGGAAGGCTTGGGACTGGGAAGGGAGACTCCCATCGTGGGGACGGTCGCGACGGCAGGAAGCGGCCTCCGGGAAGCTTTGGAGAAGCTCATTGGGATAATCATCTGGGGGTGGCCGAATGCTTAGCCAGATGCAGGTCGAGCTCCAGAGGACCATCCACGATCTGATGCAGCTCGAAGATGTGGCGGGAGTGGCCATCGTTCGAAATGACGGTCTGATCATCGCTCATCAACTTCCGGATGGCACCGACCCGAAGAAGATTGCGGCGATGTCTGCTGCCATAGTTGGAACCGGACAACTGGCTGCCGAGGCCCTGGAGCAAGGACAGTTCTTGCGCTCCGTTATCGTCGCAGACATGGGAAAGGTCTTGGCGACAGAGGCGGGGAACGAGGCCATTCTCATGGCCCTCGTGCTGCGCGAGTCCAACGTCGGATTTATCCTGATGGCCCTGGAGAAGGCGGGGGAGCGCCTCCGGTCTGCCCTCGCGGGCGGAGGTGGCTGAATGACTCACCCTGGAAGGGGGAGGGACGGACTAAGGACCTCATGAGGTAACCAACATGCAGCGTCTTCGCGAGGGTCTGGATGGTGTGTTGACGGAGATTCGGAAGGTCCCCGGAATCATGGCCGTAGGCATCATTCGAAGGGATGGGATCGTGATTGACGAGCTGCTTCCCCGGTCCGTCGATGCCCGCAAGGTGGGGGCTATGGCCGCAACCATCGTCGGCACGGCCGAGATGGTGGTCCAGGAGTTGAACCAAGGGATCTTCCAGCAATCCATCATCGAGTCGGAGAAAGGCAAGATAGTCTCGCTCGGGGCCGGCGAGCAAGCTCTGCTGGTGGCCCTGGTCAAGCCCAAGGCGAACCTGGGACTGGCCCTCGTGACCATGGAGGAACAGGCCTCCAAGGTAGGTGGCATCCTTGGAACCCTCTGAGAAGGCGAAGTCAGACAAGGGGGATAGCACCGAGGGCCTTGCGCCCATCAAGGTCGTCATTGTGGGTCCTCACCGCACAGGGAAATCCAGCCTGATCAGAGCCTTGGCAGAGGACTCCATTTCCGTCGAAAGGTTTGGATCCAGCGTGTCCCTTGATTTCGGCTGCGTGGTCTTCGGGCGACACGAGGTGAACATCTTCGGCACGCCCGGAAAGGAGGACTTTCTCTTCATGCGGAGGATCCTCGGCCACGGAGCTGACGTCTGTATCCTGGTGGTGGACTCCCACGACACAGACGGCATCGAGAAGGCTCGGGAAATCTACGAAGGCCTCAGCGAAGATGAGGTCTCCCTGATCGTCGCCGCCAACAAGCAGGATTTGGACGGTGCCGTCGAACCAGCCCTTCTCAGACGGCTCTTGAAGCTCGGCGATGAGCCGGTGGTGGGGACATCGGCAAGGACACGGGAAGGCTTGGATGATCTCATTGTTACTATCGTTGAAGTCTCGAAGGAGCGTGAAAGGCATGAGGGCGGTTAAGGAGAGACCCAAGGTGGCCAGAGGAAGAGTCGAAGGAGAAGAAATGATAAGGACGTACGTCGAGGGGTTCGACGAGATTCTCGGAGGCGGCATCCCCCGGGGTCACGTCGTGCTGGTTAGCGGCCTGCCAGGGACCATGAAGACGTCCTTGGTGTACAGCTTCCTGTACCACAACTCCCTCAAGGAGGGGCGAAACTCGCTCTACATGACGCTCGAGCAGGGTCGGAAGAGCCTGGAGCATCAGATGGCCAGGATGGGGTTCCGGGTGAAAGACGTCGCCGGGAAGCTCCATGTCCTGGATGTCGCCACCCTTCAGAAGCGAACGCAGGAAGACGAGGACGCGCCATGGATCGAGTTCCTCCAGAGAGCCATCGAGTTTCGGAAGGAACTGGGAGTTGTGGACCTCATCGCCATCGACTCCCTGGAGGCCCTCGAGGTCCTGGCCTCTTTCCAGGATCGTCGGAGGGACCTCTTCAGGCTCTTCGACTGGTTCCGCGGACAGGAGGCGACATCCTTCCTCATCACCGAGGCGCCGCCGGAACCATCACTCTCTGTTCTCTTGCATGCCCACGGAAACGAGGCTGACTACTTGGCGGACGGCATCGTCCACTTGAAGATGCACCAGGTCAGCGACGTTGACATCCAGCGCAGGATTAGAGCCGTGAAGATGCGGGCAGCCCACCACAAGACCGGTTTCTACGCCCTCGTTTTCGAGGACGGAGCATTCAGTGTGACTCAAGCCATGAGTGGACCCCTCTAGCAGGTTGCCCACATGCATGACCAATCCTCCATGAGGATGCGCAAGGCTGAGGCTCTCCGATGGATTGAGGCCCAGATAGAGGAGAGGCCGAAGGACGCAGGGTTGTGGTATGGCAAGGGCATCCTCCTGGCCAGGGTGGGTGACCTTGAGAAGGCCTTGGAGGCTTTGGACAAAGTCCTCTGGCTCGACCCCAATCATCTGAAGGCTCTTGAGGCGAAGGGAAAGGCCCTCTTCCGGATGGAACTCTACCTCGATGCGTACGACATCTTCAGGAAGCTTGTCAAGAAGGTCCCACGAGACGAAGAGTACTGGTACTATTGCGGGGAGTCCCTCGTAAAGCTTGAGAATTATAGCAAGGCGGTTCCCTACTATGACGAGGCCTTGGATATCAACCCGAACCATACGGACGCGCTGTACGGAAGGGCACATGCCCTGAGTAGAGGGTCGGGGAAAAGAGCCGCCCCAGAAGGCACCGGAGGCCGTGAGTTTCACACAGTTGAAGGTGAGGAGCTCGCCTCCGTGGCGACGGCTGAGGCTGAGTCTAAACTCGCCAAGACAATCACGATGGCCCAAACCGCATTCTACAACAACGACTACGAGGAAGCCCTTCGGCTGTTCGACGAAGCCCTGGAAGCAGATGACAAGAACCCCGACGTCTGGGAGGCCAAGGGCAGAGCCCTGTCAAACCTCTCCAGGTTTTCAGAGGCAGCCGACTGCTACGAAAAGGCGGCACGGAGAAGGCCTCTGGATTCCTCAACGTGGCTCCGCCGAGGGAAAGCTCTCCGAGAGAGCGGACAGTTGACTGAGGCCAAAGCGTCATTTCAGAAGGCGCTGAAGCTGGATCCGGACAACGTTGAGGCCCGCGTGGAGTCAAAGGAGGTCTCCATGGAAATCAAGGTCCAGACTAGGAAGGAGATCCCGGCCCAGGCCGATGTCACCAAGAAAGCTCAACTTTCCGAGGTCCCTCCATTCGCCACTAACATCGACCTCCTTGACCTGAACATGGACGGGGGTGTGACTCCTGGATCCGTGGTGCTCATCACCGGAATGCCTGGTACCTTCAAGACGAGCCTCTGTTTCTGGATCCTCTTCCAGCAGTGCTTGAGAAAGAAAACGAAAGGGCTCTTCATTACGGTTGAACAGTCCAAGGAGAGCCTCCTGAGGCACATCACGACGCTGGGTCTTGACCCCACCAAGGCAGCGGGTGACCTCCGTGTCATGGATCTTGCCCGAATCCGCCGACAGTTGGGCCCCGAGGGGTCACGACTGGACTGGCTGGACATCCTCAAGGAGAGAATAGGGGAGATCCACAACACCGGCGTCCAGGCCCTTGCGTTAGACTCCTTGGAGGCGCTTGAAGCCTTGGCAGGCTTCGAGAATCGTCGGAAGGAACTCCATCGTCTCTTCGATTTCCTCCGGTCCCTCGAAATCACCTCTTTCATCACCGCGGAGAGATATGAGCTGGACTACGACGGGAGGCTCATCAAGACCTACGACGTCCCTGAGTACCTGTCGGACGGCGTCCTAGAACTCAGCTGGTGGAAGAGAAGTGAAGGAGACCTCCAGAGAGCGTTGCGAGTCGCCAAGATGCGCGACCGGAAGCACTCAACCTCTCTATACTTCCTCTACTGGGATAACGGGTTCAAACTGGCTC
>JABAOF010009063.1_pt5 | contig 10962 bp, 10 predicted proteins | sample 7062171 | NCBI WGS metagenome assembly JABAOF01 (sample SAMN14538628, study PRJNA623070) | marine sediment metagenome | biome: marine biome [ENVO:00000428]; feature: marine pelagic biome [ENVO:01000023]; material: deep marine sediment [ENVO:00002113] | place: India: Gulf of Khambhat ... | reverse complement strand
GAGCGCATCTTGTTGGCCCACAGCGAGCGCGCCGCCAGCGCGAAGGCCTCGCGTACGTGCGCCCGAAAGACGACGAACCGTTCGCGGGATAGTTTCATCGTTTATATTATACCTTATAACGCGCGAACGGCGCAAAAGAATGTTGGCGTTTATACAACCGCCTCCTTTTTAACTTTCGGATGCCGGCGCGAGATCTTATAATATTTATAATGAAAATCGACGCCGTACTCGCCGAGCTGCAGCTCACCAAGGGCGACGCCGTCCGCCACGTCGAGCACGTCCCGGCGCGGGAGGCGCGCTACCGCGAGCTCGAGCCGCCGCTCGCGCCGCCGCTGGCCGAGGCGCTGCGGCACCTGGGCATCGCGCGGCTCTACAGCCACCAGGCCGAGTACGTCGCCGCGGCCCGGGCAGGCCAAAACGTCGTCGCCGTCACGCCCACCGCCTCCGGCAAGACGTACTGCTTCCTGTTGCCGGTGCTCGAGCGCTTCTACGACGAGGGCGGCGGCGCCGCGCTCTTCCTCTATCCCACCAAGGCGCTTAGCCAGGACCAGCTGCGCAACCTAAACCGCTTCCTGGCGCTCGCGCCGCCGGTGGCCTCGCGCGTCGCGCCCGGCGTCTACGACGGCGACACCCCCGCGGCCGCGCGCCGCAAACTCCGCGACGGCGCCAACCTCCTCATCACCAACCCGGACATGCTCCACACCGGCATCCTGCCGCACCACGCGCGGTGGGGCCGGTTCTTCTCGTCGCTGCGCTACGTCGTCGTCGACGAGCTGCACGCCTACCGCGGCATCTTCGGCTCGCACGTCGCGAACGTCCTGCGGCGGCTCAGGCGCATCGCCTCCCACTACGGCGCGGCGCCGCAGTTCCTTTTGACCTCCGCCACCATCGCCAATCCCAAGGAGCACGCCGAGCGGCTGGTAGGCGGCGGCGTGACGCTGGTAGACGAGTCCGGCGCGCCGCAGGGCGACCGCTACTTCATCATCCTGAACCCGCCGCTCTCGGACCGGGGCTTGGGCCTCCGCCGCTCCGCCAACGTCGAGGCGTCGGAAATTCTTCAGGCGCTGGTTAAGGAGGGGGTCCAGTCGGTGACGTTCGCCCGGGCGCGCGTCGTCGCCGAGCTAATCTACAAGTACGCCCGGGAGGCGCTCGGGCCCAAGTACGGCGACAAGCTCCGCAGTTACCGCGGCGGCTACCTCCCCCAGGAGCGGCGCGAAATAGAAAAGCAGCTCTTCGGCGGCCAGCTTCTGGCGGTTACGGCCACCAACGCGCTCGAGCTCGGCATCGACGTGGGGGGAATGGACGCCGCGGTCGTCGTCGGCTTCCCGGGGTCCATCGCGTCGCTTCTGCAGCAGTCGGGCCGCGCGGGCCGGCGCGCCGACACGTCGCTCGCGGTCCTCGTCGCGTACGACGACCCGGTGGACCAATACCTCGCGCGCCACCCGCAGTACGTCTTCGGCCGCTCAGCCGAGGCCGCGATCGTCGACCCGGAGAACGTCTACATCCTCTCGGGGCACCTGCGCTGCGCCGCGGCGGAGCTGCCGCTAACGGCGGACGACCTGGCGGCCTTCGGCTCGAGCGCGGCGGACGTAGCCGAGGTCGTCGCCGACGAGGGCAACATGGCCGCCAAGGACGGCAAGTATTGGTGGCTCTCGAGCGACTATCCGGCGGCGGACGTCAACCTCCGTTCCTCCTCGGACAATACCGTCACCATCGTCGACGTAAAGGAAGAGAACGCCGTCGTCGGCACGTTGGACTACGAGAGCGCGCTCGAGCAGCTCTACCCGGAGGCCGTCTACTTGCAACAGGGCGAGACGTACTTCGTCCGCGAGCTGGACTTAAATCAGAAGGTCGCGTTCGTCGAGCGGGGCGACGTAGACTACTACACGCAGGCGATGGTCGAGGCGACGCTGCGCCTTTTGAAGACGCTGGAGTCCCACGAGAACGCGGCCGGCGCGTACGGCCTGGGCGAGGCGCTCGTAACGTGGCGAACCATCGGCTTCAAAAAGATTAAGTTCTACTCGCTGGAGTCCATCGGCTGGTCGCCTTTAGAGTTGCCGGCGGTGGAGCTGGAAACCGTCGCGCTCTACGTCGCGCCCGGGCCCGAGGTTATAAACGACGTTTCGCGGATGGGATATAATCCCTTCGAGGGCCTGGTCGGCCTGAAGAACGTGCTGCAGGCGGTGATACCGTTGTTGGCGATGTGCGACCCGCGCGACCTGCGCGGCGTCGTGGACTCGTCGAACCTGGGCACGCCGGCGGCGTTTATATACGACGTCTACCCCGGCGGCCTGGGCTACGCCGAGCACGCGTACCGCCGCCTGGACGAGGTATTAAAAGCGTGCGAAGAGCTAATCGCCGGTTGCGAGTGCGAGAACGGTTGCCCGAGCTGCGTCGGCGTATCGACCTTCACGCCGAACCAGGTACGCGACCCGGACCTCCGGCGCGGCCACTACTTGCCCCATAAGGAGGCCGCGCTGGCGCTGGTGCGGGCGCTGTTGACGTGAGCGACTTAAAATCTTATTATCTCCCTTGGGGCGCGTGGGTCGCTGTGCTTGTGGTCTTCGCGTTCGTAGCGTTGCCGGAGGCGCCGCAGCCGCGCGCTCTCAACATAGACAAGGTCCGGCACGCCGCGGCCTACGCGCTGCTGGGCGCGCTCGCGGCGCGGGCAATGGCCGGCGCCGCGCGCCGCGGCGGAACGTTCGCGTTCGTCGTCGCCTTCTTCACCGTACTGCTGGTCGGCGCGGCGACGGAAATCATCCAAGCCTTCGTCCCGGGTCGCAGCGCGGACGTCGTCGACCTGGGCGCGGACCTGGCGGGAGGGATATTCGGCGCGCTGGCGTACCTCTCGGCGTTCGCCGGCCGCGCGGCCGGAACAGGAGATACAGTTTGATAAGGCGGACGTTTCGCATTCTGAACGGCGTCGGCCCGTATACGGAGCGGCGCATCCGGCGCGAGGGGATCTCGAGCTGGGACGACTTCCTCGCGCGGGGCGGCGTTAAATTTACGTCGGCGCGGCGTAACGAGCTCTGGACGGAAGAGCTCGCGCGATGGCGTACGGCCCTCGAGCGGCGGAACGAGAGATTCTTTCGCGAGAAACTTCCGCGCAGTGAGCACTGGCGGCTTTTCGACGCCTTCTGCGACGACGTCGCCTGCTTGGATATCGAGACCACCGGCCAGGCGCCGCCGTACGACGAGACGACGGTCGTCGGCGTGTACAGGCCGGGGCGGGGCCTTAGCCAACTCGTCGCAGGCCGCGACCTCTCCGGCGACGCGATTGACGCCGCGCTGGAGGGCGTCAAACTCCTCGTTACGTTCTTCGGCGCAAACTTCGACGTACCCTTCCTCAAACGCGAGTTCTCGTACCTGCAACTCGAGCTCCCCCACTACGACATCTGCTTCGCGGCCAAAAGGCTCGGCGTCACGGGGGGCCTGAAGAAGGTCGAGAAAAAATTCGGCATCGCGCGCGACGGCGACGTCGACGGCCTCGACGGCTACGACGCCGTAAAACTCTGGCAGGCCCACTGCCGCGGCCGGCGCGGCGCGCTCGAGCTCCTGCTCCGCTACAACGCCGCGGACACGAAAAACCTCGTCCCCCTCGCGGCCATAATTTATCAACGGCTCTGCGCCCGAGAAAACGACTTGGGCGCGTAAACTAACGCCACCATAGGAGGACCGAATTGAGGTACGCAATAATTATCCTAAGCGTCCTGACGGCTTTGGCAGTAACGCTCGGGGCCGCCGGCTGTCGCGGGTGCGCCGAGAAGGCCGACCTCGACGTCGTCCCCGGGATGAAGCATTCGGGCATACCGGACGCCCACGCCGCCAAGGAACACGAAAAGGAGATTCAGCAGCTTAACAAAGAAATCGAAGAGTTGACGAAGGAAACCGCGAAGATCGCGATGGACCGCACGATGAGCGAGGCCGAGAAGCAACGGCGCATGGAAGAGATCGAGAAAGAATTGCAGGTAAAGGGCGAGCGCTTGAAGGAGATCGCCGAGGACATCACGAACCGCGACCTGTAATCCCGCGCGCGGCCGAAGTTACATAAGGGCGGCTCAGACCGCCGTTGCCGCCAGTGGGAAACCGACGGCCGGACCCGTTTCATAGGCCGAAGACCGCCCAGTAAATCGGGCGGTTTGTTTTATTAACCTTTACCGCGGCGGTCGTTTGGGGTATAATCTTGGAAACGGATAAAATATGCTACGCACCCACACCTGCGGCGAACTGAACGAGCGTAACGTGGGCGCCGAGGCGACGCTTTGCGGCTGGGTTTGGAAGAGCCGCGACCTGGGCGGCGTTCTCTTCGTCGACCTCCGCGACCGCTACGGCTTCACGCAGCTCGTCGTCGACCCGGCGGTAGACAAGGAGCTGCACGAGGCGGCTTCCAAACTCAAAGGCGAGGACGTCGTCCGCGTCGCCGGCGAGGTCCGCCTCCGGCCCGAGGAGCAGCGCCGAGACGACGTCCCGACGGGCGCCGTCGAGCTCCACGTCCGCAAGCTCGAGGTCTTAGCTCGAGCCAAGACGCCCCCCTTCAACCTAGCCGAGGAAGAACTGGAAGTCCACGAAGACCTCCGCCTGGAGTACCGCTACCTCGACCTGAGGCGGCCGCATATGCAGCGCAACCTCGCCGTTCGCCACCGGGCGGTCAAGGCCATCCGCGAATACCTCTCGGCTCGAGGCTTCGTAGAGATCGAAACGCCTAATCTAATGAGGTCGACGCCGGAGGGCGCGCGCGACTACCTCGTCCCGAGCCGGCTGCACCGCGGCCGCTTCTACGCGCTGCCGCAGTCGCCGCAGATGTACAAACAGCTTCTGATGGCCGCGGGGGTGGACCGCTACTTCCAGATCGCGCGCTGCTTCCGCGACGAGGACCTGCGCGCCGACCGCCAGCCGGAGTTCACCCAGCTCGACCTGGAGATGTCCTTCGCCGAGGAGGAGGACGTCTTCGACGTCACGGAGGGCGTCTTCGCCGCGTCGTTTCGAGAGGGCATCGGCGTCGAGCTCGAGGTCCCGTGGCCCCGCCTCACGTGGCGCGAGGCGATGTCGCGCTACGGCCGCGACAAGCCGGATACGCGCTTCGGCCTCGAGTTCGCAGACGTAACGGAATTATTTAAAAACAGCAAATTCTTAGAACGCGGGCATAAGTACGCGGAGGGCGCGGCTTTCGCTTTAAAGGTACCCGGGGGACTCACCCGTAAACAACTAGGCGACGTCGAGCAAGCGGTAACCGCGGAAAAATTCCCGGGGGTAATGTCGTTTACAGTCGGGGGTAACGGCGAAATAAAGGGTCCGGCTCTGAAACATTTCCCGGGAGGATTCGGTAAACAATTATTAAAATATACGAAAGGCGAAGAGGGTGACGGCATCTTAGTCTGCGCGGGGGAATTCGGCCACGCGGCCAACGTGCTGGGAACGGCCCGATTGAAAGTTGCCGACGTATTAGATATTAAAAAGGAGAAAGGTTTTAATTTTTTATGGGTCACGGACTTTCCCCTCTTCGAGCGGGACCCGGCGACGGGCGAGCCGGTGCCCTCCCACCACCCGTTCACGTCGCCGCGCCTCGAGGACGCGGATAAGCTCGAGGCGGCGCCCTTCGACGTGACGTCGCGCGCCTACGACGTTACGGTGAACGGCGTGGAGCTCGGCTCGGGGAGCGTCCGCATTCACGACGCCGCGCTGCAGCGGCGGGTATTCAAGGCCTTCGGTTATTCCGACGAGGAAATAGAGGCCCGCTTCGGCTTCTTTCTGCGCGCGCTGGAGTACGGCACGCCGCCCCACGCCGGCATCGCGCCGGGCCTCGACCGCTGGGTCATGGTGATGCGCGGCGAACGGTCCATCCGCGACGTCATCGCGTTCCCGAAGACGCTGCGGGCGTCTTCGCCGATGGACGGCTCGCCGGCGCCGGTGGCGCGCGAACAGCTCGACGAACTCGGCCTGACGCTCAAAGACGAAGGCCCCGAGGGTAAATAAAGTTATGCCCGAAGAACGACGTCCGGAAATCCTCTGGGTCGACGACGAGATAGACCTGTTGAAGTCGCAGATTCAATTTCTGGAGAACCGCGGCTACCGCGTGACGACGGTAACCAACGGCCCGGACGCGGTAGCGCTCGTAAAGGAGCGACCCTTCGACGCGGTCCTTCTCGACGAGATAATGGTGGGGATGGACGGCATAGAGGCGTTACATGCGCTCAAGGCCGTGGACGCGTCGCTGCCCGTAATCATGGTCACGAAATCGACGGAAGAGACGTTGATGGATGACGCGTACTTCGGCGAGATCGACGACTTTTTAGTGAAGCCGGTGAGCCCCCACCAGATCCTGTCTTCCCTAAAAAAAGTGCTGGACCTCGAGCGCCTGCGGCGCGGCCGTTTCGTCGGCTCGTGGGGAGAATACTACAACCGGGCGCAGCAAGTCATAAACGACCCGGCGGCCACGTTCGCCGACTGGGCCGACCTTTACTTGGACATGTGCCGCGCGCGGCGCGAGATCGCCGATTTGAATTTGGCGGCGCTCGAGCCCTTACAAAACGAACTGGTGGCGGAGGCCGACCGGACCTTCGCGGCCTACCTATGCGAGCGGTACCCCTCTTGGGTATCGGGCGGCGCGGACCGTCCGCACCTCTCGTGGGACGTACTGGACGAATTCGTCTTTCCCCACGTCGAGGCGGGTCGCCGCGTTTATTTCGTCGTCGTAGACTGCCTTCGCCTCGACCAGTGGTTGCTGCTCGAGGAGCGCGTCGCCGGCCTTTACCGCATCGAACGGTCTCTATATTGCGGCGCGTTGCCCTCCTCCACCATCTACGCCCGGAACGCGCTCTTCGCCGGGAAGCCGCCCGCCGAGATTGCAGGCCGTTACAAGGACGCCTTCCAGGAAGAGGCGGCCCTGGGTGAATCGCTGAACCGCTACGAGGAACAATTCCTCGCCGACCACGCCGCGCGCCACGCCCCCAAAGCCAGAAAAATACGGTACTACAAATTCGCGAACCGCAAACAGGAGAGAAAGGCCCGGAAAATCGTCGAGACGCTTTCGCCGCGCCCGCTGACGGCTTTCGTATTCAATTTCATCGACACCGTGACGCACGAATCGGGCCGCGGCGGCGCCTTGGGCGCGCTCGCCTCGTCGGCGGAGGCACTGCCACGCCTCGCGCTAACGTGGTACCTCGGCTCGCCGCTCGAGCAGCTCCTGCAGAAAATCGCCGAGGACAAAGAGGCGGTAGCGGTCGTCACCTCGGACCACGGCTCGACGCTGACGGATACGCCCGCGGTCGTTTACGCGGATAAGGAGGCCACGAAGACGCCGCGCTATTGGCTGGGGCGGGACCTCCGCCCCGAAGGCGAAGGCGCCTACTTGATTCGACACCCCGAGAACTTCGGCCTCCCCGCCGACTACCTGGCCAAGACCTACGTGCTCGCGCAGGGCAGCCGGCACCTCGTCTTCTCCTATCACCTGCGCGAGTACCACCGGCGTTTCGAAGGAGGGTTCTATCACGGCGGCGTCTCGCTGCCGGAATTGGTACTGCCGGTCGCGGTTATGACGCCCAAGTAGATGCGTAACGACTTCGAAGAGAGGGTTTGGGCCTGGTGCCGCCGGGAAGGAATACTGCCCCCCGGCGTTTCGATCCTTGTCGCGGCTTCGGGCGGCGCCGACTCGACGGCGCTACTCCGCTGCCTGCACGCGCTGGCAGGCGGCGAGCGGTGGCGCCTCGCCGTCGCCCACCTCGACCACGCCCTCCGACCGGAAAGCGCCGACGACGCCGCATTCGTACGGCGGCAGGTCGCGTCGCTGGGCCTACCCTTCTTCGACGCGCGCGTGGAAGTGCGCTCGCTTCCGAGCTGCGCGGGCCGTTCGCCCGAAGAAGGCGCCCGCCTCGCCCGGCGCTCGTTTCTCAGGCGGGCCGCAAGGACGTTCGGCGCCGACGCCGTCGCGCTGGGCCACACGCTCGACGACCAAGCGGAGACGGTCCTTCTGAACCTCACGCGGGGCGCCGGAACGCTGGGCCTCGCGGCGATGCCCCCCGCCGCGGACATCTTCGTCAGGCCGCTGCTGGCGCGAAGCCGGGCCGAGATTCTAACTTACCTTGACGAGCTGGGCGCGCCCTGGCGCGAAGACCCGACGAACCGCGACCCCACTTTTTTACGAAACTGGTTCCGGCTCGAGGTATTGCCGGCGCTTGAGGCGCGCATGCCGGGCGTACGCGCGTCCTTCGCGTCGCTCGCGGCCGGGGCTCGAGCCGAAGCGGCCGCGCTCGAGCGACGAACCGCCGTCCTCATGTCGCGCCTCGTTATAGACTCGGGCCGCGACGAGGTCCGACTGGCGGCGTCGTTCCCGGCCGCTTTGCCCGACGCCCTCCGCGGCCGCGCCGTAAGGCAACTGTACCGCGGCCTCGTCGGCTCGACGCGGGGGCTGGAGCGCCGACACGTAGAAGACGTGCTTTCGCTTCGGGAAGGCCGGACCGTCTGCCTGCCGGCGGGCGTTACGGCGCGGCGCGAGGCCGACGGCGTATATTTCAAGCTTACGAGGCCCGAGCCGGCACTCCGGGACTGGTCGGCCGAAGTCGCGGTTCCGGGGCGGACGCTCGTTGCACCCGCGGGCGTTGAGATAACGGCGACGGTGGCGCGGGCGCCCGACGTACTGCGCGGCCGGGGCCTGGCCGAGGTTTGGCTCGACGAGCGATTCGCCGCGACGCGGCTCGAGGTCCGCGCGTGGCGCAAGGGCGACCGCGTGCGGCCCGCCGGCCTCGACGGCAGGAAGAAACTACAAGACATATTTGTCGACGCCAAGGTGCCGGCGGGCGAACGGCGACGCTGGCCCGTAATTTGCGAGGGCTTAAATATTCTATGGGTACCGGCGCTCGCGCTAGCCGAGGGCGCCGCGGCATCGCCCGGCGCCCGGTCGGTCCACCTGCGGTGCCTCAGGCCGGGGGTGCCGGAGGACGCCGCGCGCCGGGAAAGGACGGACCATGGACTACAAAGGGAACGTGGATAGGGTTCTCTACGACCGCGACATATTGGCGGAAAGGGTCGCCGAGGTGGGGCGCCAGATAAAAGCGGACTTCGCCGGCAAAGACCTCGTCGTAGTAGCCGTGCTTAAGGGGGCGTTCGTTTTCGCCGCGGACCTCATCCGCGCCGTCGACCTACCGATGGCCGTCGACTTCGCGGAGATAATAAGCTACGGCGAGGGCACGGAGACCACCGAGGAAGTCGTGCTGACCAAAGACGTGGGCGTGAACGTGAAAGGGCGCGACGTCCTGGTGGTCGAAGACATCGTGGATACCGGCCTGACGACGGCCTTCCTCGTCGACCACCTGCGCATACGCGACCCGCGACGCGTCGACGTCTGCGCGCTCTTATATAAACCGGCGAAACAACGCGTCGAGGTGCCGCTGCGCTACGTATGCTTTGAGGTGGGTGACGTCTTCGCCGTCGGCTACGGCCTCGACTACGCCGGCCGGTACCGAAACCTGCCGGAGATCGTGACGCTTAAAGAGCTCGAGCGGGAGGAATAAAAGCCGCGCCAACGATAAAGTCGCCCTCCGGGGCGGCTTTTTTTAACGGCGAGAAAGGTCCGAAAGCCTTTTAAACTTGCTTTAGTAACTTTTTTATGTTAAAAAATGCAACTTGCTGCGCTCGAGCCGCGGGGCGCTTTACTTATGCAGCTGAAATTCGGACGCGTCGACCTGGTCAAGGAGTTCCTTCGCTTCGCGCGCCTCGTGGTCGCGGCGCTCGTCGCGATACTGTTGGGGTACCTCATCCTCGTCGTGGGCTTCGGGCGCCTCTTCGTCGCGGGCGGCGAGGAGGTCGCGGTGCCCGAGGTAATCGGCCACAACGTAGACGAGGCCGAGATGATGCTCGCCGACGCCGGCCTGGTAATAAAGGAGATCGGCGTCGCCAAAGACTCGTCGCTGCCCGAGGGCTTCGTCGTCGAGCAGGAGCCGGAGCCGGGCATCAAGGTCCGCAAGGGGCGCACCGTCAAGGTCCGCGTGAGCGCGGGCCTAGCCGAGGTCCACGTTCCCAACGTCGTAGGCCGGACGCTCAGACAGACGGAACTGGTCCTCACGCGCATAGGCCTTAACGTCGGCGAGGTCACGGACGTACACGACGACACCGTACCCAAGGACCACGTCATCGACCAGACGCCGAAGGCGCGCGAGAAGGTCAACCGCGGCACCAAGGTGAACTTGCTCGTGAGCCTGGGTTCGGAAGAGGTTACGATACTGATGCCCGTCAACCTCGTCGGCCTGACGGTGGACGACGCCGCCAAAGCGCTGAAGGGATACGAGCTCGCCGTCGGCAGCATCACGACCGAGCCGTCGACGGCGGTGCCGGCGGGACGGATAATCCGCCAGTCGCCCGACATCGGCGAGCAGGTGAAGAGGGGCGAGGCGGTGGACCTCGTCATCTCGAGCGGGCCGCCCGCGCCTTAAAGGTATGGCCAAAAGAAAAGCGGAACTCGCGCCTTCGCTGTTATCGGCGGACTTCGGCCAGATGGCCGAGGCAACGCGGCTCGTCCGCGACGCGGGCCTGAAATACCTGCACCTCGACGTGATGGACGGCGAGTTCGTCCCCAACATAACCTTCGGCCCGAAGATGGCGGCGGACCTGCGGGGCGAGGCGGGCGACCTCGTTATGATCGCGCACCTGATAGTCGCCCGGCCGGAACGTTGCGTCGACGACTTCGCCGCCGCGGGCGCGGACGTCATAACGGCGCACGCCGAGGCGACGCCGCACCTCCACCGCGTGTTGCAGCAGATCCGCGCGGCGGGAAAGAAGGCCGGCGCCGCGCTCAACCCGGCGACGCCCCTCTCGGCGCTGGAAGACGTGTTGGACCTGGCCGACTTTATATTGATAATGACGGTCAACCCGGGATTCGGCGGCCAGGCGTTCATAGAAAGCGGCCTCGCCAAGATCGCGCGGGCCCGGGCGATGGCCGACCGCGCCGGCCGCGAGGTATTGATTGAGGTT
>JABAOF010002311.1_pt1 | contig 10965 bp, 6 predicted proteins | sample 7062171 | NCBI WGS metagenome assembly JABAOF01 (sample SAMN14538628, study PRJNA623070) | marine sediment metagenome | biome: marine biome [ENVO:00000428]; feature: marine pelagic biome [ENVO:01000023]; material: deep marine sediment [ENVO:00002113] | place: India: Gulf of Khambhat ... | reverse complement strand
CCCCCAGGGGAGAGGGTTCTTGATTAAGCAAATTGTTTTATTAATCTCTGTGTGAATCTGATTTCGGATTTCACTATCTCCATAGAATGTTCTGTAATAGCAATCATATGATAAAGGGCTTTCTCTTTCTGAAGAGTCTTTTCTCTATTCTCCGCCCAGGTTTTGATTCCTCTTAATCCATTCAATCTGTTTTCCAGTCTCCTTTTCACTATTTTAGGGTCCACATATTGGAGAAAATAGAGTGACAAATCTATATTCAGATAAGGTCTTTGAATAATAAGAAAATTCTTGTTTAATAATTTGGTGAACTCTTCTTTACCTTTTTTAGTAACCCTGTATACATATTTCTCAGGACGCCTTCCCGCTCTTCCCACGCTCTTGGAGACCATACCTTTCTCTTCTAACTTCTTCAAAGGATAGTAGACCGATTTCACTCTTATACCTGTAAACTGACTTACCACGTTATTGATCTCTTTCTTTATTTCATAACCGTGTTTCGGACCTCCCTGCAATAGACCCAAAAACATTAAATCTTCCATTTTGTCTCCATATAGTAAAATTTTACTATTAAAATTTTTCTATAGTTTAGCAATCGCCAATTGCTTTGTCAAGCTTTTTTTGATTTTTTTTTCCAGTGGTGGGAATTGCTGGGAAGGAATTCTATAAGAAAAAAGTACTTTTCACTTTCTTATTAGAATTTTATGGTGAGGGTGGTGTTGACATCAATGGCAAAATAGTTGTTCTGGGGTAGAGCGTGATTTACGAAAAAGGTCATCCCGCTTCCTACAGTTAACATTAAATTTGTGCCCACGTTAAAATCACTAGATAACAAGGTAGAATAGGTATCAGTATTGTCTCTTTCATAATTGAGCTCACTTCTCTTAATTTCAGCACTGAAACGACCCTTTACTTTCATCTCCCCTGCCGTTCTGACTTGCTTTCCGATTATGGGGATCTTCCACAATTCGGGCAACTGTAAACGCGCTTCCACATCTATACTGGATGAATGAATTCGACTTTCAGTAGTCTTTTCCCCACCGGTCTCTCCCTCTTCTTTTTTATAACCATACTTGAGATTGAATCTCCAGTCCTTCCACCAGGTAAAAGTAATTTGAGCGTTATATGTCCTGCTAAATCCTTCCTGGCTAATCTGCCAGGAAGGCGCACTCTTCACCCTGTTTCGGGAACTGCTGTAGGTCAACCAGAAATAGTAATCTTCAAATAACTTAAATCTCAAATCTTCACTGAAGTCTACCTTCTTCCCCAGCGAGACATTTCTGGCATCCTCCTTGGTCAGGATATACTTCGTAATCATTTCTACTTCCTCCATGGCCAGGCCAAGTAAAGGAAATTTTTCCAGGCTGCTCATTCTTATGTCCAGATAAGGCCAGATGCGCTTCTCGCTGTCGAGAATTGTTGGACCTTGACGGCTCTGCGTGCGAGTGTAGTCTATGTCAGTGGTTATAGTCTTAAACGGATAAAGATACCCTTCTAAATTAAGAAATTCCAGGGGTTTCCAGTTACTTTCAATCCGGAAAGTATCCCGAAGAGAAAAAGATTTCAATTTGTCCTCAATTCCCTCAAGTCTTCTATACCCCATACCGTTGCCCCTTAGCCATAACTTCCCATAAACAGGATAGTCTTCCCCTATCTTCTCATAACTATCGCCATCATCTAATGCGTAGGAAGAAGTAATATTCAAGGAATCTACAGGTTTAAATTTGGGAAAGAGTGATTTGGCAACAAAAGGCAGATTCAATTTTGCTGAGCTAGTCCTGGTAAAATTCTTCTCTGTAGGTGTTGAGGTACCGGTAACGATTATGAAATTTTCCGTGTTGGTTATGCTGTAATTTAAAGAAGGCTTGAGCCATTCAAAAAATTGGAGAGTCGAATTGAATCCCGCTGTCTGCGTGCCCGACCTGGGACGGTTAATCTCACCATCCACATACACTCTTTCCCTCACATTCCTTCTGGAATAGGAAGGAACAATCGATAAATCAGATAGCGGCCTGAAGGTTGCTTTACCTGACCAATCGTTTGTGAATTCCCGGAAATTCTTCTCCGTAGGAGCAGTGCTTGTGAATTTGTTATATTTATTAATCCTTTTATAGGAACCACCAAAGTCTTGCGGAAGAAGAAAGAAGCGAACGGGAAGTTCATACTGATGAAGAATAGCTGAATATGTATCCGCATCCTCCCTCTTGCCTTCGGGCCGACTGCGGTCAACAATGCTCTTGGTATAACTTGTTCCTAACCTGGGCAGTTTTGGTAATCTCAGTTCCGCACTGGCACTTCCTTGATGGCTCACTACACGGCCTTCATCCTGAAAGCTTAAATCTTCAACTCTAACCGCCGAAGGAGTAACTGTAGTGGTCTTGCTCCAATTCAATGACAGCGGTAGATAATCGAGTCTATTAAAATTGGTGTAAGCTGAGATTACCTCTTTGTCTTGGTTTTTGCTGGGAACGGTAATCGTTTCGTAATTCCTATCCATATACCAGTACTTTCCGCCAAAAGTGAACCAGCCGGGAAGCTCACAATCTAAACCGATTCTCCCTGCCCAACCCTCTTTTTTCCTTGCCCCCGTCACGTGAATCTCATTAACCCAGATTTCTCCATCGGAAATATCACTTCCCGTATCATTTACAACCATTAATTTTATTTCGGCAATGTTGGTAAGATCAGGGCTTCCTACCCTAGTTATGGTCCCATCTGAACTCTCCATCGTGTCTGCTCCATACTTTCCGTCCTTGTCTAGCAAATCGATAGTCAAAAGCTTCCAGTTTCCCCAGTTTACCGTTCTTTCAAATTGATAGTAATCGCCAGGTGTGCCCAATCTCATTATGAAGGTTGGATTTTTTGTCGGATAATCGGGATTCTTAATGAAAAACTTGAGTTCCTTATATTGTGAGTAGTCCTCGGCTCTGGTAAATGTCCATTTCGTGTAGCCCGTAGCGCCACTAATTAACGTGTACTTCAAAGAAAGTGTCTGCTCTACCTCCTTTTCTTCAACATCTCTCTCTCCATAAAGGTCCTCATAATCTTTGTTATCGAGTAAGCCCCGACCATAAACATCATAATCATCCTCAGTATTCACAGCGACAACGGAAAAATTATCATCTGCATCTGTACTCTGGACAATTCCTCTTTCCCATTTATTCCCCACCACGCCCATAGAAGCAACCTTTATACTTCCTGAAACGTCTGTCCCTTTCAATGTTATCCTTATGTGCTTTATGGCTGTCCAGTTTGAAGCAGTGTCTGTAGTAATACCGAGGTCCCATTCCACTTTCTTCCACCCGGACCAGTTGATACCGGTGGAAAATGGGAAAACATAACCTTCCGCTTCCGGACCCACGTGGTCTCCATCCAAATCCTCGGTATCAATCTTCCCATTCTTATAGCCGATTTTTCCATCTCTGAGGTAAATCTTCTCATCGTCACCAGTCCAATTAGAAAATTGCCAGCCAACGTCTTCACCCACATTAAGAGTCCCATCGCCATTAATATCCTCTGTGTCCAGGTCTGCATCCCCGTCGGCATCTTCAGCAATGCTTCCCAGCGTAATCTCTAAAATTTCTCCCTTATTATCGCCATAAACATACAGTTCTAAACTCTCCTTCTGTGAGTAGTCGACTCCCCGGGTGGAAATAGGATAGACAATAGACGCTGTAGCATTCCCGGTCAAGTCATAACTAATTTTCAGGACTTCCTGCTCCTCATCTTCACCCACGTCCGCATTCGGTTTAATCTCTTTAATTTTGACATCCTGATTATCCCAGCTAATAGCTCCCTCTTGCGTGATAACTCCTCCCGGGTTACTGGCTATCTGCCATACATCTTTATCTACGGGCATTCCATCAATCAACTTTACCCCTTCCATGCTATCAATTATTGCTTTTCCCCAGGTGTTGGGATTATTGAGACTTCTGGCCAATTCTCCGGAAATTTTTGTCTGGAAAGGAAAAAATGGCTGAGGGTCAAACGAGAATTCTGAATTTGCATCCACAATGAATTTACTTCCTGGGGTTGTCCTCACGTTAGGGATAGCTGCCGATTTGGCTGCACCGCTATAGAGTAGTGTGGAGCCCAAAAAGAACCTGTCCGAGGGTGCCCATTCTCCTCTAGCGCCCAATAGAGTCTCCTGGTATAGACCGGCAAAGGGCATATATTCATAGTTAATCTTTATTTCCGTCTCTTCATCAATCTCCTCTTCGCGGAAGAATGTTATAAAGCCGGATTCATAGTCAATGAAATAATCTTCATCCCTTTTGAGCGAACGGTCATTCAAGGTAATCTTTTCACTTCCTTCCACAATATTCGGGCGGAGAAAATAGGTCTTCTGCCGGTATTTATACTCCACATATACGATGTAATGGTGCTGTGGATTTGTCTTATTGTAGATATCGTCATATCCCCCATAAGCCGCACCAAGCGGCTTTCTATTCTTAAATTTCAATATCCCTTCATCATAATCCATTTCAATCAAGTCATAGACATTCCCGAAGGTGGTTACTTCATTACGGTTCAAATCCAGAATCTTTACTACAAAGTCTCTGCCTTCAATTCCTTGAATAATCTTTTTCCGGCCAAAGTCATAATAATTCATCATTTCCTGATTCAGGAGTTCATTCTCGTCTTTAAGTATTTTCGGTTCTTCGTCGGGGACATTCTCTTCCCGCAGCCAGGTGGTATCAGATTTCTGGTAATCCACAGCGATAACATAATTTTCATAAATAGTCTTGCGGAAAGTGATAATCCCTTTGATATAATCTATGGTGTAATCCTGTCCGGGAACCTGAAGATTGAAATATCCCCAATATGTGGCTGGCGTGAGTAAACTATTTCTCACCATCATCTCGGTACCATTCTGGTTATTTGTCCCATCCCGGTCATCAATATAGACCTGTTCACTCCCGCTTTGAATGTTTGTATCCCACAACTCGTAATATTTGCGCCGTCGATACGACGTATCGTTAATATCTCTTTTCTCAAATGTGGACTTACCCTTAAATTTCTTCTCCTCCGGTATTCCCTTGGTCTGTGAACCTATAGCCATGAATTTAAGTTCCTTATACTGGGCATTCAATTTCCCTCCAAATACGCTCTTCTTATAGGCGACAAATTCAGTTGCCGGGAGTTCCAGGGTAATATCCCCGAACGCTGCCTCCCGAACAATCTCATCAGGGTCTCCTTTGTACACCACGGAGATATCTCTTTTATCCTCTACAGTATCATCATAATCTACGTTAACCGTAATTTTTCTGCCTACATTTCCTTTAATCTTCACCTGGAGCTCCTGGTCCATATCAAACCCTTCAGTCACCCCGGCGGGAGTACCGGTAGTTGTTCTCTCGTCTTCATCCTTATAGAATACAGCGCCATACTTCATGGATATCATTTTCCTTCCCGTTATGCTCAACCTCGACTCGAAAGGCAAAATTATGCCAATACCTTCGGGAGCGGGGGGAACAGCTTCTTCCTCTTCCAATCTTATTTCTTCTACCTTTTCCACTTTCGGCGGTGCCAAAAGCTCTTCCTCAAATATGAATATTCCCTGTTCCTTTTCATCCCTCATTTTATTCCATTGTTCTTGACTATACGAGATAAATTCTTCCTGCTCTTCTTTTATAAAGGTATCAAAATCTTCGAGTGCACCACCCCTGGAATCCATAGAACCGACCGAAGTGAGTCCAATGGATGCAATCAAAACTAATAGAATGGTTTTTCTGGAAGGTAACATTTTTCCTTTTGTAGGGGTTCGATTAATAAAAGCCACAGATGTCCGATACATCAGGTCCTTCGCCGAAATATTTTATGCTATTCTAACTAATTTAATCCCAATTTACAATAAAAAAACCGCCCCCCAGTCTTCTCCGATAATTAACGCCCGCATCCGAATCACTGGTTTGCGGTTAAATAGTTCTCTGCGTGTCTTCTTTCGGTAACCCAGCCTCCCGCTATGCGGGACTGTGGCTTTGCGCCCTCCGATTTCTCGGAGTTTGCCTTTTCGGAGAAGACAAGTTAACCTTATGAATTATATAGCTTCCAAAATGATTATATCACAGACTCCCTCTATTGTCAACCGCTTTCAGCATACTACAAAATTTTACAATTGATATGATCTATAGAATAATGTATAATTATTGTAAACACAGAAAACCATGCTTTGAATTACTTTTATCTTACTTTTAAAATGAAAATTTTACATCGCTATATTATTACTGAATTCATACCCCCTACCCTTCTTGCTCTTTTCATATTTACCTTTATCTTAATTATGGAAAGACTATTCGATTCTATAAACCTCCTGATTAGTAAGGGCGTGAGCTTATTATCAGTTCTGCAGCTTCTGGGATATGTATTACCCTCCATTCTGGTTTACACCATTCCCATGGCAATCCTGGCCGGTACCCTTATCTGTTTCGGCAGGCTCTCTTCAGATAATGAGATAACTGCCATACAGGCATCTGGCGTAAGTCTATATAGTATCTTCCTCCCTGTTATTATTCTGAGCCTTATTGTAAGTATATTCTTAGTCTCCTTCAACGAACAGATAGCGCCCCGGGCTTTTAATCGCTTCCGCCAACTATATTACCAGATAGCCCAAAGGAATCCCATACTTAAACTGGAAGAGCGCACCTTCCTGGAAATAGAGGATTACAGGCTCTACGTAGAAAAGGTTAAACAAAAAAAGGGGAAACTTTCGGGCATAATTATGTATCAAATGGAAGAGGACGGTTTTCCCACGCTAATCACAGCCCAGCGCGGAAATATGGTATCCAATGAGCAACAAGTACTTTTCCGGTTATTTGACGGAAGTATCCAGCAAAAAGATAAATATGACCCCAATAAGTACAGCATAACCTACTTTGAGAATTACGATATTTCACTCGACCTTAGCCAGACTCCTCCCCCCACGGCCAAACGCATCAGACAGATGGAAAAATCTGAACTTTTACGGGAGATAAGGAAATTAAAGAAAGATAATATCCCTACTCATTCATTAGAAGTAGAATACCACCAGCGTAGGTCCCTTGCTTTTGCTTCATTTGTTTTCTGTTTAATCGGAATTCCCCTGGGAATAAAAGCGCGCAAGAAGGGAAAATCGGTTGGCTTTAGCTTGAGCCTGGGCCTGTTTTTGTTATACTGGTTTCTCCTGGTGGAAGGGATTACTATGGGAGAGAAGGGAATAGCTCCTCCCCTCCTTGGCGTGTGGATACCAAATTTGATAATAGGGATAGCCGGCACCTGGATGATTTACAGAACGGCAAAGTGAAGTAGGTGCATTAAAAGATAGTTTGTTCATCATTAAGGAATTTATTAACGCCAAAAAACTTTGGACTCTGCAAGGCGCAAAAATAAACTCCACCGATAAATCGGTGTCAAACAGATTTTTGCTTGAAAGAGAAGTAGTCGTCCTCGTTTTTTGGCTAAAATTCCAAAAGATTTTCACAAACTATCTTTTGAATGCTAGCAAGAATAGGAATAGTTGAATGCGGATTTTAACTCGTTACATATTAAATGAATTCTTGAAACCATTTCTCCTGGGAGCGGTTGCTTTCGCTTCTCTACTTATCATTTCTGAATTATTTTACCAGCTTCACAAATGGATTGACCTGGGAACTCCCTTTCTGGTTTGCGCAGAATATCTCTTCTGGCGAACACCTGAATGGCTGGTTCAGACATTTCCCGTAGCGGTTCTTCTGGCCACTCTTTTCTCTCTGGGAGGACTTGCCCGCCATAATGAACTTACAGCTATGAAAGCATCCGGAATAAGCCTGTACAGAATTCTATCTCCTCTATTTGTTGTCTGCCTGTTCCTGGTCATGGGGTCTCTCGTGTTCAGTGAAGTCATTGTGCCTTATGCCAATCAAAGAGTAGATTACATCTACAATGTTAAAGTGAAGCATCGAAAGATAAGCAATTATCAACAGCAGGACAACCTGGTGATAGCAGGTGAAGAAGGAAGGATGTACACCATCAAGTATCTCGACGGAGAAAAGAAATTAATGGAAGAAGTATTGGTTGACCAATTCAATAAAAACGCTGCTCTAATAAATCAAATCTATGCCAAAAAAGCCGCGTGGAAAGGCAATTACTGGATATTTTACGACGGTGTCTTCCGCCAGTTTGACTATGACCAGGAAGCGACAATAAAAGAAACGAAGTTCAAGGAAAGAATCTTCCATTTGCCAGAGCGCTTAGACTATTTTTTCCGTAAACAGAAGAAGCCCAATGAAATGAACTTTTTCGAGCTGAGAAATTATATCACAAAGCTAACCAAAAATGGGATTCCCGCAATTAAAGAAAAAGTGGCGCTACACTCAAAATTATCTTTTCCTTTTTCCAATTTTATAATTATGCTTGTAGGCATTCCTTTTGCTCTCAAGACTTCAAAGAGTGGAAAAGTAAAGGGATTTGCTCTCAGTCTATTTATCTGTTTTTTCTACTGGCAGATGTTCTCGGTAGGTAAAGCAATCGGAGAGAACCGCATTCTATCGCCTGTCCTGGCTGCCTGGTTTGCCAATTTTATATTCGGAATTTTAGGACTGGCTTTAATCTCAAAAGTCCACAAGTAATACTATTTTATGATTGCAAGCTTCCCTGCTTTCTTATTGCCATCAGCATTAACCACAAATATATAGATTCCGGAAGCTACCTTCTCTCCATAATCATTTTTCCCATCCCAATTGTATTTATAAACACGTCTGTCCTGGGGATCAATCCCCTCTAAGAATATCTCACTCTCCGGAGCACTGTGGACAAGCTCTCCAGCTACATTATAAATATCAATATTCCTTTCTGCTACAGACTCCCTCGTGGTAAAGCAGATGGTAGTCTGTGAAATTTGGGCAGGGCGGAAAGGATTGGGAAAATTCATTATCCCATAAACCACTTCCTCTGGAAGGAAGGCAGCCAGAGCTTCCTCAGCATTTATCCTTCCATAACCAGTATACTGATCCCAGCCACTCGTTCCTATATCCTCGGCAGAACTTATAATAGTATCTTTAACATCTACATTAGTTAATGTAGAATTATGGGACCAAACTAAAGCCCCCAGTCCAGAAACAAATGGCGTAGCCATCGACGTGCCATCCATTTCTCCATAACCGTTTCCAATCAAAGTACTCCAAATATTATTACCCGGAGCCATCACGTCCAGTTCGTCTCCGTAATTACTGCCGTAGCCAACACCCCAATCTACAGGGTCGCAGCGATCGTCATTCTCATCAGTTGCTCCAACGGCAATCACATTATCGTATGCTGCAGGATAAGAAACGTAGGGCTGGTTGTCGTTTCCAGAAGCAGCTACTATTACACAACCTTTGTCATAAGCGTCGTTTATCGCATCCCTTTCCAGATCGCTGGAAGGAGGAGGATAGACAGTAGTGCCAAAACTCATACTGATAATATCTGCGTTATTATTGACAGCGTAATTTATGCCGTTTAATTCCCAGGCCAACGTTCCGCTTCCGTTTTCGTCAAGCACTTTCACTGCCATAATTTCAGATTCCCAGGAGACACCGGCAATTCCGGTAGTGTTATCTGTCACAGCTGCGGCAATGCCGGCGCAATGCGTGCCGTGGCTTTCACTATGGTCATCGTCAGGGTCGTTATCACCGTTTACATAATCGTAGCCGCAACGACCGCTTCCGTCGTCCCACATATTTGCCTGTAAATCCTCATGGTCATAATCTACGCCAGTATCTAAAATAGCAATTACAACGCTCTCTTCCCCTGTCTCGGTATCCCACGCCTGCGGCGCCTGTATCTTAGTAATTCCCCATTGGTCGTTGGCAACATATCTCGGGTCGTCGGGATTTAGAAAAGCCTTTCTTATATAGTTTGGTTCAGCGTATTCAACATTGGGGTCTTCTTTATATTTTTTCAGCATCTCATTAATAGTCCTGGCAGGGGGAACCTTCAGGCGATAGGTATTCTTAATTCTCAATTTTTTCTTTATCTCCACCCCGAACTTCTTATTAATCTTATCTATTGTCTCCTCTTCCACCTCGGGCTTAAATTTGACCAGAATCTCACCAGCCACAACCGATACTTTACGATTAGTTTTAGGGTCTATAATAGATGCTTCTTTTATTTTTTCTGCCCGGAGGTTGTTAGAGAGGAAAATGATATTGCATATCAGGAAGGCAAAAAATATTTTTTTGTTCATCACCATTTTATTGTTTAGTATCCAAAATCTTGGAGTCCCCCCGATTTTATCGGGGGTCATTCCTCCCTATCGGGAGGACTCCAGAGTTTGTGTTAGAAATTAACTGCGATGCCCACTGAGCCAAGCAGAGCGGTAGGGAACTTCTGGCTATCTGCTATCGTTGTGCTTTCCGTGCTCATTGCCGCGGCAAGGTCTAACTGGAAATGGAAGATATTTAAACCTAATCCGGCAGTGAACATACTCCCGAAACTCTCAGACAGATTATCCATAAATCCGCCGCGCAGGGCAAAGTTGAGCCAGGACCTGTTAAGAAGATTTATCTCTGCCCCCAAGCTCAACATTCTGGACTGGCATCCCGGCAGAACCGTCTTATTATTGGTCAGGTCTAAATCTGCAGATAAGGTTATGAAATTTAAAGGCCAGTATGCTGCTCCTACCCTAACTTGCGGCTCTACGACGTAGTCGTCCAGGCCGACTGCTTTCGCTTCTGCCGGCTGTTTAAATGTTGGATAATTCAGGTTTCTTACAACCATTCCGAACCTTGCGCCCAAACTCTCTTTCAAATCGTAAAGCGCGCCTACGTCTATTCCAATTGTGGTTGAATTTTTAGTATAATTTCTATAATCTTCGTATAGACCTCCCATGAGGTCCTCGTCTGAAAACACGTCAAATTGAGCAAATCCCACCATTCCGTACATAAACTTGAAATTGCCTCCCACATAAAGGTTATTCAGTAATGGTAGTGCCCGCGCGTAAGTAATGGGAGCTTCAAAAAGCATTATTCCATT
>JABAOF010000493.1_pt1 | contig 10973 bp, 11 predicted proteins | sample 7062171 | NCBI WGS metagenome assembly JABAOF01 (sample SAMN14538628, study PRJNA623070) | marine sediment metagenome | biome: marine biome [ENVO:00000428]; feature: marine pelagic biome [ENVO:01000023]; material: deep marine sediment [ENVO:00002113] | place: India: Gulf of Khambhat ... | reverse complement strand
GCTGAACAACTTAAAATGGAGATAGGTTCAGCTTACCCCTTGGATGAGCCTATGACAGTAGAGATAAAAGGAAGAGACTTAGGAGAAGGAATCCCCAAAACAATAATAATTGATGACCAGGAAGTAAGGGAAGCACTCGAAGATGTTGTCTCTTCAATTATCAATGCCATGCGAGTCGCCCTCGAAAAGACTCCTCCGGAATTATCAGCGGATATCATTGACCGGGGCATCATTTTAACAGGGGGAGGTGCTCTCCTTAAAAACATAGATAAGCGCATACGAGAGGAAACTAAATTGCCAGTTTTTATCACTGATAATCCTTTGGCCACGGTTGTTATCGGTGCTGGCAAGATGCTCGATGATTTAGACCTTCTGAAAAAGATTTCTATAATATAATTCAATTTAAATCTCATGCCCCTTTTTCTTAAAAAAAGAAAGAGTCTTTTAGTCCTCATAGCTCTAATTTTTTTTCACCTGATATTGATTTCAACTCAGGTCCCGCTCGGTTACGGGAAAAACTACTTCGAAAGGGCAGTTTTTTCCGTTTTTTCTCCTGTTCAGCACGGAATTATTTCCTTCTTAAGCTCGATTGGTAACTTCTGGAAGAATTATTTTGACCTTCAGAATGTTCAAAGCCAGAATCGAAGGATGAAAGATGAAATGTTTTTTCTTCGGCAGGAGAACAACCTTTTAAGGAATGCTCTCGAAAACTTGAGAAGCCAGAAAGAAATAGAAGAGAGCCTTTTAAGACTTCACGAGAATATTATGGCAGCTCAAGTTATAGGCTTTGATGCTAGTAATTTTTATAAATCTACGGTCATAAATAAGGGCTCTCTGGACGGCATTAAGAAGGACATGGTTGTTCTTGATGAAAATGGCAGTTTAGTCGGTCGAATTATTGATCCTGTAGCCTTAAAAGAATCTAGAGTTCAGTTAATCACAGATAACGAAAGCGGAGTTGCTGTCTTTTCTCAGAAGAAGGAAGTCATGGGTATTCTGAGTGGGGATGGTAAAGGATCCTGTTTCTTAGAATATATCCATGTAACTACTGAGGATATTTATGAGGGAGAGGATATTATAACTTCAGGCAAGGATGGTCTCTTTCCTTCTGGAATTAAAGTGGGCAAAATTGTATCCATAACCACGAGCACTTCGCTTTTCAAACAGATAAAAGTTGAACCACATTTTAATATTCAGCAATTGGATCATGTGGCCATCCTCATGAGGGATCCGATAGAAGTTTTTTAAAAAGTAACTTTAATGAAAGATTATATTAAGGTCTCTCTATCAGTCATCATTGCTTTTGTTGTTTATGTGGTCCTGAACAAAATTTCTCCCTCTCTAGTTATGCTGTTTAATGTATTTAGCTTGGTTGTTATCTACTTTGCTGTAGAGAAGAATGAGATTTTCGGGGCCTGTTTAGGAGCGTTTTGTGGGCTTGTCCAAGACTCCTTTTCTTTGGGAGTTTTTGGAGTAGCAGGCCTTGCGAAAACAATTGCTGGATTCACGGCGGGGTACGTTGCAAAAAAAATAGATGTCACCCCTCCTTTGCGCAGCTTTGCCTTTCTCTTCTTTCTGGTCAGCTTTGAATTCATTATATGGGCTCTGTTATACTCTTTTATTTTTTCAGAAAGCATAAATACTGGAAAGGGATTGATCTTTTTTCAGCCTTTGGGAACCGCTCTAGTGGGAAGCATTCTGTTCTCTTTTTTGAGAAGATTTAAAAGGAGTGAAATATAGTTTTATCCATGAAAAACGACAAGATCTATGAAGACCTTATTCTCGTTCTGAGTAGATCCAAGAAAATATTTATCCTTATCCTAGTTTTAACCGCCTTTTTGCTGCTTAATTTTTGGAAAATTCAGGTTTTAGATCATAAAAAATACTGGGAGCAGTCTGAAGCCAATCGGATGAGAGAAATAGTACTGTCATCTCAGAGAGGGTTAATTAAGGATAGATGGGAGACCATTCTAGCTGATAACAAAGCTTCTTTCAAAGTATCCATCATTAGAGAAAATTGTGAAGATTATGATAAATCCTGCCGGAAAATATCTCGCCTTTTAAAGATCGAAGAGGATGTTCTTAAGGAAAGGATTAAAAAGTATGAATCCTTTCCCCTTTTCAAGCCTATCGTGGTTAAGGAGAATTTGTCTTTTGAAGAGGTTGCTGTTATCGAAGCCAGAAAATTAGAATTTCCCGAATTAATTCTCCAAGCAGAGCCAAAAAGATTTTACCCGTTTGGCAGTCTTGCAGCTCATGCCCTGGGGTACATTCAAGAGTTATCAGGTGATGAGATAAAAAATGGACTTTACCAACAGAGGCGTTTGGGAGATCTGATAGGTAAAACTGGTGTTGAAAAGGTATATGAGGCTACCCTGGTCGGAAATGATGGAGAAGCATTGGAAATTGTGGACAGCGTGGGCAGGAGTAAGGGAGAGATAAAAAGACGCGATCCCCAAAAAGGTCAAAATCTTATGCTCACTTTAGATTATGCTCTTCAGGAGAAAGCTGAAGAGTTATTGGAAGGAAGAGAAGGGGCTGTTGTCATGATGGATCCCCGGACTGGTGAAATACTTGCCTTGGCCAGTTTTCCTACATTTGATCCCAATAAATTTATTGACCGCTTTACTCCTGAGGAATGGCTCGATTTAGTCAATAGTCCTGAGTTCCCCCTTGAGAATCGAGCCGTTAGAGGCCAGTATGCTCCTGGTTCTATTTTCAAACTCGTTGTAGATTTAGGAGCCCTTGAATTGGGCATAATAGATGAAGAGACAACTTTTAAATGTAAAGGTGAGGTCGAAATTTATAACGAGCCCTTCGCCTGCTGGGTTGAAAAGGGTCATGGAGAAATGAACCTTATTCAAGGAATTCGGAATTCATGTAACATATTTCATTATCAAGTGGGAAAGACGATGGGCATTGAAGAGATATCTCGCTATGCCAGGATGCTTGGATTTGGGGCAAGAACTGGCATTGATCTGCCCGGAGAAAAAATAGGATTGGTTCCTGATCCTGAGTGGAGTAGGGAAGTCAGAAATGAGCGCTGGCAGCCAGGAGAGACAATTTCTGTTTCAATAGGTCAAGGCCCTTTATTGGTAACCCCTCTTCAGGTCGCTATCTACACTTCTATTATCGCCACCAGAGGAAGAAAGGTTACTCCTCATTTGCTTAATTCTCAATCCCAAACCGGGAATAAAGTGTTTGAGGAAAGTAATAAGGTGGAGATTCAACCGTCCACATTTGAAACAATTATTCAAGGCATGTGGGAAGTGGTTAACAGAGGGGGAACTGGATGGGCTGCTAATGTGCAAGGATTCGATATTTGTGGAAAAACAGGCTCAACTCAGCTTATCAGCACTGAAAAAGACGAGGAGAAGAAAGAGATAGAGGAAGAGGAAGAAGAGGAAGAAACTAGGACTCATTCCTGGTTTACAGGATTTGCTTCGAAGGATGATCCGAAGGTCGTCGTAACCGTCATCGTTGAATATGGTGGTATGGGTGGTGCCACTGCAGCTCCTCTAGCAAGACAATTATTTAATTTATACAGAAGAAAATATGATTGATAGAAACCTCCTGAGAAATACCGATTGGATATTGATAGGCATTTTGCTCTTGAATTCCATTCTTGGAGTGGCATTTATCTACAGCAGCTCTCATTATTTGCCCGGCGGCTATTATGTGAAGCAGATCTTCTGGATTATTTTAAGCTTGATAGCTCTATTCTTATTCCTCGCCATAGATTATGATACTCTGGTCACCTATTCTTTTTATCTGTATATCATCTTCGTCGGAGTACTGGGAGGACTTTTATTTTTTGGAACACCCATAGCGGGAGCTAAGAGTTGGATTAAACTACCGTTTTTTAGCTTTCAGCCTTCCGAAGTTATTAAAATAATGATTATCCTTCTCCTTGCTCATCTTTTTGCTAAGTTCAGGAGAGACTACCTTTCCTGGAGTAAGGGATTCTTAGGTGTTGCGGTTATCGCTGTTCCTGGTTTCTTTGTTGCCTTGCAGCCTGATTTAGGAACTGCTTTTAGTTATATTTTCATTTTATTAGCGGCTTTTATCTTAGCCGGATTAAACAGGAAAACAATAATTGGCATTTTGATTTTTGGACTGATTCTCGGGATATTTGGCTGGAATTTTGCCCTCAAAGATTATCAAAAGAAGAGGCTAACTGCACTTATCTCTCCTAGTCAGGATCCACTGGGTTCAGGTTATCATATCCTGCAATCAAAGATTGCCATTGGATCGGGGGGTTTTTTAGGAAAAGGTTTTGGGAAAGGAACTCAAAGCCAGTTGAGATTCCTACCTGCCAGGCACACTGATTTTGTCTTTTCGGTCATCGGAGAAGAATTTGGCTTCTTGGGTGTGGTGCTTATCATGCTTTCCTACTCTTTTTTGCTATGGAGGCTGTTTCAAACTATCGGTCACTCAAGAGATAGAGCAGGGGTATATATTATTTTTATGGTGGCGATCATGATCGCCTTCCAATTTCTCATCAATTTGATGATGATTATCGGTCTCTTCCCCATAGCTGGAATCCCTTTGCCTCTGTTTAGTTACGGAGGTTCCTCTCTTCTTACCACATATTTAGGAGTTGCCCTCGTATTAAATGTCAAGATGAGAAGATTCGCTAATGTATAGAAGAGACGAAAACTAAGGCCTGCCGCGATAATAGAAAAGGATAATAGAAAAGGGGATAGGTTACTTTTTTTAAATGTGTGCGTTTGATAAATCAAATTCCTACGAAATTTATGAAAAAGTAGCCCATCTCCTTTTTACTTAGATAACAGCTGGCCCGCGATATCAGCGCCCATCAAATATCGAAGGCAAAATAAAAACTTTCCGCATTATCAATTGCACAATAAGCTCAATACAAATAAAATGATATGGTAAGAGTCTGATTTTCTAAGATGAAAGATTTAGAAGATATCCTGAAAGACGTTGAGAAACCTGGGCGCTACATAGGCGGTGAATGGAATGAAATAAAAAAGGACCCTCACCGTGTGAAAGCGAAAGTTGCGCTAATTTTTCCTGAGCTTTATGAGGTCGGGATGTCCTATCTTGGTCAAAAAATCCTTTATTCTCTTTTGAATGACAACCCATCGATTTTGGCCGAGAGAGTGTTCGCTCCTTGGGTCGATTTTGAACAAAAACTCAGATCACGAAATATTCCTCTTTATTCTCTTGAGAACAAAATTCCACTTGAAAAATTCGATGTCCTGGGATTTTCCCTTCTTTATGAACTCAATTATACCAATATATTAACCATCCTTGATTTAGGTCATATTCCTCTTTTTTCTTCACATAGAAATAAGAAACATCCTTTGATCATCGCAGGAGGGCCGGCTGTTTTCAATCCGGAACCTGTAGCTTCGATTTTTGACCTGTTTCTGGTCGGGGACGGGGAAGAAGCTTTCCTAGAAATCATTGAAAAATTCATCACCCTGAAAGAAGAATTGAAAGGAAAAAGTGAAATATTAAACGAGATGGCCAAGATTAAAGGAGTCTATGTTCCTTCCTTATACACGGCTTACAAACCTCAAAACTCTTTTCTTATGGCAGTAAAACCTGATAATGGCGTGCCAAAGAAGATTGAAAAAAGAATTCATTTCCCTCTTTCTGATGCCTCTTTTCCTGAAAAGATTGTTGTTCCAAATATTAATATCATTTTTGACAGAGTAGCAGTTGAGGTGGCACGGGGTTGTTATCATAAATGTAGGTTTTGCCAGGCGTTGAGTGTCTATTTTCCTCACAGGGCGAAAAGTCCTTCTTTTGTCCTGGAAAAGGCTCTGGAGAGCCTGCAGCAGACAGGTTATGAAGCCGCATCGTTATCCTCGCTCTCTGTTGGTGACTACCCTTATCTTTGTGGCGTTATCGAAACTTTGATGAGCGAGCTTGAAAAACAAAAGATTTCCCTCTCGTTATCTTCTTTACGTCCCAAGGGATTATCTTCAGAGATAGCCAGGAACATTATAAAGGTTAGAAAGACTGGATTTACGTTGGTTCCAGAAGCAGGGACAGAGAGATTACGTAATGTCATTAACAAGGATCTGAAGGATAGTGAGATACTCGAGGCTGCAGAGAATGCCTTCTCTCGGGGGTGGAAATTACTTAAACTCTATTTTATGGTTGGGCTTCCGACAGAGAGAGATGAAGATTTAGAAGGAATTGTGAGCTTGGTGGAAGAGATGATTAGGATTGGATCTAAAATTCTTAAATCTCCTCCTAATATTAATATCAGCGCTACATCCTTCATCCCCAAGCCGCATACTCCATTCCAATGGCTTAAAATGGAAGATGAAAAGATCTTAGAACAGAAGCACAGGTTTCTTAAGTCGCGCCTGAAGAAATATCCTTTTATAAAATTCAAGAATCATTCTCTCAAAAATTCTATTCTGGAGGCTGTCTTTTCTCGGGGAGATAGTCAGCTCACTCAGGTCCTTTTTAAGTCGTGGAAAGATGGTGCTAGCTTTGAAAGCTGGACCGACCTCTTCGACTTTCGTATCTGGGAAAAAGCGTTTGAATCTGAAAATATCGATTATAGACTTTACCTTGAAGCTTTGGATAGGGATGCAGTCCTCCCTTGGGATCATATTGATACAGGAATAAAAAAATCCCATCTGCTTCAGGAGCTGGATAGAGCTTTAAAAGAAGAACGAACTTTGTCCTGCCTCGATAATAGATGTGATTTATGTCAAGGATGCAATCTTTCCCCCCTCTTGGAGAGAGAGTTTCAGGAGAAAATGGAAATTTCGTCAGAGCCTCGTTCCTATTTTGGGAAGGAGACTGAGGATGTTTTTCGTTATCGAGCAACCTATTCGAAGGGCAAAACTGCAAAGTTCATATCTCATCTAGACTTAGGCAATATTATCCAGAGAACTTTCCGGAGAGCTGGCATTTCAGTTGTCCATACGGAAGGTTTCCATCCGAAAATGGCAATATCATACCTTCCTGCTCTTCCATTGGGCATGGAAGGAAAGGCTGAAATTGTTGAGTTCAAATCCCAGTATTCGTATAAAGAAGACGAATTTGTTTCACACGTTAACAAATTTCTGCCGGCTGGTGTTAAATTTATAAGCTTGGTAAAGTTCAAAACCTTCAAGCCTCGTTTGAATGAAGAGATAAAAACTTTGGTCTATTCAGTTGACTTGAAGAATCGAGAAATAAAAGAAGCTCTAGAGGAGATCTGTAAAGAAAAGAATATCTCTTCAGATGATGATTTCAAGAAAATGATGAAAATCGTCGATGATTTTTTAGCAAATAGTGAAGATGGTAACATCGAGGGCATATCTGCTGATAGGAAGAGGAAAAAACTTTTTCTTTATTTGAAGCACTCTCCGCATAAAAATGTTCGTTCTCAAGATGTTGTGGAAAATATTTTAAAGATAAAAAATCCAGTTTTTATGATGGCCAGGGAAAAAGTCTTGTTTTGAAGCGACAAAAAATTGACATAAGAAAAGGTTTCCAGTATAAAGCTTGATTATAGTTGCGCTCCTTTAATATCATTATTGGTTCAAAGAAAAAAATAAGGAGGAGAGAGTGATTGGTTTCAGTTTAACAGAAGAGCAGGAAGCTCTCCAGGCTATGGCTCGGGAATTTGCCGAAAAAGAAATGAAACCCAAAGCTGCAAAATATGATGAAGGGCACGAGTTCCCTGAAGATGTCATGAAGAAAGCTTTCGAAGCTGGGTTTCTTACCTGTACAATCCCTGCTGAATACGGAGGAGGAGGTTTGTCTGATCTTGATACTGTTATCATAAGTGAAGAACTTGCTGCTGGTTGTGCTGGGATGTATACAACGATGATGGTCAATGCCTTAGCCTATACGCCGATTATTCTTTTTGGCACCGATGAGCAGAAAAAGAAATTTCTTACGCCCCAGACTGAAAAAATGTCTTTTGCCTCCTTCTGTCTTACAGAAAGAGAAGCCGGATCTGATGCAGGCGCTCAAAAGACTACGGCAAAGAAAGTAGGTTCTGAGTATGTTATCAACGGCTCTAAGTGTTTTATATCCAACGCGGGGATTGCCAGTCTGTATACTGTGTTTGCCAATTCAAAGCCTGAAAAAGGAATACGTGGAATCAGCGCTTTCATCGTTCCGCGCGAAACTCCTGGAATAACCATAGGAAAAGTTGAGGATAAGATGGGGCACAGAGCTTCTAATACAGCAGAGATCTTTTTTGAGGATGTTAAGATACCCGAAGAAAATATTTTAGCGAAAGAAGGATTAGGCTTCATCATAGCTATGAAAACTCTGGATAAGACAAGAGCTCCTGTGGGAGCTGCAGGCGTTGGGGTAGCTAAAGCTGCTCTTCAGTATGCAATTGAATATGCCAAAACAAGAGTTCAATTTGGAAAGCCCATTGCTCTTTTTCAGCACATTGGTTTCAAGATAGCCCAGATGGCTATGGAGATAAACGCTGCTCGCCATCTTGTCTGGCATGCAGCCTGGCTCCTGGACGAGGGAAAGCCCTGCGGCAAAGAATCAGCTATGGCCAAAGCTTTTGGTTCGGATGTTGCAATGAAGGTTACTACTGAGGCCCTCCAGATTTTAGGCGGATACGGATACATGAAGGATTATCCTATGGAAAAATTAATGAGGGATGCCAAGCTGCTTCAGATTTATGAAGGGACAAACGAAATCCAGCGTCTGATCATCTCACGGGAAATTATAGGCCCCATAAAATAAAAATTTCTTTGTAGAGGCTTGATTCATCTATAGGGTTTTGATTCATCAAACCCCCCTTATTATTTGGTGTGATTAAATTTGTTTATAATATCTGTCGTTTTTACTTATTAATAATATCTAAAAGGTCTTCTTCGACAGATTTGACCGGATTCTCTATTATCCTACCTTTTTCTTCATAATTGATCACTACAATAAAGGTTGGTACTTTTGTGATATTCTTTCCTTCGATATAAGGCTCTCGAGAATCCTTATCTCTTGGTATTCCTATATAGGTCGTCGTGATAAGAGGATTATCTACCATGTCCATAATCTGGAAATAAGCGCTAACGTTTCTCTTGGTATCAGGACACCATGTTCCCAGAAAGATTTCTATTTCGATTGGATATTGAATGGATTGAAGCTCTGCAACCACTTCCATGTTAGGGACATAAGAAGCTACTATTTCTTGCCAGTCAGGAAAATTCTCTAAGATCTCTTCTTTGCTCAGAGGTCCTAGTAATTCTAATGTTCCATAAGCATAGATAGAGAGGAAAAAAATGATACAAATAGAAGGGAATATTGTTTTTTTCATTTGATATTTATAAGGAGAGAGGAGCGCCGCTTTTTATATATTTCCCGTTTCTTCTTCTTCTGTGAAGTATTCAGGAATTATGCCCATTACTTCCACCCCAGCTCCTCTAGCAAGGTCGATAAGCTCGATTACTCTGGAGTAGGGGATTCTTGCGTCGGCTCTGATGAATATTGTCTTATCCTGGCGAGGAGCATAGATACTCCTTAGTTCATTCTGAACAAGGTCAAACTCCATGTATCTTTGGTTAATATCCACTTTCATGTTGTTATGCAGTGTCATCACGATAACACCAGCGGGTGCTGCTGATTGCTCTGCTGTAGTTTCAGGCAATTTCACGTCCACTCCCTTTTGCACCATCGGCGTTATGACCATGAAAATAATGAGCAGAACCAATAGTACATCACACAGGGGAACCACATTAGGCTCAGCTCTTGTAGTCATCGCATCCTCCTTATTTCCAGGATTATCTACACATAAATTTTACGATAGATTTTTTTGCTTTGTCAACGTGTTTATTTGATTTTTTCCTGCTTGNNTTGAACAAAGAAAGGAGGAAGCATGAAAGAGTTAAAGGTAGAAGTCGTTGGAGTTAAGGAACGGTGTGGAGCAAGACATAAAGTGGGAGACATCTTTTTCATCAGAGGTGAAGGGACGATTGAAATACCAGAGAGGAAGAAGGTTTGTATTTATGCTTTGAATAGCCTCTTTCCCTTTTTAACGACCAAACAAAGGGAGGATGAACTTCCTCATGATGATTGGGTTTCTGAGACGGAAACCTTATGCTGTCCCGACCCAAAAGGCGTTGTTTTCAAGGTGACTCCTCTTTCTTGAAAAGGATTGATCGGGCATCGTAAACAACTATAGATGCCAGGACTATAAGGATAAGACTAACGAACCCTAAAAGATATCTTCTCGCCTGGAAAAAGTGGTAACCCTGGTAAATAAGGGCGCCAAGCGTTGTAAGCAACATGAAGATAGCTGGGTAAACCGTGAATTTTTTAGGTCTTTTTGTGCCAACCAAATAGGAAGAGACAACGATTAATGCCAAAGCTGCCACGAGTTGATTTGAGGCACCAAAGACAGGCCAGATAACTTTATAACTTTCGGTTCCCCCCAGGATCGCTGCAAAGATAAGAACAACCAGAGATGCTACCCATCTATTGTTAAGAACAGGCACCTTCTTTCCCAAAAGCTCTGTGGTGATAAACCGCCCCAGCCTTGTTCCGGTATCAAGGGTAGTGAGCACAAAAGCATTGAGCATGACCATACCGAAGAAAGAACCAATAACCAGAGTAATGCCGGGAAGAGAAGAGACGAGCTTTCCGTATCCAGTAGCGAAAGCTTGAATAGGATTCCCCATTGTTGTCATAAGATACTGAAAACCAATTGGATTTTCTACTCCTGAAGGATCCCAGATCAAAGCACTTGCAGCGATGAATATCACAAGACCAGCTAGAGCAGCTTCTGTGACCATGCCGCCGTATCCAATCAATTTTCCGCTGGCTTCGTCTGGTAATTGCTTGGCGGTTGTTCCGCCGGCAACAACGGAGTGGAAACCGGAAATGGCGCCGCAAGCAATAATAACAAAGAGCATGGGCCAGAGAGGACCTCCCTCCCAGGGTTTGCCGCCTTTGCTCATGAAAGAAACAAAAGCAGGAGCATTCAGTGAGGGATGCAATATGATTAATCCAAGATAGCCTAATCCGAG